>Ga0129316_1000010_pt1 | contig 186630 bp, 130 predicted proteins | sample Cm1ome_2_FD_94429 | JGI IMG/M metagenome (GOLD analysis project Ga0129316, IMG submission 94429) | Eastern black-and-white colobus group fecal microbial communities from Wisconsin, USA - Cm1022B metagenome | ecosystem: Host-associated > Mammals > Digestive system > Large intestine > Fecal...
AAGTGTTCCATGATGGTAATGTGTCTGTTGTCAAGCTAAACAACTTTGAGTACGCAGGGGATGATTTAGAGAACTTCTTCATCCGCATTGCTGCACATAACAAGTTCTTTGGCAATGTGCCTTATCAAATGATAGGCTTCACTTATAACAGTCAGCAAGAATTTTGCGCAGTTCTCGTACAACCTTATATATTAGCTGAACGAGAAGCTACGGAAGACGAGATAGCCGCTTATATGCAAGCATTAGGCTTTGAAATGGACTATTACGACGAATACCACAATTCGGATTATGAAGTGTTTGATGCAGTTCCCAATAATGTGCTTTATGGCATAGACGGAGATTTATACTTCATTGACACGCAGATTAGATTACGGTCTTAACTCCATTAGGAGTACTCTCATCTAAAGGGTAACGCATAGGCATTTGCCCACGATGCAGCCCTTTTTGATAATTCGTTCTTTTATTTACTAACAAGGAGTTTACCCATTGCTATTATAGCATTGATTAATAACAGATTGCAAAGACTTACAGGGATGCAGTGTAGCTGCTTCATACGGTATGACCGATACAATGGGCCGTATGCACTCAGATGCTCAGTTCGCCGGTTCTTCATCAGTTCCTGCTCACGTGGAAATGATGGGATTCCTGGGTATCGGTAACAACCCGATGGTAGGATGTACAGTGGCTTGTGCGGTTGACGTAGCTCAAGCTCTGGCTAAGTAATTTAGACAATTACATTATAGATAAACTCCTGCAATCACAAGGATTGCAAGAGTTTTTATTTTATGGTGAACTTGACACTTGGAAATACAAAGTAAAATATTAGTATTTTACGCTTCCCCTGCCAAATTCACATCAAAAACGAGGTCTTACAAATTTGTCATCTGGAGATGTAAAAGACAACCCCGGAACAGAACGACGGATATCTTTATAGGCATGTTCTTTAATCAGTGAATAATCTGTAGCATCCACAGCATAGTAACAATCACCTTTATCTGTCGATAACTTTACAGTCCAGTCAAACATATTTCCAAAGATGGTCAACTCATCTTTTGCCGGATCGAAACCGGGGAGAGCTGATTTCACCAAACTTCCATCACTATTGATAACATAAAAATGATGCTTGCTATCTACCATATACCCCAAAGTCCAGTGACTACGGAATTCAGTAATAAACACATATTCCGGCAAGACTCCTTCAGGCAACCGGATTGCTTTCACATACGGACGTCCTTTGGTGCACTTCAGATGGAACAGTTTATGGTTGGCATCTAAAACCAGATATCCCTCATCATAGTCTTTACGGGTAGTCGGATTGCCCGAAGCATAGCTTGCAGGAAAAGCAAACCCCTTCTGAACCAGCATATCCGTAAACAATTTGCTTTTCGCCTCATCGATACGATTCGTCTCCATACGAATAAATTCTATACCTTTATCGGTAAAACGGAATGCATCTTCGGGCATTTTCAAATCCACCCGTTTGGACATGGACTCCATCAGGAAATAGAGTCCTGTCTGGGGAGCATTGATGGCTGACGGCACACTCTTGAAAGTAAAGTTTGTCAATTGAATATCTTTCGGACTAATTGCCTTGCCACAAATGGTATCAGGGAAACGTTCGTCCGCCGTAAGCTGGCGTACATAGAGAGAAGGCAACAAACTGTCTACCTGCTGTTGTGTGTATGTATTGCCTTTCGTATCATAGCGGTGAAGTTGCTTATTCTCATCCAGCTGTGTAATAACAAAATCACCAAGTACGGAACTATACATAGTAAAAGGAGTTTTGGCAGGCTTCAGTGTGAGAAAAGCATAGCACCAAGGTAACTGCCATACAAGCAGGACAGCCACAGTAACATAAAAAAATAGTTTGCTGAATCGAATCATGTTTGTTTGATTTTTTTAGTAATAAACATTCGGTTAGTCTTGCTTACCGGCCTTGAACCGTACCACAGAAATCCACGAAAGAGAAGCGATAAGCAGCGTATAAAGTGTCAGCCAAGGCAAGAAACTGTTATAAGCCTCCGGTCCCGGAGCCAGAAAGTAGACACGGAAAATCAATGCCGCAATAATCAGGTTCAAAACCCTGCGCTTCCATGTGGGTTCCAGGCAAATCCATGAAACAAGCAGATAACCGGCAAATCCGGCAAGGAACCAGGGAGCCGCAGATAATAAGATACGCTGCACCAACTCACTTGTAAAATGTTGTGGCAGATAAACTCCCATCATAATAAAACTCATAGTAAAACAGGTCACCAGTGCAAGTACACCATAGGCCAACATCGACATGACCATCTTCTTCTGTGAATAAGGCAAATGCAAAGTAAGTTTCAAACACTTACGTTGCATCTCGGGGAAAAACTGTACGGCCGCAAGCAAGATACCGATAAGTAAAGGGACAAATTGCAACAAATCAATAAATATAGCATCCTTCTGGACCATCACCACCCATAAATGATCGATTCCCTGTATGGCAATGGTGCGGTCAATACGAAGCATGGAATATCCTGTGATCCCTATCATAAAAAGAGTTGCCAGCAACCAATACCAACGCGTTTTTATCCACTCTTTGTAAAATATGGCTTGTATCATATTTCTTCTATTTATTTACATATTAATACTTTCCGGTAAGACCGATAAAGGCATCTTCCAGACTTACATTTTCGTGCTGCAAACCAGTAAAGGGAACTTGACTTTCCTTCAATAGTTTCTCCACATCCACGGGAGACAAAAAAGAGTACGTTTCCAAAGTTTGACGAATGACAGCCGGATGATAGCAAGTTGCCGGCAACTGAGGCTGATAACCCTCGGGCACAGTACAAGTATATCTTCTCAGCTCTTTCATCAACGTTTCAATAGGCTGTTGAATAAGGATAGAGCCATAATCCATCATAATACAATCATCAATCAACCGCTCCATATCCTGAATGATATGGGAAGTCAGGAAAACAGTCTTGTTCTCGGAACGGGCATAATCACGTAAATAATCCACAAAAAGACGGCGATAGCCCGGATCAAGTCCTAAAGAGAAATCATCCAGAATCAACAACTCCGGATTTTGTGCCAGGATCAGTCCCAATGCCACTTGCGAACGCTGTCCGTTCGACATTCTTGAGATACGTTGTCCCGGAGCTACCTTCAGTTTATTCATCAAGTCATAATAAGCCTCCTTTTTCCATTGTCCCGGATAAAAAGAAGCATAAAACTTTTCTATCTGTGTGATATTCATAAACTGATATTGAACATGCCCTTCCAGCAATAAGCCGATATTCCTGCGTAAAGCAGGATTCATGGTCTGAATATTCTCACCAAAGATGCGACATTCGCCCGAACGCGGCTGAAGATAACCGCTCAATATATTAATGGTTGTCGTTTTCCCTGTGCCATTTTTACCCAACAACCCCAAGATACGCCCTTGAGGAACTTCAAAACTCAAGTTCTCATAAATCTTGCGTTGACCGTAATAATGGGTCAGGTTCTTACATTCTATAATTGCACTCATGCTTTATAAATCATTTTTCGTTTGCTATTAGAAACACGCCAGGAAAAGAATAGGAATCAGAATACCGGCCACCAACTCGACTCCTCCTCTGCCCCACAATCCTTTAGGACCTTTTATCATCACTATACCGCTGACAGTGATAATAATCAGACAGACAGCAAAGGCATCGGCAAACCAAGTCCACCACTTGCCCGGATTGAAATGGAGTTGTACCATGGAAGAGATCAGCGGACGGCGTTTCACCCCCTCGTAGACAGCATCTTTTGTCCGTGTGTTAATCACCAGACTTGAGCCTCCTTTCAGAAAAACCTTAATCTGATCCGGTTCCGGATAATAATATTTAGTAAAATTTCCGGCTTCGTCCAGCGGTTCCAACAAAGTCAAAATCATCTTCTCATTAACTTTACCCTTATCCGACAGATCCTCTGTTATTTTATATTCCGTTCGTGTCACTGTATAATGGGGATTTATGCTATCCCTATGGTTCATCACGATACCCGAAATAGCATAAATCAAAATCATTCCCGCAAAGAAGAAAGACAGATCACGATGGATGGTCCGGCTCCACTTGCGGAATGCAGTACTTTTACTCCGCGATTTCATAAGAACTGGCTTCCATATAGTAAAATGACAGATAATCTTTCCCGGCAGCAGTTTTTCTTTCTGCTATCTTTGCGCGGAAGTCCGCAATACGGGCTTCAGGAGTGTTGGCTGTTTCGCCGCGTGCTTTTTTTTCCGAATCACATCCGGCAGCAGTTTCTCCATGAGATTTTTCAGTCTGTGCTTTCAGTTTAGCCTCCCAGTTCTGCAAGTAAGCTTCGTCTACCCGCTGTTCCTTTAACGTTCCGGTCACTGTGACAATAGCGTTGATGCATTTGGTGTCAAACGAGCCCAAAGGTCCGGCTTCCACACGAATTGTTTTGGTATCATCACTGCCCATCAGGAATATTTTTGTAGCTCCGTGCTTGCAGGTATGTGTACAGATTCCTTCGATGGTCACCTCACGGTTGACCAGTGAATCGGCATGCGCCAGCAGATTATCGACACTCAATACCTCCGGAGCCGCCTGCTCCGTTTTTTCGGACTGACTCTGTTTGTTGTTACTGTTTCCACAAGAAGTAATAGTTACTAAAGCTGCCATTAAGGTTGCAGCGACCATAAACTTAATTTTCATAAGCTAACTGTTTTTATTTTTTAAAAAAAGATGCCCAGTGAACAAGCGGCATACCGGGCCGTTCCGCATTTTTTATAATACGCAGCCTGCCATTGAACAGACAAAGACAGGTTATACTGTTTCATGACGGGATAATCCCCTTGCAGACGAATTCCTACCAGACTATAGCTATCAGATAAATAGTCAATATTCGCCAATAAAGTCCGGGTGGACGACTTCGCGGCATCCAATCCCGGTAAAGAATATTCAGCCGATAAACCGGCATAATATCCACCGGTAGCTTCTGCGGTCAATCGCAGCTGCCTCTTCTGATACTGCAAACGGGCACGCAAAGAACTTTCCAGAGCAGACAGGTGAACAAACCGGGATACGGCGTTGTAATCCGTCTCTAACCGATGGTAGATTATGTTTGGGACAATTGCTCCTCCCCATACACCTTTATCGGTCAAAAACTTCTCCCACAAACCACTTACGGCAATCCGACTATTCGTGACCTTCATTCCCGGAGATGTGCTGATTAATGCTCCATAGGAACTTCCGCCCGCCTCTCCGTAAATATTCTCCGTTCCTTTACGGACAGTATAGCCTGCATCCAGTTTCACAGCAAGGTGCTCTGTCTGCTGAAGTTCCCGCATCCAAGTCACGTTTCCTTTCAAATCAGTCGTATTCAATTCCAGCAAAGTGAGATGATTGGCATTGCTCAATTTCTTGTCCATCGACATACGGTCTATTGAGACTGTGGCCGATACCCCCTCCTCCGTATCAGCCGGCAGAATGCCTATGCTTCCTCCCCACCGGATGCCTTGATGCTTCGTTCCGGTCTGGTTTCCGGCAAAACGCACATAATCCATGCCCAATCCCAACGTATGGTATACCGAAATGGAACCTTTATCTGCAAGGAATGAAATCTCACTTTTCTGCTGATAAAGCCGGAAATCTGCGGAAACTCCCAAACGATATGTCCCCAGACGATATCCTGCTCCCAAGGCAAAAGAGAGATCGGAAGCTGTATTACGTGGACGCGGATCTTTATCCCGATAATTATGAGACGCCCTGTAACCACCGGTGATTCCCCATGTCCAGGAACCTGACTCACTGGCGTAACCTCCATTGAAATAATAAGTTTCTCCCTTCAGGAAACCACCAATGGAATCACCGGTCACGTAAGGAGCAATCAGTTTCCAGTCTATATTTTCATTCCATAACACATTCTCCTGCTTCTCACTCCTGTATCCTGCTGAACCGAACACACGATCACGTTCCGAAAGAATGACGAAAGAGTTGACATCTACCCCGATACGGGTATCCTTATCACCTTCCTGTTTCAAAGATGCTTTTCCTTTATCATGATAAACTCCATTTACGTCCAGCCTTGTCCATGTATACGGAGTATAGTAATAATAAAGTGCCGGATTCCGCCATACCTCACCACGAAATCCGGTCGCGAATGAAGCGGTACGGATTACCTTATCGGACAGGGAGAGTGTGTCGGCAGTCTGCCCGAAGGCTTCCTGCCGACCTTCCACAAATAAAGCAATCAGCAACGTAATGATAAATCGGATTCGCATCATGAATAATAAAGATTTATAGATCAATAGGACGGATTCAATTATTTGTTAAACAGGCTCGGAACAGCCGCAGGTGTGAAATCAACGGTAGAGTTATTTGTATCCTGCAATACTTCCCGATCACCATCCTTATAGGCAGCTTTACGCATCACGCACTTTCCGATGTTCTCTGCAACGGTATTGTTCACACCGATATAAGTATGCCCCATATCCAGCACGGTAGAGGTAACATTCCACTGCCATTCATTGGAAGCACCTACATTGACGGCATCAATCACCCATTCATTGGGGAACTTATATTTGCTTTGCGGTTTACTGGCTGTTCCACTTTGCAAGATATACGTATAGTTGTATGCATAGTCTGAAATATACTTTTCTTTAGTCATGCCTTTGGGTAATCTGCCGATAGCATAGGCACGATTTCCCTGTTTATTCAGCACCCAGATAGTTTTGGAATAACAATAATAAACATCCAGATTGGGAACAGCCGGATTATCCACATCTAGCTTTGATTCAACATACCACTCAAAATCGGCCTTACTCAAATCTATAGAATTCGGATTAGCCTCTTTATGATTGACCGCATTGTCACAAAGGATAAAAGACTCTCCCGGTTGTACCGGATAATCTGTTCCGCTGCCCGGCACCGCTACAACAGAGCCTACCGCAATAGCTTCATCCATGACATCCGGATCTACCGACTGATATTTCAGAGTGGTTGAGAATTGTGATTCCATAAATATCAATCCATCCGCATACAAAACTTTATCCGAATTATTATAGATACGTACATACTGGTCGCCATTATATTGTTTGCCTGCTTCATTATAAGTTCCGGGAATAAATATCTCGGCAATCACAAAATCGGGGTCACCTGTATTGAGCACATGAACCTTCAGTTCCAGCTTGTATGCCCCTCCGGATACGGCCACATTCTGTTGCACTCCCTGTACATCGACTTCCACCGGAGTTCCATTCTGCGAGTAAGTTCCCTTACCAATGAACGTTACATTATACAGCCCGTCCGCCAATTCAATACTTTGAGCCGGATAGACAATGTCTGTCTTGACAGATGTATTTACATTTTCAAAAGTATAGGTTCCACCGGTCAGTTGCAGCCCCTCGATAGTTGTATCTACAGTAGTGGTAATACCTACAGTGGATATGCTCACTTTGTCATCATCACTACATGCGGTAAATCCCAGCATCGTTGCAAAAAGGATTGACATTGTCAATTGATTCTTTTTCATCTTCATTTTTGTTTTATTGTTCATTTACTAAAAAGTCAAGTTCATTTCCATGCCGAAATAAGGCGATTCGGACGTTCTCCGTTGCAGTACGCCCCGTAATGTATAATCAGGATAAATACCCAAAAGCCGGTTTACATAAAAAGCCAGATTCAGATACTTACCAATCCGTTTACTCGCCTTCAGATTGATATCCATATAAAAAGGCACGGTAGTACGCTCAAAATAAGTGGCTGAATATTTCTCCACCAGATGTTGTAACTGAATATTGTTTTTATCCTCTTCGCGAAACGGATGCGTTTCACCGGATTGATCGATATAGCTTACCGGCACGCCGTTATTCCACAAGTTCCGTCTGTTGGTATACCAAGTGCATTGTGCCGACGTGGAGAAAGTAAGTCCCAAACGCGGTATATAGGTATCAAACATAAAATTCGTATTGAATGCCTGGCTTTCTGTTCCGTTGTCTCCATTGTACAATCCCACATATTTCAGCTGTTTATTGTCCAACAATATAGAAGAGGCCTTATATTGAGGAGAATCCGAATTATAAATTGTCTTTATCCAGGCTCCATACATAGTGACGCGGGTCTTGAGCGATTCGATTCGTTTGGAAGCGAACTGAAACTCCACTCCTTCTTTACGCACCTTCATTACATTGCCTAGTGTGGAATACACATCCAGATTATATTCATTCGCATAAGTCAACTGAGAAAGTTGGGGAGGAGCCGTCAAAGCTGAGCCGTCGATACTTGCAGGATCATATAGCTTATATGCCAATGACTTATAATAAGTGACATCATCAAAAGCATTGTTCATCCGTTCGCGGAAATAAGTTATCGACAGACGGTTTCCCTTATAGCTGACGTCGGCCCGCACTTCCCATTTCATGTTACGTGCCGGCTCCAACTGATAGTTTGTATTATCCCATTTATATGTCATCATATTGATGCGGCGATAATCCGGGTTGGTATGGTAATAATTCAACTGAATCAAGTCCACATACTTAAAATCCGGATATAACTGTGCGGTGGTCGGCATACGGCTGATCCAGCCCAAACCTCCCGAAAAGGCAACATTCCATCCGTTTGAAACCGGCAAATTCCATTGCAAGTCCAGACGGAGATCGGGATATATCTTGCCCTGCATCTTATATTCAGTGTCCAGCCCCAATAAGGACTGCAAACGGATACCGGCCGTAAAAGCCAATTTATGTCTATTTACAGGAAGATTCAACATCTCCTCGGCATAGAGGGCGAAAGGTTGCAGCCCCGGTATGTCCTTAAAACGGCGCGGACGTGTACTCAAACTTTCACTGATGGGCCGTGTCACATCGAATACCTGGCCTTCTCCCAAATTCTTCTGATAATTCCATTCCATCCCCATATTCATCGCATTCTGTAATACACCCAACGGGAAAGCCAACCGCATACGGGCGGAAGCCGTAACATATAAAGGTTTACCATCAATATCCATCTGTGCCACATAATTATAAGGCAGATAGATGCCATCAAACTCTCCGGTTTCTGTCTGAGTAGCAATAGCTGCCGGACGATTCAGAGATACGGACTTTATTTCACGCATCTTCTCCCACTGCTGACTGACAGAAGTGGTCACACCAACCTCACGAATCCATAAATGGGCCGGAAACTTCATGCTCCATTTCCCCGCTATCTTCAAGCTGTTAAAGTCCGATTTATAGGAATCTTCCTTTACTGTCGCATCTTTATCCCTCTTCGCATCATCAAACGAGCCGGTATAATCGGAACTGATATTCCAATGAATATTACGTTCGTTCCATAACCATTTGCCATCCAAGCGGGCGGAAGCAGTAAGGCGAGTATAATTTTTCACACTGTTGCGCGGATCTATTTTGGACTCCAGATAATTTAGATCAGCATTCAATACATAACGTCCGTTCCCATCCAGCCGAATTCCCTTGCCTACAGAAAACAATTTACTGGTTTTATCAGCCTTAAAACGTGCGGACAAGGGGCTCTCAGTTATTTTACGCTGAATGATCACCGCACCGTTTGCCACATTGCCATAAGCCACGGAAGGAATGCCGCGAATGATTTCCACCTTCTCTATATTATCGGTTGAGATGGTACGCATATCCATCCCTTTTGACATTGTGCTCGTTGCATTCACTGCGGAAGTACTGTTTGGCATATATTGCAGATTCGCATCCGTATTCATGGAGATACCATCCATATAAAACCCAACTCCCAATGAAGAGATATCCTCCGTCTTTCCTGTTTCACGTATCCGGATCAGATTGGCCTGCCCCATCTGAGGATCAGCCGACTTTCCTCCGGGTACCAATTCCATCAAGTCACTGAAGCTGCCGGGCTGAAGATGTTTCATGGCTGTACGGTCAACGATGGAAGCGCTGGTAGCGCGCTTTGACTCAGAAGCGGTCACCACCACCTCGTTCAGCGCCATGACCGAAGGTTTTAAATAAAAGACTGCCGAAATATCCCCAGTGACCTTCATTCCTTTTTCTGTAGAATCATATCCCAAATAGGATACAATGACCCGATAAGTTCCAGAATGGATATGTAGAAGTTCAAAATGTCCGTTCGCATCTGTTATTCCCCCATAAACAATCTGCCCATCCACAAACAATTGAACTGTAGCGTAATCCAACGCTTTACGAGTCTGCTCATCCAGTACAGTTCCCCGGAATACAAATGTCTGCCCCCATAAAAAAGACACATTGCTACAAATTATAAATAAAAAAATATATGCAATCTTACAAATCATTTTCATTCTCTATTTGGTTGCAAAATTACAATTCATAAAAGCCCGGCACAATCCCCTTTTCTAGGTATATACCCAATCATACATAAGCCGAAGATACCTACATAATGGTACGCGATTTACGAATAAGACTTTCTGTTCTTTCTCCGGATAGTCTTTTTCAACATTGACAATAATAGAAGTATTAAAATATTTTTCACAATTCTCGCCCACCTACAACAGCGTTTTGCAAAACTGCTGCCACTGCTACCACCCACTCTCATGAAACCACCATGAACAGGGAGTTCCGGAGGGTGGTGGCAGCACCTTTCTTTATGTGGCAAAAGGGGCTGCTGCCACCACTTTTGCCTCTTTTTTATCCCAAAAACAAACGAAGGAAGAGAAAGATACAAGAGGCGGAGGATGACCACACGCCGAAAAGAGGAGGTGGATACGAACACACTGAACCCGGAAAACGGACCGACAGAACGAAGCCTGCTGATGGACAAGACACCGGCTGCAGCCTGACGGGAATCCGATTGCGGCCCGCCAAAACTACGGTTTACCCATGATGCAGCCCTTTTGGATAACCCGTTCTTTTATTTACGAACAAAGACAAAATCACCAATTCGCCTCTATAGCCTCAGCCAGATCTTCATAACCAGCCAACGGGTTGTCCGTAAAGACACTACGGATAACCAACTCTTTGTCTACGACATAAACACGAGGTATTCCCGATTTTGCAAACAGATAATATACAGTGCGGTCTTCCTGAGCCGAATAAGGCAACGTCAAATGATTCTCGTCCCAATAACGGGCAATCTCTGCCGGACCCTCTTCCCTGCTGATACAAACCATCCGGATTCTTTGACCATAATCCGTATATATCTTTTGCAGCACAGGAAGTTCTTTCCGGCAGTCCGGACATCCTGTATGAAAAAACACAATCAGGGAAACCTCTCCTTTCAGACTTCCGGAAGTTACTGTCCGGCCATCATCCATGGTCACTGAAAAAGCAGGAACACGTTCTCCCGGCTGCAACTCAATGACACCTTCCTCTACATCATCATCAATACACGCCGTAAACATTACAGAGGCACAAAACAGGAGACAAACCGTTTTTATCCAATTCTTCATTCTTATTTCTATTTTTCTTCCTTACAAAGATAACATGATTTTCATGAAATGACTACTTTTACAGTATGAAACAGAAATTAAAAGAAAAACAAGAGCCGCCTCCTTACGTTGAATGCCGGTAATTATTACGGGAATTTCCGCAACCAATGCATGTTATGACCGCAGATACAGTTCTTTCCAGAACATTTTAAATCAAGAATCCATATCACTCAGATGCAGTTCCAGCGCCTTGACCGAAATATAAATCTCGCGCACAGAAATGGTCAAAGAAAGAATGAGCAACACAAGCGCCAGGCCAAATATATATACAGATATGAGGTAGAACTGTATATACATTAAAAACATGCTGACCACACATAGCAACAAACTCCCGATGCCTGTCACCTGCATGGCACGTGTCAGATAAAGACGCTTGCGGAGGTTAGAAATCTGTGCCGCCGTAACAGCCGAATGATTCTCACGATACTGATCCTTCAGCGTACGCACCAACTGGGCGTATGAAAGGAAACGATTGGTATATGCCAGCATAATCAGCGATATGGCAGAAAATAATAAAGCAGGGGTTGTTAAATCTATTTCCATTTCTATAGGTATTTCAAAGTTAGAATATGGCAAAGATAAAGTAAATATCCCGATATTTTCTTCCTTTTTACAACGAAAGGAATATCTTTGCAATAAATAATCATTCAAGTAAACTTATATGCAAACTATAAAATTATATATAAAAGATTGGCTGGCCATTCATCCCTATACCCAGCAACAGGCCACAGACAGATATTTCGTCGATCTGGCCAACCGGTTATACTCCACCTGTACGATAAGAGAGATTCCCGAATCCACTAAAAAGAAGCTATGCCTTTACACCGCCGCTTATTTGGAAGATGTCATCTCAGGATCAGGTCTATGGCAAGCATTCATCCAAAAGCATCTGGAGCTGTATGATACGTCGCTTCCTTTCTATACCATCCGGCCGGATTATATGAAGGATGAAATCAATGAGGAAGACATCCGCTTCATCCTTTGGAACACCTTGGAGAAGGCTCCATATAAACATCCGTATATCAATCCGATGGACAAGAATATCGAAGAAACCGCACATTCATTTTTCCAGATATTGGAGGAGGAATATGAAATGGCTCCCGCAAATGACACGTTACAGGATTTCTTCATGGGATTCAAAGGAAAAGAGGACGCCAATCACAAACTACGCTGGCTGTTCGGACACACTTACCTCACAGAACCCTCTGTGCAAGAATACATTGCCCAGGTTACAGAGACCGACAAGTTCATCATTCCATGCGGTCCGCTTGCCCTGTTTCTTCATGAGTGGATCGACCTGCTGGCCCACGGAGCAACCGGATGTTGGGAAGAGATAGAAGGACTGTACCCTGCCATTCCCGAAATACCGGACGAGAGGAAGGAAAGAAACCTTCATACTTTCCAACTGTTCACGCAAGGTACAAACGGAGCCCGTATCGTATATCTGGAAGGCTATAAGGAACTGCACCGTTTCCTGACCCAAATATTACAATGGCCGGATGATTCCAATCACACGTTGCCTCAAATGAAAGATCATCAAGATTTCATCATGATGGTAAATCCCGAAAAAGGTATTCTGCTGGCGAAGGATCTATGCAGATGCATCAGTGATCCTCTTAACCCGATGTATGATGCAGCAACGGCTGCCCAAGAGGCATTCAGCCTGCTGACCGTCCCCACCAAATGTCCGCCGGACCTGATGGAATATTTGATAAACAACCACTATATCCCCGATGCACAAATCCCCGGATCCGGTGAAAAGGAGCTGGTTCAAAAGAACGCGGACTTTATAGCCCGCCACTCCTTATTGTATTACTACAGGGGAGACTAGGCTCTCCCCACCATTACTTCGTTCACCAAAGGTTTACCTTCTGCAAAGTCTTTCACATTCTGCAAAGTAGTCTGAGCAATATTCGTCATGGCTTCTTTGGTAAAAAACGCCTGATGGGAGGTCACAATCACATTGTTGAAAGACAGAAGACGGGCCAAGGTGTCATCATCAATAATCTTGTCGGACTTATCTTCATAGAAATAAGGCTCCTCTTCCTCGTATACATCCAGGCCGGCATATCCCACCTTCTTGGTCTTCAGCCCCTCTATCAAGGCATTGGTATGAATCAGCTGTCCGCGCCCCGTATTGATAATCATCACTCCGTCTTTCATTTTACTGATGGAATAATCGTTTATCAGATATTTGGTCTGTTCTGTCAATGGACAGTGCAGCGAAATGATATCCGAGCTATGATAAAGTTCGTCCAAGGTACAATAAACCACCTGATGCTCACGGGCAAAATTATAATCGGGATAGAGGTCGTAGGCTAGCACATTCATACCGAATCCGCGTAATATCTGAATCAGAATCCTGGCGATCTTACCCGTACCGATAATTCCGGCAGTCTTGCCATGCATATCAAATCCCATCAGTCCGTGCAAAGAAAAGTTTCCGTCGCGTGTGCGCATCGTGGCACGGGGAATCTTACGGTTGAGCGACAACATCAATGCCACTGTAAATTCGGCAACAGCATAAGGCGAATACGCCGGCACCCGCAACACTTTCATCTTACCTGCCGTTGCCGCCAAATCCACATTATTATACCCCGCGCATCTTAAAGCCAGCAGTTTAACGCCATTATCCGCCATCGCCCGGATCACTTCGGCATCAGCCGTATCGTTTACAAAGATACAGACCGCATCCACTCCTTTGGTCAGCACCACATTATTCATATTCAGATGGCCTTTGTAATACCTGATATCAAAGCCAAATTTCTCATTAGCCTCCGTAAACGAGCGTTCGTCGTAGGGTTTCGTGTCGTAAAAAGCTATTTTGTAAGCCATAATCGTTTTTTTCATTTATAGTTCATATAAATAACAAAAACACGTCCCCCACGGTTCACCTACAGACTTACAGTTTTTTCAGTTCCGTGTACAGGCGCTGCACCGGAAGTCCCATCACATTGAAGTAACTGCCCGATATTCCGCGGACGCCGATAAAGCCTATCCACTCTTGCACACCATAAGAGCCGGCCTTATCCATCGGCTTGTAAGCCCGGATATAATAATCGATCTCCTCATCGGAGAGTTCCGCAAACGTCACTTCCGTCACAGCGGAAAAACTTCGCTGATCCCCGGCTGTGGTCAGACAAACACCGGTTATCACCTGATGAGTCCTGCCGGAAAGTTTCCGTAACATTTGCCGTGCGTCTTCCTCATCACGAGGCTTGCCCATGACTACCCCGTCCAGCCACACAATGGTATCGGCAGTGATAATCAGCTCGTCCGGATGCATGGAATCCCGGTAAGCGGCCGCTTTCTCACAAGCTATATATAAAGGTATCTCCTCCGCTGTCAATGTGTCCGGATAAGTTTCCTCTATACCGGGCAACGTCTTCACCTCATATTTTATACCCAAGCCGGACAACAGCTCCTTGCGTCGCGGAGAATTGGAAGCAAGGATGATTTTATATCTTTCTAAATTTTCCAACATGACTTTTCTTTGTTTCATTACCACCCGAAGGCCTTTTCATGAGACATCCATTTCCCCTGAGCCTTCAATACCTGCTCCACCACATCACGGCCGCAGCCACAGCCTCCGTTACGATGAGAAATATAAACGGCCGTCTCCTTTATCTCAGGAGCCGCATCGGCAGGGCAACAGGGCAGACCGCACAAACGCATCACCTCATAATCGGGAATATCATCGCCCATATAAAGTATCTCTTCATCCTGCAATCCGTACTTTTCCTTCAAATGGGCATATTCCCGGGTCTTTACCGCAGCCGCCAGATAGACATCCTTAATGCCCAGACCTTCATAACGCTTACGCACCGCCTCGGTATTTCCACCGGTAATGATGGCAACATGCAGCCCGCACTTCACTGCCAACTGCAACGCATACCCGTCCTTGATATTGACTGTACGCATAGGTTCGCCATCGGGGTGCAAATAAATCGTCTCCGTACTCAGCACTCCGTCCACATCGAATACCAATGCCTTTATCTTCTTTAAATCATAATTTATCATACCACTTATGAATTATTCTTCCCCTCATTCACCGGAACGGCAGACAAAGGAAGATGATGAATACTTTTACTTATCTTTTCATACAATTCCTGCAAAGGCTCCTCATCCGCCAACATCTCCAAATGTTTGCTTATTACGTTTTCATCGTAGCGCACAGCCGGCCCTGTCTGAGCCTGCACGGGAGACAGCTCATGTACTTTGCCGGCGGTTTCATCTATCAGCGGAAGCATCACTTCGAAAGGAATCCCCTGCTTTTCCAGTATATGTGAGCTTAATGCATACATGTGGTTAGCAAAATTACAGGCAAAGACCGCCGCCAGATGCAAATGCCTACGCTGGCAGGAAGTCGCCTCGTACACTTTAGTGCTGAGACGGGCCGCTACCATACGCAGCAATTCCAGCTCTGCCGGAGAAGACGCTTCTATAAAAAAAGGTACAGCATTGAAATCCACTTCGCGCTGTCTGCTAAAAGTCTGCATAGGATAAAGTACCCCATAACGTTCCACCAGTCCCTTCCACAAATCCATAGGCATACTGCCCGCCGTATGTACAAACAAAGCCTGTTCCCTTCCTTTTGCCAATACAGGAGCCAATTGCCGCAAAACAGCATCTTTCAGCGCCACAATATACAAATCGGCATCCCGGCGTATCTCATCCGGTACCACTGTGTAGTCCGCCGAAAGTCTGGCGGCCAAGACAGAAGCGGATTCCTCTGTGCGGCTGTACACCTGCAAAACAAGACAACCCGCCTTTTGTAAAGCGATTCCCAAATGAGTCGCCACATTGCCGGCCCCTATCAAAACTATTTTCATCATCGAGTCGAAACTAAATATAAAATAACGCCCAACAGCAACAAGGCTGCCGGCAATAAATAAGCGGACATTTGTCCCAACAGAGCTATCACCAAACCAATATTCAATATCAGCCATATACTCACCAGTACAATTCCTACCGACTTGTCGGCCTTGAACCAAAGGAAAATAACAGCCGCATACAGCAACAAATTGTCTTTCTGCATCACCCAAGGCAGCCCGTGTGAGGCAAATCCTATAAACTTGTCGATGAGATAAAGGATCCCCATCACAATGAGAAACACCGCAAAAGCCTTATATGTATCCTTATGATTGACAGCAGCCACTTTTACTTGCCTCCATATTTATTGAGATGAATTTTCTCCCATTGTAAATGGTCTTCGTCAAAAGGCTTGCGCTCCATGCCCTTATGCCCTACTGCAATGATGGAAACCACCTGCAACTGCAAAGGAATGTCAAGCAACGTATGCACATATTCGCCCGAAGGCATTCCGGTAGCGGTAAAACGTTCACGTACTTGTATCCAGCAACTTCCCAATCCCAAATCTTCTGCCTGCAACTGGATCATGATGGAAGCAACCGCCGCGTCTTCAATCCAGACATCACTGGCCAACGGATCAGCCATCACAACCACAGCCATAGCAGCATCCGACAGAAAAGCCGCCCCCATCTCCTTACAATGGGAAAGTTTTTCCAACATATCCTTATCATCCACCACGATGAACTGCCAGCAATTGCTGCGTTTAGACGACGGAGACATCAGGGCAGCCTTCAGCAAAGCGACCACTTCTTCCTGTGTCAACTCCTGATCCGTGAACTTACGCATACTGCGTCTGTTCTTTATTAAGTCACTAAATTGTTCCATAATATACTCAGTTAATTTATTTTATGGCACAAATATACAACTAGAATGTGGATTGATAAACAAAAAACAATAAATTTGCAGCTGGAGATGCCTGTCAGACTAAGTACATATCGCAAAGGAAATGCCATTCCCACCCTTCCGGGAACAAACATATTCCATTCCACGGAGTTGTTTCATGTCTTTGAAATGACACGGGGATACGAACCGCTGCTCATCGTAGCCTATATAGGAGACCGCCCTGTGGGAAAACTGCTGGCTGTCATCCGGAAGAGTGTGCGCCTGTTCCCCCCTTCCATCATCAAGCGATGCGAGATTTATGGCACGGGCGAGTATTTTGATGAAGAGCAGAACAAGGAAGATCTGTTTGGCGAGATGTTGGAGCATCTCACCAACGAAGTTTCGCGCAAATCGTTTCTCATCGAGTTCCGCAACCTGGAAAATCCGCTGTTCGGATACAAAGCATTCAGAAAGAACAACTATTTCGCCATCAATTGGCTAAGGGTACGCAATTCACTGCACAGTAAAGCACCCTACGAACGGCTGAGCATGTCTCGCAGAAGACAGATAAACAAAGCATTAAGAAACGGTGCCATTATGGAAGTAGCCGACAATGAGAAAGATATACATGATTTCTCACGAATGCTGAAAAAAGCCTATTCCTCACAAGTGAGAAAACATTTTCCGGACATTGACTTTTTCCGGCTACTGGCATGGCAAAACCCTGAAAAAGAATTAGCTAAAGTATTTCTGGTGAAATACAAAGACAAAATCATAGGTGGCTCCATCTGTCTTTTTTCAAAAGAAAGTGCTTATCTGTGGTTCTCGGGAGGTATGCGGAAGACCTATGCATACCTTTATCCCGGTATCCTGGCCGTATGGGCACCTGTCACCTATGCTCACGAACAAGGATATACACATTTGGAATTCATGGATGCAGGGTTGCCGTTCAAAAAACACGGTTACAGAGACTTCATACTCCGCTTTGGCGGCAAGCAGAGCAGCACGCGCCGCTGGTTCCGCTTTAGTTGGGAATGGCTGAACACACTCTTGTGCAAATTCTATATTTAACTCATTTTTGTCTTTTTGTTTAAAGTGTTGTGAAGCATCTCGCAAATAAGAAATAAAATTGAGGAAATATTTCTTTATTTAACTCGAAATTGCTTTCTTTGTGCAGTTTTATCTGAAAACTTGAGTATAAAACCAAACTATTAAAATTATAAGATCATGAAAATCTCACACATTGAACACCTGGGCATTGCCGTGAAGAGCATTGAAGAGGCCCTACCGTATTATGAAAACGTATTAGGTCTGAAATGCTACAATATCGAAACTGTAGAGGATCAGAAAGTTAAAACCGCCTTTCTGAAAGTAGGTGATGTTAAAATAGAACTGCTGGAACCTACAAGCCCCGAAAGTACGATTGCAAAATTCATTGAAAAGAACAATGGAAACGGGGGTATGCATCACCTGGCTTTTGCAGTGGAAGATGGTGTGGCAAATGCATTGGCCGAAGCTGAAACCACCGGTATCCGTCTCATTGACAAAGCTCCCCGTAAAGGTGCTGAAGGTTTGCATATCGCTTTTTTACACCCCAAATCAACATTAGGTGTCCTGACCGAGCTTTGCGAAAAACCATAAAAACGAGATTTGACTATTCATGATTGAAGTCAGTTCATTCAGTGTGACTCAAACGTAAATAGAAATATTTTTTAATTGTAAAATCATAAGTAAAATGAGCAATCAACTTGAAAAAATAAAAGAGCTTATCGAACGCCGGGCTACAGCACGTATGGGTGGAGGTGATAAAGCAATTGCAAAACAGCATGATAAAGGAAAATATACAGCGCGCGAACGCATAGCCATGTTGCTGGACGAAGGCAGTTTTGAAGAAATGGATATGTTCGTGGAACACAGATGCACCAATTTCGGTATGGAGAAAAAACATTATCCGGGTGACGGTGTGGTAACTGGTTGCGGTACCATAGAAGGACGTTTGGTTTACATCTTCGCACAGGATTTCACTGTTTCCGCGGGCTCTCTTTCAGAAACAATGTCTCTGAAGATCTGCAAAATAATGGATCAGGCCATGAAGATGGGTGCTCCCTGTATCGGCATCAACGACTCGGGTGGCGCACGTATTCAGGAAGGTATCAACGCATTGGCCGGTTATGCCGAAATTTTCCAACGCAACATCCTTGCTTCCGGTGTGATTCCACAAATATCCGGTATCTTCGGTCCTTGTGCCGGCGGTGCTGTTTACTCTCCTGCCCTGACAGACTTCACATTGATGATGGAAGGCACATCCTACATGTTCCTTACCGGACCGAAAGTGGTAAAGACTGTTACAGGCGAAGATGTGAGCCAGGAAAACCTGGGGGGTGCAAGCGTCCATTCAACCAAATCCGGTGTTACTCATTTCACTGCCAAGACAGAAGAAGAAGGTCTGGCCATGATCCGCAAATTGTTAAGCTATATTCCTCAGAACAATTTGGAAGAGGCTCCATACGTAGATTGTTCCGATCCTATCGATCGTCTGGAAGATTCCTTGAACGAGATTATCCCCGACAGCCCCAACAAACCATACGATATGTATGAGGTGATCAGCGCCATCGTAGATAATGGTGAATTCCTGGAAGTACAGCCGGATTATGCTAAAAATATCATTATCGGTTTCGCACGCTTCAACGGACAGTCTGTAGGTATTGTTGCAAACCAGCCGAAGTATCTGGCAGGTGTGCTTGACAGCAATGCATCACGTAAAGGCGCACGTTTTGTACGTTTCTGTGATGCTTTCAATATACCTCTTGTTTCATTGGTAGATGTTCCGGGCTTCCTTCCGGGTACAGGACAAGAATACAACGGTGTAATCTTGCATGGTGCCAAGTTACTGTATGCCTACGGTGAAGCTACTGTGCCCAAGGTAACTATTACGCTACGTAAATCATACGGCGGTTCTCATATTGTAATGAGCTGTAAGCAACTTCGCGGTGACATGAACTATGCATGGCCCACAGCCGAAATTGCAGTAATGGGTGGTGCAGGCGCAGTAGAAGTATTGTACGCACGCGAAGCGAAAGAACAGGAAAACCCCGCCGCATTCCTGGCCGAAAAAGAAGCAGAATACACCAAGTTGTTCGCCAATCCTTATAATGCAGCTAAATATGGTTACATTGATGATGTGATAGAACCGCGTAATACCCGTTTCCGCATCATCCGTGCATTGCAACAGTTGCAGACTAAGAAATTGAGTAACCCGGCCAAGAAGCATGGTAATATTCCTCTTTAATTAAAAATTAAAAATTGAGAATTGAACATGAAGAATTTAAATATAGGAATATTCCTTTCCTTGCTGCTGATGGTGGGTTTATGTTCTTGTGGAGAACGGAAATCGAACACCAAGCTGGTACTGAATGAAGTGCTGATTGAAAATGAAAGCAATTTTCAGGATGATTACGGAATACACAGCGCATGGATCGAAATATTCAACAGATCATTTGGTAGCGCAGACCTTGCCGGTTGTTTACTGAGAGTGAGCAGCCAGCCTGGCGACACTGCTACTTATTTTATCCCGAAAGGTGATGTGCTGACTTCAGTCAAACCTCGCCAGCACGCTTTATTCTGGGCAGACGGTGAGCCTAACCGTGGTACTTTCCATACTAATTTTACGCTGAATGCCACAACCGATAATTGGATTGGATTGTATGACTCAGGCAAAAAATTATTGGATCAGATAACCGTTCCGGCAGGCACACTGCAAGCAAACCAATCATACGCACGTATCAGCGATGCGGCAGATGAATGGGAAGTGAAAGGTGCCAGTGCAGACAAGTATGTGACTCCGAGCACCAACAACAAGACCATCAACAGTCATGCGAAGATGGAGAAATTCGAAGAGCACGACGGTAATGGTATCGGTATGGCTATCTCTGCCATGAGCGTAGTATTCAGCGGTCTTCTTTTACTTTTTATTCTCTTCAAATGTGTAGGCAAGATATCTGTCAACCTGAGCAAACGTAATGCCATGAAGGTAAAAGGTATCACCGACAAGCAAGAAGCCAAAGAAAAGAAATTGGGTGAGGCTCCGGGCGAAGTATTCGCCGCAATCGCTATGGCTATGCACGAAATGCAAAGCGATGTACACGATGTGGAAGAAACCGTCCTTACCATCACCCGTGTAAAACGCAGTTATTCACCGTGGAGTTCTAAGATTTATACCTTGCGTGAAACTCCCCACAAAAAGTAAGTCACCAATAAAAAGATAAAACGATGAAAGAATATAAATATAAGATCAACGGTAACGTATATAAAGTTGCCATTGGAGATATAGAAGATAATATCGCTCATGTTGAAGTGAACGGTACTCCTTACAAAGTGGAAATGGAAAAAGCTCCGAAAGCTGCCGCTAAACCGGTAGTTCGCCCTGTAGCAAAGACTCCTGCTCCGGCACCGGCTCCGGTAGTGAAACCTGCTGCCGCCTCTACTGGAAAATCGGGTGTCAAATCTCCGTTGCCTGGTGTAATCCTTGATATCAAGGTAAATGTTGGCGATGCCGTAAAGAAAGGACAAACCATCATTATCCTTGAAGCCATGAAAATGGAAAACAACATCAATGCCGACAAAGACGGTAAGATTACCGCTGTCAATGTTAGTAAAGGAGAATCTGTTCTTGAAGGTACTGACCTTGTAATTATTGAATAATATGGGAGATTTTATTACTTTTATTGGAAACAATCTTGCCGATTTCTGGACTTATACGGGATTTGCCAACGCTACTTTCGGGCATATCGCAATGATCCTGATAGGCTTGATATTCATATACTTGGCCATTGCCAAGGAATTTGAGCCGATGTTGCTCATCCCCATCGGTTTCGGTATTTTGATTGGCAATATTCCTTTCAACATGGAAGCCGGACTGAAAGTCGGTATCTATGAGGAAGGTTCTGTACTTAACATTCTGTACCAAGGAGTTACCTCCGGATGGTATCCGCCGCTCATCTTCCTGGGTATCGGTGCAATGACGGACTTCTCGGCATTGATTTCGAACCCCAAGCTGATGCTGATCGGTGCTGCCGCCCAATTTGGTATCTTTGGTGCATACATGACTGCCCTAGCCATCGGTTTCGACCCGATGCAGGCCGGTGCTATCGGCATCATCGGTGGTGCGGACGGTCCTACGGCCATCTTCCTGTCATCCAAGCTGGCACCTAATCTGATGGGGGCAATTGCGGTATCAGCCTATTCGTATATGGCATTGGTACCGGTTATCCAGCCGCCTATCATGCGCCTGCTTACCACCAAGCACGAACGCTTAATCCGTATGAAACCACCGCGTGTTGTTTCTCATACAGAAAAAGTAATGTTCCCTATCATCGGTTTGTTACTTACTTGTTTCCTCGTTCCGTCAGGTTTACCTTTGCTGGGTATGCTATTCTTTGGTAACCTGTTGAAAGAAAGTGGTGTGACACGTCGTTTGGCAGAAACTGCCCGTGGTCCGCTGATTGATACAATCACTATCTTGTTAGGACTGACAGTCGGAGCTTCCACTCAGGCTTCAGAGTTCCTGACCACCGACTCTTTATGGATTTTCGGTTTGGGAGCCTTCTCCTTCATCATTGCAACAGCATCGGGTGTAATCTTCGTGAAGTTGTTTAACTTGGTATTGGGCAAGGATAATAAGATCAATCCGCTTATCGGTAATGCCGGTGTATCCGCCGTTCCCGACTCGGCACGTATATCTCAGGTGATCGGTTTGGAATACGATCCTACCAACTACTTGCTGATGCACGCTATGGGTCCGAATGTGGCAGGTGTGATCGGTTCCGCCGTAGCAGCCGGTATTTTGCTTGGATTCTTGATGTAATTTCAATTCATTGAACCATAATAAAAGTAGGAGAAAATAAAAGTAGTTTTCTCCTACTTTTATTTTCTCCTACTCACAATCCCCCACATGCCGTCCGGCACGTGACACAGGAACTTTTCCGGTTACTTAATAAACCAACTTCACATTATCAATCCACATCGTATTTCCGGGAGAACCAATAAAAGCACCACCATGACTGGATGAAAATTGCAGTATCATGTGCGTAGGCGTTTCATCAGCTGCCGCCCATCCTGTTTCTTTAATCAAGACACTCTCCCCTTTACTGTTTCTCGTATAATCTCTCTCCCTCAATCCCATCGTTTCAGGATTATAAGACGGATGCTTGGTTATATCACCATACAATACTTCATAGGTAGCGTCATTTACCCAACCATCCGAGTCCTTATCATACTTCACCACCATAGTCCCCACTCTCTTCGCCGTAACATTTCCTTCAGCATCCTCCATACGTTTTTGCAGAAAGAAAACAGTTATAGCACAATCCTGTCCTTCCACCTGCCCTTTCTTACTAAAGCCTGTCAGACGGATACGGTTTTTCTCACCCGACATCTTTACCTTATAATCATAACGGACAGCTTTGGGACGTTGAGTAAAAGGAACCCCCCAATTCATATTCTTCTCGGCATTCTTGGTACCGGTTATAGGTTCCAGCATATCCCCCAAATAAATGGATCCGGCCGCCAATACAGTAATATTCACCATCCCCAATACTTTGACACTCTCTATATGCGTTTCCAGACGAGCGCAATATCCATTGTCCCGTTTATCCCTATAAACAGAGTTGTTTGTTTTAACAATCCCCACCACCTTGGCCATCACATTAGAGGTTCCCCACGGAGACCCTCCCATATTCTTGTAAGGTTTGTTTCCATCTATTTCCTTTGTAGGACCTATCTCATAAAGAAGTTTGGTATTGCCACCTATCACACCGGACTCATGGACCTTACGGATTATCCACTGATCCATATCTCCATATTTTATAGGTACCACCTTTTCCTGGGCAAAGCCATACAACGGCGCTACAGCCAAAAGAGCAGCGACCGATAATCTGCCATAATATTTCATACCCTTCGTTTTTATTGTTGTTTAGAACCGACAAAGCTATAAAAAAAAGTGGCAACTTCACAGCTGCCACTTTTAATAAAGAAAAATAGACTATATTTTCTTCTTAATTTACCAAAAAGAAATCATTAATATACTCTATATAGTAACCATGCCTTTTGGAAATCGTCACGGTTAGGATATTTTGCCTTAAACTCCTCTTTAGCCTGAGTAGCCTGTGCACGATCGTCGTATGAAGATGCTATAACACGATACATATTTCTTTCAGCATTATAAACCACCTTGGCACTATAACCCTGACCATCCAAATATTGCTTCAAACCTTCCGCATTCGCTTTCACACCAAAGCTACCGCACACCACACTATATGCTTTCAAGCCGTTACCTGACACCAATTCCACTTTTTCTTCGCGAACCGGACCGGCAACAGGAGCAGTTGTCACGGGAGCAGATACTACCGGAGCAGCTTCAACCGGAGTTGCTTCAACCTGGTCGGCAGGAGCTTCGGCCAATTCCTGTTGTTTTGCCTTTTCGTATGCCTTCTTGTAAGCGCTTTCGCTAGATTTACATGAGGAAAATGCCAAGGCTACGCACAATCCCATACCCAACACAACTAATTTTTTCATGATTACTCAGTCTTTTATAAATTAATACTCTAGTTTAATTCCATTATATTGGTGCAAAAGTAGCAATATATCAACAGCTTTCGCATCAAGGACGGGGTTAAATTTAGTTAATCGGAGAAGAATCTCCTATTTCTATTCAAAAATAGACAAAATAAACAACAACATTCAGTTTTATTTGTTAGATTTGTAAGGTACAAAAAACAAAAAAACTATGAAAGGATTAAGTATTTTAGCTGCATTCCTGGGCGGAGCCGTAGTTGGTGCAGCAGCAGGTATTTTATTTGCTCCTGAAAGCGGAGAAGACACTCGTAGCAAGATTGCTGATGCTTTACGCAAAAGAGGTATCAAACTAAGTCGCACAGAAATGGAAAATCTGGTCGATGAAATTGCAGCCGAGGTAAAAGAATAAGCAACCCCACAAAAGTGTATTGTCATTCCGGACCCAAAATCCAGAATGACAATAATTTTTAAACCAAAACTCCATGTATGTTTGCAAACGATGAAAATATAGATAACCTGCAACAACTTCTGGCAGAACTTAAAAAGTACGCCGAGTTACAAAAGGATTATGTAAAGCTCCATTTGGTAGAAAAACTGACCATACTGATATCAACCCTCATTCTCGTCTTTATATTATTGATATTAGGCATCATCGCTCTTTTCTACCTGTCATTCACATTGGCCTATGTGCTCGAGCCTCATGTGGGTGGGCTTATGGCCAGTTATGGAATCATAACCGGATGCATTATTCTGCTGATTCTGTTAATCGTTTTATTCCGCAAACGGCTGATTGTCCAGCCCATGGTAAATTTCCTTGCCAACCTGCTTTTAAATGACAACTGATTATGAAAGAGAATACTCCTGATAAAACATCCATCATCACTTTGGAAGTGATAGCACAACGAAAAGCTGAGAAGTTGGAAGAAGTACAGCAAGCTAAAAAAGAAATGGCGCAAACCATCCATGAGCTTTTTGCACCTGTAGAACAAAAAGGGGGAGTAGAAGGCATTATGCAACATATCAATACCGGAATCGCCGTTTATGACGGCGTGCGGACCGGTATCAAGATCATGCAAAGAATCAGAGGATATTTCCAGAAAAAAAAGAAATAAATTAGTATTAACCACAACATTTTATCTACATGAAAAGACAGCTACTAGGTGTGGCAGCAATTTTGTTGTCAATTTCTACGTATGCACAGGACAATCCATTATGGATGCGTTATTGTGCCATCTCGCCGGATGGAACCACCATCGCATTCACCTATAAAGGTGATATCTACACAGTACCCGCCACAGGCGGCAGGGCCAGTCAGATCACGACCAACCCTGCCCACGACACCAAACCCATCTGGAGTCCTGACGGAAAAAAGATTGCTTTCGCATCAGACCGCATGGGAAGCATGGATATCTTTGAAGTAAATAAAGAAGGGGGGATTCCCAAAAGATTAACCACCCATTCGGGTAATGAGACACCGGTGGCTTATAAAGATGCCGGCCACATTCTGTTTCTAGCCAATATCATGCCGGCTGCTGAAGACGCACAGTTCCCTTCCGGACAATTTCAACAAGTCTATGAAATAAGTACCGAAGGCGGACGCCCTGCCCTTTTCTCTTCCATGCCGATGGAAGATATCAGTATCAATCACACAGGCAATACGTTGCTTTACCAGGACAAAAAAGGATACGAGGATCCTTGGCGCAAGCATCACACTTCATCCATCACCCGCGATATCTGGCTGTGCTCTCTGGACGGAGAGCGCACTTATCGCAAGCAAACTGTTTTCAATGGGGAGGACCGCACCCCCGTCTGGGCTTCGGATGACAAGTCGTTCTACTATTTGAGCGAAGAAAAAGGCTCGTTCAATGTTTTCAAACGCGACATTGACGGTAACACATCCAAACAGATCACCCATCACACCAAACATCCGGTACGTTTCCTAAGTGCTTCCTCCAATGGAACATTATGCTATGGATATGATGGCGAAATCTACACAGTAAAAGAAGGGGCAACCCCGCAAAGAGTCCAGGTTTCCATTGTCACCGACAAGAATGACAAGGATCTCGTACGCCAGATCAGGCGGAACGGAGCAACAGAAATATCCCTTTCACCCGATGCAAAGGAAATTGCCTTCGTACTCCGCGGAGATGTATATGTCACCTCAACAGAATACAGCACGACCAAACAAATCACCAATACTCCGCAACAAGAACGCGACATTCACTTCTCTCCGGACGGAAGAAGCATTGTTTACGCTTCCGAAAGAAATGGATTATGGCAGATTTATCAGGCCAGTTTAGCCAAAAAGGAAGAAAAGCAGTTCGCTTACGCAACCGATATCAAAGAGGAAAAGCTGACTCATTCGGATATCACCTCATTCCAGCCTCAATACAGTCCCGATGGAAAAGAGGTGGCCTTCCTGGAAAACCGTACTACCATCCGTGTACTGAATCTGAAATCAAAAACTGTACGAACCGTGATGGACGGCAACTATGAATATTCATACAGCGACGGTGACCAGTGGTATCAATGGAGTCCGGACAGCAAATGGATTCTTACCAACTATATAGGCATTGGCGGATGGAACAACAAGGATGTTGCACTGGTCAACGCATCCGGCAACGGTGAAATTCATAATCTGACCGAAAGTGGATACAGTGACGGCAATGCCAAATGGGTATTGGACGGAAAAGCCATGATTTGGGAAAGCGACCGCGCAGGATTCCGCAGCCACGGAAGCTGGGGCGCTGAAGCGGATATCTATATCATGTTCTTTGACCTGGACGCATACGACCGTTTCAGAATGAGCAAGGAAGATCTTGCCTTACTGGAAGACTCGGAAAAGAAAGACAAAGAGAAGAGCGAAGAGAAAGAGAAGGCTGATCATAAAAAAGATAAAAAGAAAGACTCCAAGAAAGAGGATGACAAGAAAGAAGTAAAACCACTGGTCTTTGATCTTGAAAACAGCCGCGACCGTGTGATTCGTCTAACGGTTAATTCTTCGCGGTTGGGAGATGCTGTATTAACTCCGAAGGGTGACAAACTATATTATCAGGCAGCCTTTGAAAGCGGATACGATTTGTGGGAACACGATCTTAAAGAGAACAAGACCAAAATCGTCCTGAAAAGAGTCGGCGGCGGAGCCTTGCTTCCCGACAAGAAAGGCGAGAATCTGTTCCTTTGCAGCCAAGGTGGTATCAAAAAAGTTACTGTAGGCGGCGGTGAGACCAAGCCTGTAGAATTCGAAGCCTTCTTCGACTATCAGCCATACGGCGAGCGCGAATATATCTTTAACCACGTGTGGCAACAAGTAGAAGACAAATTCTATGTAAAGGACCTGCACGGAGTGGACTGGAAAGGTTATCGCGAAGCATACGCACGCTTCCTTCCATACATCAACAACAACTATGATTTCCAGGAAATGCTGAGCGAAATGCTGGGCGAATTGAACGGCTCACACACCGGAGCACGTTATTATTCAAACGGTCCTGCACTATCCACAGCGGCTCTAGGCGCATTCTATGACGAAACATACGATGGTGACGGACTAAAAATCAAAGAAATATTGGCCAAAGGTCCGTTTGCCGTGAAAAAGACCGATGTCACTCCCGGTTGCATCATCGAAAAGATTGATGGCAAACCCATCGTGAAAGGACAGGACTACTTCCCGCTGCTGGAAGGCAAAGCCGGAAGAAAAGTGTTACTGGGCATGTATAATCCGGCTACCGGCAAACGTTTTGATATCACCATCAAAGCTATCAGCACAGGTGAACAAAGCAACTTACTGTACAAACGTTGGGTAGAACGTTGCCGCAACATAGTCGACAAGTCATCCAATGGCCGCATAGGCTATGTACATGTAAAAGGCATGGACAGCCAAAGTTTCCGCGAAGTATATAGCGAAGTATTGGGACGCTGCCGCAACAAGGAAGCGATCATTGTAGATACCCGTCACAACGGCGGCGGCTGGTTGCACGATGATTTGGCCACTTTATTAAGCGGCAAGGAATATCAGCGTTTCGTCCCACGCGGACAATACATAGGCAGCGACCCGTTCAACAAATGGCTCAAGCCATCCTGCGTATTGGTATGCGAGGACAATTACAGTAACGCACATGGTTTCCCATGGGTTTACAAGGAATTAAAGATAGGCAAACTGATTGGCGCTCCGGTTCCGGGCACAATGACTGCCGTATGGTGGGAAAACCAAATAGATCCGAGCATTGTGTTCGGTATTCCTCAAGTGGGCTGTATGGACATGCGCGGACAATATGCTGAGAACCATCAGCTTTCACCGGACATAGAGGTCTACAACGCTCCGGAAAAAGCACTGAAGGGTGAAGACCAGCAGCTGGAAGCAGCCGTACAGGAAATGCTGAAAACGGTGGGAGAAAAGAAATAAGACTCTCTCCTCCTGATAAAAAGAAAAGGGTGTCAAAACGCAACCTTTGAGGAAAAGGACTTTCCAGCTGAGACTTGACACCCTTTATCAACCATAAAAAGAGCCGTATCAACTCTACTTCCGAGTAATGATACGGCTCTTTTCTATTGACCGGTTACCATCCGTAACTTTTTCAGCATGCTCATCTTTACATTATTCCCTGCTTTTCAGCCTCAACCCACTCAGACACGCATGCAAGTTAACGCCACATCCCGGTATGAAAAACACCACTTCCGGCAAGGGGTGGAAATGCGTACAGCGTTCGGTGGAAATGTGTACAGCAGGCGTTGGAACACCGTCCAACAGTCGCTGGACGGTTGAAAGAAAAAGCCTCATGCGATATTCTTTCAAGTTGTTTCCGGCATCGCATCAGCTTATCTTGCCCTTTCTTTCCAGAGGCGCGTCATATCTTCCAAGGTCTTTCCTTTTGTTTCAGGAACCATCTTCCACACAAACAGAGCTGCAAGCACACAGATCACACCATAAAGCCCGTAGGCAAACACCGGACTGAACTCGTACATGGCAGGGAAAGTGGAAGAAACCAGATAGTTGAATATCCACTGGAAAGCTACAGCGATAGCCACTGCCTTGCCACGAATGGTATTCGGGAATATTTCTGCAATCAGTACCCAGCAGATAGGTCCCCAGGACATCATGAAGAATGCGGCGTAAACAATGATGGACAGAACGGGAAGAATCCCTCCCACCTGGAACTCATCACAGAAGGCAACACTGAACGCACCTACCGCCATGCCGATGGAACCGACTATCAACAAAGGCTTACGGCCCATCTTTTCTACCGTGAATATGGCAATCAGCGTAAAGAGGATATTGACCACACCCATTACCACAGTCTGCATCATACCATCGCCACCGCCACCAATTTTTTCAAAAATACGCGGAGCGTAATAAAGCACCGCATTAATACCGATAGCTTGTTGGAATACGGAAAGCAAGATACCGACTACGATAACTGTCAGCCCGTATGTAAGCAGTTTCTCTGTTTTCTCGGAAGTCACCGCCTTTATCTCAGACAGAATCGTCTTCGCCTTATCCGTTCCATTCACCTTTTCGAGCACGGCAAACGCTTTATCATCCTGATGGGTCATAGCCAAATAACGCGGAGTCTCAGGAACCAAAAACAATAATATGCCAAATAATGCAGCCGGAACCGCTTCGGAAACGAACATATATCTCCAGCCGTCGGAAACAAGCACCTCATCCGGCATGCCATCTTTAATCATATAATTCACAAAATAGACTACCAACATGCCAAAGATAATAGCAAACTGGTTGCATGAAACCAATTTACCACGGATCTCGGAAGGGGCTATTTCGGCAATGTACATCGGACAAACCGCCGAGGCAAGTCCTACACCGATCCCTCCGATGATACGATAAAAGTTAAAAGCAAGGATCAATGCAAACGAAGTATCTCCTTTCGGGAAAAATAAAAATTCGGGATAATAAGACCCTAAAGCGGACAGAAAGAACAATAAAGCAGCCAGACGCAACGAATTACGACGTCCTAACCCCGAAGCAAAATAACCGGAAAAAGCACTACCAATGACACAGCCTATCAATGCGCTGGAAGCGGTCACACCATGCCAGAAAGCATCTAATCCCATGTGTTTTTGCAGAGCCTGCTCCGCTCCCGAAATAACAGCCGTATCATAACCGAAAAGTAAACCACCGAGAATGGCTATAAACACCACTCCCATCAGATAGAAATTGTTTTTCTTGTTTTCCATAATAAAAGAATTATAATAGTTTTCGTAATAAATACAATAACAAAGTTGTGCGAAATTAATCATTAATACGTAATCCTATTATAATTCTCCGACCATTTTAAATCTTTTTCACATCAAGGGAAAGCAAGGTTATTTCGTCTGAACTGTTCTATGTCTTCCTTTTTTAATCCTATCTTATCCAATGACTTAGGAAGATTATGATCATTAAGATAATAACGCGGACGAATGAGATATTGTATGTTTGCCACCGACAGGCTGTCTGCCCTATAAGGCGTCTGTATCCCTGCCAAATTCAGCATGGTATGAAATACGGAAGCATTTCCCGCCACTGGTTTTTCATGATTCTGCAATATGGCTTCGTGTACTTCCACATTCTCCTCTCTATAGGCTTTGGACAGCCAAATCAGAAATGGCACATGCAACTGATAATATGACGGCACCGGGGAAGCATGTAAAAATAGTTTCCTATCATCATCAAAAATATCCTCTCCATGATCCGAAGTATAAAGCATAGCCGAAAGAGTGTTTGTCTTCTGCAACAAAGTGATCAAAGAAGCCAGAAAACCATCGGTATAACGAATGGTGTTATCGTATGCGTTCATCAAATACTCTTTGTTCTCATATTTGGCGTCTGTCAGATGATCCGGTTTAAAGACAGACATGGATTCGGGATAGCGTTCTTTGTAATTAAAATGTGATCCATAGGCATGCAGCACGATAAACAATTTTTGATGGCCTGCCTTCAGTTCCTTTTCTACCAGGACCAATAGTTCGTCATCCGAAATATTGGCTCCCTCCGGAGCGTCTTTCTTGATAAACTTCCAGTCAGCCGCCTCCATTCCCAGAAAATCAATAAAAGAATGATTGGGAAGCTGGTTCGAAAAAAATGCGGTATGAAATCCTGCCTCCTTGAAAGCGGTAATGATTCCTTTCTGTCTATAAAGACAGTCATAGTCTTCTGCCGAAGCTGCCGAAAGCAGCATGGGCACACTTTTATGGGTGGTATTAGACTGGGTAAGCACATCGGTGAAAGTTATCAGCCCCTCCATTTTATCAAGTAACGGAGTCGTGTTTCTTTCATAGCCATAAAGTCCGAAATTACAGGCACGGGCTGTCTCCCCTATCACCAATACATAAACTTCCGGATTATTTTTATCATGTGCAGCCCTGGCATTGAAGGTGAAATCCTTTGAAGTTTCCGCATATCCGGCAGTTTCGCCCGCACGTTCTGCAGCCAATACTAAATTATAGCACACATTAACCGGATACATTTCAATCTTTACCTGATAATCGCGCTGTGTCGCATAGCAGATGACAGTCAATAACATTCCCGCTGCAACGCCGGTCAAGGCATATTTACGTTGACGGCGGATAAAAGAATATTCCAGCGAATTGCTTCGGGCCCATGAGAAACCTCCCAAGGCCAAAGCAGGGATATAAACAACAAAAACGCCAATTACAGCCGGCAGCAAATTATCCAACAGCTCCATCGCCTCTCCGGAATTAGTGGTTGTCAAATTCAGGAACATATCTACCGCAATGATAGAACGCCCGAACAAGTATAGCAATACCAATTGGAATGCCGCAAAGAAAACAAACGGAAACAAGATCCAGATCGTCTTTCCGGGTTTACGCCCCCATGTCATGATCCACCCATAAACCGACACCGGCAGAACGACATTACAAATACGTGCCAAAAGTGTCATTTGCTGTTCTGTAAAAAACAATGCCACATTGGGAATGGCCAAGACAACAATGAACCATACGAACAATCGTTGTGGCTCACAACACCACTGAATAAATTCTTTAAAATGCTTCATTTATATTAAAGATAAAACCAGACTGCCCATTTTTACCAAATCCATAGTCCAGACGAACATTCACATTCTTTTTAAACTCCCAACGATAACCTATTCCATAATTAGGCAACACGCTGTCCATACGCAGAGCACTGAACTTATGGAACACAGTTCCGGCCCCTATCCAAACCACAACGCCATTACGTTTCCATACATGCTGACGCAATTCCACCTGCCCCTCCATTTTATGCTTGTCACGATAACGCCCCTCGTAATAACCACGCATGGAATACGAGTTTCCCAACAGCGCCATCATGGCCCACGACGGATGGCCGAAGTTAAAAGTACCGCGGAGTTCTCCTGCCAACAATCCCCCTTCCCATACCGGATGATAATAACTGGTACGCAAATCCGTAGTGCTGAAGGCATAATCGTTTCCTAGAAACCTGGGACGGAAACACTGGGTTAGATTCAAATAATATCCCTTATGGGGATTAGTCAGCACATCGCGCGAATCATACGCCAAAGAAAAGCCCACTCCATAATTAGCGGTAGTAAGATCCATCCCTTCCAGTAATTCGGGGCGTTCCATATTCTTGCCATGCACATAATCATAAGCCGCCATAGGGCCTATATATAAATTATCCGCTATCCGAAACAGGAAACTGGCTTTGATTTGTGCCTGCCAGCGATCCAAATCGGATTCATTGGCATCCACATTACCCCTATCATAGCCTATTCCCCAAAACTTGGAAGGAAAGGAATAAAAATAAAGGGTATAATCCAGCCGGTATTTGTCCTGTGGAAAGATATGAGTTCCGCGCACTCCCAGCATATAGAAACCAACAGTGGAAACATCTCCAAATAAAGATACATTAGACGGAGGAAGAAGCATGTCGCTTCTGTCGGCACGATAAAGCCCCGCCGCCACCAGTCCAAGCCCCAGTTTGGTATCCGTACTGTAATGCGGTCCGCCAATAATACTGAAATCAAACTTCTTATGATTCTTATTTTTATTAGCGTCATTAAAATAGTCCAGAAACTTTTTGAAAAAAGTCTTTTTCTGTACCATGCTGTCTTTGTGTTGCGTTGTCGTATCTTCAGGCAAATAAAACAGACCACCCTCTTGTGGAACTGCCAAAGTCACATCTGCCATGCATATAAAGATTACGATCAAAAATGATATTTTCTTCATTGTAATCTATTCTTTTTTCTACTGTAAAGAAAGCCTTTGCAGTAAACATAAACTGATAAAAACAAATAAAGCAGATCTGGATACAAAGATAACCAAACCTGCTTTATTGTGACTTTTTTATATGATAAGAATCTGGTCTGAATTTATCTATTTCTGTCCTAAATACCTTATACCGGTCGCTTTTCTGTAATCAGCCAACGCAATCTTCTGCTCGTAATACGATTGGATCAGGTTTGTATATGCCTGTATCCATGTCAGCTGTGCAGAAAGCACATCCAAAATAGTCAACTTACCTTCCGTATAACTAAAAGTATTCAGATCCAAATTCTCTTCTGCCAATTTGCAGTTCTCCTCGGCAATGCTGATCTGACGGGTATTCTCTGTCAGAGCCGTCCATGCCTTCGCCACTTCTTTGCTTATCTGGTCTTGCTTATCTTGCAATGCATACTGCTTGCCCAATAAAACAGCCTTCTGTGCAGCCGTCGATTTAAAGCGGGCTCCCCAATGGAAAATCGGCAATTTAATAGAGGCATACACATTACTATTAAACATAGTTTCGCCCGAAATGTTCAGCATCTGTGTTCCCCATGTCTCTTTAAAGCCGATAGAAAGAGAAGGATTGTACTTGGCGGCAGCCAGACTCACCTGTCTTTTCTGATAGTCCACATCCAATTGTGAGATAGCATAGTCGGGACGCACATTCAAGGCTGTTTCCGCTCCTATAAAGGCAGGCATGGGCAATACGGTAGAAATAGAATCCGTCAAATCCATTTCGGCCAGCGGTTCCAGCCCCATCAGTACATTCATATTCTGCAAGGCGACCTGATAAGACTGATAGCTGCCGGAACGTTGCAGTTCGGCCTCCTTCAGACGGGTCTGCATCTGAATGAGATCCGTCTTACTGATGTAGCCGTCATCGTACTTGTCTTGCAGCACTTTGGTCAACTGCTCAATAATCCGCACATACTGACACATCGTTTCATACATTTCTTTTTGTGCGGCTGTTCCCCAATAGCTGGCTTCAGCGGCATAGATAATATTATCCGTTGTCAAATCCACCGACTTATCCGCCATCCGGGTCTGTATTTGTGAAGCCTTGTAATTGTGATAGATACTTCCACCGGCATAAACAGGTTGTGACACTCCTACTTCGGCACTGTATGAATCGTGCTCCATAGGAACAGCCATCCCCCCGAAATCCATCTCGTACTTGTTGATACGATACTGGTAACTTCCCGTTGCGTCAACTGCCGGAAAGAAAGCGGTTTTTGCCGCTTTCATGGCCTTCTGCATGGCAGTACGTTGCGCCACGCTTTGTTTTAAGGTTTGGCTATAGTCCAGTACCTTTTGTTCAAAGGTAGAATAATCCACGACAGTCTGAGCCGAAAGCGTACCGGTCATGCAAGCCATACCTATAATATAGATCATCTTAGTTTTCATTATCTGTCTGCTCTGATTTTAAAGAAAATACAATAAGTTACCGGAAGAACAAAAATGGTCAGTACCGTCGATACGAACAAACCACCCATAATGGTAGCCGCCATACCTGCGAACATGGCATCGCCCAGCAAGGGAAGCATACCCAAAATGGTAGTCCCCGAAGCCATGGTCACCGGAACAATACGTGTCTTGGTAGCCTCGACCACAGCAGACACCGCACCCTTTCCATCCTTCAGCTGAAGTCCGATCTCATCGACCAGCACAATGGCATTCTTGATATTCATACCGATCAATCCCAACAGACCGAGAATGGCAAAGAAATCCAATGACTTGCCAAACAAGAGCAACCCCCATACCACACCGATAAACACCAGCGGCAACATCAGCATAATCAATACCGGCTTACGGTAGTTGCTGGGGAAAAGGAACAGCAGAACCACATAAATCAACAGGAAGGTCAGCGGAATATTCTTCGCCAATGCAGCGTTACTTACATCCTGTGTTTCCTGCTCGCCGAAATATTTCATTTTATATCCTTCGGGCAACTGCATCTGCTCTTGTACGGCAGTCAGCACCTGTTTGAACGCAGCCATCGTATTGGCTCCACGTTTCGGCTCACATTGCATCATCATGCAACGCTCGCGGTTGAAGCGACGGACTACATTATAATCATATCCCAAAGAGAAATTATCAATCACCTGCTCCACCTTCACGGAGTTTCCTTTCGTGCTGAATACAGGCACACTCTTCACGTCATTCAAGTTCATTGTCTCCACATCCTCGTCTTTCAACAAAATAGGCAAGGAGACATCTCCCTCACGGTATTCACCCAAAGGCAGGCCATTGGTGGCCGTACGGAATGAATTGGCAACCTGCTGACGGGTAATTCCCAAACGCAAACCTTTCTGTTGAGAGAACATCGGCTTCCATACGGGAACCTTATCTCCCCAGTTGGAACGGATATCCGTCACCATATCACACTGGCGGACTATCTCTTTCGCCCTTTCAACCAATGCTGTCAGCGTATCGGGATTCTCGCCGATAAAACCGATCTCAATAGCAGCCTCAGGCACCGGAGACAATGCAAAAAGTGCCGAACGGGTAATGATATTGGGGAAGTTCTGAGTCATGTGCTCATAGAACTGCTGTTCCACTTCGGCCGCATCTTCAGGATTTTTGGTTTCCACCATTACATTGGCATAATTGGACTTCGGTCCGAAAGAGGAGCTTGCCAGATAGTAACGCAACGGAGTACCGCCCAATGTCACCGAGTATGATTTAACTTTCTCATGATTCTTCAAGTAGTCCTCCACTTTCATCACATCCTGATCTACCGCATGAATACTGAATCCCTCAGGGAATACCAGATCGGCACGGAAATAAGGCTTGTTCATTTTCGGGAAGAAACTCTGAGGCATAACAGCCATAATGACCAAAGAAAGCACCAAAGTCACAAAGACAGTGGTCAATGTCACAAAACGGCGCTTGATAAGCAACGTCAGGAACTTCTCGAACTTATGATAGAGTTTAGTATCATAGGGATCTTTCATGGCACCGCCGGGAGCCGCTTCTTTCAAAATGAAATTACCGAAAGTAGTAGTCTGACACAAAGCCAGAATCCAGCTCAAGCCTAATGAAACCGCCAATACAATAAACAATGGTTTTACAATCTCGGCCACGGATGCCGGAGCCAGATACAAGGGCAGGAACGAACAGATGGCTATGAAAGTCGCACCCAGCAACGCCCACTGCGGCTTGAGGGCACCGTCTATCAATGACTGATAACGTGACTTTCCGCGCTTGATGCCTATCTGCGCATTATCTGTCACCACAATGGCATTATCCACCAGCATACCCATGGCGATAATAAATGCCGCCAATGAAGTACGGTTCAGTCCTACCCCCCACATCAACATAATAAGCAAGGTACCACCTACCGAGAAAAGCAACGAACTGCCGATCAGCATACCGGCACGCGACCCCATCACCACAAAGATAATCAGGATGACAATAACCAATGACTCTATCAAGTTCAGAATAAAGCCATTATTCGCCTCATCGGCAATCTTGTCCTCAGGATAAAGCGAGGTCAGCTCAATGCCGATAGGCAACAATTGCTCTATTTCCGCCAACTTCTCATCCACCGCTTCACCCACGGCTACCACATTATCCTTTGCTCCACTGGCTACACCTATACCGATGGCACGTTTTCCATTGACCCGCATCAAGGTTGAAGGCGGATCATAGTATCCACGCTCCACCGTTGCAATATCCCCCAAACGTACTTCCCGTCCGTCCTTACTGATAATCAACTGGTTCTCTATATCTTCCAGACTGGTATAGGTTCCTTCCGTACGCAAGCGCAATTGATAAATTTCGGTCGCTATATCTCCCGTATTCACCTGTATATTCTGCTTCTGCAAAATGCCCATGATCGAAGTGGGATCAATCCCCAACGCCGAAAGCTTGGAGGTAGATATCTTGACATTGATCACTTCGGTCTGTTCCCCGTATAACATCACTTTCTGCACCCCCTCAATCGGAGTCAACTGGGTACGTATGCGTTGCGCCCAGTCACGCAAATCGGTATATGAGAACCCGGCATCGGCTGTCAAGGCATAATAAATGCCATACACATCCCCAAAGTCATCATTCACCGTAATGGTAGACGCCCCGCTGGGCAACTTGGGCTGTATATTCGCCACCTTGCGACGTAACTCGTCCCATTTCACAGGCATATAGTCCGGATCAATCGTGGGCTGAAGTTCGATAGAAATCTTGGACAGTCCGAAATAAGACTCCGATTTAATCTGATATACATCCGTCATGGACTGGATTTCGCGCTCAATCGGTTCTGTAATCAGCTTCTCCACTTCGTGCGGATTCGCTCCCTGATACTGGGTAACCAATACCGCGGTCTTTATCACGAAAGGCGCATCTTCTTTCTTAGGCAGCTTAAAGAAGGAGATAATTCCGCCTATCAGCAAAACAGCCAAAAAGAAATAGATAACCTTCCGGTTCTCCAAAGAATATTTTGGAATATTCATGATCTGCTCTCTCCTTTTTTATTCAGTTAATATTTTTACTTGCTGACCATCCACCAGATAAGAAGCTCCGGCAGAGACCACCTGTTCACCCGCTTTCACGTCTCCGGTAACAATCAAGTCATTACGTCCTACAATAGTACCCTCGTCGTTGACTTTGCGTTGTTCCACTTTCTGCGTGGAGGGATTATAAACGAACACTTTCTTACTGTTCAACGTATTGTCAAACACCACAGCCGACAAAGGCACCGTAATTCCTTCTTTCACCACCTCGTTCTCAATATTGACAATGACCCGGCATGAGAACCCTACGGATACCTGATATTTTTTCAAATCAAATTCAGGATCATCAATGTAGAGGAACACCGGCACTCCGGCACCATCGGGAGAAGCCTCTACATATTCCTTGACCTTTGCCTGAAACAATTTTCCCTTATAAGCATCAAATTCCACATAAATAGTCGCTGGAGAAGTGACGTATGAAATATTCGTTTCAGGGATGGTGAACTCCACTTGCAGTTTAGCGGGATTGATCAGACAGACCACCCCTTGTCCAGGCTGTACACGCTGATAGTTTTCAACGTATTTTTTTTGTATGAAACCATCAAACGGAGCACGCAGCTTGGTATCATTCAATGTGTTTTGCGCATTTTCGAATGCCGACTTAGCATTGGTGTACGAAGCCTGGGTGGTTTCAAACTCTTGCATGGAAATGGCGTTCTTAGCCAACAGCTTCTCCGCGCGCTGCATCTGTGATGCCGCTTTTTGGAATGAGGCCCTCTTGGCATCATAATCCAGTTTGTAGTCAGTCGGATCTATTTCGGCCACCACCTGCCCTTTCTTCACCCGTTGTCCTTCGAGTACGTTCATTGCTACCAGCGGACCGGACATTTTAAATGCCAAGTCACTGAACTGATCAGGCGACACAACACCTGAATACGATTTTTCGATCCTGCTTAACGAGGTCACTTCCGCCAGTTTCACGGGACGGGGACCACGTTCTTGCGCAGGTTGCTGTCCACAAGAACAGAACACTGCTACAATCATTGCCATAATAGACAAATTTTTACCTTTCATACTGTTAATCTTCACTATTAGTTTTCGCTGCAAAGTTCTTATAATTATTAGAGGCGTACAAGTGCCAGCAGTAAGATATATTAGTCTATTTTTAAGCATTTTCTTTGTTATCTGCTTTAACTGCCCTATATTTGTGGTGCATAATCAAAATTTTCTTTATTTTTATGAAGTACGTAGATGACATTAACCTATTTAAACCCAACAAGGATTTCGTAGCAGAAATTGACATGACAGGTTCGTTAGGGCGTATTTACCATTATCCGCAACGAATGAACGGCTGCCTGTTCCTTCTGTGCCTGCGAGGTGAATGTGACATAACGATTCATCTGTCCGAATACAAGATACAAAAGAACGACATCGTCACCATTCTGCCCGAAACCTTTGTGCATGTTCACCGGCAAAGTCCCGACTGCCGTTTGTACATGGTAGGATTCAACAAAGAATTGCTGAACGGAATAAACTTCTTCAATTCCACCATGAATTATCTTTCAGCATTGATTGACACGCCCATTATCCCTCTGCGTCCCGAAATAACGGAGTTGTTTCAAGACTACTTTATGTTACTGATAAAAATGAAGCGTATAGGGAGCAAGCCCAATAAAGACTTGATCAGTACCATTTTTCTTTCCATATTACACGGTGTAGGCAGCATCCATCAAAACACCAGTGTAGCCACACGTACTTTCAATCGTGGAGAAGAAATTGTAAAACGCCTGGTCCAATACATCATCAAACATTATACCAAGGAACGGAGTGTGGCTTTTTATGCCGATCTGCTTCATATATCCCCCCAACATCTCAGCACTACTGTTAATAAAGTTACAGGGAAGACCGTTACAGACATCATCGCCAAACTGGTGATAACGGATGCGGAAGCTAAATTGAAATCCACCGACCTTACCATTCAGGAAATAGCCTATTCACTTAATTTCCCGGACATCTCTTTCTTTGGAAAATATTTTAAAAGATATACTGGCATGTCACCGAAACAGTATCGGGAAAACGGATAGTGAAAACAGGCTCGTCACACGTTAGTATGTGTAAGGCCACACATTAGTACGTGTGAGCTTACACATACTAATGTATAAGCCTACACGTACTGACGTATAAAAGCATACATCCGGAGACACCTTATTCCTCTATAAAAAGCTATAAGTTTTTCGGTTTATAAATGGCGTCCCACCAAGTCGCATCATCCTGCAACCACTTGGCAAACCAGGCAAAAATCGTGTTCTGCCACTGGATTCTCTTGCCATAATCCACTATATGATGATCTTGTCCCGTTACCGCCACAAAAGCCGTTTCGCGTCCCAGCAACTTCAGTGCCGTAAACATCTGGATACTCTCTCCCACCGGCACATTCACATCCGCATCACCATGCAGGAACAGCAAAGGCGTATGTATCTTGTCCGCATTGAACAACGGACTTTGTTTTACAAAAAGATCAGGATTGCTCCACGGATAACTGTTCGCCATGGAAACTTCACTATACGAATATCCCCAATATCCTTCCCCCCAGTAACTGGTATGGTCACTGATGCCGGCATGAGAGATGGCCGCTGCAAAAATATCGGTCCGCGTTTGCAAGTATTGTGTCATGAAACCGCCATAGGACGCACCTATACAACCTATTTTCCGGTCATTGACAAAAGCATGCTCTTTACAAAACTGCTTGGTACCTTCTATGATATCCTGTGCCACCCCTTCCCCGGCTGTATTGACGTGGCGGGCGGAGAATTCCTGTCCGAAACCGGTGGCACCGCTAGGTTCTATCACATACACCACATAGCCCAATGCCGCGTATGCATGATGCGGATAACGGCTTTCGAAATTACGGCTGACCGGACTGCATCCACCATAATAATTCACTATCATAGGATATTTCCGGTTGGCGTCAAAATGAGGCGGCAGGTAATAACGGCCATAAATGGTGTCACCACGCGAATTGGTAAAACTCCAAGCCTTGCATTCGCCCAGCTCCACATCTTTCAAGAGGTCCTTACTTAAATCTTCCAACAAAGAGGATTTCATCTTTTTGGTATTCAGGGTGTACAAACGGTCGGAATTTGAGGCGCTCTGTCCATAATAGGCCATAACCGGAGCATTTTGCGCCAATGAGAATGAATTGACCAAATCCTCTGAAACCTCCAGTTGCTGAATCTTCCCGTCGGCAGGATTCATCCGGTACAAACTGTAACAGTCACGGTTCTCGGCCGTGAAATAGACTTGCCCGTCGGCCTTATTCCACACGGCACGCTGTACGCTGGGATTAAAATCTTTCGTCAGCGGAGTGACTCTCTTATCAGCTATATCCAGCAAATAAAGCTGACCGTCCGTCATACTCGGAGTCTGCCCTTCCTTCACATTTTTCCCTATTCCACCCAGCGATTCAGGCGAGCCGGATACCAACACCTGCGTTCCGTCAGGTGAAAAACGGGCTCCACTGATAAAACCATCTTTATCTATCAGCAGTTCCGCCTGCAAAGTCTGCATATCCAACCGATATAGTGAGAACAAAGTGGTAGGACGCTTGGTCAGACGGCTCCGGCTGGTCATCATCAAGAGATACCGGCCGTCATTGGAAATATCGGCAGCCCAGACATTGTGATAACCGAAAGTCAATGGCTGCAACAAACCGGTCTTCAAATCATATTTAGCCAGATAAGAACGATTGCGCCATCCCGGCTGGCGGTCATCCGGTTCCAGGACTTCATAAATCTCTTTACGTTCTTTCGGTCCTTCCTGGGTCATGGTGAAAAGCAGGTAGTCTTCCGTAGGTGCGAACTGGAAATACCCGTCAGGCAATTTATTCACCAGCACGGTCTCCACTCCGGTAAGCGGATCTACAACGATCAGCTGCCTGCCGTCCACCCCTGTACGGGTATAATAATAACGGTTAGAACGAGGCATCCATTGCATGTTTTCAGTACGCTCCGCCAAGACCTTACCGCTGGCAAGTTCAGTAACACGCGTACTGCCGGCCGACCGGCCACCTACACAAGTCGTACGATAATTGGTAATCAGATATCTGCCGTCAGGGGAAAGTCCTACTCCGGCAAAACGAGTTCCATGCAACACATCCGCCAAAGTATATAGCTTTTTGTTATCCTGCTTAAGTGAAATGCTTCCTTCTTGATCCGTATCCACACTCACTTTCAAGGAGTCTGTTTTCCCTGCTTCAGAAAGATATTTAATGACTACAGCATGGGTGGCCGGCTCCAAAGCCAACTCAGTTCCTTCCTGTTTTTTCCCATCTACATAAAGTTGGTATTTTTTCAGACCGTCAATCTTCAACTTGGCCGTGGCATAATGAGTATTCTCCAACATAAAACCCACCATGTGCAAGGCATATCCCGAATCACTACCCGGCAAAAGCCCGCCTGTAACTAAAGTTCCCTGTTGCAATACGTCCACAGAAAGAGGAGTATCCAACAGACGTCCGGATACAAAAGTCTTTGAATTCACATCCACGCTGTCCACCTGGAAAGGGGCCTGTACAACGTAGGGTCCGGCATAACGGAAAGTAGTAATGTCAATCGTTTCAGCACCTGCCATCACAGTCCAGGCAAGGGCACAGGACAATAAGATTTGTTTCTTCATATTTCTAACAATTTGTGTTACACAAAGATAGTGAATATAAAAGAAACAAAAACCTTTTTTTACGAATTTCAATACTTCCTACCACATATTATTTCACCTCTCCCGGCAGATAGCGCAACTGCAAATACTGTTCTCCCGGTTTCAGATATCCCCCTTCGAACATTTCTTTCCTGATCCGGTAAACTTCCACCCTTTTCAATAAGTAATTTTCCACCTTCATCGGCTGCTTTTTACACCAGGAAAGCACTTTCAGACTTCCATCGGCATGAACATCCGCATAGACTTTTACCGTTCTTATCGGAGTCCCGTCCGCTATCTTACGCCCTCTTTTATAATCCACCCACAAAATAGCTTTCGCTTTTTCCCCCTCACATGCCCCGGCGTACTCATCCGTTCCGGATGCGGTGGAAGGTGAAGAAGTTCCCTTGCAACCTGCCACCACACATAAGATCAAAAAGAATAAAAAATAGCACCCTCGTGTTTTCATATCAATATCGGATTAGTCTTTTATCTCTTCTATAGGAGTAATATCCACTATTTCGGGCATATCCGTTTCTTTCTTCTGACGGAAGCGGATGATGTTTATCAAATCGGACAGTCCGTACACAATGCTGCTCACTCCCAGAATGATAAACGGAACAGTAGCCGCCGTAAACGGATTAAACAATACTACAATCCCTGCAATCAGCACCAGCACAGGTATCACAAAAAAGCCTCCCGGTACCACCGTCCAACTACGCGCAGCAGACAAATTCACAATCTGACTGATTCCCGCCAGTACCAAGACTGCACCCAGCACATACATCAGGATGCCGACAAAAAATGCCGGCATAATCATCAGCCATAATCCAAACAAAAGGCTACCAAGTCCGGCAATAGGAAAACTACTGCCATCCTGCTTGCCGCGAATCAAATACCCGAATACAGAAAAGAGTCCCGGTACCAGAAACAGCACACCGATTGTGATAACCAAATAAAGGATGGCAGCCTCAGGCCATGCCACCAGCAACACACCGATGACCAATGCACAGATACATCTGATTATAGAATAATTCATTGTTTTCATATTCAATCATGTCTAATTGGTTAATGAAGCGAATATACTGATTATTTCTGAGAAGACAGATGCAAAACGGATATTAATTTTCCAGACAGAAGAACAAAAGAACAAAGCCAGAACAGATTTTCCTGTCATAAACTCAGAACTACATTCTTTTGTTCTATAGACTTTAGCAAACAGAATGTTCCACCGACTATCCCAATCTGTTCTTTCGTACTCATGTCTGAAGATCATCCTTTTGTCTTATGGCAAATCACTCTATCTGTTCTGTCTCAGGCAGATTTTGTACATTCTCATCCTCATCAATCAAAATAGCCCAAAAGAGCCACCATAACAGCAATCCTGCCAACAACACGGCACCTATTCTTATCCAAAGTTTACGTTTCATACGCTTCATTTTAATGATTTATTAACTGATGTATTAAAAACCATTCCGTCCCCCGGAATGTTCATTTATAAAACCAATTTAAAGTTATAAGATTATGAATAATGGAAAATTCTTTGCCGGACTGGCACTAGGAGCGTTGGTCGGCAGTGCATTAACTTGTTTCGCACACAGTAACAGAGGCCGCAAATTGAGAAGAGACGTGTATGATGCCATTCAAGACTTACAGGAAGATGCCAAAGACCTGGCTCACCAAGCAAAACATAAAGCAGAACAAGTTAGCAGTGAAGTAGCCGGAAAAGTAGGTGAGAAAGTAGAAGAGGTGAAAGGGAGAATGCACGAAGCAGCCAATAAATAGAAAAAAAAGTAATTTTTTCTTTGGAGTTTAAAACAAAACGCTTATTTTTGCCCCAAAATAAAAACAGATTTTATGAACAGAATCATGGTAAATACATATTGGTGGCGTTTCTTACAACTCAACAAGTCGTAAGGGAACCAGACCATGTATATATACCTGACATTCTAAAAGGATATTCAAATTGAAGGCCTGTCGTACTTACGACAGGCCTTTTTTCGTTAGTGCAATGAACAATCAAAATTAAATATAGAACGACAATGAAAACTTATCAGGTAAACAAAGAAGGTTATTATGGCGAATTTGGCGGGGCATATATTCCCGAAATCCTCCACCGCTGTGTGGAAGAATTGAAAAATGCCTATTCCAAGGTATTGGAAAGTGAAGAATTCAAAAAAGAATTCCATCAGTTACTACGCGACTATGTGGGACGCCCTTCACCGCTTTATCTGGCAAACCGGCTAAGCGAGAAATACGGCTGTAAAATCTACCTGAAACGTGAAGATTTGAACCACACCGGAGCACACAAAATCAACAATGCCATCGGCCAAGTGCTACTGGCAAAACGTATGGGGAAAAAACGCATCATTGCAGAAACCGGAGCAGGACAGCATGGTGTGGCCACCGCCACGGTATGCGCTTTGATGAACATGCAATGCATTGTTTACATGGGCAAGACCGATGTAGAACGCCAGCATGTCAATGTAGAAAAGATGAAAATGCTGGGAGCCGAAGTCCGCCCGGTCACTTCCGGCAACATGACATTGAAAGATGCTACAAACGAAGCCATCCGCGACTGGTGTTGCCACCCTGCCGATACTTACTATGTCATCGGCTCTACCGTAGGACCTCATCCCTATCCTGATATGGTGGCACGTCTGCAATCCGTTATCAGCGAAGAAATCAAAAAGCAGCTGAAAGAACAGGAAGGAAGGGAATATCCCGATTACTTGATGGCTTGTGTAGGCGGAGGAAGCAATGCGGCAGGAACCATTTATCACTATATAGATGACGAACGTGTGCAGATTGTCCTGGCCGAAGCAGGAGGCAAAGGCATAGATACCGGTTTCTCGGCCGCTACCATCCAACTGGGGAAAATGGGAATTATCCACGGAGCAAAGACCTTGGTTATCCAGAATGAGGACGGACAAATAGAGGAACCCTACTCCATCTCTGCCGGTCTGGATTATCCGGGCATAGGTCCCATGCATGCCAATCTGGCCAAACAGCAACGCGCTTTGGTACTCGCCATAAACGATGATGAAGCCATCCGTGCCGCATTTGAACTGACCCGGCTGGAAGGTATTATTCCGGCATTGGAGTCGGCTCATGCATTGGGAGCACTGGACAAAATGAGATTCAAACCAACGGATATAGTGGTTCTCACCGTATCAGGACGCGGAGATAAGGATATTGAGACCTACTTGAAAGAATCCGGCACAAGGACCTCCTTGCAATAACACATAGAAACCCACGAGAGCAAAAATCCGATACGGACAACTATAAACAGAAAAGAAACAATGAAAACTTTTACTTATACCACCCGATACAAAACCATACTGGGTGATCTGCATACACCGGTCAGTACCTATCTGAAAGTACGCGACATTTTCCCACAGAGTGCACTGATGGAAAGTTCCGACTATCATGGAAGTGAGAACAACCGTTCTTTTATCGGACTGAATCCGGTAGCCAGCATCGGAATCAACCATGGCACAGCTACTGCCACCTACCCTGACGGCAGCATGGAAGAACATCCCATCACCGAACATTTCCGGGCAGACCATGCGATCTCCGATTTTCTGAATCATTTCAAGGTAAGCGGAGAATACAACAACTACTGCGGACTGTATGGTTATACCACGTTCAATGCCGTACGCTACTTCGAACATATCAATGTAAAAGATAGCCGTGATCCTAAGAACGATGCTCCGGATATGTTGTATATCTTATATAAATACCTGATTGTCTTCAATGACTTCCGCAATGAAATGCTATTACTGGAAATGTTGCAGGACGGTGAGGACAGCCATCTGGATTATGTGGAGAAAGCGATCCACAACCGTAACTATACCACTTACGACTTCCGTGCCGTAGGCGAAACCACCAGTACCCTGACCGATGAAGAGCATAAGGCGAACATCCGCAAAGGCATTGCCCACTGTATGCGCGGCGATGTTTTCCAAATCGTCCTTTCACGCCGTTTTATCCAACGTTACGAAGGAGATGATTTCAAACTTTACCGGGCTTTACGCAGCATCAACCCGTCCCCCTATTTATTTTACTTCGATTTCGGAGGCTTCCGTATTTTCGGTTCCTCGCCCGAGACCCACTGTAAAATAGAAAACGGACGTGCCACCATCGACCCTATCGCCGGAACCACCCGTCGCAACGGAGACAAGAAAATAGATGCTGAACTCACCGCCAACCTATTGGCTGATCCCAAAGAAAATGCGGAACATGTAATGCTGGTAGATCTGGCACGCAATGACTTGAGCCGCAACTGTCACGATGTACAAGTGGATTTTTACAAAGAAGCTCAATATTACAGCCACGTCATTCACCTGGTAAGCCGGGTCAGTGGCGAACTGAATCCCCAAGCCAATCCCATCAAAGCATTTATTGATACTTTCCCAGCCGGAACCCTGAGTGGCGCTCCGAAAGTAAAAGCCATGCAGCTGATCAGCGAATACGAACCTCACAGCCGTGGAGCCTACGGAGGCTGCATCGGATTTATCGGGCTGAACGGCACATTGAACCAAGCTATCACCATCCGTACATTCGTCAGCCGCAACAACGAACTATGGTTTCAAGCCGGTGGCGGCATCGTAGCCAAGAGTAATGAAGAATACGAATTGCAAGAAGTAAACAACAAACTGGGAGCACTTAAAAAAGCGATCATCCTGGCAGAACAAATGTAAAAACGAATCATCATGAAAATAGTAATTATAGACAACTACGACTCATTTACCTACAACTTGAGTCATCTGGTAAAAGAACTGGGAGCCGAAGTAACCGTATTGCGCAACGATGCTTTCCAACTGGAAGAATTGGAAAAATTCGATAAAATCATTCTTTCACCCGGTCCCGGCATTCCATCGGAAGCAGGCCTGCTGCTCGAAGTAATTAAAAGATATGCCGGCAAGAAACCGATTCTGGGTGTATGCTTGGGAGAACAGGCCATAGGAGAAGCTTTTGGCGGCAAGCTGACCAATCTGAGCGAAGTATTTCATGGCGTACAGACCCCCATCTCAATTAAAAAGAATCAATCAAAAGACCAAGGAGAGAAAACCGATTACATTTTCAACGGACTGCCGGATGAAGTGCCGGTAGGACGTTATCACTCATGGGTGGTAGATACGGACGGCTTCCCCGACTGCCTTGAAATAACCGCAGTAAGCCGGGAAGGTCTCGTCATGGCATTGAAACATAAAGAATACGATATCCACGGCATCCAGTTCCATCCCGAATCCGTACTGACTCCCGATGGTAAAACCATGATAGCCAATTTTCTAAACGCATAACTCCAACCGTACATAATAAATATGAAAGCTATATTATCCCGCCTCTTCAATCACGAGGAGCTGACCCGGGAAGAAGCAAAAGATTTGCTGCTCAACATAACCCGGGGAATGTATAACGACGCACAGATAGCCGCCCTGCTGACCGTTTTCCAAATGCGCGGCATCAAAGTAGAAGAATTGATAGGTTTCCGTGAAGCATTGCTCACCACCCGCATACCTATAGACTTTTCCGCTTACAGCCCCATTGATATTGTAGGTACAGGCGGTGATGGAAAAAACACCTTCAACATCTCCACTTGCGCCTGCTTCATTGTAGCGGGAGCCGGATATCATGTTGCCAAACACGGCAACTATGGCGCGACTTCCGTCAGCGGAGCCAGCAATGTCATCGAACAACACGGCGTAAAATTCACGAACAATCCGGATAAGCTGACCCGTTCTATGGAGGAATGTGGGATGGTCTATATGCATGCCCAGTTGTTCAATCCTGCCATGAAAAGTGTAGGTCCTGTCCGCAAAGCCTTGCAAGTACGTACCATATTCAACCTGCTGGGTCCGCTGGTTAATCCATGTCTTCCGGCTTACCAGCTTCTAGGAGTTGCCGATCTGCCGCAAATGCGCCTTTACACCAACGTATTCCAGAAACTGGGCATTGGCTTCGCCGTAGTAAACAACCTGGACGGCTACGACGAAATCTCACTGACCGATGAATTCAAGGTGATGACCAATCGCTACGAAACCATCTACAAGCCATCCGAACTAGGTTTCTCTCTCGCCAGACAAGAAGAACTTTATGGTGGGAACACTCCCGAAGAAGCGTCGAAAATCTTCAATAACGTACTGGAGAACAAAGCCACCAAAGCCCAGACAGACTGTGTGCTGATTAACGCTTCTTTTGCCATACAAGCCATGGAACCGGCCAAACCGATAGAAGAATGCGTGGCCATCGCCCGTGAATCATTGGAAAGCGGAAAAGCATTGAATACATTGAAAAAATTTGTGGAACTGAACAGTTGATTACACACCCGGTATTCCACCACCAAACGCCTCATACAATGACAGATATATTAACAGAAATCATCGCCTGCAAGCAGATCGAGATCGAACTGCAAAAGGCTGCCATCAGCAAAGAAATGCTGATAAACAATTGTAACGATCCCATGCCACGTATCAGTATGCGTGCCAGTCTTGCCTCTTCTCCTTACGGCATCATCTCCGAGTTCAAGCGTCGCTCTCCCTCCAAAGGATGGATAAAAGAAGACGCACAGGCAGATACCATTCCTCCCGCTTACGAAGCGGCCGGAGCCTCCGCACTTTCCATCCTCACCGATGAAAAATACTTCGGAGGCAGCCTGAAAGATATCCGTTCGGCACGCCCTCACGTGCAACTTCCCATTCTAAGGAAAGATTTCATTATAGATGAATACCAACTTTATCAGGCACGCATCGTAGGAGCGGACGCTATCCTTCTGATAGCCGCCGCTTTGAAGAAAGAACAATGCAAAGCCCTGGCCCTCAAAGCCCATGAACTGGAACTGGAAGTCCTGCTGGAAATCCACAACGAGCAAGAACTGGAATATATAGACGAAAACATTGACATGGTAGGAGTCAACAATCGTAATCTGGGCACCTTCCACACAGAGGTGGAAAACTCTTTCCGCCTGGCGGAAAAACTACCCGAAGAAATGCTCCGGATCTCTGAAAGCGGCATCTCCAGCCCCGAAACAGTCAAGCAACTCCGGGCTGCCGGCTTCCGAGGATTCCTGATAGGGGAAAACTTTATGAAAACACCCGCACCGGGAGAAGCTTTAAAAGAATTTATAACCCAACTAGAAAAATGTTAGGATGCAACAACAATGATTATCAAGGTATGCGGTATGCGCGAGCCCGAAAACATACGCGCCATAGAACAAGCCGGAGCAGACTGGATGGGATTCATCTTCTTCCCCCAGTCTGCACGCCACGTATCACATCGTCCGGAATACCTGCCGGAACAATGCCGCCGGATCGGAGTCTTTGTCAACGAAAGCAGCGAAAACATCCTGCAGAAAGCACAGGAATTCGGTCTGCACCATATCCAGTTGCATGGCAGGGAGACACCGGAACAATGCCGCAAATTAAAAGCCGCCGGACTGGGAGTCATTAAAGTTTTTTCCATAGCACAGGAAAGCGACCTGCAACCCGCCGGTTGTTATGAGGGCGTTTGCGATTACTTTCTTTTCGACACTGCCTGCTCCGGATATGGCGGTTCCGGCAAAACCTTCAACTGGAATATCCTGCAAACCTATCAGGGAAAGACGCCTTTCCTGCTGAGTGGCGGTCTCCGTCCCGGCAGTCTTTCCCCTCTGTTGCAATTCAAGCATGAACAATGGGCAGGCATCGACCTGAACAGCGGGTTCGAGACCGCTCCGGCTCTGAAAGATGCCGCCGCCGTCCACACATTTATAAAACAATTAAAACAAAAAATACAATGAACAGAATCAACCAATTATTCAGTACCCAGCAAAAAGACATCCTCTCCATTTATTTTTGCGCTGGCTTTCCTACTTTAGAAGGTACGGCAAGCACCATCAAAGCCCTGGAAAAAAAAGGGATTAACATGATTGAAATCGGTATTCCTTTCAGTGACCCGATGGCTGACGGTCCCGTTATCCAGCACGCCGCCACCCGCGCCTTGAAAAACGGCATGACACTGAAACTTCTTTTCGACCAACTGAAAGATATCCGTAAAGAAGTACAGATTCCGCTGGTGCTGATGGGATATCTCAATCCCATCATGCAATATGGATTCAAGGATTTCTGCCGTACCTGTCGGGAAACGGGAATCGACGGAGTGATTATCCCTGACTTGCCTTTCAAAGATTATATGGAGGAATATCGTTCCATTGCCGAGGAACAGGATGTAAGAATCATCATGCTCATCACTCCGGAAACCAGTGAAGAACGTATCCGCTTGATTGACGAACACACCGACGGTTTTATCTATATGGTATCTTCCGCCGCTATCACCGGTGCCCAAAAAGATTTCAACGCACAAAAACAAGCTTATTTCCAACGCATCGCCGATATGAATTTACGCAATCCCCGTATGATAGGTTTCGGAATTTCCAATAAACAAACCTTCGATACTGCATCCGCTCATGCCGCAGGAGCCATCATCGGCAGTAAATTCGTGACTTTGCTGGACGAGGAGGACGGAAATGCGGAAAAAGCGGCGGACAGGCTGCTGGAAGCCTTGAAAGGCTAACCTTCCGCAGCCCGGAAACGCCCCCTTCTTCAAGAATTCACCTGAAAGATCAGGGCGATACAAGCGAAAGATATAGTACCTTACAGCCATAAGATACTATATCTTACCACTGCAAGATATATAATCTTACACCTGATCTTTCTACTTCTTCCATTCACAGCATCCGGCAGAGGCAGTCATCACCCATAATGAAAAACATTTTGTTATTTCCCTCTCTTATTTTTGTCACATTTACACATAATTACTATCTTTGTGCCAAAATTAAACAAGAGAAACGCATGATACAGAGTGAATATCCTTCCGTTTTGCTAATATATACAGGCGGTACGATCGGTATGATTGAAAATCCTGAGACAGGTGCACTAGAAGCCTTTAATTTCGACCAGTTGCAAGACAATGTCCCCGAATTAAAGCGATTCAACTATCGTATCTCCTCTTACCAGTTCAATCCCCCCATTGACTCTTCGGATATGGAACCTGCCTTATGGGCCAAGTTAGTCAAGATCATCAAATACAATTATGATAATTTTGACGGATTTGTCATTCTGCACGGTACAGACACGATGGCATACACCGCTTCAGCACTCAGCTTCATGCTGGAAAACCTGAGCAAGCCGGTTATCCTGACAGGCAGCCAGCTGCCCATCGGCATGTTGCGCACCGATGGAAAGGAAAATCTGATCACTTCCATAGAAATAGCCGCAGCCAAACATCCGGACGGCACTGCTATTGTACCCGAAGTATGCATCTTCTTCGAAAATCATCTGTTGCGCGGAAACCGTACCACAAAAATCAATGCGGAGAATTTCAATGCGTTCCGTTCATACAATTTCCCTTCGCTGGCGACAGCGGGTATCCACATAAAATATGAATATGACCGTATTCATAAAGCCGACCCCAACCTGCCATTAAAGCCACATTATCTTTATGACACCAATGTAATTATACTGACCCTTTTTCCGGGCATCCAGGAAAACATGATCAGCAATATCCTACATACACCAGGATTACGCGCAGTGGTATTAAAGACCTACGGTTCGGGTAATGCTCCGCAAAAGCCGTGGTTCATCGAACTTCTAAGGGATGCCACCTCGCGGGGAATCATCATTGTCAACATTTCCCAATGCTCTACCGGAACTGTGGAAATGGGAAGGTATGAAACCGGACTCCATCTGTTGGACGCAGGGGTCATCAGCGGCTATGACAGTACGGTGGAATCCGTTCTTACCAAACTGATGTTCCTGTTGGGACACGGAAAGAGTGAAAGAGAAATACGTTACCAAATGAGTATTCCGGTAGCCGGAGAGTTTACGAAATCATAATAAATCGCATTCACTATCATCGGGAGCATGATGGCAGAATCACTGAAAATGATGGAATCTGCGATGAAAACTCAAGGATTTTACCACATGTAACCTTTTTGTAATATTTGTTTCATCAAATAGAAATAAAAATGCCCCATCTTTGCAATGCTGATCAGAAAAAGATTAGTTTTGTAATATTAAAAAGATGGATATATGAACGATTACCGCATTTTAGTAGTTGACGATGAAGAGGATCTCTGCGAGATTCTTAAATTCAATTTAGAAAACGAAGGGTATTTTGTGGACACAGCAAACTCCGCCGAAGAAGCCCTGAAGATGGAACTGACCCGATACGACTTGTTGTTGCTGGATGTGATGATGGGAGAAATATCAGGATTCAAAATGGCGAACATGCTGAAAAAGAATAAAGCCACCGCTTCTATTCCCATCATATTCATCACCGCTAAAGATACTGAAAACGATACCGTGACAGGATTCAACCTAGGAGCCGACGACTATATCTCGAAGCCCTTTTCACTACGTGAGGTAATAGCACGTGTCAAGGCTGTCCTCCGACGCACCAGTTCCACACTGGGGAAAGAAGCGCAGGAACAATTGCAGTACAAAGGACTCCTGATAGATATCACCAAAAAGAAAGTCAGCATAAACGGCATAGAAATCTCACTGACAAAGAAGGAATTCGAAATTCTGTTGCTGTTGTTGCAAAACAAAGGCCGCGTATTCTCACGCGAGGACATCCTGGCTAAAGTATGGCAGGAGGAAGTCTATGTGCTGGACCGTACCATTGATGTCAACATCACCCGCCTACGCAAGAAAATAGGCGAATACGGAAAATATATCGTCACCCGTCTGGGGTACGGATACTGTTTTGAATGCGAATAACCTAACCTGTACTTTTCCATGACTATTGAATTATCCAGCCACGTCCTGTCTTTCAACAAGAAACTGTTCTTGTCGGTAATCTCCTTATTCATAGCATTCGCCATCTGTTTCATGGCATTCCAATATCGCAGGGAGAAAGAATACAAAATAGAGCTGCTGAACACACAGCTCCAGAATTACAACGACCGTCTGAATGATTTCCTCCGTGGCAGGGATACGCTGAATATCCAACAACTGGACGACTATGTATGCGAACATACCTTTGAAGATCTACGCGTGACACTGATTGACAAAAATGGTACTGTAGTTTACGACAATCTGGAAAAAGATCCCAGCCACTTCGAGAACCACCATAACCGTCAGGAAATAAAAGAAGCTATCACTTATGGCAGCGGCTACTCCATCAACAGACAATCGGAAAGTCTGGGAGGTGAATTCTTCTATTCAGCCAGGTATTATCCCAATCTGGATTATATCATCCGTTCGGCCCTCCCCTATAATGTCAGTCTGATGAGACACCTGAAAGCAGATTCCCATTATGTATGGTTCACACTGATAATCAGCCTGATATTAATAATTATTTTCTACCGGTTTACACATAAGCTGGGAATGTCTATCACAAAATTACAACAATTCGCCATGAAAGCCGACCGCAACGAACCGATAGACACTGATATGCAGGATGCCTTTCCCAAAAACGAACTGGGCGAGATATCCCAACATATTATTCAGATTTACAAACGTCTGCATCAGGCAAAAGAAGATTTATATATCGAACGCGAAAAACTGATTACCCACCTCCAGATCTCGCACGAAGGTTTGGGTGTGTTCAACCACCGCAAAGAGGAGATTCTGGTAAATAACCTGTTCACACAATATGCCAACCTTATCTCGGACAAGAATCTGAGTTCTACGGAAGAAATCTTCTCCATCCCCGAATTGCAGCCCATCACCCGTTTCATTACAAAAAACAGAGAACGCAGTATCGGCAAAGAAGAGAAACGGATGTCATTGAACATAGACAAGAACGGACGTATCTTTGCCGTGGAATGCATTATCTTTCAAGATGACAGCTTTGAAATTTCCATCAATGACATCACTCAGGAACAAGAACAGGCACTGCTGAAAAAACAGCTGACACAGAATATTGCCCACGAGTTGAAAACCCCCGTAAGCAGCATACAGGGATATCTGGAAACCATAGTAAACAACCCTACCCTGCCCCGTGAGAAAATCAATGCTTTTCTGGAGAGAAGCTATGCACAAAGTAACCGGCTGGCACATCTGTTACGGGATATCTCCGTACTCACCCGCATGGAAGAAGCTCCGAACATGATCGAGACAGAACCGGTAAGCCTCACCATCATGATGCGGAATATCCTGAACGAAGTAACTTTAGAACTGGAAGAAAAGAAGATCACTGCCCACAATATGCTGCCTGAAGGACTGACCGTACAAGGCAATTCCTCCCTGCTGTACTCCATCTTCCGGAATCTGACGGACAACGCCATTGCATACGCAGGAACTCATATTTCCATAACCATCCGCTGTTTCCGCGAAGACGAACGTTTTTACTATTTCAGTTTCTCGGACACAGGCGTAGGAGTGGGCCCCGAACATCTAAGCCGTTTGTTCGAGCGCTTCTACCGGGTGGACAAAGGGCGTTCACGCAAACTGGGCGGTACCGGACTGGGACTGGCCATTGTAAAAAACGCAGTCATTCTGCATGGCGGAACAATTTTTGCTAAAAATACCCCCGGTGGAGGACTGGAATTCATATTTACACTGAGCAAAGAATGAGAAGATGCCAAGAACCTGTTTCTAAAATTTCTTCAAAATTTAAACAGACTCTAAAAAATAAAGAAAGATAATTGTTTTCTTAAATATAAACTGTATCTTTGCGATGCATCGGTTCATTTATCTCCCCTCCGAGGTGAATGATTAAAAGGGAATCAAGGTGAGAATCCTGAACAGTCCCGCTGCTGTATGTTTCACTAAACGCATAAGCAAAATGCCAATAACCACTGGGATAATTTCCGGGAAGGTGCTTATAGCGGAAACGAGTCAGAAGACCTGCCTGTGCATTTATCAAATCTGAAGCTTTCGAGGAAAGAGCTTGGAACACTGAACGTAAGGGATGCCTTTAATCACATCCGCTATTTTCTCCGTTTCACTGTCCGGAAAAGAATATCAGGTAAAAAGAACATTTATTTTAAAGTAAACTCTGCCAAGTTTATTTGGAATGCTCAGCCGAAGTGATTCGCCTGAGCATTATTTTATAACCCAAGTCAATACAAAGTCGGGATGAGTGACATAACGAACCCGGTAACGTCCTTGTCGGCCCGTACGATATTCACATGCCTCGAACTCCCCCTCTTCCGACAGGCTGAAAGGAAAAATACGAAGATGACGAATGAAATCCACCTCCTCTACCCCCATCAGTTTGAACAGTGCCTCTTTGGCCGACCAATGGAGTAGCAAAGCATAAACTTCATCTCCTCCCATCATTGCGGGCTCTTCATCAGAACGAATAAAACGGGAAGCTACTTTCCGCACTCTGGTTCCATACTGCTCTATATCCATTCCCACCTCACAGGAAGAATGAAGCGCCACCGCCACATAACCGCGAGTATGCGAAATGCTGATATACCGGCATCCATCCTTCAGATAAGGCCTTCCCGAAGGGTAATAAGCGATCTCCTTTTCTTCTCCACACAAAGCCTTCAGCAGCACACGTACCGACAACCATTCATGCTTCCGTTTTTCGGAAAAAACAGCCAGTTTCTCTTCATACCAGTCTTTATGCTCCAATAATGCCAGCAGTTGTTCCGTTGTTTCATCAGATTTCCATATTCCAAGTAGAAAATCCCCTTCGCTATAAGTACGATATAAAGGCATGACTAAAATTTATTTCTTTTCTTCTTCCACAGGTTTGGAAGAGTCAACAGTAACCTTTACTTTCAAAATGCGACGTGTACTCATTTCAAGTACCTCAAAATGATAATTCCCGTAATCCAACCGCTCGTGCAACACAGGGAACTCCCCTTTTATCTCCAGCAACAAACCGGCCAAAGTATCTGCATCTCCTTCTACTTTCTCGAAAAGATCAGGATCGGCTTTCATAATCTTATAAAAATCGGACAGCAAGGTTTTTGCCTCGAATATATAGGTACGGTCATTCAGCTTCACATACGTACGTTCTTCATCATCGTATTCATCATTAATCTCACCCACAATCTCCTCAATGATATCTTCCATCGTGACAATGCCCGAAGTACCTCCGAACTCATCGACAACAATGGCAATATGGATCTTGTTCGCCTGAAAATCACGCAAAAGGTCATCAATCATCTTTGTCTCAGGCACAAAGTAAGCAGGACGGACCAATGTTTGCCAACGAAAGTTGTCGCCTTTGCCCAAATGAGGAAGCAAGTCCTTGATGTAAAGAACCCCCTTTATATTATCCCGTGATTCGGCATATACCGGAATACGGGAATAAGCATTGTCCACAATGCATTTCAACACTTCGGAATAAGGGGTGTTAATTTCCAAATCCACCATGTCCAGCCGGGAAGTCATCACCTCCTTGGCTGTTTCCTCACCAAAACGGATAATGCCTTCCAGAATATTGCTTTCCTCTGAAATCTCATTCTTGTCCGTCAGTTCCAAAGCCTGTGAAAGCTCATCAACGGAAATGTTATAATTCTTTTTTGCCACACATCTGTTCACCAAAAAGGAAGAACGGACCAGCAATGCCGACAAGGGTGAAAAGAATTTCTTCAAAAAAGAAATGACAGGAGCTGCCTTACGGCAAAACTTTAACGTGTTCTGCGCCGAATAGATTTTAGGCATGATCTCACCAAAAAGCAGCAGCAGAAAAGTAAGGACAACCGTTATAAGCAGAAATTCCAAGATCACGGAATTTCCAAAGTGTATGGTGCTGGCAAAAAAGTAATTGCACAGCATGATAATAGTTACATTGACGAAATTATTAGAGATAAGAATTGTCGCCAACAAACGTTCGGAATCATTCAGCAGGGCGCTGATACGTCTGTCCGAAGCATGTTTCCCTTCCTCTATCTCACTTAAATCAACAGGTGAAAGGGAAAAGAAAGCTATTTCCGAAGCAGACACAAAGCCTGATGCATACAACAATAAAACAGCTAACAAGATAGCCACGATGGCTCCTAGGGTAGGAGCCGTTACGGTTACACCGTCAAATAAATCCGCCAAGCGGCATAAATACGAGTCAGGGTCCAAGGAATCTGGTTTTAGTTAAACATCAAGTTCTCTCAATTAAAAAGGTAAATCGTCAGTCAGGCTATTATCCGAAGCTTGCTGTTGTTGCGGAGCCGCCTGTGCGGATGTCTGCTGGTGGGATACCGCTTGTGCCTGCGGCACATATCCTGTACCCGGTTGCTGCGAGGTGTTACGCGGGGTCAGCATCTCCATATTATCAGCAAAAATCTCGACAATGGTGCGTTTTATGCCATTCTGGTCATCGTATGAACGGCTGCGGATTTTCCCTTCTATGTAGAGTTTGTCGCCCTTACGGACATATTTTTCCGCAGTTTGGGCCAGTCCTCTCCATAACACGATATTATGCCATTCCGTACGTTCGGGAACCTGTGTTCCATTCTGCAACGTATAGGCACGATCAGTGGTGGCCAACGAGAAAGTGGCAACGGCAATGCCGGTATCCAAATATCTCACATCAGGGTCCTTTCCTACATTTCCAATCAAAATGACTTTATTTACTGACATTCTATTATTCCTTTTTAATTATTAGGCTCCAAAATTAGCGAAAAAAACTGATTCACCAAACGCGATACGGCAAATTTATGCAAATCTTCCACGCTTATTCTCTGATACTTCGCAAAAGAAGCCGAATTCTCAGGAAGAATCACTTCATAAAAATTTGCGTAAATCACCCGGTGGGATAACACGTGCTTCACCCCTTTCCGCACCAGTCGCACTATGGGCTCCTCTCCCCCGGCCAGCATCCCGCGAAACTGTGGCGATGCATACAGTTCCTCTTCCGTCCACTCACGATCCGTTTCTATCAAAGGCGGTTCATACAAATTTTTCCATATATCATTTCCGCTACGCTTATGTATAAAGGTATACGCGCCCATGCGTACATATATATAATTAAAATAACGATCGGTCACCTTGGTTTTATGTTGCTTCACAGGCAAAGAGCCGGCAATCCCCTTCAGACACGCCACACAAGAATCGTTTAGCGGACAAAACAGGCAATCGGGTGCTACCGGAGTACACTGCAAAGCTCCAAAATCCATGATAGCCTGGTTGTAAAGATCAGGGCGATCACGATCCAGCAACTCATCAGCAACCCGGACAAACAGTTTCTTTCCTTCCGCCGAATCAATGGGGGTATCAATGCCCAACCAGCGGGACAGTACCCGGTACACATTACCATCCACCACAGCGTATGGCATATCATAAGCAAATGAACAAATAGCCGCCGCCGTATATTCCCCCACTCCTTTCAAAGCGCGCACCCCGGCGTATGTCACAGGAAATCCTCCTGCCTCCGCCATACTTCTGGCCGCAGCATGCAAGTTCCTCGCACGGGAATAATACCCCAACCCCTGCCAATATCTCATCACCTCATCTTCATCGGCCGCAGCCAGTGCATACACATCAGGAAAACGAGTCACAAAACGTTGATAGTAATCATATCCCTGAGCCACACGGGTTTGTTGCAGAATGATCTCCGAAATCCATATTAAATAAGGATCTTTCGTCCTTCTCCACGGCAAATCACGTCCATTCTCCCTGTACCAGTCTATTAATTTCCTGCTAAAATTCTCCATATCAATAATTCTAAAAAAGTGCATTCTACGCAATATTTCCGCAAAAGTAAACCAAGAAAATGGAAGAAGATGCTTTTTTTAGGAAATTTATTCTGAATATATTTCTTAAAGAGGGAGAAAAGCTATATATTTGCAGTCCAAAAAATTAAGATATAAGTATAACAATAATTATTTAGCGAAATGACTAAAGCAGATATCGTAAACGAAATTACGAAAAATACCGGTATTGACAAGCAGACAGTATTAACAACACTGGAAGCTTTCATGGATACAGTAAAGGAATCATTGTCTAAAGAGGAAAATGTGTACCTGCGTGGTTTTGGAAGTTTTGTAGTTAAGAAAAGAGCTCAGAAGACTGCTCGCAACATTTCAAAGAACACTACAATCATTATTCCGGAACACAATATTCCGGCATTTAAACCAGCTAAGACATTTACATTATCAGTAAAGAAATAATAAACAAGAGTATTAACCCATAAAATTTGAAGCTATGCCAAGCGGAAAGAAGAAAAAAAGACATAAAATGTCTACTCACAAGCGTAAAAAAAGACTAAGAAAGAACAGACATAAAAGCAAAAAATAATTTGTAGTCTGTCTGTGACGACAAATAAAGAACAAACCTTGCAAAGCAACAAAAGTCTTTCAGGTTTGTTCTTTGTTTAATGAGAAAAGTGAACAATTTAAGATTACAAAAGTGACAAGCGAACTAGTAGTAGATGTACAACCCAAAGAGATTTCCATCGCACTCCTTGAAGATAAGGCACTGGTGGAATTTCAGAAAGAAGGAAGAAGTGCTTCTTTCAATGTGGGAAATATGTATTTGGGACGGGTAAAGAAACTGATGCCCGGCCTTAATGCCTGTTTCGTGGATGTCGGCTTTGAAAAAGATGCTTTTCTTCATTATCTAGACCTGGGTCCTCAATTTCATTCTTATCAGAAGTATCTGAAGCAAGTTTTAAGCGACCGTAAAAAACTTTTTCCCATCACCAAAGCCACCATGCTGCCTGACATCGAAAAGGAAGGGACTGTTTCGACCACCCTCCAGCAAGGTCAGGAAGTCATTGTGCAGATTGTAAAGGAACCGATCTCTACCAAGGGACCGAGACTGACCTGCGAATTGTCATTCGCCGGACGTTATCTGGTATTAATCCCTTTCAACGACAAGGTTTCCGTATCACAAAAAATTAAATCGAGCGAAGAGCGCGCCCGCCTGAAACAGTTATTGCAAAGCATCAAACCGAAAAACTTCGGAGTGATTGTACGCACCGTAGCGGAAGGCAAAAGGGTGGCTGAACTTGATTCTGAGCTTAAAGTCTTGCTGAAACATTGGGAAGAAACAATCACTAAAGTACAGAAGGCCCCCAAACTGCCGGCGTTGGCGTACGAAGAGACCAGCCGCACGGTGGGTATGTTGCGCGACCTTTTCAATCCTTCTTACGAGAACATCTACGTGAACGACGAAACAGTGTTCCATGAGATCAAGGATTATGTATCACTTATCGCTCCTGAACGGGCTGAAATCGTAAAGCTGTACAAAGGTCAGCTTCCCATATTCGACAACTTCGGTATTACCAAACAAATCAAGTCCTCTTTCGGGAAAACCATTTCGTATAAGAGTGGAGCTTACCTGATTATCGAACACACGGAAGCACTTCATGTAGTGGATGTCAATAGCGGTAACCGCTCCAAATCTGCTAACGGGCAAGAGGCTAACGCACTGGATGTAAACCTGGGCGCCGCCGACGAACTGGCACGCCAGTTGAGACTGCGCGATATGGGGGGTATTATCGTGGTTGACTTCATTGACATGAATTTAGCCGAGAACCGGCAGAAACTGTATGAGCGCATGTGTCAAAACATGCAGAAAGACAGAGCCAAGCACAACATTCTGCCCCTCAGCAAATTTGGATTGATGCAAATTACCCGCCAACGCGTGCGTCCTGCCATGGATGTCAACACCAATGAAACCTGCCCCACCTGCTTCGGGAAAGGTAGCATAAAACCGTCCATCCTTTTCACGGATACTTTGGAGAGTAAGATTGATTACCTGGTCAACAAATTGAAGATAAAGAAATTTACGCTGTACATTCATCCGTATATCGCAGCATACGTGAATCAGGGACTGGTTTCCCTGAAACGCAAATGGCAGATGAAATACGGATTTGGAATAAAGATTATCCCCGACCAGAGTCTGGCCTTCCTGCAATATAGGTTCACCGACATTGCAGGCGAGGAAATAGATATGAAAGAGGAAATCGAAATCAAGTAAAAGAAAAGGGAGTGATGGAAAAAATCACTCCCTTTCTTTTTTATTTTTATCACGGACAAATCCCCGGTATTCATTCAAGGCTTGACTCCGAGATTTCATAATCCGAACAGCCTGTTATATGCTGCCGATATATATTTGTCCAGTTCATCATAAAGCTGATAAACCTGCCGGACATCCAACGACCCTTTCTCACGCCATTCGTCCAGCCTAGGTTCCGTCAGGAAGAATACCCGTTCTTCCACCGGAGCCAACGACTGCATATACCCCGTCTTATCACTGTTGTAAAGCAACTCCCAATTCATGTACCGGTTACTGCCCATGCCTTGATCATAAGCATAAACTTTATCCAGCAAAACGGTAGTCCGCTTACTCATACCCGATGCCTGTTTTCCCTTCTCAGTCAGAACCAAGGAAGGCAGTTGCTTTTCCGCCCCTTTCAGCCACAGCGGAACAGCCACACTGACAGGAGGATACCCCAATACTGTCCACATAGTAACCAACTCCGGCTTCTCTCCTTTCTTCACCCCTTGTATCACCACCGAACTGGCAGACTCGTGACGGGGAATAAAATCCTGCTCCACAAACCATCCTGTTCCCTTCGGACGATTATAATCCCCCTCCTTCAAATCAATCCCCAACAACGGATTGGCAAAAGAGCGGGACAACTCATTGAATATCCATGCCGGAGTGATTTTCTTCATAGCGGAAGCAGGCATCAGTAATTTGTCCTCCTGCATATACCGCACATACCCCGCCCCCACATTCACTTCTCCCGTAAAAGAAAAGTTAGAACGCGCAATGTATCCGCACGGTGCATCTTTCGAGTCATTGGCATCAAAAAAAGTGTATTTATAGTAATCCACCTCGAACATAGCCGCCCCACCTTGCGCATCAATCACGCCAAAGTTGGCCTCTATCAGACTGGGCTTGCTGATGGTATCAAGAAAATGCTTGAAATCGGCCACCGTAGCGCATACCTCCAACGCCCTGCGCATCACACGTCCATTGGCCTCACCGCGCTCTTCACCTTCTTTCACTTGTACCAGATTATAAGACTGGGTATTCATCACCGAGAATCCGGCAGAGTTAGTACCAACCCATACATCCGAAGGGTCTTCCTCTCCGCTATTTACCACAGCGATAAAAGCGTATTTCTCTCCCGAAAAATACTTCACACTATTCTGCAGAGCACCCGTATCCCGGTGCTTCCACAACAAAGGACGGCCATCCGGAGTCACTTTTCCGGAAATGACGGCAGAAGTACAGGCATCCGTTTTTGTCACAGTCAGACTGGCGGCAACCATCAAAAGGCAAGAAGCGATAAGTTTTTTCATATTCCACAATGTGTTTTTAGTTTTAACAAAAGGCAAACAGGTAAGAATGCAGATTACCACATTCATACTTCATTCAAAAGTACAAATATTAATTAAAAGACCACCTTATTTTCTCTAAAAATTTAAGGACAAGCGAACGCCCACATTCACGCACACATTCTCCACATACGCTTTCCGCACGCGGTTCCGAATCCATATCATCCGCATCCGAGATCTGACTATCCACGTCTCTAGTCGTGTGTATCACAGACTCGTTTCTGCTTTTATCTTCCTTGTTTATAATCTTTTACAATACCTTCAGTAATCCAGTTCGCCAACGCCTGGCGGTTATTATCCAAGACCAACCGTTGCTGGTCACGTTTATTGCGGATATTTCCCAATTCCAGAAACACTGCCACCGGAATCGTATTACGCAATACGTACAAATTGCGCTCGCTCACCGTCCCACGGAAACCACGGTTGGGCTGATGCTTGTCATACTTCTTGTCAAAGGTGCGATGCAGGTTATCGGCCAGCCGCTTTCCTTTCGCACTTTTGGGAGCATTATAAAAGAACACATCCGTCTGCTGTCCCTTACTGCGGCTGTCCACATGAATAAAGACAGCCCGCTTGTAAGTGCTCTTATCTTTCCGATATAACTTATTCACCCAATCACAACGCTGCTTCAAGCGCGCCACCTGATTCAACGGAATCGGATCTCCCATACAAGTTTCGCGCTTGCTATTTGCCAGAACATGACCGTCACGGATACCATCCTTCTTATCTTGAATGATAATGTGCACCTTGGCACCGCGCGACAACAATTCACGCGCCAACCGAAGAATGATATCGTATGCATACTCATCCTCATGCAACTGACGTCCTTGATAGATGCCGATGGCCCCGGGGTCGGGACCACCATGTCCGCCCACCAGATAGAAACAGGCCCCGCGCAGCTCATTGGATGTGACCTGATAGGTAGCATACTCTTTTCCAAATAAAGGCTCCTTGCCGGTTCGAGGCTTTTTCTGCGCCAGAAGCGGTGGTAAAATAAAAAATAAAAACGTGACAAATAGTACCGATACCCTCATTGCCTGTTATTTTTCTCTCAGCATTTCATCTATCTTCTTGCACAAAGAAGAAAACTCCTCCTCATTATACAAACGTGTCAGCATCACGATCCGGCCCGTCTTGTCAATCAACACATTACGGGTGATACCAGCCTTACGGTCTGCATACTTGGCAAAAATATCAGCACCCGGATCAAGCCCCAGCGGATAAGTTACCCCGGTACGTTTGGCAAAAGCCACTACGGTTTCCAAGGGTTCGTCCCGATCCACCCCGTAAAGGGCAAACGCTTGATTATCTTTATGTTTCAACCAGATATCTTTTTCAATAAAAGGCATCTCCTTGCGGCAAACTCCACACCAACTGGCAGTAAACTGAAGCATCACCACCTTGCCACGCAAGTCAGAGAGTTTCACTTTCTGTCCGTCTGTCAGCTCCATTTCAAAATCAGGAGCCATATCCCCTACCTTTACTATATAACCGGCAGCGTCAGGAGTGACCTGCTGCGCCTTCACCGGCTGGCTCAGCAAACATGCGCAAACCAGCACCATCAGACTCATAAACTTCTTCATCGTTATTCTTTAATTTTATATATCCGCTACAAAGATAGACTATTCCATCATTTTTTCGCAATTTTGCCACCCAAAATAACGGCAGGTCCATCAAGAAGATGAATGTTTTTTAGAGATCCAACCACCCGTCCCCCTCCGGGCACATGAATTTATCAAACCGCCATCCCCCCTTGCCGGCATCATTTTAACTTATTCCCTGCTTCGTGACCGGTGTGCTGTTCATGATATTTGCGGTGTGTGAACCGGCTCAAGAACAGGCTTTCTCGAAATAAAAACACGTCTTAATGAGGTACTTTGCAAAATCTTTCGTATTTTTGCCAACAAATTGAGTTAATGTTTTAACAGGATGAACGTATTAGAACTAAGTGAACAGGAGATTATCAGACGAAACAGTCTGAATGAATTGCGAGCTATGGGCATCGAACCATACCCCGCAGCTGAGTATGTAACCAATGCATTTTCGACAGATATAAAAGCTGAGTTCAAAGATAATGAGGAACCTCGCAAAGTATCGGTAGCCGGACGTATGATGAGCCGCCGTGTGATGGGTAAAGCTTCATTCATCGAGTTACAGGACTCAAAAGGCCGTATCCAGGTCTATATCACCCGTGATGACATCTGCCCGGATGAAAACAAAGAATTGTACAACACAGTATTCAAACGTCTGCTGGACCTTGGTGACTTTGTCGGTATCGAAGGATTCGTATTCAGAACCCAGATGGGTGAAATCAGCATCCACGCTAAAAAGCTGACCGTACTGTCCAAGTCTATCAAACCGCTTCCTATTGTAAAATACAAAGACGGAGTCGCTTACGATAAGTTTGAAGACCCCGAATTGCGCTACCGTCAACGCTACGTCGATCTTGCAGTGAATGAAGAGATAAAAGATATCTTCATCAAACGCAGTAAAGTATTTAGTTCCATGCGCGAATATTTCAACTCAAAAGGCTACATGGAAGTGGAGACTCCGATTCTGCAATCCATTGCCGGCGGAGCAGCCGCACGTCCGTTCATTACACACCACAACGCATTGGATATGCCCCTGTATATGCGTATCGCCAGTGAGCTGTACTTAAAAAGACTGATTGTAGGTGGTTTCGAAGGTGTATATGAAATAGGCAAGAACTTCCGTAACGAAGGAATGGACCGCACACACAACCCGGAATTCACCTGTATGGAAATATACGTTGCCTACAAAGATTATAACTGGATGATGGAATTTACGGAAAAGATGATTGAAAAGATCTGTCTGGATGTAAACGGCACTACTCAAGTTAAGATAGGCGACAACATCATTGACTTCAAAGCTCCGTACAAGCGTGTCACCATGCTGGATTCCATCAAGGAACACACCGGCTATGACTTGACAGGCATGAACGAAGACCAGATACGTGAGGTTTGTCAGAAACTGAATATGGAAATTGACGAGACGATGGGTAAAGGCAAGCTGATTGATGAAATCTTCGGAGAATTCTGCGAAGGTACCTACATCCAGCCGACTTTCATCACTGACTATCCAAAAGAAATGTCTCCGCTGACAAAGGTACACCGTACCAATCCGGATTTGACCGAGCGTTTCGAACTGATGGTGAACGGCAAGGAGTTGTGTAACGCATATTCTGAGCTGAATGATCCGATTGACCAGTTGGAACGTTTTGAAGAACAAATGAGACTGAGCGAAAAGGGAGATGACGAAGCGATGATTATTGACAAAGACTTTGTCCGTGCGCTGGAATACGGTATGCCCCCCACTTCGGGCATGGGTATCGGTATGGACCGTCTGACCATGCTGATGACCGGACAATCTACCATCCAGGAAGTATTGTTCTTCCCTCAAATGCGTCCCGAAAAGATTACCCCGAAAGACTCTCCTGCCAAATTTATGGAACTAGGTATTTCAGAAGACTGGGTTCCCGTCATCCAGAAAGCAGGCTACAACCTGGTGAGTGATATGAAAGAAGTGAATCCGCAGAAGTTGCACATGGACATCTGTGGCATCAACAAAAAATATAAATTGGAACTGACCAATCCTACGGTGGACGAAGTTGCCGGATGGATTGCGAAAATTGAGAATTGAGAATCAAAGATTGAGAATTATTCCAATTTCAATGATCCATCATAAATAATAAGCATGAAATTGCCCGGTAAAATAGCGATAATGGGTGGTGGCAGCTGGGCCACAGCTATTGCAAAAATAGTTCTGGCTCAGGCTGAATCAATCAACTGGTATATGCGCCGCGACGACCGAATTGAAGAATTCAAGCGTTTGGGACATAACCCGGCTTATCTGACAAGTGTGCGTTTTGATATAAAGAACATCAACTTCTCGTCAGATATCAACAAGGTAGTAAAGGAATCGGATACTCTGATATTCGTTACCCCTTCCCCCTATCTGAAAAGCCACCTCAAGAAGCTGAAAACCAAAATAAAGGACAAGTTCATTGTCACTGCTATCAAAGGTATCGTCCCCGACGAAAACCTGATTGTTTCTGATTATTTTCATCAGGTTTACGGCGTTCCCGAAGAGAATATAGCCGTCATCGCAGGCCCGTGTCATGCGGAGGAAGTAGCCTTGGAGCGTCTGTCTTATCTCACGATCGGATGTAAAGACATTGATAAGGCTAAAATATTCTCCCGCCAGCTAGCCGGGCACTATATCAAGACTTCTGTCAGCCAGGATGTGGCAGGTATAGAATACGCTTCTGTATTAAAGAATATCTATGCCATCTCCGCCGGTATTTGCAGCGGACTGAAATATGGTGACAACTTCCAAGCTGTATTGATTTCGAATGCCATCCAGGAGATGAACCGCTTCCTAAATACCGTACATCCTGTAGAGCGTTCAATCGACGATTCCGCCTATTTGGGCGACTTGCTGGTAACCTCCTATTCCAATTTCAGCCGGAACCGCGTGTTCGGTACCATGATTGGTAAAGGCTACTCCGTAAAAAGCGCACAGATAGAAATGGAAATGATTGCCGAAGGATACTACGGAACGAAATGTATCAAGGAACTAAACAAGCACTTGCACGTGAACATGCCTATCGTAGATGCTGTTTATAATATTTTATACGAGCGCATCTCGCCCATGATTGAGATTAAATTATTAACTGATTCATTCAGATAAAATATCAGATACAATGAAGAATATTAGTTTAAACATCGACAAAGTAGCCGGTTTTGTTTCTAAGGAGACAATCGCTGCTTACGAACCTCAGGTAAAAGCCTGCATGGAAACACTGGAAAACGGTACAGGTAAAGGTAATGACTTCTTAGGCTGGTTGCACTTGCCCTCGTCTATAACAGCCGGACACTTGGCTGACTTGAAAGCCACAGCTCAGGTTCTACGCGACAACTGCGAGGTAGTGGTCGTAGCAGGTATTGGCGGCAGCTATCTGGGAGCACGTGCCGTAATCGAAGCTTTATCCAACAGCTTCCAATGGTTGAAAGCAAAACAAAACGGTCCCGTCATCGTATTTGCAGGCCACAATATCGGTGAAGATTATTTGTTTGAATTGACTGAATACTTGAAGGATAAGAAATTCGGTGTAATTAATATTTCCAAGTCTGGTACTACTACAGAAACCGCCCTGGCTTTCCGTCTGCTGAAAAAACAGTGTGAAGACCAGCTTGGCAAGGAAATGGCGAAAAAAGTCATTGTCGCCGTTACAGACGCCAAAAAAGGTGCCGCCCGTGTCACAGCCGACAAAGAAGGATACAAGACTTTCATTATCCCTGATAATGTAGGCGGTCGTTTCTCTGTCTTGACTCCGGTCGGTTTGCTGCCTATCGCAGTAGCAGGTTTCGACATCGAAAAACTAGTGGAAGGCGCACGCACCATGGAGACAGTATGTGGTCCGGCTACTCCGTTTGCCGAAAACCCAGCCGCTGTTTATGCCGCTACCCGCAATGAATTGTATAAAGACGGCAAGAAGATTGAGATTCTGGTAAACTTCAATCCCAAACTACACTATATGAACGAATGGTGGAAGCAATTGTATGGTGAATCCGAAGGCAAGGATGGTAAAGGTATCTATCCGTCTGCCGTCGACTTCTCCACCGACCTCCATTCTATGGGACAGTGGATTCAGGAAGGTGAGCGTACCATTTTCGAAACGGTTATCTCTATCGAAAAGCCGGAACATACGCTTCAAGTTCCTTCAGATGGCGAGAATCTGGACGGTTTGAACTTTCTGGCAGGCAAGCGTGTGGACGAAGTGAACAAGATGGCAGAACTGGGTACTCAGCTGGCACACGTGGACGGTGGTGTACCCAATATGCGACTGATTGTGCCCGAACTGAACGAATACTACTTGGGAGAAATCATCTATTTCTTTGAAAAGGCTTGCGGCATCAGCGGTTATCTGCTGGGTGTGAATCCGTTCAACCAACCGGGTGTGGAAGCATACAAGAAAAACATGTTTGCTTTGTTAAACAAACCGGGGTACGAAGAAGAATCTAAAGCCATCCAGGCCCGATTATAATCATCAAGACCTATAAAGAATGTCATTAAATGGCATTCTGAACGGCAGTGAAGAATCTGAAAGCATCCACCAAGTGCTTACAGATTCTTCACTTTGTTCAAGACCAACGGTCGCGAGCTTTGGAAATATAACTATACATTTATTCTATGTTTAAAGAAACGATAAACAACTACCTTCACACGCATGGATACGAATCCATCGACCTGAAAGCCGTATTGTTCGATATGGACGGCGTACTGTTCGACTCCATGCCCAACCATGCAGAGTCATGGCATAAAATAATGAAACGCTTCGGTTTCGGCCTCAGCCGGGAAGAAGCTTATATGCACGAAGGACGTACCGGTGCATCCACCATCAATATAGTAAGCCGCCGGGAACGTGGGCATGATGCCACAGAAGAAGAGATAAAAGCCATCTACCAAGCCAAAACCGAGGAATTCAACAAATGCCCCAAAGCAGAACGTATGCCGGGCGCACTGGAAGTACTGACTAAAATAAAAGCCGCAGGACTCACCCCTATGGTAGTGACCGGTTCGGGACAAACATCCCTACTAGACCGTTTGAATCATAATTTTCCGGGTATCTTCCAAGCAGACCTGATGGTCACCGCTTTTGATGTGAAATACGGAAAGCCGAATCCAGAACCGTATCTGATGGCCTTAAAGAAAGGCGGTTTCAAACCTAATGAAGCGTTAGTAATAGAAAATGCACCACTAGGTGTACAAGCGGGAGTTGCCGCCGGTATATTTACCATCGCCGTGAATACAGGGCCGTTGCCCGACAATGTGTTACTGGATGAAGGAGCGAATTTACTTTTTCATTCCATGCCCGACTTCAATGAAAATTGGGAAACACTACAATCTGCATTAAAACAAGATTAAATCTTGCAGAAATTCTTCATAATCAATAAAAAAGAGCTCCTTGTTTTCACCTGAATGAAAAACAAGGAGCTCATATTACATAAAAAATCACAGCCTATCAAAAATACCTGAACCTACTTTAAAACCTTGCGTAACCAAGGAATAACCAGTTCGTTTTTAAAATAATGAGAAGGGGGATCTACATTGACCGTTTCGAAATAGGTCTTTGAATCCAGTCCTTCATCAAGACGCTCCACATCTTTTCTAACCGCCTTATCAGCAAACTTCGGATAATGATGAAACTCCGCATTTTCCGGTTTTCCACTAGCAGCATAAGCAGACTGCACCAAACGGAAATCACGGTCCAGCCCTCCCTCTGTAAAAATGATAGGACGAGGAGCCAATGACGCGACAACATCTGGAAAATTAAAATATCTCCAATAACCAGGTATCAGATGCCGGATAGAATTTGGAAAAGGACGCCTGTTTTCCTTGTCTGGTTTAGTCATCACAACGGCACGTTCCTGAGTCTGGCATAGAAAATCATTGTACACAAAAGCATAAATATCCTTATCCAACACCCCCAAGACCATCATCGGTTCTGTACCTAATGAGAATCCGCTAATCACAATCCTATCCTTTCGGATGTAAGACTGGCTCTTCATCCAATTCAGTACTTGCATATCCAGATAAGAAGTATACCCTAGCCAATTCCATCCCAGTTCAAGCAAAAAACGGGAAACAACATCATAGTCATAATTCCATCCTTTATCATAACATTCCAAATCGGAAGCTTCTCCGGCAGCGGCATTATCCACCGCTACCGCCACATAACCTTCTTTAACCATATTCAGAGCCATACTTACTTGGGGATTATTATAATCCTCAGTCAACTTATCACAGATGCCAGGCTCACCAGCCAATCCTTCTTTAGTCCTTCCGGAACCCGGAATGCACAAGACTCCGGGTACTGCACCCTTCAAATATATCGGTTTCAAAACCAGGAAAGTGGAAACTGACTTTGGAAAAGGATAGAACTCCCATTTCTCCAAAATATACCCCTCTTTTTTTTCCGTTTTCACACAGACAGGAGACGGTTGTCCCTTTATTTCGGGAAACTTCATGATTTCCACCATTGCAGTACGCACTCCATTCTGCCATTGCGTAAACTCCTGTGCGGACATACCGGAACAGTAAGCATATTGGGGATGTGTATTTTTCAACATCTCATGAACAATGGCATAAGTACTTAGTAACCGTCCATCCCCACGATCTGATTTCACAACTGCATGTTCCTCAGGTTGGTAATTCTGAGAATTACCAACCATACATAAACTGCATACAGATACTAAAAAGAGCAATCTTTTCATTATCATCATATTATTCCACTATTATTCATACCCCGGAGTCTGCTTGATTTCCGGATCTCCATTCAAGACTTCCACATTAACAGGCCACAACATCATATACGCCTTATCCTCTGTTAATATAGGCAATGAACTTCCATAATGCGCTTTAGCAGAAAAGACAAAAGGTTTTCCGTTAGAATCACGTAAACGCAATAAATCAAACCAGCGACTTCCCTCACCTACAAACTCTTTATCACGTTCCTGCAAAATAGCCCACTCATTATCCGCATAATCTCCTGCGATATATTTATGTTGTTCAAATTTATCACCATAAGCACGCTTACGTATCTCATTTATATATGCAGCACATTTATCCGGAGCTCCCAACCCGTTTTCACACTCGGCCAGCATCAACAAAACATCAGCATATCTATATACCGGTACATCTGAATCATAATAATGAGTTCCTCCGTCCGTTTGCCCCATCAGTTTTTTCCAACAAGCGCCACGTTTTTTTCCTTCAAACATATATTGAAAAAAAGTAGCATCCAAACGAGTATCTTCCTTATCATAAATTTCGATAAACGGCACTTTATACTCATAACGTAATGGTCCGGCTGTCAATAGCTTCAATGGATCCGGACCATATTTATTTCCATCCAAGTCCGTAGCATTGGTAAACAAGGCTACATTATAGAACCAGTTCGCCCCCCAATTGGTCAATTCATTCTTATTAAAACATAGAGCGAAAATAATCTCTCTATTCTTCTTCCCTTCCGGAGTCCATAAATCCGCAAAGTTTGGAAGCAGTTCGAATTGTTGGTTCACCAAATTCAATAAAGCCTTCTTTGCTGTCAGCAAGTCACTGTTATTAGGATCTACGGCAGTCAGAGTAGCTATATGATCCCCTGCAATATCATCACTGGGTAATCCTGTAGTGACTTTGGCAGACCACATATATATCTTGGCTTTCAAAAGTTCCGTTGCATAATAAGACCATTCATATTGGTCGGATATCTTCTTATCCGACTCATTGAAAAAAGATTCGGATTTATTAATATCTTCTTTGATAAACTCCAACGTTTCCTCCGGAGTAGAACGAGCCTTATATAGTTGCGTAATATCAATGCTACCCTCTGTAACTTTCGATTCCGTTTCTAACGGCACACCACCAAATGTTCGATAAAGATAGAAATAATAATATGCACGCAAACCATAAGCCTGTCCCAAATAAAATGATTTCTCCGCTCCAGTCATATAATCAATTTCTTTATCTACATTTCTGATAAACAAATTTATATGCATGATATTTGGGTACACCTCATACCAATCATCGATGCCGGTATTATCTTTCGTAAGCAGATTATTAGTCATAGGCGGACCATATACCCCTTCACCCATAGAAGTAACATCACTTATCAGAATCTCACTTCTGAACTCTCCCAATGTAACAGGCATCTGATATTTATCTCTTAAATCGGCATGAATACCAGTCATAAACATCTCTACCTGAGACTTCTGATTCCAAAAATCATTAGAGCCGTAATAATCTTCAGGAGACAGATCCAACGCATCACAAGCAGGCAATCCCATCATCCCACTCAACAATATGCTATAAAATATTTTCTTCATAATCCTTCCTATTTATTAGAATGTAACATTTAAGCCCAAAACAACTGTTTTAGGGAGGGGATATCCTCCATTCTGACTGACACCATATTCGGGGGTCGCCATATTTTGAGCTGCTGTAATATATCCCAAATTCTGTAGTGTTACAGAAACATCCACCTTACTCAAACCGGATTTATGAATCCAACTCTGAGGCAAGGAATACGCCAGGCTTATTTCACGAAATGCCAAATAATCGCCACGATAACAATTAATGTCCGATATTCTGTCATAATTACGTTTGCCCAAAAAGTCAGCCCATCCATACACCGGATATTTTCCATTCGGATTACTTTCCGACCAGGAATCTTTAACCAAAGAAATGGTATTAAATGTTCCCTGCATATTACCCATAATCCAAGGAGTTTTCCAATCATGCACCCAATAGCCTAAAGCATAATCCAGACGGCAGTTCAAAGTTAACCCTTTCCATGAAGTATTAATATTAAAGCCTCCGGTCCAATGAGGTATCGTATTACCCAATTTCACCCGGTCATAATCATCAATCACACCATCCCCATTCACATCCAGCCATTTCACATCACCAGCCTGTATAGGCAGTCCTTTCTCCTTTTCGGCATCCGACAATTTAGCCCAAGCTTCAGGTCCATAGAGCACTTTGGCATCTGCTCCATTTTCCGTATAAGTGGATCTGTCTATCAAATTACCCGGAATCTCACTCTCACTCTTATAAATACCAAGAGATTTGAAGGCGTAAATCACACCATATTCCTGTCCTTCCTGATAACCACCCACCCATTGTCTTTCATAGGTACCATCTGCCAGCTTGCGTCCCGTATAAACCTGATAGGCATCCTGCATATTATTCGGCAATCCATTGTACGGTAATGAGATAATTTTATTCTTATTATAAGCGGCATTCATGCTAACTGTAAATTTCCAATCTTTAGTACGCAAAACATTAGCCGTCAGTTCCAACTCCATACCTTGGTTTTGTACTTCTCCGTTGTTAGAGAGGAAAGAAGAAACTCCGCTATGGGAAGGCAAAGTGATTTCTGCAAATTTATCCTGTGTACGTCTATTATAATAGGTGAAGTTCAAGATATATTTGTTATTCAGAAAACCAATATCGAAACCTGTCTCGAATGTGTACGATTTTTCCCATCTCATGGTGGGATTAGGTAAATCGTTTATCATCAAAGGCACTTTGCCATTATAGTTGGGTACTATTTTACCTTTTTTATCTTTCATAATACCATAAGAGCCTTGAACCGTATAATAATCAAGTCCTGTCACTACATTACCATTAGCATCCAGTACACCAGACACATTTCCATTGGCACCGTAACTAGCACGAATTTTAGCATAAGAAAGTACATTGCTACAAGACTCCATAAAATTCTCTCTACTCAAGACCCAACCGGCTGATATGCCGGGAAAGGTTCCCCAACGGTTATCCTTTGGCAGTTTGGAGTATCCGTCGCGACGTAAAACAAGGCTCAGCAAATACTTGGACTTATAATCATAATTCACTCTACCAAAGAATGAAAGAATACGTTGTCTGTAATGCCAGGAATCTATTTTCCGTACTCCAGCAGCAGTCGAAGTATAATTCAAATCCTGAAAATCAGATAATGGAGATCCATAACCAGATGCAGAAAAACCTTTCTTGTATGAGTCATAATATTCTACGCCTGCCATCGCATCTATAGAATGATCTTGCCGGAATGTAGTCTGATAATTCAAGATTCCATTGTAAGTCTGGTCCAAAAGCCGTTCATGCTTGTTGGAAGTACTATGATTCGTATCATATACCGGTCCTGTAGCTACAATATAGTCCCCTTTGAAGAACTCTCTGCTGTCATCAAAATAAAACCAAGTTCCTGTGGTCTTGAATGTCAATCCTTTCATTATATTAAAGGTAAAAGACTGGCTCAGATTAAACTTGTCTGTATTATTATCATAGTTCAATGCATCCTCATACACTTTCACAGTGGTCCAGCCACGGGCATAAGAAGCCACTGCAGGGCCTGCCAACCAGTCGCCGTCCGGACTTTTCACACGGAATGTAGGAGGAACGGACAAGGTAGTACTGAAAAAATTACCTTCACCGGCATATCCTGCACCACCATCGTCCCATTTGGCATCGGTAAATGTCAAAGAAGAATTGGAAGTAAGCCAAGGCTTAATTTTATAATCTGCATTGATCGTGAAATTCAAACGGTGATACCAGTTGTTCATCGCATTTCCTTCGCTGCGATTATAGCCTAGGCTTGCATAATAATGCCCCTTATCATTGCCGCCGGATACGCTCAAGTTATAATCCTGAGTAATAGCCGGAGATTTGATATTATAATCTTTCAGTTGATTATCACAATAAATCAATTTTTGTCCCGGATTCACAGGGTCATCCATTGTCTGCCAACCTTGTTTTAACAGGAAAGCCAGATCATCTGTATAATTCATAACACCCCATACGGCTGTATTGTCTTTATTGCCATTAAGTACATTCCCTTTTTCATCAAAATATCTGTTTCCTGTTCCGTAAGGCTGTGTTCCGGATAAAGTCGCATCACTGGCAAATCCATGCCAAGCGCCCGATTTATCCTGCCATATATGCGAAGACCGATAAAATGCCGAACGCATATAATACAAATAATCATGAGCATTCAAAAACTCATACTGGCTATGAAAAAAATTGAAACCGACTTTCGCACTCAAATTTATTTCCGTATGTCCTTCCGAACCTCTTTTAGTAGTAACAAGAATTACACCATTGGAAGCACGCGCACCGTAAATAGCTGTAGCACCGGCATCTTTCATGACTTCCAAAGACTCGATATCCTCCGGATTCACATCACTCAACGACTCGCGTACAGCACCATCGATAATGACCAAAGGTGAACCGCTACCATCCAGATTGGTACCACCACGAAGTACCAAAGTAGGAGTGGAATTCGGATTACCACTAGTTTGCTGCACCCTTAATCCTGCCACTGCACCAGACAGCGCTTGCGCCGGATTAGTATGGGCACCCGTACTTAAAGTAGAATTATCAACTTTAGCAATAGAATTAGTCATCTTGGAACGAAGTTGTGTACCCCCATAACCTGTTATCACCACTTCATCCAAAGTCTTATTGTCTTCCTGCAACTGAACATTCAAAAACGACTTTTTCCCTACCAACATTTCTTGAGTCAGATAACCGATATAAGAAAAGACCAAAGACGCTTTTTCACTTACCATTAACGTAAACTGGCCGTCTATATCAGTTATGGTACCATTGGTAGTACCTTTCTCTATAATATTAGCCCCAATAATTGCTTCTCCTTTGGCATCGGTCACTATACCTTTGACAGTCACTTTCTCTTGTTGCATAACAATGGGACGCGTTTCTTCTTTAGAAATGGCCTTGCGAATTATTACTTGTCTGTCACGGATATAATATTCCAAATCAGTACCGGCAAACATTTGTTTCAATACCTCTTCTATTGTTTTATTCCGTACATCCACATTGACACGACGAGATAAATCAATATCTGTACGATATATAAAAATAAATTGACTATTCTTTTCTACCCAATTAATCACACTCTTCAAAGTCTGGTTCTCCATAGAAACGGTAAAGCTAGTTTGTTCCGCATAACTCATTTCTGCAAAAGCCTCTTCATAACCTGTAAATGTTAAAATCATGGCTAAACTCATACATTTTGTGAATTTAGGCATGAGTTTTATTCTATTCGTGTATTTTTTCATATATTTGATTGTTTTTTCTATTTATTTCAAGGTAAATAATTAAACAACGATTCAGTGACCAGATAGTACGGCAAATACTGTCTGGTTTTCTTTTTTTACATCCTTCTTTTATTCCATAGGCTAAAGTATTTTAAGGTTCAACAATTCTCATTTAAGGCTCACATAGATTTCATCTTTATCATTTATTGTATAATGCAATGATAATGAAAGACACAAGTTATCCATAACATTGGTAATGTCTGTTTGAAGATCCAGTTTTCCAGACAATGACAAGGTAGTAATCTCCGCATCATACCGTATTTTACACCCATAATACCGCTCAAGTTTCTTCAAAACATCTCCTACGGGTTTTTGATGAAGCAGCAATAAATTATCCTTCCAACTGATGTATTCGGACACATCAACCTTACGTACCTGCGTTTTATTACCTTTAATATCCACCAATTGATTAGGTGCCAATCTTACTTTGCTCTTATTCTCAGTAGTTACTTCCACGCTTCCACGTACTAAAACAACAGATGAAGCCTCATCCTCCCTATAGGCACAGACATTAAACGAAGTACCCAGCACGCGTATATCAAACTCTCTTGTTTTGACAACAAATGGACAATCCTTCCTTTTGGCCACATCCAGATAAACCTCCCCCTCTACCAGGATTTCACGTTTCTGTTCTTCAAAAATATCCGGATACATCACCTTACTACCTGAATTTATATAAATTCTAGTACCATCAGAAAAAGTAATATCAGCTCTTTTGCCATTAGGAACCATTATTTGATGAATTTCATTCTTTACAGATGAAGCCTGGGATATTTTAGTATTTAATGCATACTGCTGAATATTCGAGCTTCCTAAAGTATCATATTTTAAAGAAGCATCATTTTTCAGATTCATAGCTTGGTTATCTGTTATCAGAATCACCTCATCACCGCAAATGAAAGTCGTGTCATTCAGCAATGCTATATCAAGCTCCGTACCCTCGTCAGCATTGGTACTCCACCAATTCATAACTAAAATCAAACCAATCGCTGCCGCTATCGACATAGACCACCTATAAATATGACGTCTGTGGGAATCCCTCTTTTCCCTTTCTACTCGTTTCATCACGTCCTGAAAAGATTTTTCCACATCAACAGATTCCCATTCATCTGCTTCCCGAATCTTCTCAGTCAGACATTGAACTGTTTTACGAAATTCATCTGAATTATATTTTATTTTTTTACTTTTCATCTAAATACCTTTTTATTAAGAAAACGGTATCCCAAAAAAAAGGTACTCATAAAAAAGAAAAGAAATCACATTTTTCTTTGCATAAGCCTTCGTTAGACCAATAGACAAACCTCACATGACAAATAAATAAACTTATTCATCACACAAATATCACTTTATAAAAACATGCCCAAATGATACAATAACAACGATCAACGACTCGCTAAATCAAGAGAAGTGAAAAGCCCAAACACAACGCACAGGCACATGAACACAATGTACCAAGATACTGAAAATCCAAATGGTTGAAACAGAGAAAAAGAATTCACGCAAACGTGCCAATGTACGCGACAAAAGGTTCTTGCTTGATTGAGGATTCATACCTAAGATAGCGGATATTTCCTGATGGTTCAATTCCTTTACATAATATAGATACAGAATTTCACGCTGACGACCGGAAAGACGTGAAATTGCCTTAGCCAGCCTCCTTTCATTCTTCACATCCACATCATCTTTCTTAAATAAAGAATTTATTATTTCTTCGCCCATCGGAAAAAACTCATGGCATTCTTCAATCACTTCCATAGGACGTAAAGACTGAAACGCATCCAGCAGTTTATTTCTAAAAGAACAAAGCAAATACGCCTTTACATTATCAGTATAATGCAAATTTCTACAATTTAAAATCAACTTGACGAACAAATTCTGTATGGTATCGGCAACCAACTCTCTATCACCTACCATACGAATTCCATAGGAATACAATAACGAATAATAACGTCGATAAACTTCTTCAAATGCCGCCGTTTCTCCTTTAATGAAAGATTCCCAAAGTTTTGTTTCACCATGTGTTCTATCAACCATAATACTAGCTCCTTAAAAACTTATTGAGCTTGCTCAGAGTTAAATTTAACAAGAAGGCAATATAAGAGATGAATCATTAATGGACTCATCCCTTACTTTATAACACCTACATATTATTCAAACAGTTTACTGCGTGACAACATACAAGCACCGATGATCCCGGCTCTTTCTTTCAACTTAGATTCTACAATAACAGAATCACGGTTCATCAAATTCAGTGTATATTTTCGAATAGCCGTAGTTATGGGCTGTATCAAATAATCACCAGTACGTGACAATGCGCCTCCGATAATAACCAGTTCCGGATTAAAAATATTAATAAGTCCCGCCACATGGCGTCCCAGCTTCACCCCGATTTCCTCCACCAGTTCGATACACAGCAAATCTTCCTTATTTACCGCATCAATAATATCATCCAAGGTCAAATCTTCCAAGTTTTTCTTGGTATTGGAAATAATAGAGTTCTCCCCATTATTAATATGCTCCAATAAAATACGATGCAAAGCGGCCCCCGAAACTTCCGTTTCTATGCATCCCTTCTTCCCACAATGGCAGATAATCTCATTTTCATATCCAAAATTATGCCCGAATTCACCGGAGAAGCCGGATTTTCCTTTATAAATCCTTCCATCAATGATAATTCCCATGCCCAATCCCCAGCTGACATTAATAAAAATGATATTCTTCTCACCTTTCACAACACCTTGCATATACTCACCGTAAATCATGGCACGGGTATCATTATCAATAGAAACACGATAGCCACCCACCTTTTCCGATATGACATCCGTCAACGGGCGTTCATCAAAATTGAATATGCTGTAACTATACCCCAAGTCCGGATTCACACGTCCGGAAAGATTCACATTTATATTTAATATCTTATCTTTCTCGACACTGACTTTTTGAAGGAAATGTCTAATCTGCTTACACAATTCGTCCAAACTCTCAGGAGTATTCTTCGCTCTAAAAGGAACATTCATTTTCAACTGAACCACATCCCCCTTAAAATTTATCAACCCCAAGTTGATAGAAAACTGACGTACTTCAACGCCAACAAAATACCCGGAATCCGCATTCAAACCATACAGACTAGGATGTCTCCCTCCGCTGGTTTCCAGCTTTCCGTAATCGTTAATGTAACCTTCCTCACACATTTCATCGATGAATTTCGTAACCGTAGGCACACTTAAATCCATCTCTTTTGCTAAATCAGTAATCGTAGAGCTTCCATTATAAATATAGTGGGTGATGATTTTCTTCTTCATCACAGCCATCTTTGAGCCCTTTTCCATTTCTTTCAACAAATTCTCACCCATAATAAAATATTCCGTTAATGTCCACAAATATAGTTATTTTTTTATGAAACCAAATCTCATTTAAAGAGATTTTTCAAAAATTATTTTAGAAGATGTAAGCAAATTATCTTTTTTTGTAACAATCTCATTTTTCAAAAACGTTTAAACAACGCTTCCTATCCGCTTATTTATCTTTCTATTTATTAAAAGAGCTATTATTAATAAATAAATTTAGTTTTCTCTTGCTGTTTTCGTAAATCATTTATATATTTGCACACAACATGATTAAGTAATATAAAATATTAATTTCAAATAAATTAAAGGCTATGGAAAAGATTCACGGATTAATTGACGCACCTTTCACTCCATTTTATGAAAACGGAGAAGTAAATTATGAACCTATTGAAGCATATTGCCAACTATTGGTAAGGAACGGACTTCAAGGCGTATTTATCAATGGTTCTTCCGGAGAAGGCTATATGCTGACAGAAGACGAACGCATGAAACTGGCCGAACGCTGGATGGAAGTAGCACCTGAAGATTTCAAAGTCATCGTACATGTTGGAAGCACTTGTGTAAAATCAAGCAAGCGTCTGGCAGAACATGCTCAGAAAATCGGAGCATGGGGCATCGGAGCGATGGCGCCTCCCTTCCCGAAAGTGGGACGCATTGAAGAGTTGGTGAAATACTGCGAAGAAATAGCATGCGGCGCTCCCGAATTGCCTTTCTATTTCTACCACATCCCCGCTTTCAACGGAGCATTCCTCTCAATGGTAGCATTCCTGGAAGCCGTAGACGGACGCATTCCTAATTTTGCAGGTATCAAATATACTTTCGAAAGTTTATATGAATATAACCAATGCCGTCTATATAAAAATGGCAAATTCGACATGCTGCACGGTCAGGATGAGACCATCCTTCCTTGTCTGGCTATGGGCGGCGCACAAGGTGGTATCGGCGGAACAACCAACTATAACGGTAAAGAACTCACAGGCATCATCGAAGCATGGAAAGCCGGTGATCTGGAACTGGCACGCGAACGCCAGAACTTCGCTCAAGAAGTTATCAACGTGATCTGTCACTATCGTGGAAACATCGTCGGCGGCAAACGCATCATGAAACTGATCGGACTGGATTTAGGCAAGAACCGCACCCCGTTCCAAAACATGACAGATGAGGAAGAAGCTGCCATGAAAGCCGAACTGGAGGCTATCCATTTCTTTGAAAGATGTAACAAATAAACCTGAGCCACAATGTTTTCAATAGATTATATAAAAGAATGGTCAGAATCATACAAGACAGATCTGACCACTAACATCATGCCGTTCTGGCTGAGATACGGGCTGGACAAAGTCAATGGAGGTGTTTACACCTGCGTTGACCGCGACGGCAGCCTGATGGATACCACCAAGTCCGTGTGGTTCCAAGGAAGATTCGCCTTTATCTGCTCTTACGCATACAATCATATAGAAAAGAACGAAGCATGGCTGTCAGCTGCCAAAAGCACGATAGACTTTATAGAAGCACATTGTTTCGACTCTGACGGACGCATGTATTTCGAGGTGACCGCCGAAGGCACTCCTTTGCGCAAGCGTCGTTATATTTTCTCGGAATCGTTCGCAGCTATCGCTATGTCGGAATATGCCATCGCATCCGGTGACCGGACGTATGCCGTAAAAGCACTGGAGCTGTTCAAACAGATGCAGTATTTTCTGGAAACGCCGGGCGTACTCTCTCCCAAATATCTGGATACCCTTCCGATGAAAGGACATTCCATAACCATGATCCTAATCAATGTGGCCTCACGTATCCGCCAGGCTATTCAAGACGAGAGTTTCAACGGACAGATCGATGCCTCCATCGCCCAACTGCGCAAAGACTTCATGCATCCCGAATTCAAAGCTTTACTTGAAACAGTAGGCCCCGACGGAGAGTTCATTGACAGCAACATGGGCCGCACCATCAATCCGGGACATTGCATTGAGACAGCCTGGTTCCTGCTGGAAGAAGCCAAATACCGCAATTGGGACAAAGATATCACAGAACTGGCCCTCACCATCCTGGACTGGTCCTGGGAATGGGGTTGGGACAAAGAGTTCGGAGGTATCATTAACTTCAAAGACTGCAAAAACCTTCCGCCTCAAGATTATTCTCAGGACATGAAATTCTGGTGGCCCCAGACCGAGGCTGTCATTGCTACCTTATACGCCTATTTAGCCACCGGAAATGAAAAGTACCTTGACATGCACAAACAAATCAGCGACTGGACATACGCTCATTTTCCTGATGAAGAGTATGGAGAATGGTTTGGATATCTCCACCGTGACGGCACACCCGCGCAAATGGCCAAGGGTAACCTGTTCAAAGGCCCGTTCCACATTCCAAGAATGATGATCAAGGGCTATACGTTATGCCAGGAAATACTTGACAGCAAAAAATCACATTTATAAAGCTATTTATCTATTAGCATGAAAAACAGTAAAATTTATCCTTGGGTTGTAGTAGGATTATTATGGGGCGTCGCCCTGTTGAATTATATGGACCGGCAAATGCTGTCCACGATGAGAGACGCCATGGCGGTGGATATCACCGAACTTCAGTCAGCCGCCAACTTTGGTCGTCTGATGGGGGTTTTCCTCTGGATATATGGCTGTATGAGCCCTATAGCCGGAATGGTGGGCGACCGCATGAACCGCAAATGGCTGATCGTAGGCAGTTTGTTCGTATGGTCGGCTGTCACTTATCTGATGGGGATCGCCGACACCTATAACGAAGTATTCTTCCTGCGCGCCTTGATGGGAATCAGCGAAGCGCTCTATATTCCTGCCGGATTGTCACTGATCGCCGACTATCACTCCGACAAGTCACGTTCGTTGGCCATCGGCATTCACATGACCGGGCTTTATACCGGACAGGCCATCGGAGGTTTCGGCGCTACTGTAGCCGCCGCTTTTTCCTGGCATACAACCTTTCATTGGTTCGGCATCGCCGGCATCGCATACGCCGTGATTTTAATGCTTTTTCTACATGAAAAGAAGGATAGAACGCAAATTGAACAAATAAATTCACCTTCCGGTAAAGAAAAAGGCAATTTATTGAAGGGATTATCATTACTTTTCAGTAATATTGCATTTTGGGTGATTCTGCTATATTTCGCAGCCCCCAGTTTACCGGGATGGGCAACTAAAAACTGGTTACCTACCCTGTTCGCCGAAAACCTGAATATACCGATGTCGCAAGCCGGACCCATGTCCACTATCACCATCGCGTTTTCATCGTTCATTGGCGTAATTGTTGGTGGAACTTTATCCGATAAGTGGGTGCAAAGAAATATAAAAGGACGTGTGTACACGGGTGCCATCGGCTTGGGACTTACTATTCCCTCCCTGCTTCTGCTAGGGTTCGGACATAGTTTCGTAGCCGTTGTGGGAGCTGGATTATTATTCGGTGTAGGTTACGGTATCTTCGATGCCAACAATATGCCGATTCTGTGCCAGTTCGTATCATCCAAACACCGTGCTACCGCCTATGGTATCATGAATATGACAGGCGTGTTTGCGGGAGCAGCCATTACCGAAGTCTTGGGAAAATGGACAGACGGAGGTAAGTTGGGACTGGGATTTGCCATGCTGGCTGTCATTGTGCTTATCGCACTGATAGTACAATTGACATTCCTCCGTCCTAAAACAGATAATATGGAATAACCCGTATAGTTAACTTAACACTTAAAACTTAAAAAAAGAAAGAACCATGAGAGTAATTATCGAACCTGATTACCAAACGCTGTCACAATGGGCGGCAAACTATGTAGCTAGTAGAATTAATGCGGCAAATCCGACTCCTGAAAAACCATTTGTTTTAGGTTGTCCTACAGGTTCTTCACCGCTAGGCATGTACAAAGCGCTGATAGAACTGAACAAGCAGGGAAAGGTATCTTTCCAGCATGTCGTAACTTTCAATATGGACGAATATGTAGGCTTGCCCGAAGATCATCCAGAAAGCTATCATACATTTATGTGGAAAAACTTCTTTAACCACATTGATATAAAGAAAGAGAATGTACATATTCTGAACGGAAATGCCGAAGATCTGGAAGCGGAATGCGCCAACTACGAAAAGCAGATAGCCGAAATCGGAGGCATCGACCTGTTTATGGGAGGTATCGGCCCCGACGGACATATCGCATTCAATGAGCCGGGCTCTTCGCTGTCTTCACGCACACGCATCAAGACACTGACTACAGATACGATTATTGCAAACTCACGCTTTTTTGACAATGACGTGAACAAAGTTCCTAAAACTGCGTTAACTGTAGGTGTAGGGACTGTCCTTTCAGCGAAAGAAGTTATGATTATCTGCAACGGACACAACAAAGCACGCGCTTTGCAACATGCCGTTGAAGGCGGTATCACACAAATGTGGACTATCAGTGCATTGCAGATGCACCAGCATGGCATCATCGTTTGTGACGAAGCTGCCACAGACGAACTGAAAGTCGGTACTTACAAATATTTCAAAGACATCGAAAAAGCTAATTTGTAATTTATGAGAACAAACCTAAGTTCGCAGATCTCTCTGAACAGAGTATCTCCGAAATATTATAAACCCGAGAATGCGGTGGAACGTTCTGTCCTGACCCGTTGCGAAAAGGTGCCTACCGACATCTATGAGACGATGGAAGAAGGTGTGCAGCACATCGCCAATGAAATCGCGGCCAAGATGCAGGAACGCCAGCGCGAAGGGAAGTTCTGCGTGATCGGTGCCGGAACCGGCGCTTCACTGCGTCCGCTCTATGCCGAGCTGGTCCGTAAGCATAAAGATGAAGGACTAAGTTTCCGCAACGTAGTCATTTTCAATTTATACGAATACTACCCCTTGGCCTCTGAAGGTGCGGGAAGCAGTTTCTCACAACTGAGCGAGCTGTTCCTGAGCCAGATCGATATCGACAAACAAAATGTGTTCACCATCGACGGAACGATTCCGCAGGAAGCCGTCATTGAATACTGCCGTCTGTACGAACAGCGTATCCAGACTTTCGGTGGCATAGATATGGCGCTGATGGGCATCGGGCGTGAAGGCAATATCGCCATGAACGAACCGGGATCAAGTTTGAGTTCTCCTACCCGTCTGATTCTGATCGACTCAACCTCGCGTGCTGAAGCCGCACACAATTTGGGAGTAGACAATCTCCCCCCCTGCTCCATCACGATGGGTGTGGCGACTATTATGGCCGCCCGCAAAATCTATTTGCTGGCATGGGGAGACGACAAAGCCGACATCATCAAGAAAGCGGTGGAAGACAAAGTGAGCGACACACTGCCCGCTTCCTATCTGCAAATGCACAACAATGCCAATGTCTGCATAGACCTGGCAGCGGCTTCTCATCTTACCCGGATCCAACGTCCGTGGCTGGTAACCAACTGCGAATGGAACGACAAACTGATCCGCAGCGCCATCGTATGGTTGTGCCAACGTGTCAAAAAGCCGATTCTGAAACTGACCAACAAAGATTACAATGAAAACGGACTGAGCGAGCTGCTGGCACTCTACGGTTCCGCTTACAATGTAAACATCAAAATATTCAATGACCTGCAGCACACCATCACCGGATGGCCCGGCGGCAAGCCGAATGCAGACGACACCTACCGTCCCGAACGGGCCAAACCATTCCCGAAACGCGTGGTAGTTTTCTCTCCGCACCCGGATGACGATGTCATCTCAATGGGCGGAACTTTACGCCGTCTGGTTCAGCAAGGGCACGAAGTACACGTAGCCTACGAAACTTCCGGAAACATTGCCGTAGGCGATGAAGAAGTAGTACGTTTCATGCACTTCATCAATGGTTTCAACCAACTTTTTGATGCAAACTCCAACGAGACCATCAAAAACAAATATGCCGAGATCAAGAAATTCCTTGCCGCCAAAAAAGAAGGCGACATGGACAGCCGCGATATTCTGACCATTAAAGGATTGATCCGCCGTGGTGAAGCACGTACTGCAAGCACTTTCAATCAGATACCATTGAACCGCGTTCATTTCCTTGACCTGCCTTTCTATGAAACCGGCAAGATAGAAAAGAACCCCATCAGTGAAGCCGATGTAGAAATCGTGTTGCAATTACTGCGTGACGTGAAGCCTCACCAAATCTATGTAGCAGGAGACCTTGCCGATCCGCACGGAACCCACCGTGTATGTACGGACGCTGTACTGGCAGCCATCGACATCGAAAAAGAAGCCGGTGCCGAATGGTTGAAAGACTGCCGCATCTGGATGTACCGTGGTGCATGGGCGGAATGGGAAATTGAAAACATTGAAATGGCCGTACCGTTCAGCCCCGAAGAACTGCGTGCAAAACGCAACTCTATCTTGAAACACCAATCTCAGATGGAAAGCGCACCGTTCCTGGGCAATGACGAACGCCTGTTCTGGCAAAGAAGTGAAGACCGCAACCGGGGTACAGCTGCTTTGTACGACCAGCTTGGTTTGGCATGTTATGAAGCAATGGAAGCATTTGTAGAATATATACCCCTATAATTAAAGAAACAACCTAACCTAATTTTATACTAACCTTTAACCAAAAGACCGAAAATCCCCGATGGATGTGATATCCCTCGGGGATTGTTTTTAAAGAAAAGTAGCCATCCGGCACCTGTTGTGGTCTTCGGATGGCTACCTGTTCTATTGTCAGTCCGGATGATATAAAGCACCTGATCAGTCTGCTATATTCTCCAGTTTTAATGTCCAGGCATAATCACATGGCATTTCATCCATATACAAATCCGGCATCTCCACTACAATATCATCTCCCTTTTGCTTCCAGTTAACTTTTTTCTTGGAGCCCAGCAAAGAGATTTTTGTCTTGCCGGTAGAGTGGATATCCTTCAATTTGATGGTGTTTTTCGGATAGGCAGGCAAAATGGCATACACATTCTTTCCCTTTTTGGTAAAGAACACCTCTTTCACCGCATAACCCGGATCCGGATCCACCGTCTGTTTCAAAATAGCGTCACCGCTTACATAATGTTTTTCCTTCGATTTCCATTCCCGGTCCCCCTTTGTCCACTGGCAAGAGCGCACCCAGGCACGTGTTCCATAAATAGCCTCACCGTTTACTTTCAGCCAGTCTCCCATCTGAACCAGACGTTCCTGCATGATAGGTGGAATTTTACCATTCGCATTCGGACCTACATCGAGCAACAGGTTTCCACCATTACTTACGATGTTTACCAAGGTCAGTACCAATGCTTTAGGGGAAGTATAATCTTCCAAATCTTCATTCTGATTATATCCGAAAGAAAGTCCTATCCCCCGGCATTCTTCCCATGGCTTATTATATGACGCATTCGAATTACTATATTCCCTGGTGTAATAATCCCCATGCTTCCGCCCTGTATTATTCGCCCAGCGGTCATTCACCACAATACTATCCTTGACGGGAGATTCAGAATAAAGCCACGCCAATGTTCTTTCCGCCTGCCATTCTTTATCATTGATCGCATCAGGACCATCCGACCAGATCAGGTCCGGCTTATACGTATTCACCAAATCTTTCAACTGAGGGAAGAAATGTTTTTCATAAAACAATCCCATCGTTTCTTTGGTATATAGCGGATTTCCCCATTCGCGAAGCGAGAAATAGCATCCCACCTTTATATTAGTCTTCCGCAACGCATCCACATATTCGCCTACCAGATCACGATGCGCACCTATCACCATACTGTTCCAAGGTCTGCCATACGATGTGGAAGCCTCTTTGCTAGGCCATAACGCAAAGCCGTCGTGATGCTTGGTGGTCAACACCGCATAACGGGCACCTGCACGTTCGAACAACTTCGCCCATTCATTGGCATCATAACTCATCGCCTTGAACATGGGGGCAAAATCGGCATAAGTGAAATCCCTGCCATACATCGCGGTATGGAAATCATAGATTTCCGTACCGGTAAAATCACCGTTCCCCATCAATTTCTTATTTTCCAACCAATACTTATACCATTCGGAATAAGTGCCTTTAGGCGACCATCCCGGCACAGAGTATAATCCCCAGTGAATAAAAATACCAAATTTGGCATCTTCAAACCAAGCCGGGACCGGACGTTTATCCAAGGACTCCCAATCGGCCGTATAAGTCTTTTGAGAAAACGAGGAAACTGAAATCAAACAAAAAAGAAGAGCAAAAATACTTTTTCTCATAGTATATGTTTTGAATAAATTAAAAAAAATTACTTTCAGATACAATATTAACAAAAAACAAGCGTAACAACAACTTATTTTTTGTTTTTAAATTAATAATAGCATATCTCACGATATGCTATTATCTTCCCTAAACAATCAACTAACCTTAAAAAAGTTATCTGGTCAGTCAACCGTAATTCACAGCTATATTTAAATCTTCATTATTTCGCTGCTTCCGCCTCTTCATATCCCGGAGTCTGCTTAATTGCAGGGTCTTTATCCAACATATTCTGTTCAATAGGCCACAACAACTTGTAACTTTCCGTTTCCGGCAAGATAGGATTACCATCATTTTTCAGATTAGCTTCAGGACAGAACACCAGATGCTTTCCTCCTTTAGTCAAAGTCATACGATAAATATCCCACCAGCGCTGGCCTTCTTGTACGAACTCTTTATCTTTTTCGTGCAATATAGCCAACTCGTTCTGCGTGAAGTCACCTGCTTTATAAGCATATTTAGCTGTATCCCAAACGCCTTCACTATCTCCATAAGCACGCTGGCGAATCAGGTTTATGTATTTTTCAACCCCGGCGTTGTCGCCTTCCATATTGGCGATTTCGGCCAGTGACAGATAAACCCAAGGCAAGCGGTAGAAATATTGGTCACCGCAATAAACGCGGTTGCCTTCCGCATTGAGAATACCCAGATTCTTACATACATGAGTACCCCAAAGAACCAATTTTCCATCCTCATCCTTTTGATAAGAAGTGATAAATGTAGCATCACGGCGTTCATCTTTTTCATCGAACAACTGATAGAGTTCCGGAATGTATTCATACCACTGCATACCGTTTCTGTTCAGACGAAGAGGGTCGTTCCAACTGGTGCCATCGGCCCGATAACCTTTTTTGTCCACCTCTCCTTGAACTACATACGTAAAATTACCGACCCCGTTGGTAGCCTCTCCCTCAGCATAACGAATCGCAAAAATCACCTCTGAATTACCCTTATTGGTAGCATCAAACACATCGGCAAAGTTTGACAGCATTTTCAAGCCATAATTATTGGCAACGCTCTCCAAGTGTTTTTTAGCCACCGCCAAGTCAGCGGGATTGGCAGGATTGTCACCGGTAGTCACCTTAGAAGTCCACAGATAAACTTCCCCCATCAGACACTCGGTAGCGGCCTTTGACCAATATGACTTCTTATTACCGCGGTTGTAAGGATCAAAGCTGGTCACATCACCGAAATACTCCATTGATGTATCCAAGTCCTTCTTGATTTGCGTCATCACCTCTTTGGGAGTAGAACGTGCCATATACAATTTTTCCGGATCAATGATTCCATTAATCACCTCTACATCCAGCCGCAAAGGCACACCGCCATAAATGCGGTAAAGCTCAAAATAAATAAAAGCACGGAGACCATAAGCTTGCGCCAGATAATATTTTTTCTTGGCCTCGCCCACATAGTCGGCATTCGTCACGCGTTCAATGAACAAGTTGATGTTCGCCAAGCGTCCGTAATGACCACCGAAATTTGTCACTCCCGTATTATTCTTATCAAAGTTCTGTAAAACGATGCCTCCTCCATACAGTGCATTACCGTCTGTAGCAGTTCCCGATTTATAAATACCACCTCTCTGTTCGCCGAAAGTAAAGATATGCTGGTCGGCGGCATCGCGTATGTGCTTATGAATACCGTCCATATAGCCGGTTACCTGCGCTTCGGTAGTCCAGTATGAACCGCTGCCATAGTAATCAACAGGAGAAAGGTCCAGCAAGTCGCTACACGAAGTAGTCATGACACCGGAAGCTGCCAGCAACATTCCGGATAATAGGATTGTTTTTATATTTTTCATATCAATATGCTATTTATTATTGTGATTAGTTAGAAGGTTACATCCAAGCCGAAGAGCAGTGTACGCGGCAAAGCATATCCCGAACCGGCATCCGATTTTTCGGGAGTAGCTACCTTGGCCGAAGTGAAATAGCCCAAATTCTGACCTGTAACAGACAAATTCACACGCTGGCAGAACATTTTATTGGCTATTTTCTTAGGCAACTCATAGCCTAATGAAATTTCGCGTACTGCCAGATAGTTACCCTTGTAAGCAAACATGGTAGAGCGGCGATAGTAGTTCGCTGTTCCCAACTGGTCTGCCCATACATATCTGGGGTACTTGGCATTCGGATTTTCCGCAGTCCAGGTATTGAACACATCTTTAGTTGTGTTATATCCACCCTGCATACATCCCAGGAACCAAGGAGTGTCATTGTCATAAATCCAATAATCAAAGGCAAAGTCAAAACGTCCGTACAGTGTGAATCCCTTCCAGTTCAATGTCGTATTGAAACCACCGAACCAATGAGGAGTCGTATTACCTACCACCACCTGGTCAAATGCATCAATAATACCATCACCGTTCACATCCGTCCACTTCACATCACCCGGCTGGATAGCAAGCGCATTTGCTTTCTGAGCATCAGTCAATTCCGCATAAGCCTTCGGTCCGTATTGGTATTTACCCTGGAAGTTACCAGTTCTAACCTCTAAATAATCAGGAATTTCATCCCAGCTCTTATACATACCGTTTGCCTGATAAGCCACCAAAAGACCCGGTTCCTGACCTTCCTGTCTACCACCTACGAAAATAGTCTCGTAAGTTCCATCCGGCAGCTTACGTCCGGTATAAATCTGCTGACCGTCGATACGGTTGTTTTTGACTCCTTCTTTATAAGGAAGAGAAACCACCATATTCTTATTGAAAGAGATATTACCTCCCATTTTCCAAGTCCAGTCTTTTGTTTTCAGGATAGTACCCGACAGCTCAATTTCCACACCGCTGTTGCGGAAGTCACCATTGTTATTCTTTACAGAAGAAAAACCGGTGGTAGTAGGCAAACTCAGATCGGCATACTTGTCCATTGTCAAACGGTTGTAATAAGTAAAGTTAGCATTCAGGCGGTTGTCAAAGAAGCTCAAGTCCACGCCCACTTCAGCCGTACGTGTCTTTTCCCATTGCAATGCCGGGTTGGGCAAAGAGCCTATCAGGAACCCTACATTACCATTGTATTTCTGTGAGTTATACGATCCCTGCAAAGTGTACGGGCCGATATCTGTAGCATTACCGTTCACACCATAGCTGGCACGTAACTTACCGAATGACAACTGCGGAACAGCCTCTTTCACAAAATCCTCCTTGCCGAAAATCCATCCGGCAGATACACCCGGGAAGAAGCCCCAACGATTGTCGCCCAACAAAGAAGAATAACCATCGTAACGGAACACGCCCGAGAATAAATATTTTCCCTGGTAGTCATAGTTCACACGTCCGAAATAAGAAAGAATACGATATTGCTGATGCCAGGAATCGATTTTTCTTTTTCCCTTATCATCGCTGGTCAGACCCAGATCTCCAAAATCATCTGTCGGAGCACCCGACCCCGAAGCATTGAATCCCTTCTTCTGCTGATCATAAAACTCAGATCCGATCATCACATCCACATTATGGTCTTTGGCAAATGTTTGCGTATAATTAGCCACCACATTATAAGTCTGTGCGAATTCACGTTCAAACTGCGCACTAGTATTCCTCGCCTTATTGAAGTTATTTCCCGGAGCTGTCTGATAGTCCTTGTTAAACGATTCGGATAAGCTTTCGGAATAATACCAATTGGCAGTTCCCTTGATAGTCAGGTTCTTCATCGGTTTGATTTCCAAAGTCTGAATCATGGTAAACTTGTCACTCTGATTGTCTCTTATAAACTTCTCGTTCTGGAAAGACTGGTTACCGTCACTAGAGTTCGGTCCCAACATCGGGTTTCCGTCTTCGTCCTCAAAACGTGTTGTAGGAGGCGCTGACATGATACGTCCGAAGTAAGAACCTTCACTTGCTTGCGAAGCAGGCATATTCTCCCAGTTGGCACGGTTGTAGTTGAAATTAGAGCTGGCAGAAAGCCAATCGGATATATTATAACTACCGTTGAACACGAAAGAATAACGTTCATAGAAAGAATTTATAGGAAGACCATTTGATTTGTTATAACCCAAACCGGCATAATATTTACCTTTCTCATTACCTCCCGAGAAGTTGATATTATAATCCTGTGTCTGCGAAGGATTGTTCAAGTTATAATCCGCCGGATTTGAATCCTTAAAAATCAACGTTTTAGTAGGGTCCAGAGGATCTTTCATTTCCTGCCATCCCTTGTTCAGCAGGAATTCATTGCTGGGGTCTTTTACCAACAAGTTCCATATCAGGTTCTCACCATACACATTACCCGTACCATAGGCGGAAGCAGTGTTCAAAGAAGACTTGTTCGCCCAGGGAGTCGTGTCATAAGCAGTACGCAGAGCGGTGATAAAATCTCTCGCTCCCAAGAATTCATAAGGAGAGTTCACGTAATTCAAACCGAATCTCATTTTCAGATTCACCTCGCTGCGTCCCACCTTACCGGTTTTAGTCGTTACCAGGATAACACCGTTGCTGGCGCGCGCACCATAAAGTGCCGTTGCACCTGCATCTTTCAGTACTTCCATAGACTCGATATCTTCAGGATTGATATCGCTCAAGCTTGCACGCAACTGTCCGTCTACCATAATCAGCGGAGAACCCGTACCTCCCCAGTCCGTACCACCACGAAGCACAATGGTAGGTGTAGCTCCCGGATTACCCGAAGCCTGTGTCACCTTCAAACCTGCCACCGCACCCGACAGGGCTTGTGCCGGATTAGAGAAAACACCCACTTTCAATGCATCCTCATTTACTTTAGAGATAGAACTGGTTACTTTAGAACGTAACTGTTTACCACCGTATCCGGTTACCACAACTTCTCCTAGCATTTCAGAATCCTCTTTCAACTTGATATTGAAAGTTGTTTGATTCTTCACGGCTACCACTTCTGTCTTGTAACCAACAAAGGTAATCTGAATTTTTCCGTTAGACTCCACCGAAAGAGAGAAATTTCCATCGAAATCCGTAATGGTACCATTCGTTGTACCCAATTCTACCACACTGGCACCAATTACCGGTTCACCCGTCACATCCACGACAATCCCCGTAATTGATTTTTTCTGAGCTATCGCCCCTACAGCACATAGCAATAGCAAAAAACACAAAAAAAGTTTTTTCATTAACGTATTATTTTAAGTAAAACAAAACACTCAGACTAAGTTCTGATGGAACTTAACTTACTGCTCAAAATCATACTTAAAGCTATTCCTGTGAGACAAAAAAACAGAAAATACCTCCAATGGGACTATCTATTTTATACCCTAAATCGAAGTATTTTTATAATTCTTTTCATTCCTGCAGTCCGATATTAGATAAAAGGATCTTCTTCTTTTCTTAATTCTTGGACCTTAATTTAAAATATTAAGAATAATATCGCCAATTAATTAAATTTATTTAGTTATTTATTGATAATTAGAAAAATAAATCATATCTTTGTGCCGTTAAACTAAAATTAATAAAAGGCAAAGTTCCATCAGAACTTTGCCTTTTGCATTCCGCACCTAGCATAATGTATTTATTATAACAAAGAAAGCACATACTTTCCCAGTCAAGATATTTGCAAGGTATATTTAAGGTACCTATTTTATTAACTCATATTTAACATTTATTTCTATTGCTCCATACCCGAAAAGATCCCCCCATACTGAGATCTTTAGGAAAGACCTCCGCCAAGATCCGGGCGATAAATGAAAAGTGGTTAGAAAGGCACTGATTTCAATATCCGCCTTGGAATAAATCAACATTGTGATACCGGGCAGTATATTTCCGCAGAAAATCAGCCACAGCCATACAACCTTCCTGAGTTTGTTGTTCTGTAATATAAGATAGGTATTACTCTTTTTCCTTTTGACTCATACATTTCTTCATAGTATATCGTATTTAAATTAGCAATCTGTTTTTCGTAAGTTAACTGTTAAAGTTCATTCCCTAGAATAAATACACCTGCCGGAAGTTTTTCACAAAAAGCACTTATTCCCCCAAAATCGGCCAATGCTATAAGCAACCCTTTATAAGTCTTTAACTTTGTTGGTAAAGATAGTAAAATAAACGACAGGCCACTCTATTTCCATCCTTATTAACATATAAAAATTCTCATAATAACCATTCAGCAGACATCCCCCCGTATACTTCACTTTCCCCCTAAAAATATACAAATAGAACAGTTTATCATTCATATCAACCTTTTCTATCCTCCCACTTCGGAATAACTTTGCAGCAAAAAACGAATCGCACGGTATGAAACGAATTTATCTTATTCTAACAGGTATTTCCCTGATCCTGCTAAGTTCCTGTACACAACGTGCCCGGGAAACCCAAGCTCATCAGACAGTAAAAATAGACACGGTTCTTTCCGCCGACCAACAAACGTTCCTGCAATTTCCGGGAAAGGTAAAAGCCGCACAAGATATCAGCCTCGCCTTCCGGGTAAGCGGAACCATCAGCAAAATACATGTAAAAAACGGTGCCCGTGTGCAAGAGGGGCAACTACTGGCCGAACTGGACCCCACCGACTATCAAGTGCAGCTGGATGCTACCGAAGCAGAATACCTGCAAATAAAAGCGGAAGCAGAAAGAGTCATGGCCCTTTACAAAGACAATGGAACCACCCCTAACGCCAATGACAAAGCCATATACGGACTCAAGCAAATCACCGCCAAGTACAAACACCATAAAGACCAGTTGGCCTATACCCGGCTCTACGCCCCCTTCGGCGGGTACGTCCAGAAACGTCTGTTCGAAGCCCACGAAACCATCGGAGCCGGAATGCCCGTCATTGCCATGATCAGCGGCGGAACCCCCGAAGTAGAGATAAACCTGCCCGCAGCCGAATATATCCGCCGGGAGCAGTTCGACAGCTATCACTGCACATTCGATATCTATCCGGGCAAGACCTATCCGCTGAAACTGATCAGTGTCACCCCGAAAGCCAACGCGAACCAGCTATACACCATGCGCCTGCAAGTAGTGCCCGGCACACAGACACTCCCCTCTCCCGGCATGAACACCATGGTCACCATCCTTTGCCGCACGGAGCAGGAAAAAACGCTTTCTGTCCCCACCGGCGCCATCCTGCAAAAAGAAGGCAAAGCCTATGTGTTCGTCTTCCATCCGTCCAGCAACACCGTACACCGGCAGGAAGTATCCATGCTGCGCCTGCTGAACAACGGACACAGCCTCATCACTTCCGGACAACTGCAACCGGGAGAACTGATTGTATCCTCGGGCGTACACCACATCGAGGACGGAGAGACGGTCAAACCTTTACCACCGGTCACTAACACAAATATAGGAGGATTATTATAATGGACATCAGCAAATGGGCATTCCGGAACAGGAATCTGATTTATTTCCTGGTAGCGGTTCTGCTGCTCGGCGGAGCCTACTCCTGCTACCAGATGAGCAAGCTGGAAGACCCCGAAATAAAAGTGAAGCTTGCCATGGTGATCACCACCTATCCGGGCGCTTCCGCACACCAAGTAGAACTGGAAGTGACGGATGTGCTTGAAAAGAACATCCGCACCATGGGCAACATAGACAATATAGAAAGCTATTCATACAACGACCTGTCCTTGATACAGATAGAACTGCTGAGCACCGTGCCGGACGACGACGTGGAACAATGCTGGGACATGCTGCGCCGCAAAGTGAGCGATGCCCGCGCCCTGCTCCCCGAGGGAGCCACCACCCCGACAGTCAAGGATGACTTCGGAAACGTATATGGCATGTTCTATGCCCTGACCGGCGACGGACTGGCCGACCGTGAACTGGCCGACTATGCCGAACTGGTGAAACGGGAGGTGAACGAACTGGAAGGTGTGGACCGTGTGGAACTCTACGGCAAGCGTTCCGAATGTATCAACATCTCCCTGCTGCAAGACCGCATGGCAAACCTCGGTGTAAAACCTGCCGAGGTACTGGCAACCCTAAACGGCCAGAACAAGACCACCTATACAGGATATTATGAAAACGGCGACCGCCGTATCCGCGTCACGGTAAACGACAAGTTCAAAACCGTAGACGACATCGGAAAGATGCTGATTCAGGGACACGACGACGACCAGCTCCGCCTGAGCGACATCGCCCGCATAGAGAAAGACTACGAAGACCCCACACGCAATGAAATGTTCTATGACCATGAACGCGCTCTCGGCATCCTCATCGCCGCTTCCAGTGGTTCGGACATTCTAAAAGTAGGCCATGCCGTGGAAAGCAAGTTAGAGGAACTCAAAGCCGGACGTTTGCCCGCCGGAGTAGAATGCCACAAAATCTTCTACCAGCCCGAACGGGTAGGCAGTTCTTTGGGAACCTTTGTCATCAATCTGATAGAATCCGTCATCATCGTAGTAGTGATACTGATGATAGCTATGGGATTCAAGAGCGGCCTTATCATAGGCATCAGTCTGGTCATCACCGTATTCGGCTCTTTCCTGTTCCTTTATTCAGCAGGCGGAACGATGCAGCGCGTGTCATTGGCCGCTTTTGTACTGGCTATGGGAATGCTGGTAGACAACGCCATCGTCATCATAGACGGTATACTGGTAGACTTGAAAGCCGGCAAAGACCGGCTGGAAGCCATGACCGCCATCGGGCGGCAGACAGCCATGCCTCTTCTGGGGGCGACACTGATAGCCATCATCGCTTTCCTACCCATCTACATGTCCCCCGACACCGCAGGCGTCTACACGCGCGATCTTTTTATCGTACTTGCCGTCTCCCTGTTGCTGAGCTGGGTATTGGCACTGATCCATGTGCCACTGATGGCCGGCCGCCGGCTGCATCCCGCCATCGATTCCGGCCATACAGGGAAACGCGTGTACAAAGGCAAGATCTATGCCATCCTCCGTTCGGCCCTAGAGTTCGGTCTGGCCCACCGGTGGAGCTTTGTATTTGCCATGGCCGGCCTGTTGCTGCTTTCCGTCTTCGGCTACCCCTATATGCGTCAGGGCTTTTTCCCCGACATGGTTTACGACCAGCTCTATATGGAATACAAACTTCCGGAAGGAAACAACTATACACGTGTGGCACGGGATTTGGAAGAAATAGAAACCTATCTGAAAGGACGGGAGGAAATAACCCACGTCACCACCTCCATCGGCGGTACGCCCGGACGCTACAACCTGGTACGGAGCATTGCCAACCCGTCGCTCTCGTACGGCGAACTGATTATCGACTTCACCTCGCCGGAAACCTTGGTAGAGCATATAGACGAAATCCAGGATTACCTCTCCCAAGCCTATCCTGACGCATACATCAAATTGAAAAGATACAATCTGATGTTCAAGAAATATCCCATAGAGGCGCAATTCCTGGGCCCCGACCCCGCCATCCTGCACCAACTGGCCGACAGCGCCCGCGCCATCATGGAAAGGACTCCGGAAGTTTACCTCATCACCACCGACTGGGAACCTCAGGTACCCGTACTGACCATCGAATACGACCAGCCGTCCGCCCGTGCCCTCGGTCTGAGCCGTAATGACGTCAGCCTCTCCCTGCTCACAGCCGCCGGAGGCATTCCCATCGGCTCTTTCTACGAAGGCATCCACAAGAGCAACATCTACCTGAAATGCCTCGACGAGAAAGGAGAGCCGATAGAGGATCTGGGCAACACACAAGTTTTCTCGTCCCTGCCCTCCCTGAACGGACTGCTGAACCAGGAAACTATGGTGAAACTGAAAGCCGGCACACTTTCGAAAGAAGATCTGGTGGAAAGCATCATGGGAAGCACACCGCTGAAGCAGATCAGCAAAGAGATTGATATCCGGTGGGAAGACCCGGTAGTCCCCCGCTACAACGGGCAGAGAAGCCAGCGTGTACAATGCTCGCCCGCACCGGGCATAGAAACGGAAAAAGCACGTCTCGCCATAGCGGAGCAGATAGAAAGCATACCGCTGCCCGAAGGCTATTCACTGGTATGGCAAGGCGAAAAAATAGCCAGCGACCAGTCCATGAAGTACCTGTTCCAGAATTTCCCGTTAGCCATCATCCTGATGATTGCCATCCTGATCATACTGTTCAAGGACTACCGCAAGCCCATCATCATCTTCTGCTGCATCCCGATGATATTCGTAGGGGTGGTAGCAGTCATGCTGCTCACAGGAAAAGTCTTCAACTTCGTGGCCATCGTCGGCACATTGGGACTGATCGGCATGCTGATAAAAAACGGCATTGTGCTGATGGATGAGATCACCCTTCAGATCAATGAAGGAACGGAACCGGTCACCGCACTGATAGACAGTTCCCAAAGTCGTCTCCGCCCGGTCATGATGGCTTCGCTGACCACCATTCTGGGTATGATCCCCCTGCTGTCCGATGCCATGTTCGGCTCTCTGGCGGCAGCGATCATGGGCGGACTGCTGTGCAGCACACTGATCACGCTGCTCTTTATCCCGATATTATACGCCTTGTTCTTCAAGATAAAAAACGATTGATTCATTTTACTGACAATACAAAACCGAGAACAAATGAAAAAGACAATGATACTCCCCCTTTGCTGTCTGCTGTGGCACCTTGCCACCCCTGCATGGGCACAGGAAACACTGAGTCTGAAAGAGTGCCGCGAGATGGCATTGAAATACAACAAGGAAATGGCGGCTTCCGTGAAACAGACGGAAAGCGCCCGTTACACAGCCAGAAGTTACAAAGGGAACTTCTTCCCCAACTTCACCGCCGGCGGAACGGGGCTTTACAGCAATGCCGACGGCAGTTACGGCATAGCCGGAGGCAACCTGCCCGTCTTCCTGCCCGATGGGACAGGACAGTTCAACCCGGAACAGCCCGCAGGCTTTGCCTACTTCCCCGGCATCAGCCTGGACTATAAAATAGGATGGGTCTATATGGGTGGCGTACAAATGGAGCAACCCCTCTACATGGGTGGTAAAATCCGTGCCGCCTACAAAATGTCCCTGCTGGGCAAAGAAATGGCACAAATGAATGAAAAGCTGACCGCAACAGAAGTCATCCAGCAAACAGACCAGGCATACGCCTTGGTAGTGAAAGCGAAGGAGATGAAGACAGTAGCCGATGCATACCATGCCGTATTGACAGAATTACACAAGAACGTAGAAAGTGCCTACAAACATGGACTGAAACCTCAGAACGATGTGTTGAAAGTACAGGTGAAACTGAACGAAAGCGAACTGGGCATCCGGAAAGCCGAGAACGCTCTCCGCCTGGCCACCATGAACCTCTGCCACCTGATAGGAAAACCACTGACCACAAAGATTCGTGTTTCCGGAGATTTCCCGGAGATAGAGAAAGACCTGGAAGTACAGGTACTGGATATCACCCGCCGTCCGGAATACAGCATACTGGACAAACAAGTGGCGATAGCCCGCCAGCAGGTAAAACTGAACCGCAGCGAACTGCTTCCCCAAGTAGGAATCAAAGGCTCATACGACTATGTACATGGTCTGGAACTGAACAACAGGAATTTCCTGGACAAAGCCAGTTTCTCTGTCCTGCTGAATGTAAGCATCCCCCTATTCCACTTCGGAGAACGCAGCAACAAGGTACGTGCAGCTAAAGCCAAGCTGGAGCAAACCCGCCTTCAACAGCAAAACCTGAACGAGCAAATGTTACTGGAACTGACCCAAGCCGCCAACAACCTGGATGAGGCCAAGCTAGAAAGCGAACTTGCCGACCGTTCCCTGCAACAGGCGGAAGAGAACCGGCGTGTCAGCAAAAGCCAGTACGAAGTGGGGCTGGAAACACTTTCCGACCATCTGGAAGCCCAAGCGTTATGGCAACAGGCCTACGAAACGAAAGTGGATGCCCGTTTCCAGCTTTATCTGAACTATGTGGCTTATCTGAAAGCGGCAGGAACCTTGCGGTGACAAGTTGCAATCTGCCTTTGGTCTGCCACCTTACACGAGGAAAAGGAAAAGATGATTAAGGAGAAAAATAGTTTGTTATCAGGGTAAACAAAGTGGATATCATCTCAAAAGTCCAGACAATGTCTGGACTTTTGGATCACTCATTTCCATATTCCCCTTTCGACCGTGATTTGAGTCCCTTTTCAAAGTCGGAGATTATCTTCTGCGTTTTATTAAACTCATCGTACTCTGCCTTCGCTTTTAAGTCTGCTTGCTGTTTGCTGATGCTCCCTTTGCCTTTCAGTATATCATATTTTCTGAAAGCCAAAAATTCATTGATACTTGTAGCAAACTCTTCCATTGTAAAAGTGTTCTCCCGTTCAATCAAGTCCTCAATATAATCGAAATAGCCCGTTACGGCACGTTCCAACTGCTTGATTTGCTTCTCAGTCAGATAGTTCTTTGCAACAGTGACATCGCTTTTCAGAATCCTGCCGTCGGGTGCGCCCTTCCATGTGATAAGTCCCATGTGGTCTTTGGTTCTGTCGGCCGAAGTGTTAATAATCTCTGCCGCCGTTTTACCGGTAATAGCATAATGAAACTTATTCTGCACCATAGCATAAAACTCTTTGGTGACATCGGCCTCTCTATCATAATCAATGCTGCACTCAGCAAAGATGTCGGTGATTTGCAGCCATATTCTTCGTTCGCTAGCCCGGATAGAACGGACACGCTCTAACAGTTCTCTGAAATAATCTTTGCCAAAAGCAGCCTTGCCCTGTTTCAAACGTTCGTCGTCCATAACAAAACCTTTGGTCATATACTCTTTCAGAATACCGGTTGCCCAAATCCTGAAGTTGGTCGCTTTGCGTGAGCTGACGCGATAGCCCACAGAAATGATAGCGTCGAGGTTGTAGAACTTCGTCCGGTTTGTTTGGGTCTTCCCTGCAATAGCACCATGTTCAGTGGTTGTTTCCAAAATGGAAATAACCACTTCTTCCATCAGTTCTCCCTCTTCAAAGATGTTTTTAAGATGTTTGGATATAGCAGGAACTCCCACACCAAACAGCTCTGCCATAGCTTTTTGCGTAAGCCAGATTGTTTCATTCTTGACAATGACACTGACTGATGCCTCCTCTCCGGGAACATTGTAAATCAAAAAATTCATTTCATTATTCATAACTTATCCCTCTATTTCCTTTATATAGCCAACTCATCTCTTTGCTTGATGCCGGTCCTATTTATTCTTGTTGCTTCTGGTTGAAGTAGACAAAAGTACGAATTTCCTCACGAATGTTCAGTTAAATAGCGGATTATCTTCAAAACCAACAGGCTTGCAGCCATATTATGGCGCTATTCCTGAATATTCTAAGGAAAAAGGTGTAACTTTCTTCCCTTTTCACCGACTAACCTTATAAAAACACCTTCGAAAGCTGATGAGTATAGAACAGGAATTTGCAGACAAGCTAGTGCAATACAAGCATATCATTTACAAAGTATGCTTCATGTATGCTGACAATAAGGACGATGTGAACGACCTTTATCAGGAATCGGTATTCAATATATGGAAGTCCTACCAAAGTTTCCGGGGAGAGAGTTCGTTTACGACGTGGGTTTACCGCATATCCCTGAACACGTGCATCTCGGACTTTAGAAAGAAGAAAAAGCACGACTACGTGCCTTTGGAACAGCAAGTAGATATTATGGAGGATTGCGAACGCAACGAACTGCTGAAAGAGATGTATTCGCTCATCAAACGGCTGAACAAGGTGGACCGTATGTTTATCTTACTGTGGCTGGACGAGAAATCATACGATGAGATCGCCGAAATTACCGGGACGAGCCGCAATAATGTCGCGATAAAATTGCACCGCATCAAAGAGAAATTAAAAAATATGTCGAACTTATAATCATACAATTTTATGGAACTGGAAAAATTGCAAAAAGCATGGAAAGAGTTGAATGAACGGGTCAGCCAGAACGAGCTGGTTCATCAGCAACAGATCATAGAGATGTTGTCACGGCAGAAAGAAAGCTGCCTGGACAAAATGCTCAGAGTGGATAAAATAACGTTCACATTTATGTTGGGAACAACGATTCTTATGTTTATTGATTTTATTCATTTGAATGGCAAATTAGCGTTTTGGCCGGCGGTATTCGGACTTCTGCTATATGCCGTTGCAGTCAACCTTGCAGGAGTTGTTTTACTGACGAAGATCAAAAAAGAGACAAACCTTGAGATGCAAATAAAGAATATACTTCAATATAAAAAGCTTGTAAATTGGAGTTATATCATCGGATATTTGCTGGTAACTCCTTTTATATGCATATTCCTTTACACCTATCGCCACCTGTGGTGGCTCATGCTAACCATGTTTGGTCTATTGTTAATAGGGATACTGACTGATTATTTTCTCTTTCATTATGCCTCGGACAGAGTGAAAGAGTTAACACGGATCAATAAAGAACTGGCAGAATTAAAAAAGGACTGTGAAGGCTGACCAAGATATGTATCCGTTTGTGTGTTTATCCATCGGGCAACACAATGCAGGCCAATCCCAAACTCCTGCCAATATTGGGGGATACAATGAAAAGTTATAAATCTTTCGTGCCGATGATAGACCAGCGTTCAATGCATTGATCATTATCTATTCATGAATCTGTAGGGATGCTGAGATTATCTTCATTTTGAATGCCTCAGCAATAAAGTCCGAAGGTTCCTTTTCTCCTTTCATTTCCCGCTGAAACGCCCTGCTGATAGACGTTCCGGTTATGAAGAGAGATCCTGTCATTGTCCTTTCAGCCTCCTTTCAAGTCCGCACACACTGGAAGTAAACCATTCTTAGTGAAAGGAGACAAAACGAGACAACGGTACGGCTGAAACGGGAGTGAGGGGAAGTGGTTTCAGATTTAGCCGGCTGATTGTCTGGGTGTATTGCATAAAATGAAAGGATGACGGGAGAAAGGGGGATATTGACTTAGCGGGGGGAGAATGCGATGAACAAGCTAGGTTTGTACACTGAACGGACTAGGTCTGTGCGCGGAACAGACTAGGCTTGTTCACTGAACAGGCTAGGTCTGTTCACGAAACATGCTGGTGTGTAAAAAAAACGTATAGTTGTTTTATAAAAACCTGAAGATGTTTTTTTAAAACCTGAAGGCGTATTTGAAAAACATCTCGGCCTATTCAACAATCAACATGAGTAACGAGTGAACCATAACATTAGTAATGTATAAACCGCAACATTAGTAACATGTGAACCGTGACGTTAGTAACGTGTAAACCCGCACGTACGTAGGCATCGGGTCATACATACGTAGGCATCAGCCTACACATACGTAAGCATCGGCCTGCACATACGTATGTATTGCACCCTGCTCCATTGGACTTTGCAGCAAGCTCCATTAAATCTTGCAGCAAGCTCCATTGAATCATGTACCAAGTTCTATTGAATTTTGCCCCAAGTTCCATGACATATTATCCCCCCCTTTTGACAAACGCCTTTATCTTTTACCAGGCCAGCTTTAGCCGGTTCGATGTTTCACTTTAAAGTTCCGGTAAAAAAGACCGAAGGCCGAACGGATAGACGAATCCGTTCAGCCTTCGGTTATGATCTGCATTTTATTTCACCGGCTCATCTTTACGAAATACCTGCTCAATAAAATATCATAAGCTTCGAGCAGAGAGTCAAATGCCTTATAATGTACAAGTCCCTTCAACCAGCTTGCCCATCGCCCATACGGCACGGATATTCAAGTCTTGGTCAAGAATCAGGATATCGGCATCTTTTCCTTTCTGCAAGGAACCTTTACGGTCATATACTCCCATAAATTTCGAAGGAGTCTCGGAAGCCATACGGACAGCATCCTCCAAAGGAATTTCCGCCTTCTGCACCAAGGTACGGATCAAGCGGTCCATCGTAGCCACACTGCCTGCCAATGCGGAGCGGTCCGCCAGCTTGCACACCCCATCCTCAATGATGACACGGGGATCGAAAGCTACGTTACTGTCACTGGCCGCACATGCCAAGGCGTCCGTAATGACACAAGCACGCTCCACTCCCTTTATCTTATAAATCAACCGCAAAATGGTAGGCGGCACATGAATGCCATCGGCCACTACTTCCACATTCATATCGTCTATCAGATAGATGCTCTCCACAGTTCCTTCATATTTATACTCACGACGCTTGTGGAAACCGGGCATGGCATTATAGAAATGCGTGGCCAGCGTATAACCTGAATCCCATGCGGAACGGATATCTTCAAATTCGGCCTGAGTGTGGGCCACAGATGCCACAATTCCTTTACCTGTAATGTACTTACCGAACTGCATGGCACCCGGCAATTCGGGAGCCGCATCCCAACGCTTGATACAGTTCCATTTCTCCACAATAGGAATATACTCATTGGGGTCCGGATCTTTGATATTCTCGGGCATCTGTCCACCGGCCATCTTGATGTTCAAGTAATGACCTTCCAGATGCAATCCCAGTACCGGACTGTCCGGCTCCTCCATCAGCTTGGTACAAGTCTCGGCCGCCGCCTCAATCATCGGTACGGTAGAGGAAGACAACGTGGGGAAAATACTGGTAGTACCATGTTTCATGTGCGCATTGATGGCTGTACGGAAAGCCTCTTCCGTACCTTCCATAAAATCACCGCCACCGCCACCATGACAATGGATTTCCACACCACCGGGAACAACATACATACCTTTAGCGTCAATCAGCTCGGCTCCGATAACAGCTAAATCACAATTGGTAACTTCTAAAATCTTATTGTCGCGCATAAGGACGGATCCGTCCTTCAACCAGCCCTGTGGGGTAAGAATCTTTGCGTTAATGATCTGGGTCAACATGATACTATGATAAGTTAGGATTTTTAATTGGTATATTAAATCTGCCAACAAAAATAGTAACTTTTTCACTCTTAAGAGCAGATTTTCCCAATTATTTTCTAACTTTTTTAATAAATAAGCCCCGCTTAATAAAATCAAGCGGGGCACAGATAGTGGAAATTGAAACAAATCTTTTTACTTACTTATTAAAACTAGCCTACCTGATTTAAGTCCTTTACCTGTTGCGGTCAGCGTGATTTCTCCCGGTTTGCCGGTACTCTGCACGACAGCAGTCATCATTCCGTTAAACACCTTCATCTGCGGAACATGGAACAACTCCAATGAAGTGGGGTCTCCGTTGGCTCCGGCACGATAGGTTCCGGCACCTTTCACAGCATACTTGATGAGGTGCTGCGCGTCGGGACAAAGATTACCGTCTTTATCCACCACCCTTACGGTGACAAACGACAAGTCTTTGCCGTCAGCCTTTATCTCATTGCGGTCTGCAACCAGTTCTATATGGTCGGGTTTGCCTGCCGTATGGATTTCCTTTTCGGCCACAGCCTCCCCTTTCTCATTATACGCAACCACTTTCACGGTTCCCGGCTCATACTTGGTATCCATCCACATCAGACGGTAACGTTTCTGACGCTTGAAATCTGCTATGGAGGCAGAGTCCGCACTGTTCTCAGCCGTTACAGTCAAATCCTTGGTGCGCTTACCCTGGCTCTTGCCATTGATAAACACTTCCGCCGACGGATAATTGGTATAGACAAAGATCGGGGTCACTTCTCCTTCACATCCCGGCCATGTCCAGTGAGGAAGGATGTGCAGCGTTTCCTCGCCTTTGTTCCAATGACTGCGGTACAGATAATAACGGTCTTTGGGCAAGCCCGCCAGGTCGATGATACCGAATAAGGAGGAATGGCTGGGCCAGTCAGTATAGTAAGGAGTCGGTTCGCCCAAATAGTCGAAGCCTGTCCATACAAACTCTCCGATCCCCCAAGCGTTATCCTCATGCCATATCCAGTCGTCTTCCGGCAGATTAGACCAGCCGCAATGTTCCACATCGTAGGAGGAAGATTGATGGTCGTCATATTTCTTCATTGCCTGACGGACAACGGGGAATTTATAGACCCCACGTGAACTGACCGTAGAAGCGGTCTCACTACCTAGAATAATCTGCTGCGGCAGTTTCTTATAGTTCTCGGGATATTTGTGAGGACGGTAATTGAAACCTGCCACATCCATCACAGCGGCCATATTATTGTTCACTACCGCATCGGGTGCATCCATTCCTTGTGTTACAGGGCGGGTAGGATCTTCACGATGGCAGATATCCTGCAACATGCGCGAGAGTTTCGGGCCACGGCTGCCATTCCACTGGTCGGGCACCTCATTCCCGATACACCACATCACTACACTGGGGTTATTGCGATAATGGCGGATCAGATTGGTCAGATCCTTGTCGGCCCATTCATCGAATATCTTGTGATATCCGTTCGCCATCTTGGCGGCTTTCCATTCATCGAAAGATTCCACCATCAGCATCATACCCATCTCATCGCAGGCGCGGACCAGCTCGGGTGCCGGCATATTATGGGAGGTACGGATGGCATTGCAACCCATATCTTTCAGGATACGGATCTGGCGACGGATGGCCGCGTCGTTTACGGCAGCACCCAACGGGCCCAGGTCATGGTGATTGCACACCCCTTTGAATTTGGTCAGCTTCCCGTTCAGGAAAAAGCCCTTGTCGGGAACAATTTCCAAGGTACGGATGCCGAAACGGGTGGTATATTCGTCTTTCAGCTTTTCCCCATCATATATTTTTGTCACTGCGCTATACAACGCTGGATTCTCGGGTGACCATAAAGACGGATTATAAACCACAAAATTCTGGTTGAAGAAAGTAGCATCCAGTTTGTCACCGGGCTTGTCCTCGGAAGAAATCCTTCTTCCATCGGGGGCTAGGATGGTGGTCACAATGCGATAGTCGCTGACCTTCTTCCCCTCAGGCATCACAAACTCAGTCTTCACATTGACCCTGGCATAGTTCTCTTTCACTACCGGAGTAGTCACCACAGTTCCCCAAGTAGGGATATGCGCATCTTCATTGATAACCAGATGGACATTGCGGTACAACCCTGCCCCGGGATACCAGCGGGATGACTCCCGCTCGTTTTCCAGACGGACTGCCAGCTCGTTCCTCTCACCCGGCTTCAGATAAGGGGTGGCATCCACATAAAAAGAGTTATAACCGTATGGCCAGTAACCGGCTTCCTGCCCGTTCACATAGACACAGGCGTGGCTCATTGCCCCATCAAAGATCAATGTAGCTTTCTTGCCTTTCTCAAAACCGGGAGCGTCAAAGTTCAAGCGGTACCATCCGGTTCCTACAAACGGGAGACCTCCGGTACGTCCGGCATGTTCCATCGCCTCGGTCTGTCCGTCCTGAGTGATGGCCATTTCCTGCTTGTCATTATTGATGCTGAACGGACCATAGACCGCCCAGTCGTGAGGAACGGTGACACTCTGCCATTTGCTGTCATTATAAGCAGGACTGGCAAACTCCGCATTATCTTCACGGGTAAATTTCCACCCTTTCTCGAGAGTCTGCTCCGTACGTACCTGCGCTTGCAAGAAAGCAAAAGAACAAACAGCCCCTAACGCGGCAAACAAAAATCGTTTCGTATTCATCGTTATTTCTTATTAGGATTTTCTGTTACTATAAAAGTAATCTCACCTGCCTTGATCAAATCGTCATGAGAGATCAGATACTTATTGGTTTTCTTATTGCCCAATCTGACCTCCTTTATATAATCCCCTTGTCCTTCTTTCTTGATAACCAATTCTTTCTTGCCCCAATATTTAGGATCAAGCTGAATGGTCACCTTATCGAAAGTAGGAGTGGTCAATGTATATTCGGGCACACCCGGACAATCCGGATAGAATCCCATCATGCTGAATATGGCCCATGCAGACATCGTACCCGTATCATCGTTGCCCGGAATTCCGTCCGGTTTGGTGGTGAAATACTTGGCCAGCAGTTCCTTCACCAATTTCTGTGTACGCCATTCTTCGCCCTTGAAGCGGCTGAACAGGTAAGGATAAGCGATATCGGGTTCGTTGGCCGGATCATAATTTCCTTCATCGAACACGCTTTGCAGCTTGTCGACAAATTTCTTGTCGCCCCCCATCAGTTTTACCAGACCATCGATATCATGAGGCACAAAGAACGTGTAGTTCCATGCGTTTCCTTCGTGGAAACCGGGGCTGGGTGCGAAATTAGCTCCTTCTTTCGGGTCAAACGGTTCGTAGAACTTGCCTTCCTTGGTTATCGGGCGCAAGGTCCCGAAATCCTTGCTATAATAATTCTTATAGCCCATGGAGCGTTTGCGGAACAGTTTCGCATCTTCCTTCTTGCCCAAGGCCTCCGCCAAGGTGGAAAGCGCATAGTCGGCAACATAGTATTCCAAAGCATGGGAGACCGAATTATCATACTGGCTTTCCATCGGCACATAGCCTTTGGACATATAGTCGTCATTGTCCGGACGCATCAGGTTGTCCTTGCCCGGAGTGGTAGCCGACTTGTACATGCCTTTATAAGCTTCGTCAATGTCAAAGTCCTGCAATCCTTTCATCCAACTGTCCACCAGAACGGGAATAGAGGGGTCTCCTTCCATCGTCAACGTCTCACGACCATACAATTCCCATTTCGGGAACCATCCGTGTTCCTTGTACATGCCCATCATGGTGTGGATCATGTCCATCTGACGTTCCGGATATACCAAAGTCATCAGCTGGTGATAGTTACGATAAGTATCCCACAAGGAAAATACCGTGTAACGGTTACGGTTGGTGGTCAGAATCTTGTCTCCCTCCATCTGCGGATATTGTCCGCTCACGTCCTGCAAGATATTCGGATGAATCATGGTGTGATACAGGGCGGTATAGAATACCCCCTTCTGCTCTTCCGTTCCGCCTTCCACCCTGATACGGGAAAGATCATCGTTCCATTTCTTGCGGGCTTCCGCACGCAGTTTGTCGAAGGTGGTGCCGAAGGGCTGTTCCTTCTCCAGATTCAGACGGGCATTCTCTATGCTGACAAAAGACACGCCCATACTGACTTCAATCACTTCTTCGGCCGTGGTGTCGTAAGTAAACCACACCCCTATATCATCTCCGCTTATTTCTTTGGTATAAGCGGTATAGAGTTTGTATTTACCGGCTGTATCGTCCCATTGCGCCTCCGCGCCCATCGGACGCATCATTTTCCAATAACCGCGTTTTGCCGGCACTTTGTTGATGCGCATTACAAAATAGATCGGAAATACCGCTTGAGGATTATAGCAGAAAGTGCCCAGCAGCTTGGTGCCTTCAATCTCACGGTCATTTACAAAACGGACGGTGGCTCCGCTCTCATTGGTCAGTCCTTCTCCCAGATTCAACAAAATATTGCTTTGCCCGGCAGGGAAAGTGAAACGCGCCATACTGGTGCGCGGAGTGGCAGTCAGTTCACACTTCACATTGTATTTATCCAGCCTATTGGTATAATACCCCGGATTTGCCGTCTCGCCCTGATAAAAACTTCCATAATGATGGTAATCCACATCCAGTTTGCCGGTAGTGGGCATCAATAACAATGAGCCTAATTCCGGACAGCCCACACCGCTAAGATTGACATGCGCAAAGCCGGTGAGGTATTTGTTGTTGAATTCGTATGGAGTGGACCACCATTGCTTGTCTTTGTCCTTATCCCCTTCGGGAACCCCCATCACATTGAAAGGAGTGACCGACATCATTCCATGAGGAGTCAATGCCCCGGGATTGGTGGTACCGTAATTGGTGGTGCCCACAAAAGGATTTACATAATCTACCGGCTCTTTCTGTGCTGTCGCAGAGAAAACTGAGAAACAAGCCAGAACAGCCGATAACAAAATCTGTTTCTTCATGCTATTTGTTGTTTATATATTACTTCACTACTATTTCATCCGTAAACAAGAAACCTCCGAATTCACCCGAAGAGGCCTGATAACGTATGTAGCGTGCCTTAGCATCTCCTTCCCAGCCAAAATTGGTGAAAGTCACTTTATCGTCCTTCACCACCTTGTGCTCCATGCGCTTCAGCTCGGTAAACTCCTTGCCGTCATTCGAAACGGAAATGATTACTTCAGAAGGCATAAAGACTTCGGGGCCGCATACCTGCATAAAGTCCGCTCCGATAAAATGAATGGCTGTTTCCTTCTCCATGTCGATGGTCACATCCATTCTTTTCTTGTCTATGAAACCTTGCCAGCGTCTGTCACCATACGTCCATCCTCCTATGACGCCATCTACCAAGGCACTGTCGCCACCGGCTGAATAACCGGGATAGTAAGCGGCATCCGGTCCGTAAATCACTTTTTTACCTACCGCCAGGTGTTGTACGGGCTGGTCCGCTCCCGGACGGTTTCCTATCTCATTCTTCAATTCGAAGGGATGATATCCTTTGACTTTCAATTCCTCCACCGCTTTCAAGGCGCGGGCATGGAAATCATCGTAGGCCTTCACTGACGGATCACTCCAGGCAACTTCCGCCAAAGCGAGAATACGAGGATAAATCATCATCTCAGCATGTTCCGGAGTGGGGACATATTCTGTAAACAAATTGGCTTGCACTCCATAAACCAACGGCACCTTGTCCGCATCCAACGTATCGGGGACAGGATTGAACGAATAGACTTTGGCCAAAGGCAGATATCCTCCTATCGCTTCGGGCTGGGAGTCGGGGGCATCCTGATACGAATCAAAATAACAGAACTCGCCCGGAGTCATAATAGCCTTGTGTCCGGAAGCGACCGCTTTCATTCCCCCTTCCGTACCACGCCATGACATAACGGTGGCATTGGGAGCCAGTCCACCTTCCAGTATTTCATCCCATCCCAGTAATTTACGCCCATGGGCATTCAAAAAGACTTCGATACGATGGATCAGATAACTCTGTAATTCATTCACATCCTTCAGGCCTTCTTTTTTCATACGCGCCTGGCATAGTTTGCAAGAGGGCCATGAGGCTTTACCGGCCTCATCCCCGCCTATATGAATGTATTCGGAAGGAAAAAGTTCCATCACTTCTGTCAGCACATTCTCCAGAAACTCGAAAGTCTTTTCATTACCGACACAGAAATCGGCCTGCTTGTAAGGTTCGTGTGTACAGGACAACTCGGGATAAGCGGTCAGCACCTCTTCCGAATGTGCAGGCATCTCTATCTCCGGAATAACAGTGATATAACGCTCTTGAGCGTATGCCACCAGTTCGCGGATATCATCTTGCGTATAGTAGCCTCCGTAAGCATCTTTGCCGCCCTCTTCTTTATACTGACGCCCGTTGTTCCACCATTCTTTCCAAGTGGGAAACTCGCGCCATGCCGCAAATTCTGTCAGACGGGGGTATTTCTTTATTTCGATACGCCAGCCCGCAGCGTCAGTAAGATGCAGATGAAGACGGTTCAGTTTGTAATAGGCCAAAGCATCCAGCTGCTTTTTTATAAATTCCTTGTCGAAGAAATGACGGGAAACATCCATCATGAAACCACGATAGGCAAAACGGGGCTTGTCTGTAATGACTCCTGCCGGCAATCCTTTTCCATCAGCCAGCTGCAACATGGTCTGAACTCCGTAGAACAACCCTGCTCCGGAAGTCGCCCGGACAAGCACCTGATCGGGAGTTACCGTCAGAACATAGCCTTCGGGAGAGTCCACCTCCGGCAATTGAGCCACTTGTTTCAAGATGACCGTGTGTCCCTCTTCTGTTGCTACCGGTTTCAGCTTCATGGGAGAAGCCGCCAGATAATCCTGCAAAATCTTTTTATCTCCTTCGGATGCATCTATATACAATCCTGTTTCCGGATTCAGAGGAAACACTCCCTGTTGCAATTCCACATTCAGTGGTGCGGGAATAACAGAAATTGTGCGTTTCTCTTCCTTCGCGCAGCTTGCAAGCAACAAGCCTAATGCAGCTCCCGCCAGTATAATCAATTTTCTCATCTTCTATTTTCTTTTATTCTGTTAATTTCATGGGTACGGATACCCGGCTTCAACTCTCCGTTGATCATGTAATGGAATCCGTCCTGCGAAACCATTACAGCTCCGGCACGCGCACCTTGCTCATATTCGCCCAATGTAGTCCATTTATCCGTCTGTGGATGATAGAGCAGCAGGTTTCTGTTAAACCGATACCACTCTACAGGATGTGACAAATATTCTTTTCCTGTATAAATACCTTGCAAAGCCTTTAAGAATATATCCTTATCAACTCCTCCGGCACACAATATCATACCCTCACCCCAAGCGGTTCCGACTCCACCGCCTAAAGAGATTTCATTTCCTTCCGCATCACACGGAGCGGCAACCGGCGACCACGCTTCCGTTTCCGGAACATACACATATCCGTTTACCGACAAAGAAGCCTGACGTTCCCCTACAGCCGGAGCAAATCCACCCCATACATAAAGTTTTCCGCCTTGCGCCACGCAGACAGGTTGCACTCTGGGAGCACCCGGAATATCTGTTCCTTTTTTCCACCCTCCGGACAAATCCGACAAATCAAGCATATACATGGACGGAGACGGAACGCCATTCACATTTCCCCCGACAATATATAGTGAGTGCCCCACTAATGCACCTGCCATGTTATCTATAGTTACGGGCAAAGACGGCAGAGTATCTGTGTGCAAGGTGTCTTTCTGCAAAGATAAAAGAAAAACATCAGACAGGCTATGCGTTGCTGTAGTTCCCCCAACACAAATTAACCCTTTTTCAGTAGAAATAGTGACTCCATAAGCCGCCGCCTGGGGCAGTTGGCCTATTTTCTTCCACTCAAAGACGGTATCATTTGACAGAGGAGCTATATATACATCCCGGTAAAAGACTTTTTTCCCGCCATCGGCTGCCGGTGTATCGGGGAAATTACAACCTCCGGCTATTAATAAATTTCCATCAACCACTCCCGCATATAATGCAGAAACTCCCTTAAGAAAACCGGCATCCTCTGTAGGAAATCCCTGCATTTTCTCAAGAGATATTTCATAAGCATCCGGGCGGCTGCCACAAGCAGTCATTGTCATCATGCCCATTATCGCATAAACGCCATATATTATTTTCCTGATCATGTTTTCATGGTGAAGTTTATAAATTCTTTATAAGCAGGGTTGCGCAGCCATCTTTCAGGAGAAACGCCACGCACCCCCTGCACTGATTCCTACAATTAATCTACTGTAATTTCATCCACAAACAGGAAAGCAGGATTTCCTTTACCTCCATGCCAAGAAGGAATACTGTATTCCGGCTTTGCCAATACTTTCAGATAACGTGCCTGTACAGGTTCAAAGCTCAATGCATGTTCATACAATTGGTTCGGATTATCCAAAGTCATCGCCGGATATTCTTCCGAAGCTACTTGCTTGAAATTCTCACCATCTTCTGAGACAGCGACACTGATGGAACGCGCGTCAAACACCCAGTCGCCTTTCTCCACATTGGTGGTAAGTGTCACTTTGCTGAACTCAGCCGGCTGTCCGAAATCAATCACAGCTTCCAGATCGTTCTTATAAAAAGCAATCCAACGTCCGGTCTTATAATTTCTATTTCCTTTCAATCCATCTACCAACGTAGAGATACCGGCAAATTCATATTGCTTGTTCACCGGCTGTAAAGCTGTTATCTTCTTGGAAGTCGATTTGCTGAACGCAATGTCTTCTTTCACAATACGGCTATTGCCGGTAGGACGAATAGCCATAGCCTTGAACGTACAATTGGTATCGATCTTCACCGGCTCTGTGTAAAGCTGTGAAGCGGTAGTGGGGTCTGTTCCGTCCAATGTATAATATACCGGACAGTTATCTACTGTAGACAAAGTGACATCCACCGTACCTGTTTCCGCATTAGGCTCAAACCGGGCAGTCACATCGAATACGTGCTTGGCATAGTTATACTGATATACATCATATATCTTCACCATACGTACCAGGCGCTGCAAGAAGTCCTGATAATCCTTATGTTCAGGATTTGTCCACTGAATATCTGCCAAAGCGGCCATACGTGGCAATTCCATATATTCTACCTGACTAAATGTAGGAATATATTCCGTCCACAAATTAGCTTGTACACCTTTAATATATTTCTGTTCCTCCGGTGTCAGTGATGCCGGCATAGGTTCATAGCTATACACACGCTCTAAAGGTAAGTAACCGCCAATGGCTTCCGGTTCCTGTTCCACATCCTTGCTTTGATAATAGTCAAAATACAGATAAGTATTCGGTGACATAATGACATCATGCTTCTGCTTGGCAGCCTCAATACCGCCACCTTCACCACGCCATGACATAACAGTAGCATTGGGGGCCAACCCACCTTCCAGAATTTCATCCCAGCCGATAATCTGGCGTCCATGGTCGTTCAGGAACTTTTCCGCATGACTGATGATGAAGCTCTGCAGTTTCTCCTCCGCACTGTGATTCTTGTCCGCCTTGATACCTAAAGCCTTGATACGGGCCTGACACTTAGGACATTTCGCCCAACGCACCTTGGGACATTCGTCACCACCCACATGGATATATTCTGACGGGAAAATCTGAATAATTTCTCCCAATACATCATCAATAAATTTCAAGGTTTCATCATTACCCGCACAAAGCACATCGTCGGATATTCCCCATTGCTTCCATACTTCGTACGGACCACCTGTACATCCCAAATAAGGATAAGCGGCCAAGGCTGCCTGCATGTGCCCCGGCATATCAATTTCCGGAATCACTGTGATATGACGGTCAGCAGCGTATGCCACTATCTCCTTAGCCTCCTCTTGAGTGAAGAAACCACCATAAGGCTTGCCATCGTATTTACCTGAATTATGACCGATAACCGTTTCAGTTCTCTTTGACCCGATTTCAGTCAGTTCAGGACGGCTCTTGATTTCGATTCTCCAGCCTTGGTCTTCCGACAAATGCCAATGGAAACGATTGATGTTGTGCAATGCCAACATATCTATAAAACGTTTTACTGAATCCACCGGGAAGAAATGGCGTGATACATCCAGCATCGCACCGCGATAAGAAAAACGGGGATAGTCATTGATCTCAACCGCCGGCAAAGCGATATCCACTCCTTGTGCGGCCGGAATGGATTTACGCAAAGTCTGGATGCCATAGAAAACTCCGGCTTCCGTAGGTCCGGAAACGACCACCTGGTCACCGGTCACTTTCAACTGGTATCCTTCGGGATTCTCAGCATTTCCACCCAATTGCAGAATGATCCCTTTACCATCTGTACCGGCCTGTACAGCCAATGTCTTTCCGGTAAGGTCTTTGATATAACTTGCCAGAAATTCAGCATTCTTCTGCATCTTCTCATTGCCTTCCGGATACATAATCTTGGTTCCGTTTGACAAAATGAACGGAGTGGCCTGATCCATTACCGAAATTTCCTGCGGTAACGGAATTACCTGATAATTTGCTTCTTTCACTTCTGTGCTACAGGATAAAAGCATAAATCCTGCCATTGTCAGCCCTGCAAGGCCCGTTAAAGTTTTCATAATAGATATTAATTGATTAGTTAGTGTCACTTAATTGCCTGATCGTTATATCAACCTTTTCATCCTTCTTCAGCTTCTCCGAAGTGATGATCACTTTCTTTGTCTGTCCAGGCAACAGGTCAAAGAAGTTATCTGTAAATCTCGCCCCTTGAACAGGAATTTCTATGAATACATCCCTGGCCAACTGTTTAGCAGACAAAGTAACCTCATATTTTCCGTCCATCGGTTTCACTTTATAGCGGATTTCAGTTTTCGGGAGTTCCTGATCTTTTGCGTGGTTAAAGTAATAAATTTCTTCGGATAAAACCTCACCTTTCTTGTTTTTTAATGTCATCAAAAGGAACGTATTTTGAGGGCTGGTTGTCATGCCCGCATAAGGTTCCTTAGCATATAAGACAGAAGCATTGGCCGGAACCTCTCCCTTGATATCCTTCTTAGACAGGACTTTACCATTAAAATCCATCACACGCAACCCTAAAGTCACCTCTTTATCCGCTTCCAGCTTGTCCGACATGACGTAAATATTCAAATCCTCTCCTTCTTTGATGGCATTGACCAATACCGGAGCAAACGCTCTTTTTGCCTGATAATGCAGCGCTTTCCAATTGCCATAATAGTCAATGCTGGACCAGGAAACGACCGGCCAGCTGTCATTCAACTGCCAATACAAAGTTCCCATACAATAGGGACGGTTACGACGATGCGCTTCCAAGCCATGGCGTACTCCCACTCCCTGTAAAACCAATCCCATATAAACCAATTGGTCAAAATCCTCGGGCACCTTATAGTACAGTCCCATGGTCTTCTTGATGAGGAAATTACCGATAGTCGCCTTTTGATGAGCATTCATCACCTCCGACTCCAACGCATAATCTTCCGCTGAGGCAAAAGTAGCAATCGTCTTCATTTCAGGAAATGCCTGGAAACCAAACTCGCTCATAAAGCGCGGGATTTCCGTATCCAGACTTTCAAACGGTTTCTGACCATACCAGATCCCCCAGTTATGGCTGTCGGCAATCTTCCAGCTTTCGGGACGTCCCCAATTGGCCTCGTATGGAGAACCGTGCATATAGAAACGATCCGGATCCAGTTCGGCCACCTTACGGGGCAGCAACTCGCGGAAAAGTTTGTCATAGCCCTGCTTCATTCCCTCCATGATACCGGGATCGGTGTATTTCTTATCCCATCCCCAGTAGCGCATGCCTTCGTAAATTTCATTGTTTCCGCACCACATAGCCAGGCTGGCATGGTTCCGCAAACGTTTGATATTGTATTCCGCCTCGGCCTCCACCCGTTTCATGAAAGCCGGATCAGACGGATAAGTGGTACAAGCAAAAAGGAAATCCTGCCAAACCAGTATTCCATTCTCGTCCGCCGCCCGGTAAAAAGCGTCGTCCTCATAAATACCTCCGCCCCATACACGGATCATATTCATATTGGCGTCTTTCACATCCTTGAACAACCGGCGGTAACGCTCTTCGGTAATGGCGGGCAACAGCGCATCATCCGGGATAAAATTCGCACCTTTGGCAAACATCGGTTCGCCATTGACTACAAAATAGAAAGATTCCCCCTGGTCGTCTTTCTCTTTCACCACCTTTATGGTACGGAGTCCGATACGCTCTTTTTGAGAAGCCACCACTTTATCATCCACCTTTACCTCGGCTTCAAAATCATACAATGCAGGTTCCCCCCAACCATTGGGCATCCATAAATGGGGTTGCTTTATCTCTAAGGGAAGAAGAATATGATTGGTACCCGGCTGCAAAGTCACCTCTTTCCGTCCGGTTACCTTTTCACCGTTCTTATAAGAACAAGCAACGGTTACTTCCGCTTTCTGAGGAGCAGTGGAAACACAGTTTACAGTCAGACGGTTTTCTACTTCCGCCCGTTCTTTCGTCACCGAAGCCTGACGGACATAGTAATCATCCAAGCGTGCCACATCATAGAAAGTCAGTGTCACAGGACGCCAGATGCCACTGGTCACCAGGCGGATTCCCCAATCCCAGCCATAACTGTAAGGTGCCTTACGACTGTAGATGCTGACCCGCTTGTCACTATGGTCATTATCAGCCGGGTAATCAAAGCCATTGGTTTCCCACTGGGGCAAAGTTTGCTTGATAGGTGAATGAAACAGAATCTGCAAACGGTTCTCCCCCTTCCGCAGCACCTCCTTCACCGGAAGAGTATAGCCGACAAACATATTATCCGTACGTTTCAGCAAAGAGCCGTTCAGATAAATATCCGCATACGTATCCAGTCCTTCGAAAACCAGCAAGGCGGCATCTCTGGAAAGCTGCTCATCCGTCACATTAAAAGTGGTCTTATAGATCCAGTCCTCATTCTCCACCCACTGCACTTTTTGCTCATTCATCCCATAAAACGGATCGGGCAGTTTATGATGAGAAATCAAATCCTGATGTACCGTTCCGGGCACTGTGGCCGGCAGCCATTCATTCCGGCCGGCCTGAGCGAACTCCCATCCCTTATCCAAAATCAAGTTCTCTGATTTCTTATACTCTTTTGCACAGAGCATCATCGGAAAGCATCCTAACATCATCAAAGCTTTTAATGTTTTCTTCATCTTACCTATCTTTTCTTCATTTAAATTATATACTATTCCGTCCGGAACGTAGATGCAGGCAAACCGGCGCCATTTACCAGATTGGCACGCGTAAAAGGCTGCCATCCGTAACGAACGATTTTCGGATCTTTGACCTTCTTACTCCAAACTTTTATTTTACCGTCCTCGACCACTGCCTGTGCCGGATAAAACAATTCGTCTTCACCCGCCACCTCAAACGTGCCGATCGGTTTTCCATCGGAGGTACACAAGCCATCGGCATAATCAAATGAAACATAGGCAGCTCCCCGGGCAAATGAAACCGATTTATAAAGCGGTCCTGAGGGAACGACATTCCGATGTCCATACGTACGGTTCAGCGCCCACGCCGCCAAACGCTCTCCTATTTCCTTTTTCTGTTTAGGATGTACATCCAGCGAATCTCCCCTGTCCGAACTGACAGCCATGCCCGTATGAGGTATCTCAGTCATGAGGCGACGCTGACTGTCTCGGAACCAAGTCCAAGAAGGACGGTCTATACTGGATAACTGCACAAAATAAAAAGGCAGTTCCGCATCATTCCAATTCTTCCGCCAACTTTGAACCAACAGGTTGAATAATTTTTCATGCGCTTCCTTATTATGCGCGTTCGACTCTCCTTGATACCAAATAATTCCTCTTACCGGGAAGTGTTCTAACGGAAGAATTCCCGACTCATACAAATAGCAAGGTTCATACGGATGGCGTTGTTGTTTATCGGTTGATTTTTTCACATTCAGCGCCGCACGCCCACGCACCCAGTCCTGAATAAAATCATTTTGCTTCCAATTGCGTAAAATGGCGGGGAACTGATATTCCAATGTTCTTCTATCGATCCATGCTTCGGTAGGAGAACCACCTATTGCATTACAAATCAGCCCTACAGGTACTTGCAGGCTATCCTGTAATTTCTTACCAAAATAATAAGCGACCGCCGAGAATTTTCCCGCTGTTTCGGGAGAGCATACCTTCCACTCCGTATCCTTATAATATTGCAAATGGTTCAACGAATCAAGTACAGACACCGGCCATTCCACCGCATTGGTACGCCAACGCTCCTTTTGATCAAATAAGCGGATTTGGTCATTCGCGGCATTGGGAACATCCTGCTTCGCTGTGGCACTCCAATTCAAATGAAACTCCATGTTGGATTGTCCCGAGCAAAGCCATACTTCGCCTGCCAGCACATTGTTAAAAGTGAGCAAGCGCTCTGCTGTAGACACAGCCAATGTATAGGGGCCACCTGCCGCCAAGGGGTGAAGAGTCACCCTCCATTTTCCGTCCAGCCCTGTTACCGTTTTCTGCTTCTGTTTCCCGATCGTGACCGTCACTTTATCTCCGGCATTGGCTGTTCCGTGTATGTCAATCGGTCTTCCATACTGCAACACCATGTTGTCCGTAAACAATTCGGGCATTTTCAGTCCTCCATAATTTCCTGTTATTCCTTCGTATGCGGTCTTTGCCAGCAAAGATGCCCCTTCCTCATTGGGGTGCACCGCATCGGGCAATAAATAGGGATATGGATACAAAGGCTTGTGAAAATCAATCAATTGCACATGAGCAGATTTGGCAACAGACTCGATAGCCAGCTGAATTTCCCCTTGCCAGTCACGAGTTCCCGACTCAAAACGCGGATGACGGTCGGCTATGGGAGTAGTACGCGCTATCAAAATACGGCATTTAGGATTCACCACTCTGAAGGAATCAATCAGTGCCCGATAGTCGGAAATAAAGAAGTCCCGATAATTAGGCCAGTTACGGGGATCAGTATCATTTACCCCCAAATGAATGACAACAATATCACCGGCAAAAGCCAGTGCGTCTTTAAATTCTTTTTGTTGCATATAGGGGCGGTGTCCCTTATTCAGCAGAGTAGCTCCGGGTTTACCAAAACGTTCAACCTTATATTTTTCACCCAACATCCGTTGCAACTGTGCAGGATATGAATCTTTATCAGGATTTGCCACCCCTATACCATAGGTGATGCTGTTGCCTACACAAGCAACCTTCACCGGCTCCTGCGCAAATGAAACGGCACAAAAGCACACACATAAAGTCAGAATCAGTATTTTTTTCATTTCTTATCAATATAAGGTTTTACAATATCACGCCACAGCAAATACCCTTTTCCTAATAAATGCAATCCATCATTGGTATATGCAGGGTTCATCTTTCCGGTATCCCCATCCACAAAGTGACTGTACAAGTCCACATAGGTAACCCCTTCCTTTACCGCCAACGGTTCCAACAAATCATTAATCTGTTTTACCACCTGCCAGCGTGACGTATGCCCGTTAAACTTGCCGTAGCAATCATTTACCGGCAATACACTTTGCAAATATAATTTTGTTTTTGGAGATTCCCGCTTTATTTTCTGAACAATCATACTGATTTCTGCAATAATTTTATCAGCAGATGTTCCCCGAGAGACATCATTGATGCCGATCAGCAAAAAGATCTTTGCCGGTTTCCCCTCTACAATCGGGTCCAGGCGGTCATATACGCCCATACAGACATCTCCACTGATGCCTCTGTTCTTTACATTCTTATTTTGAAACAACTCGGTCCACTCGCAACCATTGGTAATGCTGTTCCCCAAGAAAATAATATCTTTTGAGGTAACCGGAAGCTCTTCAAACAAAGTAGCCCTCTGCTCATAAAAAGTAGAGTACTTGCGTTCCTGGGCAAACTGGGGAAGTGCAAGTAATAATCCTAAAAATAATAGAGCAAAACTTTTCATTTATGTTGTTTTTCTGGTGAATAAATCAATCCTTCTACAGCTTTTTCTCCATCAAGCGTCACAAAGACCGTAGTAAACATCCATTTCACAAGACGCGTCTCAGCCATCTTAAACTTACCGATAGGCAACTTTAAGAAAACCTTGTTCCAGCCTTTATTTAAATGCACCGCCAATGGAGGTCTTCCTACGCAATTCTCATTTCCCAAAGGTACTTCATAACTTTTTACCTTATGCGTATCAGTCCATACGGGAGGCAGTATTTCCTTATCATTAATCCAGATACGGCTCTCTTTGTAATCCCATTTACCAGGCAATGGAGCCAAATCCATCTCCGAACGGCTGTAGTTCTGAAACTCCGCCCACAATCCTACCTCCTGAGCTTTGGGCGAATACACCCAAGTATACGCATAAGCCGTATGATTTTCCTGAGGATCCGCATAGAAAGCAGGAACCATATTCCCCCATACATGACGCAGATAAATGCCTGCTCCTGTAGCCTGCCTTACCCCGTAAGTTTTTCCTTCATATTCATAGCTATCCTTCAGTTCCTCTTCGGGAGGAAATACTTTAGAGAGGTTTCCGTCGTTAGGAAAAGCATCCGTAATATTCCATTTCACATTAGTCTGTTTCACATAAGCGAAAGGATATCCTTTAAACGTATGCTCCTTATGCCACAACATGCGTTTTTCAAAATCAGCGAATTCTTTGAATGCTTCCGTGTCTTCGGGTGGAAGTATCGTACCCAGTCCGTCAAAATATTCCGTACCTCCCCCTCTCCAGGCACGCTCGGCAATAGCAAGCATATTGGGGTACAGGCCATTTTCAATGACCAGGTTCCATTCCTTGTCAATCAAACGGTCGTGCCACAAAGCCAATATGGTTCCCGCAATGTCCTCACTGCCTTCTGTCTGATTATAAATACGGCTATTATACAAAGCCACAATATCGCCGAACACATCAAAATGATTCAGATAATGAAATTTGGAATCAATAGCGGGAATACCCGGCTGCGCCTTTCCACGGTAACTCCATAAATGTGTCATATCAATCTCCCCCGGCTTATAATGCCATCCCGGATTCCAGGATATTACTTTTTTCCCTTTAGAACGCACATACGCTACCATTTCGGGTACAAAATGCGGATTAGTAAACTCCACCTCATCCGTTCCTATATGCAAATAAGGCACATCGAATGTCTCGCACACCTCATCCAGTAACAGTTTCAAGATCTTCATCCCTTCCGAACTTTGCATATCATGACGGAAAGCACGCACAAAAGCAGCACTGTGACCCGGCATATCTATCTCAGGGATCAACATCACCTGATGCTTCTTACAGAAATCCACTAATTCGCGGGCTTCTTCCAATGTATAGTACTTTCCCGGCATACGAGTGGTGTTCACACTGTCATTCAGCATCGGAAATATTTTACTTTCCAAACGCCATGCCTGGTTTTCGGTAAGATGCCAATGGAACACATTGATTTTGAAACGTGACAAGATTTCTATCTCCCTCTTCAACTCCTCCATGGAGATATAGCTGCGTCCTACATCCTGCATAAATCCGCGAATACGGAAAGCAGGCCAGTCCACCATTTCACATCCGGCAAAAGAACTTCTTTTCCCTTTTTTCTTTTCCAACTGGCGCAGCGTCTGCATAGCCCAATACACTCCACGCTCCGTTACGGCTTCTATCTTTATCTGCTTGTTTGTAACAGAGAGACGATAGGCTTCATCTCCGTTCAACGGTGCTTCATCAATAGATGAAACAAGTTCCACTTTAATAACAGAAGATGACTGGTCAACAATTTCACCACCCGCATTAACAATAAAAACTTCCCACTCCGACTTCAGCACCGGAGTAGAAAGTTTCACCTTTCCCATACTAAAGTTCTTCCCGGTATCCTTACATATCTGAGGCTTAGGAAGTAACGAGATACTCGTTTGCGCTATCACAACAGCACAAACGAGTATCATTCCAAGAAAACTAGAAAATCTACGCTTCATTTATTTGGTCTTAATAATGTCTTTCAGTTTTACCGCCTGGAAAGTCATGTGAGCTACGCTACTTTCGTACAGGATACCTACAGTTTCCTTGTCAATCATAGTCAGACAGCTATATCCCCAACCCCAGCCGGCATCCAGCAGCAGCTGGTTTTCGGGCAACCAGGTAACTCCCCCGTCCAAACTTGCCTTGATGGTAATGCTATGACGGTTCTTGGTATCATTCGGATTAGAGAATAAAAGAATATCCTTGCCTAATACATTATCTTCAGCCTTAACACTGATCAAGCTTGCCATACAAACCGGTTCCTGTAATGCCGTACGTGAAGATACATGTTCTTTCCAAGTTTTACCCATATCTGTAGTGGTAGATACAGCACGGCTGCCGCCACGGTTATCACGCATGTTCAGCATCAGCACACCCGGCTCCACTTCCGCAACCTGAGACTCTGTCGTATTAGTGCGTGCCAATGTACTGATCTTCCATGTCTTTCCATGATCCTTACTATAAATAATACCTGCATTAGGAATACGGTCACTGCCAATATACTGGCTGGCAAATACCAATGTTCCGTCTTCCATAGAGATGCCTCTACCAGGACCTTGCAGCAAGAAATACCAAGACGGATCTTTCACCTGTTCCGTCACATTCATAGGTTCAGACCAGGTTTTACCATCATCATCACTCTTTACCATCATTAATTGTGCAGTATGGTTACGATCCATACCGGTCTGGGAATTCCACCATGCACGGCCGTTACCCATGCCATGTGTCCAGGCAGCGACAATCCAGATCGTTCCGGTCTTCTTATCAACCAGAATGGCAGGGTCACCTACTCCGTTTTGTGCCTTGGGCAGACCGTCATATTCTCCAAATGCCATCGGAATGCGCATTTTCTCCCAAGTCTGTCCGCCATCCGTGCTCCGGCTCAAACCTATTTCCACATACTCCTGTAAATCCGCACTATTATTATAGCGCACATCATATACTCCTAACAAGGTTCCTTTATTTGAAGTCACCAATCCGGGAATACGATAGGCAGCCGCCCCGTCATCACCGGCATGACGCACACCGACTCCCATGTAATGAGTATCCGTCTTGCGGACCATCTTCAATGGAGCAACCTGTCCGTCAACCTTGGCTTCCGCCACTTCCGCCGACACTTTGGACAGAACGGAAGCTGTAGGCTTCATCTGCAGGCTGATCCAGAAATAATTCACTCCCGGAAACAGCTTTTGGTCAGCTTTTAATATAACCTCACGCTTCGGAGCCTTCACTTCCGACTTCAAAACGGAATAAGAAGTATTGGCAGCCAATGTTTTTCCCGGAATATTATTAGGTATATAATCTACCGGAGCGAAATAAGTCTTTCCCCTCTTTTCCGCACTTTCGGTTCCGCCATAATAAAGTTTCACGGCCTCAATCTCATTCAGATTCACGTCTTTACCGAAATTCAGTTTCACTTCATTCAGCATCTGACTCTGAGCAGCCTCTATACGCAAATGAAACAACTCATTATCCTGTCTTTCAATCAACACAGGAATTCGGGTTTCGCGAACAGCAACCGTATCTGCCGCCGCACTCAACTTGAAGGGTGCTAATATAAAAACAATAATTAGCAGTAATAAGTTAGGGTTTCTCATAATATTTATAATTTTACGGGCGTAAAAATAAAAGTTTTTATTGAAATTAGAAAATAAAAAGGCGGTTTCTTTATTAATTTCATAAAGAACACCACCTTTTTACGCAATCAAAGATTATTATCCACCAAAAATTTAATAACCAACGGTTTGTTTCAACAATGGATTATTAGTGAGAGCCCCTTGGTTGACAGGCCAAAGCAAACGGGCAGACTCTGCCGGAGTATAGTCAAGCACGTATGAATCACCAAAGCGCCGTAAATCATACCATCGTTTTCCTTCCAGCATAAACTCGAACAAACGTTCCTGCAGAACGGCATCCGCCGGATCCTTATCAACCTCCTGATTGGGAAAGCCCACTGTTGAGGCATCATACGCATCACCAAACGCACGCTGACGCACCTGGTTTATCTCCGCCGCCGGATCCTCGCCCAAAAGCACCTCCGCCTCGGCCAGCATCAACAACAAATCAGAATATCTATAAACAGGATAATCATCACATCTTACCCGCGTACTTCCATTCATAACTCCCCAATACTTATGCGGATACAATCCCACCAATTCCAATTTGCCATTTTCCACCTTATTATATACATCTTTCAATGTGACATCACGACGGGTGTCTCCCGGCAGAAATTTCCTGAAATTCTCCAATTTCACCATCAGGCGCATGATGCCGAAATTATTCTCGACAGACGTATTTATCAAAGTACCATCCGCATTATAGAATTTCCCTAAATAATCTGCCTGTGGAAACAGGTCATTATTTCCATTCCACAAATTGTATTCAAACAATTCATTATGAATCGTAAAGATAATCTCTTTATTACCTTTATTATCATAAGCAAATACTCCCTGAAAGGTATCCATCAGGTCCAGGTTATTACGGCTGGTATTATTCTGTATGTCAACCAACGCATTCTTTGCCATCCGGGCAGCTCCTTCTCCCCCGTCACGATGGGCGCTCCACAGATATACATCCGCTTTCAGCATCAATGTGGCAGCCTTTGACCACAACGATTTTTTTTCCTTTATGGTATAATCGGACCCAAAATAACTTAATGACGATTCTATATCTTTTTTTACCTGCTCAAAAATTTCGGCAGCCGGAGTTGCCGCCTTTGCCAGTTTACCCACTTCGAAGCCCAGACTAGGTTCCTCCGTAAACACGGCATCCCCCCATGAACGGTATAACTGATACATATAATAAGCACGCAATCCATACACCTGTCCCAAATAGTAATTTCTGGCACTTTCAGTCAACACATCCGTATGGAGAGTTCTGCTGATAAACAAGTTCATTTGGTTGATATTCTGATACAAATCGCCAAATCCATTGATTCCGGGATTCTCCGCATTCAATGTATTATAGGGAAAACGCTCCATTCCCTGAGTGGCTTCCCCTCCGAAAGGAATCCCTCCAAAGACATCACTTCTTGCCTCACCCAGTAAAAACATATTCCACGAATGGCTTCTGAACCGGCTATGCAATCCAAAGACAAATGAATCAAACTGCTCCGGAGTCTTCCAATAATTCAAATCAGTAATATCACTCACCGGATCCATATCCAACGAAGTACATCCACCGGCCAACATAGCCGATGCGGCAAAAGCCAATATTATCTTTTTTATTTTCATACCTTTTCTCTATTTACGTATTAAAATGACAATTGCAAACCAAACAATACGGTTCTCGGGGTGGGATAGCGTCCATTGTCTATACCACCACGCCCATTTGCCTGAATATCCATTACCGGTTCCGGAGAGGTTCCGTCATATCCGGTAATATAGAATAGATTCTGCCCCGTAACATACACGGACGCGTCAGTCAGAAACACCTTGTTTATAAGATCCTTCGGGAATTTATAACTCAAGGTAACCTCACGCAGGCACAGATAATCTCCCTTTTCATAAAAACTAGAGTTGTTATTGTTCAGATTCGTTGTACCATTATTAGAACGGGTGATATTCTTCTTGGCATTCTGGTCGGCCCAATAAAATTTAGGAATACCTGTTTCCGTATTGGTTTCAGACCAGGAATCCCTGACATCCGTAATCAAATTGAACGATCCATTATACTGTCCCAGGATTCTCGCCTTCAAGTCATTGTAAATGGTATGACCTACCGCATAGTCAAACCGACCGTATAAAGACCAGTTTTTATAGTTCAGCGTGGTAGAGAAACCACCGGTCCATTTCGGATAGATGTTACCTACTACCTGACGGTCGTATGAATTTATAATATGATCCCCATTCTTGTCGTCCCACAATACATCACCCGGTTCAATGGGTTTCCACCCCGGCTTTCCTGCATATTCGGCAGCTTTATCCGGCCCATACAGGTTAGCAACTTCATCCAGAAAGTCACCGGCATGGTTTCTCACATCATCCCAGTCACGCAAGATACGCACTTGCTTGTAAGCAATGATATCACCCAAACTTTTTCCTTCCTGAATACCACCTAGCCAAACCAACGAGTTGGATTTCGGATCCCATACCTGCTCACCTCCCTGGCGGTTGTTTACATTTCCGTTAAAAGGCAGCTTTTTCACTATATTCTTCACAAACGAAGTATTAGCAGTGACATCCCATGACCAATCCTTCCTCGTCAACAGATTTACCTTGGCCTCCAATTCAAAGCCACGGTTGCTGATTGTTCCCAGATTCGTCTTGAACGAGGGAAATCCCGTATATTCCGGCAAATTCACATCAGTCAGCAAATCGGAAGTCGTACGGTTATAATAGTCCATAATCATGTGAACCCGATTATTAAAGAAACCCAGATCAAGCCCCAGTTCAAACGTATGGCTCTTTTCCCAACGCAATTTACTATTGACCACTCCCGTGTTCAGATAACCTAAATTCCCATCATAAGCACCTACCGAGCCATATTTGCCATATACATCAAAGTTACCGATACCGTTTACATTACCATTCAACCCATAACTGATACGCGGTTTGATCAAAGACACCACCTCCGAGAACTTCGAATCCTTAAAGAAAGCCTCTTCGTGCACATTCCAGCCGGCAGATATACCGGGGAAAAATCCCCAGCGATTGTCAGATAGTTTGGAAATACCGTCATAACGGGCTACCAACGACACCATATAACGATAATTATAGTCATAATTAACACGGGCGAAACCGGACAGAATGCGATAACCGGTCTTGGTAGAAGTAGTATAAGTACGATTGGTACCTGCATTCAAAGTGGGTATATCGTCTGTAGGAGCACCAGAAACACGCGCCTCCAGGTTCTGATACTGATAATCAAAATACTCGCCGCCCACCATGGCATTGATATTATGTCCGCTAAAACCTTTTTTATATTCCAGCGTCAACGCATGCTGCTGTTGGAACACTTTCGTGTTTGTTTGCGAGGCATTACGGTTGGTGTTAGGTGCCTGCCCTATCTGCTGATACTTCTTTTCGAACAGTTCAAACTGATGATCGGTATAATACATAGAACTGTTTCCGTTCAGGAACAATTGCTGCGGAAGGATTTCCAATGCAAAACCGATATTAAACGAAGTCTTACGGTTCGTTGTGGAACGAGTCAGTTTATCTTTCCAATAATAAGGATTACCATCCTGGTTACTCCATCCGGCAGCAGGACTTCCGTCATCATTCCACGGATTCCAGGTGGGGAACATACTCATGGTACGGTAAAACAACTCATATTCTCCTGTTTCTCCGTTCCAGGGACTTTTCAGGTCGTAAGTCCACAAATCGGGCATCTTGGACCATGAGAAACTGCCACCGGCATTCACTGTCAGGACAGGCAGTAATTTGTACGAACCGTTGATAGTACCGTTCACACGCTTATAATTGGTGGAAATAATCTGGCCATCTTCTGAATAATATCCCAAAGATGAAGAGAAAGTTCCTTTATCATTACCTCCCGACAGACTCAAATAATGATCTTGTGTAAACGCCGCATTACGAAATGTGAGGTCATGCAGTTCACCGGCATGGTTTCTAAAAATCAAAGTATTGCCGGGATCTGCAGGATCCGTCATAGACTGCCATCCTTCGTTCAGCAGATGCTTGTTGGTATCCGTCATAAAAGCCAGATCCACTCCGGAGTTCACACCGAAACCTTTCTGGTTTTCCATGCTCGAACCACCATTGGTACGCTGCCAGCCCAAACGCTGATAATACAAATAGTCACCGGCATCCAGGTACTTATACCCTTCACGTGCAAAGTTTATCCCCCCTTTGAATTTGTAAGTGATCTGCGTCCTGCCTTCCACTCCCTTTCTGGTCGTTACCAAAATAACACCGTTATTGGCACGGGCACCATAAATAGCTGTAGAAGCCGCATCTTTCAACACCTGTATGGATTCAATGTCCGAGGGATTGATATCATCCATAGAACGGACAATGCCATCTACGACTACCAACGGGCCTTCCAGGTTCTTGTTTATAGAAGCGCCGCCACGCAAAACAATGTTAGGCGAACTGCCCGGTTTGCCCGAAGTATTTGTCACGCGCAACCCGCTGACCGTTCCCTGCAAGGATTGTGCCGCATTACTCATAGCTGCATTTTGCAACACTTTATCGTCCAGTTTCGAAATAGAATTCGTCATCAACGATCGTTTCTGACTCATACCATAACCGGTCACCACGACCTCATCCAGCATTTCCGCATCTTCTTTTAAAATAACTTTGTAGGTATTTGGCGCCCCCACAACAATTTGTTGTGTTTTGTAGCCGATGTAACTAACATCCAGCTTCGCCCCCACAGACGCCTGAATCGTAAAGTTACCATCTACATCAGTTATTGTACCATTGGTTGTCCCTACCTCCAGGACACTCGCTCCGATAATGGGTTCACCGGCGGCATCTGCCACCACCCCCGTTATCGTTTTTGTCTGCGCCATCATGTTTATTGAAAAACAGAGGCACACGATAAGAAATAGAGCTCTCTTCATGAATCTCAGATTTGGTTGATAATTTAATGTTTAAATAAAAAAGTTTAATCAAGTGCTAGTTTCAAAACCCCTCTAAAAGAAAATAGTTTTAAAATCAACAGCGAATATATGCGCATATATTTAGTATATACAAGAGACAAAAGAATCTATATCCTTTGTCAGTGTTTATTTTTTAGAATAAACTAAATATTAAAGCATATTTTAAAAAGTTACATAAGGGAATAACTCAAAAAAGAAAAAAAGGTTCATAAGGAGAAGATATAACATGCATGATTTTGGAGATGAGGCAAAGAAGGTTCGTTCAGGGATATTTATCAGGTAATCCTGTATCACGCAAAGAAACAGAAAAAAACGCTAACTAACTTGTCTACAGTCAATTAGCGTTCTATCAAGTACACCCGATGAGAATCGAACTCATATCGTCGGAACCGGAATCCGGTATTCTATCCATTGAACTACGGGTGCGTCTGAAACTTGGACGTGCAAAGGTATAAAATATATTGTCTTCCTCCTAATAATTTGAGATATTTATCTATCAAAATAATATTTTGCACATTACTTTAAGCACAAAACAATCAATTTGATTATATTTTCACCTAAATATATATCAATATCACAAATAATTTCTATATTTGCAAGCAATTAAAATAAATAGATCAATTTTACAATGAGTTACCTAATTAAACCAGCTAACTATAAAGCCTTGCTTGATTTAAAACAAACAGAGTTAGGCATTAAGCAAATAAAAGAGTTCTTCCAACAGAACTTGTCGTCAGAATTGCGTCTGCGCCGTGTCACCGCCCCGCTATTTGTCTTGAAAGGAAGGGGTATTAATGATGACTTGAGCGGAACCGAACGACCGGTATCTTTCCCTATCAAAGACTTGGGAGACGCACAGGCCGAAGTTGTCCATTCACTGGCAAAATGGAAAAGACTGACCTTGGCCGATTATAATATAGAGCCGGGTTATGGCATCTATACCGATATGAACGCCATCCGGGCCGATGAAGAATTAGGTAATCTCCACTCACTATATGTAGACCAGTGGGACTGGGAGCGCGTGATCACCAAAGAACAGCGCACGGTTGATTTCCTGAAACAAATAGTAATCCGCATCTATGCAGCCATGCGCCGCACAGAATATATGGTCTGCGAAATGTATCCGCAGATCAAACCTTTCCTGCCACATGACATCCATTTCATCCACTCGGAAGAACTTTGCCAGATGTACCCCGACAAGACCCCGAAAGAGCGCGAACATGCCATCTCACAAAAATACGGTGCGGTATTTATTATAGGTATAGGCTGCAAGCTGAGTGACGGAAAAGAACATGACTTGCGCGCACCTGACTATGACGACTACACCACCATCAACCCGGAAACCGGACTTCCCGGCCTGAACGGTGACTTGCTGGTCTGGGACAAAGTACTGGACCGTTCTGTCGAGCTTTCCTCTATGGGTATCCGCGTGGATAAGGAAGCACTGATCCGCCAACTGGCACTCAGCGGACAGGAAAAGCGCAAGGAACTTTATTTCCACAAACGTCTGCTGGACGAAACCCTGCCTTTATGCATCGGTGGCGGTATAGGACAGTCACGACTCTGTATGCTTTATTTACAGAAAGCCCATATAGGCGAAATCCAAGCCAGTATATGGCCTGAAGACATGAGAAAAGAATGCGCTCAACTGGGCATGCAACTTATTTGATTATAATTATCAGCAATCAAGGAAGAGGGTGATACAAAAGTCATCCTCTTTTTATTTGTCATTTTTACAAATAACCCCTATCTTTAACGCACATTTTTAATAAAAAGAAATGCCATGAACGTACAAATAGAAGAAAGCTGGAAACAACATCTGGCACCCGAATTTGAAAAAGATTACTTCATCAAGCTCACAGAGTTTGTGAGAAGCGAATACCAGACTACCACTATTTACCCTCCGGGCAGACTCATATTCAATGCCTTCAACCTGTGTCCGTTTGATAAAGTGAAAGTCGTCATTATCGGCCAAGACCCCTATCATGGCCCCGGCCAAGCGCACGGGCTTTGCTTTTCTGTAAACGACGGAGTAGCTTTTCCTCCTTCCCTACAGAATATTTTTAAAGAAATACAAAGCGATTTGGGCTCCCCCATCCCCACCTCAGGCAATCTGACCCGCTGGGCCAACCAAGGAGTCTTATTACTCAATGCCACACTGACAGTCCGTGCCCACCAAGCTGGTTCTCACCAACGCCGGGGCTGGGAAGAATTTACAGATGCGGCCATCCGTATACTGGCAGAACAACGTGAACATATCGTATTCATCTTATGGGGGGCCTATGCACAGAAAAAGGGAGCCTTCATTGACCGCAACAAGCATCTGGTACTGGCGTCCGCACACCCGTCCCCCCTATCAGCCTACAATGGTTTCTTTGGTAACAAGCACTTCAGCCACACCAACGAATATCTGCAAGCACACGGGAAAACACCGATTGAGTGGTAGGCGTAAATTAAAAATTGAGAATTAAAAAATGGGCAATCGCTGCACATGATTACCGTACCGGCAGTGATCTCTCATTTTTTATTTCTCAATTATCAATATCTCCTAGTACCAATTCACCGCACTACCCGTATTGCTTCGCTGATCCCACTTCAAGGCATCAGTCAGCATGCTGGAATTGGCACGAATACTAAAGTTATAGGAAGTAAAGGGACCGAATACCAAACCGCAGCTCATATTGAAACAGTGCAGGTCACGGCTGATATTGACTGTTGTCATTGACATCTCTTTTGTATTAAAATCATATCCCGAAGAATAATTCACATTCCAGCGGCTACCCAGCTTTACATTACCGGACACATTCAAAGAGTGAGTCACCGAATACGGATAACGCATACTCTTGATGTTAATTTGCTTGTTTCTGTCCTCACGAATACTGTAACTATAACTCAAGCTCAATGACCATGGCATCTTGAAAGCCATATAACCATCCGGATCCACAGCCGCCTTTTCCGTCTTTTTCAAGCCGGACTTATTTTCCTCCTTATTTTCATTGTCATCATCACCATACTCATCCAGATCTTCGTTTTTCTTGTCTTTATCATCCTTACTATCCTTTCCTTCTTTCGGACCGAACCATTTTTTCCACGAATCATTGTTCAGCGTATAAGAGAACGAACCGCTATATCCCTGGAAGCGTCCAAAACGTCCGTATGACCATTCCGTGCGGTTACCCTCCCGGACTGTTCCATTCTCATCAAACTCATAAGCATACGTGGCAAACTGGGCATTCATATTAAAAGTATAACTCTTGGTCAGCTTCAAACGCAGGTTCATGCTCAAATTCCCCCATGGCTTCTCCTTGGCCGCCGCATTATAAGAGATACTAGCTCCCAACTGGTCAATCAAACTGATTTTCTTCACTCCGGTAGTATCCGAATCGGACTTCACTTTCATTTCCACATTGTTATCTACAGAGAAAGTGAAATTCTCGGACTTGCCACTGGGCGAGAAAGAATAAGGCAAACCTTCATAAGGATTATAAGTCTTAGTACGCACCTCTCCATCCGTATCGGTATAAGTATAGCTGCCAACATATCCATATTTGGAAGTACTGAAGTCTGGTGCATAACTCATGCTGACCGAAGGAGTGAAGACGTGACGGATCATTTCAATCTTGTCGCCAAACAGTTTCTTCCACGGTTTATAGAAACCATACATCTTGGTATTCACCTGCAAACTCAAATCATAGTTATACACACGGTTAAAACCGTTGATGGTATCTTTCCGTACACTATTAGGAGCCGATGGATCATAGCTCTGCTCCACCTTGCGCATGTACCAACGTTCGGTATAGTTGAAAGAAGGCACGATATTGATATACTTGAACAAAGTAAATGTAGCGCTGACAGGAATCTTGTGCTGCATACCATTGGTCCATTTATTCAAACCTTGCTTCAGGATCAGGTTATCCTTGGTATTGATAGAATTAGTTACCTGACCTGTATATTGAAGTGAAATCTTTTCGTACCAGCGTTCATCTCCTACCGCCTTCTTACGCTTGAACGGATAAATACGGTTCAAGGAAATATTCAAATCCGGTAAAGTCACACTGATAGAAGAGTCACGTGTATTCTGGGAGATATTGAATGTGCTGGACAAGTTCAATCCTATCTCGGGGAAATTGCGCGAATAGCTCACACTAGACGTCTTGGTGTTATTTGAATATTGCTGCGGGTTATACAAGCTGCTCAGGTTGCGCTGGTCATAACTACTGGTCGCAAAGTTCACATTAGCCGAGAAAGAGCTGTTAGGACTGGCCTTGGCATCCTGTCTGTGGCTCCATGCGATTCTGAAGTCCTTTGTAACCATATAGTCCGGCATATTCTTCTCACCGGTCTTCGTCACCAGATAACTGGCATTGAAATTACCGCTATATCTATACCTTTTATTATAATTGGACTGCACGGAAAGCCCCCACGATCCTTTCGTAAAGATTTCACCCAACAGTTTCAAATCCATACGGTCGCTGATAGCGAAATAATATCCACCATCACGCAAATAAAAACCACGATTCATCTCATCACCGTATGTAGGCATAATGAATCCCGACGAATAACTGCTGTTAAACGGGAAAAAGCCAAAAGGAATAGCGATAGGCAAAGGTACATCCTCCACCACCAACTGGGCAGGGCCGAATACTACATTTTTCTTAGGCCGCACTTTCGCCATGGAAAGTTTCAGATAGAAGTGAGGATGCTCGTGATTATCACATGTAGTGTATCGTCCGTGACGCAGATAAAGCTCGTCATTGGCACCTTTCTTCGACTCCTCACTGGTTACGTATCCTTCCCCCTGCTGAGTAACGATATTATTAATGAATCCTTTCTTCGACTTGAAATTATAACGCATAATTTTCGACTCGTACGGAGTCTCTCCATCCTTAAAGATAGGAGTCCCTTTTTCCACGCCAACCGAATCGGGCACCCCCCGGGCAAATACCGTGCTGCTGTCCATATTCATGGTAATCACGGCGGAGGTCAGCTCAATTTTCTCATAGTTTACCTTACCGTCACCATACAGATGGGCATATCCACCCTCTGTGAATACGATGGAGTCATTAGCTTCATAAACAACAGGTGCGTCCAACGGCTGCCTTTTTTTAGGTGCAACCGTATCGATAGACAATGTATCTACCAAAGTACTATCTACTTTCAGGGAATCATTGCCGGATGCAGGGTTCCGCTTTCTGCGTTGAGCACCCGTACTTAAAGAAAGCAACAGGCATGCAAATAGTAGTAGGAATGTTATAAATCTATGTCGTTTTAGTGGCGTCATTCACAAATCATTTACGCTTTTGAGGGGCAAAATTAAGCATTATCCGCCAATAATGAACTATTTAACGGAGATTTAATTTATTTTTAAGGCTTACAAGAAACATTCGCACCAATGGTTAAAACGGATAACCCCGTCTTCCCCATAACGTGAAATACTCTTTAACGCCTTCTCCACGCTCTTTTCCTTGTCCAGATGCGTTTTTGAAAAGAACTTGTCGGCAAAGCAAATAACTTGTTCCTCCAGTGAAACCGGAACCATATCCCGATGAGGAACGGGCAACTGTTGGTCAATAATACTTTGCAGAGACATGCCTGCCCCCGTATGCCTCTCACAAACCAACGCATGACGCGGGAACCCTTCTTTCCGCATCAAGTCGGCTCCTAAATATCCATGACAAATATAAGGATAAGATCCGAAACAGCAAATGCCCTCAGCATCCGTCCTGAAAATACCAATATCGTGCAGCAGCGCCGCCTCCTCCAAAAATTGCTTGTCCAGATTCAACTCCGGATGCTTTCCGGCAATCCATAATGCCTTATCGGCCACCGAACGACTATGCGTCAGCAAGATATGTTTCAGCTCATTATCCTCCGGATAATATTTATTAATGATAGCAAGTGCATCCATTCTCAATTAAATTCTTATTTTTGTGCAATATTACAAAATAATCGCCACATATCATGAAAACAAAATACATTTTCCTATGCTGCCTCTTGTTTACTTTCAATGCTCTGACCGCACAAGAGGTGATTACCGGAGCCGAACAGATGGACCGCCTCTTGCCTATATTAAAAGGAAAGCGCGTGGCATTGGTTGTAAACCAAACCTCCAAAGTAGGAGAGACCCACCTGCTGGACACCCTGCTTGCAGCACATATACAAATTAAAAAAATATTCGCTCCCGAACATGGCTTCCGAGGTGAGGCCGATGCCGGAGAAACCATAAAGAACGGAAAAGACCTCCGCACAGGAGTGCCCATCCTGTCCCTTTACGGCAAAAACAAGAAGCCGGCTGCCGCACAGCTACAGGACATAGACTTGATTGTGTTTGACATTCAGGATGTAGGCGCCCGCTTCTATACCTATATCAGTACGATGCAGTATATCATGGAAGCCTGTGCCGAAAACCGGAAACAACTGATCATCACAGACCGGCCCAACCCTTGCGACTATGTGGACGGCCCTGTGCGACAAAAAAATCAGAAAAGTTTCGTAGGTATGCATGCCATCCCCGTTTTACACGGTTGCACCGTAGGCGAACTGGCACAAATGATTAATGGCGAAGGCTGGCTGCCCAATGGCAGGAAATGCGCGCTGACCGTCATCCCCATGGAAGGCTGGAAACACGGACAACCCTATACCCTTCCGGTAAAGCCCTCTCCCAATCTGCCCAATGACCAGGCAATCGCCCTATACCCTTCACTTTGCCCGTTTGAAGGCACAGCCGTCAGTGTAGGCCGAGGCACTCATTTTCCTTTTCAGGTAATCGGTTCGCCGGATATCCGCATCTCCTCCTTCTCTTTCAGACCGGAAGCCCTGGAAGGCTTTGACAAAAATCCGATGTATAAAGACCAATATTGCTATGGCAATAACCTCCGTAACATCACCGCGCCAAAAGGTTTTTCCTTAAAATACATCATAGCATACTATCAGGCTTATCAAGACCTTGGGAAAGCGGACAAGTTCTTTACCCGCCCACAATGGTTCGACCTGCTGATCGGGAACCGTACCGTAAGGGAACAAATTATAAAAGGAGCCAGCGAAGAAGAAATACGTGCAGGATGGCAGAAAGAACTGGAAGCCTACAAAAAGATGCGGGAGAAATATCTGCTTTATGAATGATATTTCTTTCCCAGCTACCGGTTTCCGTTAAAAAGGTGTCAACAGCCCATCAGGATTTTGACACTTTTACGGAAACACACCGTCCACTCTATTCAAGACACGCAACACCACCCCTCTGAATCTGCCAAGCCCCAGCCACAAACGGCTTCTCAACCGCCAACCGACGGAGTCCGTTTCAATCATCTTTCCGGAAGGCCTGTATACCCTTCTCACCACACCGATGATATCCGTTTCCTCACATTCCTCATAGAAACGGCAAACGCCATCTCCCTGCATCAAGTAATGACTGCCCCTTTTTTGAATGATCCGATGCAATACATACCGACCGGATTGCCGGAACAGGATGACATGCCCAGGTTTCAACACCTGCTTGCCGCACGGTTCCACCACCACCTCCTCTTTCCCGTTCCTCAGCAAGGGCCGCATGGAGTTGCCTTTCACCCGGAAGCGCACACTCCTGCCACTCCTGATTTCCGATTCCACCCATGCAAAGAAACATTCATTCGCTATCTGTCTCATATCCATCTCCATATAAAGTACGACATGCCAATTCTGCCGCCTCCGCATCGGGCAAACAAGTCAGATGGTAAACGGGAACGGATGAAACCATCTTTCCCAACAGGCTGCAAACCCCACCATACAGCGCCTCCTCATAAGCAAATGCCGGCGGAGCAGACGGATGCAAAGCGGCATAAGCCTGCACGATGTTCAATCTCCGCATCCTGTTCTCAGGCGCCTGCGACAAACGTACACAGCCGACCAGCGGATAACGTTCTGCCTTATAGCAAGGAGTCTTCCCACTCCACGGGCTGCCATAAACCCATACACCCCCCTCTTCATAACGCACCATGGGGCTGTCATCATTCAGCAGCTTGCTTCCTGGTATATTCTCCCTCCACAAACGGGTATGGGTGCTCTTGCCGGTTCCGCTTTCGCCTAAAAAAAGAACCGCTTTTCCCTTATAAACGATACAACTGCCATGCAAGGCAAGCGTATCTTCCCATACCGTCATCAGCCCATATCCCATCCATAAGGCAAACCTCAAAAGACGGGGAGAATAATTACCATACAGGCAGATACCTTTCCCTTCTCTGGTTTCATCCAGCGTCCGAAGATAAAGGGATGGTTCTTCGTCCGGAGCCAGTTCCAACAGGAATCCCTCCTCGCTCACGCCAAAAGAAGCGGTTACATCCTCGTATCCGAATGAATAAGACTTTCTCTGAAAAGTCAGAAAGTCTCCCCTGTCTCCCTCGCGAACGACAAACTCCGGTGACCAGGCATCCTCACCCACCTCTTCCGGTGATACGGTGTCCGTCAGCCGGACAAACGGTCTGAAACCATGGATACTATCCACCGCCTCCATCAGACTTTCGCCCGACAGGCAGAAACAATGACTACCTATTTTATATATGCTATTCATTTTCTTTTCCATTTAATCTGATTATACGATGGCAATATGCCAGCGAGCTTTCCCGGTGGGCAATTGTAAGAACAGTCAGCCCCCTGCACTCCCTCATCAGACCGAGAAGCATTTCATTGACAGCCCGTTCGGTCTCATTATCCAATGCAGAAGTAGCCTCATCCAGCAAAAGCACCTCCGCTTTCTTATACAAAGCACGGGCGATACCCACCCGCTGTTTCTGGCCTCCCGAAAGCCTCCCCCCTCCTTCACCCAAAGGAGTGTCCATTCCTTGCGGCAACTCATCCACCCAAGCATCCAATCTCACCAGCCTCACGATCTCTGCTACCCGTTCCTTATCTACAGATCGGCATCCCAAAGCAATATTTTCCGCCAAGGTTCCATCCAGCACAAACACTTCCTGTTGCACGTACCCCACCCTGCGGTGCCATTCCTGCCTCGGCATATCAGCAAACGGCTTATCATCTATCCGAATGGTACCTTTATCCGGAGTGATAAATCCCAAAAGCAGATTAAATAAGGTGGATTTACCTCTGCCGCTCTCACCACAGATGCCTACATATTCCCCTTTACGGATGGTACAACAGAAATCCTTCAGCACTTCAGTTCCCTCAGGATAAGCATAGGAAAGGTGTTCTATCCGTATTTCTTTTTGAAAAGAAAACTCTTCCTGTCCCCACGACGGTGAAACTGTTTCTGTCACCTTATCCTCCAATCCTTCCTCTATGATCCGCAGAGAATAAACCGCATTCTGCACCTGTGTCCAGCCTCCCAAAATGCCACGCAAAGCGGGCAGCAACCGGAAAGCTGCCACCGCAAAGACACCTACCAGCGCTTTGATATTCCCTGTTCCGAAAAGGGTGAGCAAGGTCATCCCCGATACGACCGCCATTTCGGAAAGGCAAAGAGGAAGGTGCTGTATGCTCTCCAGTTTCAGACGGCTCTCACTGATGATCCCCAGCCTCCGGGCGAATGCCTGCTGAAGAAAAGGAAACGCCGCATTCAGTTCCAACTCGGCATATCCTTTCATGGTTTCCGTAACCAGCCGGGATTGCTCACGACGGGCCTGCTGTTCCTGCTCGCCATAACGGCGCATCGGTTTCCTGATCCCCCATCCGTAAATCAGCATGAAAGGCAGAAAGGCCATATACAGCATCAGCACCGTCAGCGGAGCATAAACCAGCAAAGCTGCCGTCACCCATAAAATCAGCAGCATTTCTCCCGTCATGCGGAGCAAAGGGGAAAGGAGGTTTAAAGAGAAGGCATAACAGATATAGTTTACCTCATATCCCAGCCGGATACTCCCCCTGCTGCGGATAAACAATAATCCCCGTTGATAGTAAGACGTAAAAAGAGAGAAACTGAGCCGACGGTAAAGTGACATCAGAAAATGGTTCTGAAAACGTGAAAGGCCTGCCACCAAAGCATTCTTCACCAAAATAAAGACAACCGCCACCAGGCAGAACAACAGGGCCGCATCTTTATCACCCCCATCGTCCAACAAAAAAAACAAGACAGGCAACAAGGCAGCCAGTCCAGCAAAGTCCAATAATGCACAAAGGAAGACAGCACCCACCACCCTTATCCCCATTATCCTTTCCTCAGGCAGCAACAAACGGCAGATTCTTTTCAACATAAACCACTTAATTTCGCTCCGTCTGGAAGATGGTGTGGGGAGAACGCAGATGCAACAGAATAGAATTTCCAATCCATTTGCACAGTGAAATGCGCAACACACTGTTGCACGCACGATGAGTATGCAGCATACGTCTGGTTTTATAAACCAGAATGCCCCATTTACTTTTCGCCGGAACAGACATGGCATAGGGTGGCCGGATGATTTCCCGCAAGATTTCCTCCGCCAATCCTTCTCCTCCATGCACCGGGACGGAAGTTCCTAAATAATGATTACAGAGGTGGGTCATAGCCAGCATCATGTTTCTAAAACGGACATCCGTCACTTCCTCTGGAATATGCAAGCCGTATTTATTCAGCAGGCAAGCCCAGTCGCAAAGATGATGAAGCGCCAGGCCGCGTGCGTAATGCTGGGCGGCATGAAAAGCGAGAAATACGGTATTGAAGGCGGAAGACGGAATTAAAATGGTGTGCTTTCCGTCCAGTTCCGCCGATACGGGTTGCAGCAGTCCTTGAAGCAGCTTATCCATCTGCACCGCTATGCGGTATGTTTCCGAATTAATGAAAGTCTTATGATTCTCTATCGGGATACCTTTATAGTAAAACACACTATGCTTTTCGGAGTGTTCACAGTCTACCGCTATTCCTTGTTCTTCCATCAATCGGTCTGCCATTCGGTTGGCCTCGGCATCGCTTCTTCGGGAATGGTCTGCCGAATACGTGTAGATGTCTATATCTCCTCCTTCCCTGTGCGAAGGAATGGGATAATAGGTGGAGAAACCTACTCCTTTCAGCTGGACTGTGGTGATGCCATGCGTTTGATAGAAAGCTGAAAGTCCGGCTATGGTACGGCAGTATTGCCGGTAGCGTTTTTCATAGTTCTCTACCGCCATCGCCCAGTTTAACTTCAAAGCCTTCGGGGGCTGCAAACGGGCAGGCAGGGTTTGTATTCCGTCCCATGCCAAGGCCATTACTCCCTGAGTGCAAGCCAGTTTGTAACACGCCTGCCAAAGGGTGGGAGATAGATCGGTAAAAAGGATTTCACTAACCGGCTTTGCGCTGTTCAACGCGGATCGGAGCAAGGCAAAGAGCATTTGCTCCGGTTTATCGAGTGTCGTGTTCATAATCATACATAGTCATCCGCCAGTAATATATGGCATTTACTCAGGTCATCCGCCCAAGCCGCCGCATCCTTTTCGGCTTGGTCTTGGGGAATATGATAGGCTTCCACCAGCACCAAGGCTGCCTCTTGTAAAGTGAAGTCCTTTCCCGAAAGCTGTTCCCAAAGCAGGCGGGCAGAAGTGTTGAGAGAGATGATACGGGTGAGGTCGGCATCGGGCGTTCCTTGGTTCACGATGATGGTTTCTCCGGCTATGGAGCGGAGTTTGAAATGGGGATTAAGTTTCATAATTTTCTAATCTTAAAAAGAGAAAGCCACCCGACCTATTGAGACGGGACGGCTTTCTTTAGTTACAAATCACTTTTTGCCATGACTAACAACATGATTGCAGGTCATTCTCTTATTTTTTATAACTCTCCCAACCGGTTCCTGTAAACGAAGGGGTACCAGTCACGTTGATGATAGAGGAAGCATCTGTAATCGATGAATCAACAACCAAATTGCCGTTAAAAGTACCACCCTCAATATTCAATTCCATGGGTTCGGTGTTTCCGGCACTTTTTGATAATTCCACGTCACCATTGATAATACTAGTACCTTTAACAGTTACTTTAACTCCGGCAGTGTAGGTTGAATAGCCACAAAGATCAAATGCCTTCGCACCAGATTTGGCATTAATCGTAGTATTGTTAATCACGATATTACCACAATTATTGCTCAATACATATAGGGCGTTTGGACCGTTCACTGTCATAGCATCCAACGTCAAATGACAGTAGTTCTGAATCATAATTTTATCATTATCACTTTTCAGCGTTCCATTTTTCATAGTAACGGTAGAACCTTCCAGCAATTGACAGCTATTTGTTGCTGTGCCGGCCGATCCTACAGTCGGTTCAGCCAGTGTAAGCTCATGGTTGTCCAAGTCCAATTCTACAGATTGTCCGCTTTTTGTTTTAAAGCCATCACAAGTAACGTCCTCATTCAAACGTATCTTTACGTTAGCATTGCCACTTAAATATAAAAGTGCGGACGGATCGGAGAAAGTACCACCGGTAACAGCCAGCGATGCACCTTTGCCAACCACATAGACCTTGCCATTCAGTATACCACCACTGATAGTCATCTGTCCCAAATCATTGGGCGCGCCATTATGACCTTCATTATCCACCACATACCGAGCGGAACCGGTCGTATTGAATGTACCTCCCTTTATTTCAGTCACATGATGATTCTGTACGGTTGCCTGAGACATATTGATGAACGTACCATCGTTGATGACAAGCTTGGCTCCATCATCATTCTTAATAGTATTAAGACCGCCGGCAAATGTACCACCGTTAATGATAAGTGAAGGGTTCTGATGATTGGTACCGCTTACATATCCATTTCGCGGATTCGTATTGGTATAATCATAATACCCATTGGCTATCATCGAAGAATAATGCCCGTTTTGCGATATCTCCACATTTGGATTAATCGTCATCTCGCCATGATTCAGAATATTATAATAGCTGTTACCACCTGAACTTTCTGAATTCTGACCGTTTTCCTTACTCCGCGTATAGGTTCCGCCATTAAGAATTACCGTACCGTTATTATAGACACAAGCTTTTCCATGACTTACATTATCCACTGTACCATTTCCGTTAATGGTCAGGCTACTACCATAGTTGACGGTAAATGTATCGCCAGATTTGTTGGTAATTTTATGACCGTTCAAATTGATGATAACTTCATTCGTTGCGGAAATAGTGAAATCTCCCGTCAAGTCTGTGGTAAGAGTATAAGTTCCACCATTTCGGGCAACTTCTTCCATTTCCGCTACTGCCACATCAACAACTGTAAATCCATTATTGTCGGACAGATCGGGTAGTTCCGCTCCCCCTTCCTTGTAGATAATAACAGTTGCTGAATTAGTCTGATCGCGAGTTATTTGAGTTATAGTGCTACCCGTCTTTGCTCTTACATTACCACCCTTAACAATCAGTTCTTTAACCGTTACGCCTTTATCAACAATCAATGTATTGGTTGCCGTAGTTGCCACTATCTTGTTATAAGTAGTAGCCTCCTCCGCTGCTGCTAAAGTTACTGTAGCCGCAGGCAAGGTGATATTAAATGAAGGGGCGCTTTCCTGATCTGAACTTTTCACTTTGGGGATAGCGATTTCAATAGAAGCCTTAGATTCAGCAGGAGTCGTTGTACTGCTGCCCAAACTTTCTTTTATCTCAATGGCCCCATCCCCACCGGTTGCCGCTGTAGGAACTTCATTAAAAGTCAGATTCAATACGTTGGGAGTATCCCCCTCTGTAGATGAAGAAGTATAGGCAGCAGGAATCTCAATAGCTGTATCAATGTCCTTTGCAGTAGTTACCGTAACACTGGTAGGCAATGTTTCAGCAGAATCACCGGTTTGCAACAACTGATTCAAATCGGAAACATTCTGAACACTCGATGTGATTCCTCCCGTTACGGTAGAACAAGTAAGCAACGGCATTTTCAGCAAAGTGGCCCGATTTATCGTATTTGACGCATCCGATTGAAAAGAAGCCAGCACTTTATCATTTGCATTTTTTATTTCCCAACCAAACCCCATATAAGTGCCTGTAGGAACCGGAATATAAAATACTCTCTTTTCCGTACCGGCAGTAAAGTTGATAGTAACAGTCTTACCTTCATCTGTTGTAGACGTTTGAGTTGCTTCCGATATTGTTGAGATAGAAGGGGTATCCTCACTTAAATTCACCGTAAAGTCTCCGGTTATTTTCGTATTAGCAGTAAATACAAACTTTGTTGCATCAGCCGGTATTTTAGCTATCTGAAAGCAGAATACTCCCCCCAAATGTTTAAAACTTAAATCCATGCTTCCCTGTGTAGCAATTTTAGCAAGCATCGGCGCATTTGTACTATTGGATACGCCACCGTTCAACAATCCAAACTGACCATCCGCATTAGCATAAGTATAAGAATCTGCCATGTGGTAAGTCAGTCCACCCTCATTGTATTTATGCCTACTGTTAGATGGATAAAGAGCACAAACTGAGGTTGTCGTTGCCTCTCCGACTAAAGTACCTTGAAATTGAGCACTTCCAGTTCCCTCCCCACTTGCCAAAGAATAAACCACAAACGGATTGGAGGTATTCGTAGTATGTACTGATATTTTATCATCTGCATTCCAAAAGAATACAGCTGGAGTCGTATCTGTAAAACCAACACGCGGCTGCGGTTTACCTTCAAACGCAGCGTTAATAACGCTCTGCCCGTCAGTAGAAGTTGTCCATATCTCCTCATTGCTGCAACTTGCCAACGAAGTAACAGCCATCAAGCCAATAATATACTTTTTCATGATTTTCAATTTAAGTCCAACCTTTATACTTGACCCGGAGTCCAATTACCTTCTTCTCCGCTTACTGCAAATCCCTTTTCTACCTCTACCTCAATAACCTCTACTTTCGGAGCTTCATACATTTCCATATTATTTGTTTCCATAAACTTCGTACAATAAAATTTAGATTTTAATTTTTCAATGATTTTGTGCAGACATTATCCGCCCCAATTATGTAATATAGAATACTTTATAAGATGTCATAATTGCCGTCTGCGGGCAGAAGATTCCTGGCGGTCCGGTGACATAGATTTTGTCTCCGCAACCTCGACTTGACAGATAACGGGATACAAAGAGTTGCACTCCCAGTTGTAGTGTTGCTTTCATACGTCTGTAAATGTTAGATCAGTCTATCTTGTCAAAAGACTTTGCCTAACTCCCCCTCCCCTGTTCGGCAGTTAACAATAAAAAAAGCGTGAGGGCTGTATCTTGTTTATCCTATCATCGGGCCTTCGCATTGCCTTGTACCTAGATAAACAACAGCCACCCACGCCCTTAGGTATATAGATGCCACAGCAATGGCAGGTATATAACACAGACGTGAGCGTTGTTGTTATCATCTTCAGGTACAGCTCAAAGTTGCGAAGTTTGATGATAGAAGATAATTTCAATAACGCTTCTTAAAATATGCAATACTCTATTACACCATAGTAGAGTAATTGATGCAAATATAATAAATTCTTAAATATAGGAAACATTTCTTAGCCGTTTTTTTTGATAATTATTGAAATAAGCATAGAAAGCACGTTTTTACACGTACACCTGCATGGAACTACACGTAAGTTATGTACAGGCCTATGCATAGGGAACTGTAGAATTTTAGTGAGGCTTTTATTCGATCCCGCCACTGGGGTTATTACCTCCCCCTGCCCCCACTAAATTTCGACTGCTACTATGTACATACAGGATATGCGTACGGATGTGAATGATATACCTTTATTCATTATAAAAAATGAGGTTGTGTCAAAACGCTGACACAACCTCATTTTATATATAATAAGGAATTAATTATTCACCTTTGATAGCTGCAACCCCCGGAAGAGTTTTTCCTTCGATTGCTTCCAGCAAAGCACCACCACCGGTCGAGATATAAGAAACCTGGTCAGCCATACCGAACTTGTTGATACAAGCTACAGAGTCACCACCACCAATCAATGAGAACGCACCGTTCTTGGTTGCTTTAGCGATAGCCTCAGCGATAGCACGTGAACCGGCAGTAAAGTTATCGAATTCGAATACACCTGCAGGACCGTTCCACAAAATAGTCTTGGCATCTTCAATAGCAGCGGCAAATGCCTTCTGAGTTTCAGGACCAGCATCCAGACCTTCCCATCCTTCAGGAATATTATTTGCAGGAACAACCTGAGTATGAGCGTCATTAGAGAATGCATCAGCAGCCACACAGTCAGAGCCCAATACCAGATTCACACCTTTAGCCTTAGCCTTAGCAATGATATCAAGAGCCAAATCCAATTTATCATCTTCCACGATAGAGTTACCAATCTTTCCGCCTTGAGCTTTAGCGAAAGTATAAGTCATACCACCGCAAAGGATTAAGTTATCCACTTTATCCATCAGGTTTTCAATGATACCAATCTTGGTAGATACCTTAGAGCCACCCATGATAGCAGTGAACGGACGTTTGATATCTTTCAGGATATTATCAACAGCCTGAACTTCTTTTTCCATCAAGTAACCCAACATCTTATGGTCTGCATCAAAATAATCAGCAATAACAGCAGTAGAAGCATGTTTGCGGTGAGCAGTACCGAATGCGTCATTGATATAGCAGTCAGCGTATGAAGCCAAAGTCTTGGCAAACTCTTTCTGAGAAGCCTTCATAGCCTTCTTGGCATCTTCGTATGCAGGATCTTCTTTGTCAATGCCAACAGGCTTTCCTTCTTCTTCAGGATAGAAACGCAAGTTTTCCAACAACAGGACTTCACCCGGTTTCAAAGCAGCCGCAGCATCACCGGCTTTTGCGCAATCAGGAGCAAATTTCACAGGCACACCCAATTTTTCAGAAACAGCATCGACAATCTGACTCAATGAATATTTAGCATTTACCTTACCTTTGGGTTTACCCATGTGTGACATGATAATCAAGCTGCCACCATCAGCCAACACTTTTTTCAAGGTAGGAAGAGCACCACGGATACGAGTATCATCAGTAATTTTACCATTTTCGTCCAAAGGTACATTGAAGTCCACACGGACAATTGCCTTTTTACCGGCAAAGTTGAATTTGTCAATTGTCATCATAATCTCTTATTTTTGTTTATAGTGTATAAATACAATCTCGCTTATTTTTGGGTGTTGCAAAGTTACGAATATTTTTTATTAGCAATGTGTCAGGGCAGTAATAATTTTATCTGAAATGAAAAAAGAGAGTAAAAACCACTCTTTTTAAGAAAATCGAAAAAAAAATCATTTTCCCGCTAGGGTTGTCTCCAACTATCCTGTTATATATACAAAACGCGGAAAGAATGAAGACTGAATTGCTACATAAATATTTCAGAGGGGAAACCACCGAGAAGGAGGAGAACCAAATTGTGGAATGGACGGAAAGCAGCGCCGAGAACAAGGAACGCTTTCTGAAAGAGCGGATGTTGTTTGATGTCACCCTTTTCTCGGACGATTCGAACATACAACGGAAGCCGAAGGGACATCTATACCTGTATCCGCTACTTGCCATTGCCGCCATGGTGGCCATTGTCTTCGTTATGGATCTGCCACACATGCACAAGCCCAAGCAACAATTGTCACAAACCATCCGCATCCCGGCAGGCCAACGCGCGCAGATGGATCTTCCCGACGGCTCTGTGGTATGGCTGAACTCCCAGACCACATTGACTTATGATGAGAACTTCGGCAAAAAAGACCGCAAGGTAATGTTAGACGGAGAAGCCTATTTCGAGGTAGCGCACAACAAGGAGATTCCTTTTTACGTGCAGACAGAAAACATAAAAGTGCAAGTCACCGGAACAAAATTCGACGTATGTTCTTATAAAGGTTCAAACAGTTTCATAGCCAGACTGATAGAAGGTTCCATCAACCTGCTCGCCAATGATACCAAAGAAGGGAAGCCCATCACCAGCCTGACGAAAGGAAAGTATTTCTCAATGGAAAACGGTAAATACCAAACAGGTGAAATGAACAGCAACAATGCTCTGGCATGGATACAAGGCATTTATTACTTTGATGACGTTCCATTTAAAGAATTACTGGACAAGATTGCCCTATATTACAATTATAAGATAACCGTGAAGAATCCCAAAGTCTTAGAGAACTACCGTTGCACAGGCAAGTTCAAAGATCTGGATGGCATAGAGCATATACTAAAAGTGATACAGAAAGATCATCCGTTTACATACAATATTGATAACGAACATAACAAGATAACTATAGAATAAAATCACCATAGAAGTTTAACCTTAAAAAATGAACCGTTATGATTACATAAAACCTTTGAAAAAAAGAATCGGAAAGTACCCCCATACTCCCCGATTCGACAGCTAACAATTGACCTTAATCAAATTTATTAACTTAACACATTACAAAGATATGAGAAAAATTTCTTTGGAAGGGTATTTATACCCAAAAAGTTTAGCTTTTAAACAAATATTACGAACTATGAAGATCGCCTTAATTCTTCTGTTAGCCACAGCATTCAGCGCATTCAGTATGGATGTGCACTCTCAGAATGCCAAAGTCAATTTGGATGCCAACGACATGAAGGTAGCCCAACTGATCTCTGCCATCGAATCACAGACCAATTACCTGTTTGTATATAATAAGAAGAACGTAGACTTGAACCGCAAGGTGAAAATCAACGCAAACAATAAAGCTGTGTCCGAACTATTGGATGAGGTTTTTGCCGGAACAGGTATCACCTATGTCATGGAAGGCAAAAACATTGTTTTGACAAAAGAAAGCAACACAGCCTGCGAAGAAGTGAGACAGCAGAATACAATCACAGTAAAAGGTATTGTAACGGATATGCAGGGCGAAGCCATTATCGGTGCAAACATCATCCAGCAAGGTACCACTAACGGTACAATTACCGATATTGACGGTAACTTTACGCTGGAAGTACCCGCTGACGCACAACTGGTTGTATCTTATATCGGTTATAACACAATAACCATACCGGTTGCCGGAAAAACGAACCTGACTATCAAGATGGCCGATGAGACACTGAAACTGAACGAAGTGGTAGTGACAGCCATGGGAATCAAACGAAAATCAGAAACTCTGACCTACTCCGTACAACAAATCAACGGAGATGATATGACCCGCGTCAAGGATGCCAATATGATTAATTCACTGGAAGGCAAAATAGCCGGTGTCACTATCACGAAAAACTCATCCGGTTTAGGAGGCTCCGCCAAAGTATCAATTCGTGGTATACGCTCGGCTTATGAAAATGGAAACAACCAGCCCCTTTACGTGATCGACGGTGTCCCTATGCTGAACAGCACTTCCGTACAGGCCATGACAACCATGGGAGGCAACAATGACTCTGGAAATCGTGATTCGGGTGATGGTATTTCCAACATCAACCCGGAAGATATACAGTCCATCTCCGTATTGAAAGGAGCATCAGCTGCAGCACTTTACGGTTCACAGGCAGCCAACGGTGTTATCATGATCACTACCAAGAAAGGACATGCAGGATCTACCCGCGTCACTTTCTCAACCAACACCACTTTCGATTCAGCCATCAGTCTTCCGGAATACCAGAATTCTTATAATCAGAATTGGGAAAAAGAAAGTATGAAGAATTATGATAATTTAGGCGATTTCTTTTCTACCGGTGTGACTACCATCAACTCTCTGACAATGTCCACAGGAAATGATAAAGCCCAAACTTACTTTTCATACTCAAACACTTATGGAAAAGGTATCATCAGTTCAAATAAGCTGAACAAACATAACCTTACTTTCCGTGAAACCGGCAAATTCTTCAATGACAAGCTCACACTGGATGGAAATGTCAATATCATTCATCAATCTGTAAAAAACCGTCCCACTTCAGGCGGCCTTTACCTGAATCCGTTGGTAGGCTTATATACCTTTCCACGAGGTATGGACATGGAACCCTACAAAAGTGGCGAGATATGGGATGATGTACGTAATATGCCCAAGCACAACTGGTACAAGGACGTATCCGACGGAATGGAAGGAAATCCATACTGGCTTGTCAACCGTGTGACCAACCAAGATACACGTATGCGTACCATTGCCTCTTTAAGCGCCGCTTTAGAAGTAACCAGCTGGATGAAATTACAGGCCCGAGGCACACTGGATTATATCAGTGACAGATATGAACAGCAAATGTGGGCCTCCACTTCTCCTACCCTTTGCGGTGGTGACTGGGATTCCAAGACCGATAACGGACGCTATGCGTACAGCAACCATGATGAACTGATGGCTTATGCGGATTTCATGGCCATGTTCAACAAAAGCTGGAATAAAATCAGTTTAAACGCTGTTTTGGGCACATCCATTAATTATACGAAATCGAATACACTGAGTATGGATTCCCATCTGGCAGGTCTTTATCACCCCAACGTATTTACCCCTACCAACATCAATTATGGTAATATGTCTTCGGGTGACGGAAGCGCCTCTTTCAACGCTAAAAATGAAATGCAGTCTGTATTCGCCACTGCCCAGATTGGGTATGCCGATGCCGTCTATTTAGATTTGACTGCCCGTAACGACTGGTCTTCCACACTTTATGGTACAGACAGCATGGACTCCGGATTCTTCTACCCGTCAGTAGGTCTTTCCTGGCTGTTAAACAAAACGATTGATCTGCCCGAATGGATTAATTTTGCAAAAATCCGTGGTTCATTTGCCGAAGTCGGCAATACACTGCCACTTTATCAAGCCAATCTATATCCCACTATCGGAATGGGCGGCGTTATCAAACAAGTGATAAACTATAATGACGGGACATTGAAGCCAGAGATTTCAGATTCCTGGGAGGTAGGTGCGGAATTCAAGTTCTTACAGCACAGACTGGACATTGATTTCACCTGGTATAAAACAATTACAAAGAATCAATTCTTGCTTGTTCCCATGCTGCCGGGTTCCGCTTATGCATACAAAATGATCAATGCCGGAAAAATCAGTAACACGGGTATTGAACTGACCATTGGCGGAGTGCCTGTACAATCAGAGAATTTCCGCTGGAGAACCCAGTTCAATATAGCTACCAATAAAAACAAAGTAGTGGAATTAGCCCCGGGCTTCACCTCTTTTGCTTATGGACAAGACGGTCTGAATATGGCCTATCGTATGATCGTTAAAGAAGGAGGGTCATTAGGAGATATTTATGGCAACGCTTATGCAAGAGATGATAAAGGCCAGATAAAGTTCGGCGATGACGGGATGCCGATGGTACTCAATGACCGCCAGCAATACTTAGGCAATAGTAACCCTGATTGTACAATAGGATGGAGCAACTCATTCAATATTTACGGATTCAATGTTAATTTCCTGATTGACGCACGCTTTGGTGGAAAAGTCATGTCTTTCACACAAGGATATCTTGATTCCCACGGAGTCAGCAAGACTGTCGGTGAAGCCATGGACAGAGGATATGTAGATCTTGAAGGCACCCACATTGAAAATATACAAAAATTCTATACCACGATCGGCGATAAAGACGGTGTCACCGAACAGTATATGTATGACGCGACCAACATCCGGCTGCGTGAACTTTCCATCGGGTACAATTTTCCACAGAAATTTTTGGCGAAGACACGTGCCATCAAAGAACTGAATGTTTCATTAATAGCCCGTAACTTGTTCTTCTTCCATAAAGACGCACCTTTCGATCCGGATGCTGTGCTGTCTGTTGGAAACGCCAACCAAGGTGTGGATGTATTCGGCATGCCGACTACACGCAGTTTAGGTTTCAATGTTAAATTTTCATTTTAATTTATCCAACTATTAAAATAGACAATCATCATGAAAAACAAAATATTAGCTTTACTATTAATCAGCAGTGCCCTAACCGCCTGTACAGATCATTTCGAAAAATTCAATACAGAAGACGGAGCTTACACCGAAGACAAACAAGGTATGGACTTTGCAGGAAATACCATGTATTTCCAAGCCATAGAACAAGGCATTTATTTCAACGACCCAGCTCCGGGTGGTACGGACTGGACCTTCCAGATTATACAAAATCTGAATGTGGACATGTTTGCGGGGTATTTCCATGATATGGCATCCAAGTTTTTCCCCAACAACTCATGCTACAACCTGAACGATGGATGGAACTCGGCAGCATGGAGCTACACTTATCAATACACCGTCTCAGCGATTAACAAATGTGAGGCTGCCAATACAGACAGAAAACAGTTCTTAGGGATTAACAAAATACTGAAAGTAGCCACTTTGCACCGCTTGACTGATATTTATGGAGCAATCTTATATAGTGACTTCATGGATTTTGTCCCGGACAGCCAGGAGGCTACCTACAAAGCCATGTTTGCAGATCTGGACAAAGGCATCGAACTGTTAGATGAAGCTTTGGCGGAAGGCATCCCCGAAAATGCTTTTGCCGAACATGATATCCTTATGCAATCGGGCAACCGGACATTGTCAGCATGGTCCCGCTGGGCCAACTCCCTGCGACTGCGCCTGGCAATGCGCGTATCCAATGTGGACAAGAATCTGGCTCAAACTGAAGCACAAAAAGCCCTTAATGACAAGCATGGACTAATTGAGACCAATGCTCAAGGTGTGTTCGTATCTACTGAAAAAGGATATAAGAATCCGCTTGGAACCATTGGATTGTCTTGGTGGGAGGTTTATGCCAGCGCCAATATGGAATCATTGCTCACGGGCTATGGTGACCCACGCGCATCCAAATATTTCACTCCTGCCGTAGGCGGAAACGAAGGAGTACCGGGCAACTACAAACCTTTATTCGATTATAGTGGAACATTTAAAGGCATCCCCATGGGACTGGGTGGAGAGAAGAACATACCGGCCGAAAACAATGCGTACAAATATCATGCACGCTCCACCATACAAGTGGAAACTCCCGCTCCGCTAATGACCGCAGCCGAAGTCTGGTTTTTACGTGCAGAAGCCGCTTTACGAGGCTTTTCATCAGAAAATGTCAAGAACTGCTATGAAACAGGAGTCAGACTTTCTTTTGAACAATGGAAAGCAACAGGAGTGGAAGAATACTTGGATAGTGAAAGCAAACCTATTGACTATAAAGACGTATTCGATGCAACATGCAACATGAAAGCTGCATCCAGCATTACCCCGAAATGGAATGACACCGTCGGCAACGAAGAAAAACTGGAACGCATCATTACCCAAAAATGGTTGGCCATGTATCCTGAAGGAGGAGAAGCATGGGCGGAACAACGTCGCACCGGTTATCCTAAACTATTCAAAGTATTACACAATGAAAGCCAAGGAACAATTGACACAGACATCATGATCCGCCGTCTGCCTTATCCATCCAATCTGGCTACCGATCAGCCCCAGCTTTATCAGCAATTAACGAGTGCCCTTGGCGGTGCAGACAATGGGGGTACACGTCTATGGTGGGATACAGGTAAAAACAACTTCTAATTTCTATTTCAACAAGACGGATTATTTATAAAAAAGAGATTTTAAATGTTTCGCTTAATCAAGGTATTAGCATAAGGCAAAAAGAGTTCGTAAGACGGGGGACGTGATGTTTCCCGTCTTATTTTATTTTCAAAATGTCGTTCCTCCTTATTTCCCGATATTACCGGAGATGAGAATATGATGCCCCAAACACATATTCCTCCGGAATTATGCAAACTCCACCGTTCCTATTTGGAAATTAACCCTCACTGAGTTACCTTTGCAACTTCAACCAATTATAATAAACCATGAAAAAACTTCTATTCCTAGGTGCCCTGTTGTTGTCATCAACATACATGAGCGCCCAAACTTCCGAATATTATGAGGAAGCAGCCAATCCTATCGCCACCAATTCCACTTTATGGACTGACGTAACCGCTCCGCAAATCAGTTGGGGCAGCACAGACATCCGCTATAAAAAAGAGGAACCGGCACCTATCCGTAATACACAGAAAAGTATAAACCTCACTGCATGGAAAGGTGAAAAGATATCGGCCCAACTGGTCGTATGGACTCCTGAGACACTGAATGATCTGACTTTCATTGCAAGCGATCTGACCTCCGGCGGAAATACCATCAGCAAAGAGGATATCCAGACAGCATTTGTACGCTATGTCATGACTGACGAACTGAACAAAGACGGTCTGGGTGCATGCGGATACCGCAATAGCGCCGACTTTGACTCAACTCTAGTGGCAGATGTAATAGACCACATCACCCCCGCCCTGACCATCCCCGCCCATTCCACCCAAGGGGGATGGATCAGCATCAACGTGCCTCGTCAAGCCAAGGCCGGAAAATATACAGGAACCGTCACTGTAAAGTCCGACGGTAATACACTGGCTGAATTAAAACTGAATATCCAAGTGAAGAACCGTACCCTGCCTCCTCCTTCCGAATGGGCTTTCCATCTGGACTTATGGCAGAACCCATACGCAGTATCCCGCTACTATAATGTAGAACCGTTCAGCAAGGAACACTTCGATTTGATGCGTCCGTTGATGAAACTGTATGCCGATGCAGGCGGCAAGGTAATTACCGCCTCCATTATGCACAAGCCCTGGAACGGACAGACCTACGATGCTTTTGAAAGCATGGTCACCTGGCTGAAAAAAGCGGATGGTACCTGGTACTTTGACTATACCGTATTCGATAAATGGGTGGAATTCATGATGAGTCTTGGCGTCAAGAAACAAATCAGCTGCTATTCCATGGTTCCTTGGCGCCTTTCTTTCCAGTATTTCGATCAGGCCAGCAACTCTTTCAAATTTCTGGATGCCAAACCGGGCGAAGCTGCATACGAAGCGTTCTGGATGAATATGCTGCAAGATTTTGCACGACATCTGAAAGCCAAAGGATGGTTCAATATTACTCACATCGCTATGGATGAACGTCCGATGAAGGACATGCAGGAAACATTGAAGGTAATCCGCAAGGCTGATAAGGACTTTAAAGTCTCGCTGGCAGGAACGTATCACAAAGAATTATTGGATGACATGGATGACTACTGCATCACCATTGCCGAGAAGTTTACTCCCGAAGAGATTGAAACACGCCGTAAGGCAGGCAAAGTGACCACTTACTATACCTGCTGCACAGAACCCCGTCCCAATACCTTTACTTTCAGTGAACCTGCCGAAGCTGAATGGCTGGCATGGCATAGCGCAAAAGAAAATTTGGACGGCTATCTTCGCTGGGCTTTAAACAGCTGGGTTCAACATCCGTTGCAGGACAGCCGTTTCACGGCTTGGGCTGCCGGTGACACTTATATGATTTATCCGGGCGCCCGTTCATCCATCCGTTTGGAACGCCTGACAGAAGGGGTACAATCTTTTGAAAAAGTACGTATTCTGAAAGAGGAGTTCGAGAAAAAAGGGAATAAAGGAGCTATCAAAAAGATAGACAAGGCCCTGCAAATGTTTGATGAATTGGGAATGGACAGAGTTTCTCCCACCACTGCCGTAAACAAGGCAAAAGAGCTCATCAACCGATACTAGAGAAAAAAGGCATACGTCCGCATAAGCCTGTACGTATGTGTAGGACTACACATACTACAGGCTTATGCGAACGAACTTGAAAAAGCGAGCTTTCTGACGCACTATCTATTCCACCTTATTATTATCCGAAGTTCTGTAACCTCTCAGGAAATCAGCCACATTCATACGTTTTTTTCCTGCCAACTGCAAGGTGAGCACATTGATAAATCCGTCATTTACCGCAATTTGAAAATAAGTCTTCATATCCGTACGGATATCACCTACATTCATCTCATGGGAAGCAAAAACTTTTTCCGCCTCATATATTTTCAGAACCTGGCGTGTCCCATCGCCCACACAAAGTTCGGTCCATGCGGCCGGATAAGGAGACAATCCGCGAATAAAGTCATAAACCCGCTTCACGCCTTTATTCCAGTCTATACGGCAGGTCTCTTTAAAAATCTTCGGTGCCGGACGCAATGCTGTCTCCTGCCTGATCAGATCCTCCTGGGGAACGGGCTTTACGCTGCCATCCAAAATGGCATCCACTGTTTCCAGCACCAGTTCACCGCCCAGGTGCATCAGCTTATCATGCACAATCTCCACATTATCCGTATCCGCAATGGGAACACGCACCTGTTGGATAATCTCGCCAGTATCTATCTCATGTTTCAAGAAGAAAGTCGTAATTCCTGTTTCCGTATCTCCGTTTATCACTGCCCAGTTTATAGGAGCCGCCCCTCTATATTGGGGCAATAAAGAGGCATGCAGGTTGAATGTACCCAGACGCGGCATGTTCCATACTATTTCGGGAAGCATACGGAAAGCAACGACAATTTGTAAATCGGCTTGTAAAGACCGGAGTTCCTCTACAAATGCCTCATCCTTCAATTTCTCCGGCTGAAGCACCCGAAGGCCTTGAGAAACAGCATACTCCTTCACCGGACTAGGCTGCAACACACTGCCATGCCGTCCCATCGGCTTGTCAGGCATGGTTATCACACCTACTACATTGTAACCTCCTTCAACCAGTCTTCTCAGGCTCTCTACCGCAAAATCGGGAGTGCCCATATATACGATCCGCAAATCTTTCTTTTCCATATACTTACATTATTTAATCTTCAGAGAAATCAACCAATACCTGCCGGTACGAATTAAAGATCTTCGACTTGGAAACAAATCCTTTGTATTTTCCTTCTTCATCAATCACAGGTAGATTCCAAGCCTTTGTATCATCAAACTTCTTCATCACTTCTTCCATAGAATCAGCAACATTGATCCGTGCCGGAGGAGAAATCATAAATTTTTCCACCTTGAAACGATGATATAGCTCCTGACGGAACATGATGTTACGGATATCATCCAGCACCACAATGCCCAAAAGCTCTCCATTGACATCCACCACCGGAAATAAATTACGTTTGGCCTGCGAAATGACTTTAACCATCTCGCCTAAATCCATATCAGGCCACACTTTGTCAAAATCAGTCTCCACCACACTGTCAATATTCATCAAAGTCAGTACGGCCTTGTCTTTATGATGCGTTATCAATTCACCTTTCTTAGCCAAACGCATTGAATAAATACTATGTGGTTCGAATATCATAATGGTGAGATAAGAACTGACAGATACCATCATCAACGGAAGGAACAGGTCATACCCGCCGGTCAGTTCCGCAATCAGAAAAATCCCCGTCAGCGGAGCATGCATCACTCCCGACATCAATCCCGCCATGCCCAGCAAAGCAAAATTTTTCTCCGGAATATAAGGACCTATATGCAATTCATTACAAAAATGAGCAAAGATGAACCCGGTGATACATCCCAGAAACAAACTGGGAGCAAAGATACCACCACAGCCACCGCCACCGTTCGTCGCACTGGAGGCGAAGACCTTGAAAAGTACGATCATGGTCAAATAGACGAGCAGCAAATTGTCAAACCCATAAAAGATGGAATTATTCATCACCGTATTCCAATCCTGATTGGTCACGCCGTTCAGCAATAAATTAATGGTATCATATCCTTCACCATACAATGGAGGAAAAAGGAATATCAAGATACTCAGCATCACACCACCTATAGCCAGCTTGACATACGGGCTCTCATAGCGACGGAATATATTCTCCACCGCATTCATGGCCCGTGTGAAATACAAGGAAACCAATCCGCACGCAATACCCAACAGGATCGCCGAAGGAATGCGCTCCATCAAGAACGGTTCATCCATGTGGAACTTGAACATGGCATCGGGACCGGTCAGAATATAAGAGACCGTAGCCGCCGTGACACAGGAGACAAGAAGAGGCAGCAATGACGCCATCGTCAAATCAATCATCAAGACTTCCAGCGTAAACACCAAACCTGCAATGGGAGCCTTGAAAATACCCGCCACCGCACCTGCCGCACCACATCCCACCAACAGCATCAAGGTCTTATGCTCCATCTTGAACACACTACCCAGATTAGAACCGATAGCCGAACCGGTGAGCACAATCGGAGCCTCCGCTCCTACCGAACCACCGAAACCGATCGTTATGGCACTGGCTATCACAGACGACCATGTGTTATGCCGCTTGATACGGCTTTGCCGACGGGATATGGCATATAATATCTTCGTCACCCCATGACTGATGTCATCTTTCACCACATAACGGATGAACAATCCGGTCAGAAAGATACCAATAACGGGATACACCAAATACAACCAGTTGACCCCTGTAGAATCAAAGTTTTCTGTCAGAAACTCTTTGATCCATTCCACCAGGAACTTCAAGAACCACGCGGCCAATGCCGTAAAAATACCGGCAAGAAAGCTTAATATAAGAATAAACTGCTTCTCTTTTATCTTCTTTTCGCGCCATAAGATAAAGCGCTGCAACCAACTTTTCTTATTTTCGTCTATAATTGCATCCATTCTTTTCTTTACTCTCTAATAATCTTTACTTCCCCCCCTTTACCCAGTTTAATGATACTGGATGGCTTAGGGTGTCCCACTTCGTTTTGTCTATATTCCACAATATAATCCACCGCTTGTTTCACTTCCTCAGTGATCTCGCCGAAGTTAGCAGGTGAAGGCTGGCCGCTTATGTTGGCAGAAGTAGAAACGATAGCCTTGCGAAAACGGAAACACAATTGTTTGGAGAATTCCTCGGCCGTGACACGAATGCCCACACTACCGTCTTCGGCCAGCAAGTTCTCAGCCAGATTACGTGCCCCTTCATAAATAATAGTCAATGGCTTTGTAGTAAATTCTATCAAATTCCAAGCTACAGCCGGAACGTCGCTCACATAAAAATCCACTTTCACATCACTGTCCACCAATACCAGCATAGCTTTACTGTCAGCACGCTTCTTTATATCATAAACCCGCCTCACCGCCTCCGGGTTAGTGGCATCACAACCTATTCCCCAAATCGTATCAGTAGGATAAAGAATCACTCCCCCCTTCTGCATCACCTCGCAGGCTTTCTTCAAGTCCTCTCTAAAATCTTCGTTCATATCGTTTTTATTAGTTGGCTCTCACTTTAACAAATTGCAAATGTAGCAAATCCTCTTGATAATGACGAGTTAAACCCGAAAAAAAGATGCCTCTCCAATATTCTCTGTTACAGACAATATAAAAAAAAGTACTATTCCTCAAACAGGAACAGCACTTTTCCATTTTAGCTAGACAGACTTCATATAAATGGCCATAATAATCTAGTTATTCCTGCAATATTTTCCTCCGACCTCTTTTATTTGTCTATCCTGAACCAATCCACATCAGTCCAACCGCCATCATTCGTTTGAATAGACGGACGAGTACAAAACAAACCCGTTTTAGCACCAACCCATCTACCTTCTTTCACTCGGAATGGTATACCTAACGATCTATAAGTCCTTCCATCCGTGCTATAACTAAATTTACACATCACCACTAAATCATGTCCTCCTTCATTACCTGCATTTTTTCTGTCCTTTGTGGAAAACGTTGATTTCAGATAAATTGTATTACCTTCCAAAGGAACAGATGCATTGATTTTTTCCAGACTACCCCTGTCAGCCTCATCACACACAGACTGAGACAATACCAGCCCATCTTTAGTATTCTCCACGAACACCCCTGCATAATCCAATCCCATTACAACTAATCCTGTACGCTCACCTGTATATTTCTTAGTGGGTTTGAAAGTTAATTTAGTTGTCGCTGTAAAATTAGGAGCAGAGATCTTTTGTAACAACAAATTTGGGACATCCCATAAATTCCTATAACTATCTGTAACAGGATAAGAATAAAGACGTATATATCCATTTTGTCCATTACAAAACATCCATTTTTCGTTGATATTAGCATTCCACTGCCATTGTGGAGACAAAATCTGACTATTAAACTCATCACTTTCCTGAGGAGTACAAACAGAATACTTTTTACCAACATCTGGTTTCTTATAGAATAATACCGGTTCTCCGCAACCATCTCCATCTTTATCTATTCCTATGACAGGCCAGTCATCCACCCATTTCATAGGCTGAAGATGAAGCAAACGACCATGTGCACCTACATCTTGAAAATGTAAAAACCAGTCTTCTCCTGTAGTAGTGTCCACCCATGCCCCTTGATGAGGCCCGTTTATCTCAGTTTCTCCTTGAGCCAATACAGTCTTCCACTCATAAGGTCCATAGATATTTTTCGAACGTAACACTACCTGCCACCCGGTAGCCACACCGCCTGCCGGATGGAAAATATAATAATATCCATTACGTTTATAAAATTTGGGTCCTTCACAAGTTTCATGAGCTTCATGCCCGTCAAAAATAATACGAGACTGAGTTATGGCCTGAGTTGCCTCAGCATTTAATTCACAAATAGCTATGACACTTTTTAAACCGGCACGACTACCTGCATAAGCATGTACCATGTACACCCGTCCGTCATCATCCCAAAGAGGCGTTGTATCAATGATACCTTTACCTGATTTTACTAAAACCGGCTCACTCCAAGGTCCCTCCACTTTTGAGGATTTCACCATATAAACCCCTTGATCGGGATCTCCCCAAAAAATATAGAATTCCCCGTTATGATAGCGGATACTAGGAGCCCATACACGATTCCCATGCTGTGGAGAATGATCGTTTATGGGAGGTACGGCATAAGGTAATGCCGCACCAATGATACTCCAATTCACCAAATCCTTGGAATGTAATATTTGCAAACCGGGTAAACAACCAAAACTCGATGAAGTCAAATAATAATCATCTCCAACCCTACATGCGTCAGGATCAGAATAATCCGCATAAAGCACTGGATTTTTATAAGTTCCATCACCTTGGTCTGACACCCATACTTTTGAAACATAGTCCTGAGCAGAAACAAACCCTCCGCTCATTCCCAACAAGCAAAAAGCTATAACATATTTCTTCATTATTTATAACCCGTATTTTGAGTAAATTCCGTTTTATTTTCAATAGCATCCAAGAATGTCTGAGGGAATGGACGTACCCAATGATGTTCGTCCACATTTGCAGCATCAGGGTTACACTTTTTTATTCTCTTTACAAACTGTTCTTTACCAAATCGTTTCAAATCAAACCAACGCAACTGCTCTCCAGCCAACTCACGCGCACGTTCATCCAGTATAAAATCAATATCTTGTATTTGTGACAATTCAACACGCATTGCATCTTCATATCCGGATATAGCACGAGACATACGCAATTTATTCATATAATCCAAGGCATCCGCTCTATTTACTTTAGCTCCCGCCTCTGCTGCGATAAGATACATTTCGGCAATACGAATCATAAAGCCGTCACGAGTACTTCTATCTTCATCTTTCGATGCACGAGTAGGATCCGCAAATTTACTTAACTCCAGATATTGTTTCAGATTCTTTGTCGAACCATCTGCATTATACACATCATTTCTATCAAAAAGCTGATAACGATTTTCTGCCCATTCCCGTTGAGCTTTAGTTGCCTCTCCCTTAATGATATAAATGGCAGTATCAGTCATTGCGGTATACTTACCTTTTCCCTTTTCATTATTCATGATCCATAAATTACGAAAACTGCCGGCATAACGCTGGTCTTTCTCCTCATCAAACAAATCCACTAAATAACGAGTTGGCATATATCGGTTAAACGGACGACCATATTCTGCAGTACGTGTCATACCCGGTTGGTCATCATACTTCATACAAAATAGTAAATGTGCATTATTCCCTCCGTTTCTGATAACAGCTTTATCATCTAATTCAGAATTATACAATTGATTTGTTGAATAATCTACATACCATATCACTTCTTTATTAGAGTTTCCATCACTCTTCTTCATGTCCCATATTGAAGCAAAATCTTCAGCCAATTCAAACGGACCATTTTCTATCACATCTTTAGCCAAATCGTATGCCTGTCTATACATGTCCACATCATTTTTTTCACTTGCTCTAGTCAATAAAAGTCTGGCTTTTAAAGCTTTCGCAGTCCAAATGGTAACCCGTCCTCCATCATTTTGCAAAGTTGACAACTTGCTTTTGATAGCCCAATCCAAATCATCAAACATAGATTGGTAGATATCATCTGTAGAAGTTTTTACAGGGTTCATTACTATACTGGTAGAAGGCTGGTCTGTATAATAAGTATCTCCAAAAGTTTCGGTCAATATCCAATAATAGAATGTACGCAAAACCCTAGCTTCCGCCTCACGCTTGTTCAAAGTTGTAGCCAATATCTCATCATTAGATGGATTCGGTACTGTTCTTGCATGAGATATTGCTGTATTACACCAATTTATCGCAGCATAAAAACGGTCAAAATAAAAAGTACAGGCAGAATTTGTTCCATCCAAAGACTGAGTATATGCCGCCATATTATTATCCACGCATCCCGACCCTGCTGCAATAATATCAGTTCCAGTCTCACTTAGCCCAATCGCATCCTCTCTTCCTGCCCAAAAACGCAAAGGAGTATAACAAGCATTAACTACAGCATTCAATCCAGCTTCCGTATCATAATAACCTCCTTCTGAAGTCACATCACTATAGTTCGTTTCATCCAAGAAACTATCACAACCACATCCTAGAGTTAGCATCAAAGATGCCAATATAAATATATTTTTCTTCATAATTACTTTCGTTTAATATTATACACTCTATCAAAAATCCAAGTTGACACCAAAAACAAGCTGTTTGGTCATCGGAAATGATATTCCTCCTCCTCGTTCCGGATCATAATTATCAATGCTGCTGAAGGTAAAGAAATTTTTTGCAGTTGCATAGATACGTACACGCCCCAAACCTAGACCAGACAATACTTTTGAAGGAACATTATAAGCCAAAGTTATATCCCTCACCTTAACAAACGACCCTTTTTCATATTTCAAAGTTGAAGAATATCTAGTTTTTCCAAAACCATAAAACCGATTGGGACGTGGGAATTTATTAGTTGGATTTTCCGGAGTCCAGTAATCCACACTAGAACTGTTTTCCAATCCGTCCGGTTTATATCCCCTGTTAAATTCGTAATCAATCCACTGGCCTAAACGACTATAAATAAAGAAGGAAAATTCAAAGTTATGAATAGTAAATGAGTTATTTATACCAAAAGTAACTTTAGGACGTTTACTATAAACCACACGGTCTTCAGGAGTTATTTCACCATTACCATCCGTATCCTGAATCTTAATATCTCCAGGTTTCTGCCCATTTTTAGCAGCCTCATCCGCTTCATCCAGTTGCCAGATTCCTATCTTTTTATAGTCATAAAAGACTCTAAACGCTTCACCTACAAACCATGAGTTTGCCTCATCTCTCAGTGCTCCTGATGCCAATTCCTTAATCTTCTCTTTATTGTGAGACAGAGTAAAATCTGTAGTCCAAGTAAAATTCTTCTTTTGAATGTTTACAGAGTTCAGCGCCACGTCAATACCAAAATTTTCTGTTTTACCAATATTCTCCATAACCTCGGCATAACCATTAGTTGATGGAATCTTACGATTCATCAATACATTTCTAGTATATGATTTATATACATCTACAGAACCAGAAAGACGGTTATTAAAGAAACCAAAATCCACACCTAAATCAAACACAGAAGTTGTTTCCCATGTCAGATTTTTATTCGACATCGTTTTAGGATACAACCCACTAGCCAAATCATTGTTAAACGAATAAGTGGACGAACCTAAAAGTCCGACAGTCTGATAAGGATCAATAGCCGATTGCCCTGACTCTCCCCAACTCAAACGAAGTTTTAAATTAGACAGTTCGTCAAAACCTTTCAAAAAACTTTCTTCATTCATTCTCCAAGCTACCGCCACAGACGGGAAATATCCCCATTTATGTCCATCGGCTAATAATGAAGAACCGTCCGCACGTAATGACGCAGTAAGAATATAACGATCCATAAACTTATAGTTTACACGGCCGAAGAAAGAAGCTAATTTTTCCTCATTTAAATAGCTGTCAATCATGACTTCTTTGGTATTCGATGCCAAATTGTGATAGATATTTCCTCCATAGGTCTGTCCTTTACCCGAAGCCAAGGTGTACTCCTTACTTTTATAAATAGTACTTGTACCACCCATTATCTGAAAATCATGTTCACCCAAAATTTTAGAATAAGTCAGAACATTTTCCCAAGTTATGCCCGATTCTATAGTATGCTCTTTCAATGATTTACTATCCTTACCTTCTCCATCCAAAGAATTTGCAGAACAATAATACCCCCTTCTCTTATTTCTTGCATCCACACCTAAAGTTGTTCTAAAAAGCAAATCTTTTGTGATATTCCAATTCACATACAGACTACCGAAAAAACGGGTCGCTTTTGTATTATCTTTTACAGCTCCATCCACGTCATCCACCAACGGATTCGTTTGAGAATTATATCCCGGTGCAGGAAATCTTACCACTTCTCCATTTTCATCATAAGGTTTTGACAAAGGCACAATCTTATTACACATATTCAAAGGATCACGGCGAGTATTCTGATCTTTGTATGTATAAGTAATATTAGTACCAATCTTCAAGTTTTCCAAGAGTTTATGATCTAATGCCACTCTAGCATTCAACCGTTTATAATTATCATTTTTAAAAAGTCCATTTTCGCCTCTATATCCTAAAGAAATAGAATGTTGTGTTTTCTCAGTGCCTCCTGCTATAGACAATTCATAATTCTGATTAAATCCATTGCTCATCATCAAATCTCTATAATCTGTAGAAACTCCTTCTCTTACATATTCTAATTCCTGGGCTGCTGTAAAGACTTGTTCATCTGGTAAATATTCATTAGTTGTTTGGTTACGATATGCCTCACGCTTTAACTGAGCATATTCAGCTCCGTTCATAATAGAGGGATAAGACGAAATCATATTAATGGAAGCAAAAGCATTCAAAGAAACTTTTGATTTTCCTGCTTTACCTTTTTTAGTTGTAACGATAATAATACCATTAGCACCACGTGTTCCATAAATAGCAGTCGAAGAAGCATCTTTCAATACCTCAATAGATTCTATATCAGAAGGATTAATATCCAAAGTTGTGCCATAATCTATGCCATCAACTAAAATCAGAGGTGCATTACTAGCCTTCAAAGATCTTTCTCCACGAATAGTAAAACTCAAATCTGCTCCAGCTTTACCTGAAGAAGCGGTTAAATCCAATCCTGCTACTTTTCCTTGCAAAGCCTCTAAAGCATTTGTAGTAGGAATAGCAGTAATATCCCGAGATTTTACAGAAGATATTGCACCTGAAAGATCTCTTTTCTTTTGTACACCATAACCTACAACAACGACCTCATCCAAAGCTTGAGTGTCCTCTTTCAATGTAATTATGAAAGACGTTTGTTTTCCCACAGAAACAGACTGAGTGAGGTATCCAATGTAAGAAACAACCAAAACATCTTTTTCCTTTACATCCGGTATGGTAAATTTACCATCCAAATCCGTTATAGAACCATTTCCTGTTCCTTTCACAGAAACATTAACACCAATAACCGGTTCTCCCGATACGTCTTTTACTATACCGGAAATCTGACGGGCCTGCGCAAAAGACAGCAGATACAGAACACTGAATATCAAAGATATACATGTTCTTTGAATACATACTTTTTGATTCATAAACTAGTGTTTTTATAATTAGTAAATAAGGTAATTTTTCAACATTTTTTTAATTTAAAGAACTACGGTAACAGGCTCACCTGCTTTCAACGTTATTTCCTGTTTATCTATACCTTGCAACTGGATTTTCACAGTCTGATTTATTTGGGACAACAAGGTTGCTTTTACTTCTTTTTCGCGCCATGCTAATTCTTGCAACAAGATTCCTCCTCTTAAAGCCATCCCTTTTATAGTACCATTCTTCCATTGAACAGGTTTACAAGGTAAAAGAGAGATCACACCAGGTTCAGAATAAACCATCATCTTCATCACTAATGACGGATATCCTCCACAAATATCCAAATTAAATGTTTTCTTAGGGTCATGGGTTGAAACCAAATTGTTGTTCCAATAACTATTTCCAAGCCAGGTCAACATATCATAAGCTGTTTCTGTCTCTCCTAAAGCACATGCCGCAAAAGCCAACTGAACCATTCCAAACGCCATGACACCTCCGTTATCCTGTCGCCTTATTTCCATTCTGCGATTGATAGCACGTTTACATCCTTCTATCAAATTTTGATTTCCCATGATCAACGGATCATGAAAATCATATAAGCCGAACAAATGAGAAGCATGACGGTGTTTATGGTTATCCTGCAAATCCTTCCACATCCACTCTCTGATTTCCCCATTTTCATTCAACATATAAGAAGGCATTTTTTCCTGCATAGTTTTCCATACCGGAATCTTATCCTGATTTACCCCTAGAATCTGGCTGGCTTCTATAACAGAACGCAATAACCCATTAGCAGCCATTACATCCATAGTAGCATTGACACATGCCTGACTTGAACTATTGGCCGGATTATTCTCTGGAGAATATGAAGGATTAAAAATATATTTTCCGTCACTGCCTTCTTTTAAGAAATCCTCATAAAACAAAACAGCCTGCTCCATAAACGGAAGCGCACGCTCTCTTAGAAAATCTTTATCCAAGGTGTACATATAATAATCATAATAGAACAATGAATACCATGCGGCTCCTGCTAACCAAAAAGTCATCGGCCATGTAGCATCAAAATGATTATTCAGACCATGGGAACTAAAACGTGAAGGAACATGAATACCCCGGCAATTAAAAAGCTCACGCGCATTCACTTTAAAATCCTCCATATATGCTTCCAGCCTGTCGAACAAAGGCAACATCAATTCCGGGGTATTAGCCTGAAGATAATGCGAAACGACAACCGGAAGATTTCCATTAGTCGTGTAATCACCAGACCACGGAGGAGTCATAGTAGCCCCCCAAATACCTTGAAGATTAGGAGGATTAATACCTGTCGCGCTAATTACATTGTAACGTGCCGCATCGAAAAGTTTTTCTACAAGAGCCGGATTATCCCCTCCTGTTTTCAACAATTCTTCAGAAGATTTCATCCGATCCTCTTCTGAGGCATCCAGATCAATAGAAACACGCTCAAACAATTCTTTATGAATTTTCTTATGTGCCGCCAGCAGTTCATCATAAGTTCCATCATATAATTTTAATGCATGACTCATTTCAACAACCCGAGACTCATCCATATTATCAGAAGGCTCAATCCGGGCAACAATCAACACATCAGTGGCATCCCTGAGAATCAATTGGTCGGAATCCATTTCCACTTTTCCGTCCGAACGTATGACCTGTACCACTCCTTCATAACCTTTAAAACTTTTTCTGGATTCAAACTCCCAAGGTCTTTCATACCATGCCTTAAAATAAAGTCCGTTATCCATCGTTCCAGATTCAACCTTCTTTATACAAAAGTTATCATCCAGATTAAATTTCTTAATGCGACCCACATCATGCCTTATTATCTTCGAAAGGCTCAATGTTGTATTAATAGATGCCCCCTCTTCTGATGACAATTTCAAAACAACAAGATTGTCTGGTCTTGAGACAAATAATTTACGGGTGAAAACACCATTATTGTCTTCCCAATCCACTGTCACCTCACCCGAAGTAAAATCTACAGATCTGTCATATTGTTTAACTGTAGAAGTATCTCCTAAAAGATTGAATTGAAAAGCGGGAATAAAAAGATCTGTCGCATGTTTCCCTTTGTATCCTTCCGAGTTTGCCAAATCCACAATAAAACGAGATGCCTCCGCATATTTGTCCTCCAACAGCATCTGCTGAATTTTACCTAAATATTTTCCCTGGGTTACCGGTTTCCTTGCAGAATGAATAGGCAAATAAAGCAAGGCATGATTCAAAACAATGGATTCCTGATATGGATCTCCTGTCACCATAGCCCCCATTATACCATTTCCACTAACTAATGACTCCTCCCAAATTTTAGCAGGTCTGTCACTATGAAATCCCCTTTCCAGTGATATTGCACCATTATGCATTTCTGATTTACAGCTCCAGAAAGAGAAGGCAATCGCACAGCAGATTAAAATTTTCTTCATAGTACTTTTATTAAATAGTTTATTATATAAGATCCCATTTGTCAACCACAAATTACTTTGTTTGCAAACATAGCAAAGAGATAAAAAAGGAACGTGCATTATTTATGCCGTTCCGTGTACTTTTTAAACTACTTGATAGAGAAGTATATTATTTATGCTATTCTGTGTACTTTTTATGCCAGACTATAAAAGAGCCTTTGATTGATCAATCAAAGGCTCTTGTCTTATACTCACTCGGAGTACAATTCTTCAACTCTTTAAATACCCTACTAAAATATTGAGGAGAGGAAAAACCACTCATATAGGCTACTTGAGATATATTATATTTCCCTGAATCCAATAATTGTATGGCCCGCTTCACCCGCATATCCTTTACTAAATCAATGGGAGTCACTCCCAATATAGACTTCACCTTCCTATAAAAAACAGTACGTCCCATTTTCATCGTATCAGCCAGATCTTCAATTTTAAAGTCCTGATCCTGGAGCTTATATTCCACAACCTGAATCACTTTCTGAATAAACTCCTCATCAAAAGAAGTAATTTGGGGCATTGAAGGAGAGATGCTATCCAGAGAAGCACCCGGAACTGCCAAATTCTCCTGTTCAGAAGATCCGAGTGCTTGTTTCATAAAATAATCATGTAACACTCCGCGTTGCTTCAACAAGGAAGAAATACGGGCACGTAAATATCCGGAACTAAATGGTTTGGTTATATAATCATCCGCACCATATTCCAATCCTCTGATACGATCATCCAATGCAGATTTCGCCGATAGCAAAACAAAAGGTATATGACTGGTATCATGACTCTTTTTCACTTCTTCCAATAATTCAATACCATCCATACAAGGCATCATCACGTCACTAAGTACCAAATCCGGTAATTCCGACCTTATTTTTTCAAGCCCCTCTTTTCCGTTCTCCGCTTCTATCATATGATACTCCTTACGAAGAATGCTCACAATAAAATGTCTCAGTTCTTCATTATCATCCACTACCAGGACTGTCATATCTTCTATAAATTCTTCTTTTCGTTCCACTTGTGTCGCTATTGAAGACATCGTTTTGCTGTCATTTAAAATGAATTCCACATTCTTGTCCGATCGGAAAACTTCATAGCTTCTTGCCAAAGAAACTGAAAACACACTTCCCTGTCCCAATTTACTGTCCACCATAATAGAGCCATGTAGCATATCAACCAATTCTTTTACCAAAGAAAGACCAATACCGCTTGATAAATTAGAGTCCGTATGTCCCAACGTCTCGAAACGTTTGAATAACATATCTATTTTATGCAATTCTATGCCATTCCCTTCATCCCTGACTTTGAAAAGGAAAACATCATTTTGAGGTTCAAGAATAAAATCTATATTCCTGCCATCGGGAGTATACTTAAATGCATTCGACAATAGATTAAACATTATTTTTTCAAACTTATCGACATCAGTATAAAGCACATAACTATCACAGGAACAAATAAACTGAAAATTAATATTCCGCTGATGTGCCAGAGCCGTAAAAGTTTCAAAGACCTTTTTAGACAAGGACACAATATCGGTTTCTTCAATATACAATTTCATTTTGTTATTCTGTATTTTCCTAAAATCAAGCAATTGGTTAATAAGGCGCAACATACGGTCTGTATTCTTTTTTGCTATCAACATATTCTCCCGGCCTTCCTCACTCAATCTCTCATGATCAATCACCTCTTCAATAGGACTGGCGATCAATGTTAACGGAGTACGTAACTCATGAGATATATCTGTAAAGAAACGGAGTTTCAAATTTGTTATCTGCTGTTCAAAGTCCACTTTCCGTTTTAAATTAAAAATATAAGCTAAAGTTGCCGAGACAGCGACAATCATTAATATAATTAATATGACATACAGTATCCACGCCCACCCAGTTTCCCAGAAAGTTGGTTTTACATGAATAAATAATCGGGCCATATTATCAACCCATAAGCCGTCCCCATTAGTGGATTTCACTTCTAGCACAAAATCTCCTGCAGGAAGATTGACCAAACTGGCAGAATGGCCATGACCTATATAGTTCCATTCCTTATCTATATTTTTCAGACGATATGCATATTGCAGATTGCCCGAAGCGGCAAAATCCAATGCAGCAAAGGCAATCGAAACATTCCGCTCATTTTTTTCTAATGTCAAAGTCTGATCCACAATCGGAGAAAGACTTCCCATTTTGTTATTCTTACCAGTACTGGCATCTGTAAAGACAATAGGTGGTATAAAACTACTTTTATCCAACTTATCCAAATGCAAGTATAAAACATCCCTGTTTAAAGCCACATACATTCCATTTTTGTCATCCCTGACCAACGGTATTTCAGAAACCAACAAATGGGAATGAAAATAAAAACGATTATAAGATTCTATACTACCGCTATCCGGATCGTACTTACAAATCTGATCTTCAAAACTAATCCACAGTTCATGACTGTCTCCTTCCATCATGGTATAGGCCATATCCGAAGGCAGACCATTCTGTTTGTTCAAATGCATAAACTCTATATTGTCGCACAACAAATTTTTGGAGGTTACCAGATTCAATCCACTACTATGGGTGATAATATAGATTTCTCCTTTCCCACTTTCAAAAGTATAGATTACGTCATTATTGCTAAGACTGTTGGCACGTTTAGTATCACAGTGATTCAAATTAAATTGTATTTTCTTACATTCATCAGTTTTTGCAGGAAAAGTTAACAGTCCGTCGGTTGTCCCCACCAACATAACCCCGGTTGAGGTACAGTATATGCTCCTCACTTTTCTACATTCATTTTTAGGATAAAGATCTAGTCCGTTATCAGAATGAATGAAATACAAATCGGGAAAAGTCCCATCAACAACGTTTAATCCTCCACCATAAGTACCGATCCAAATATGCCCATCCACATCCTTACCAAAAGCATAAATAGCATCCGAACTGAGACTTCTCTTATCTTTCTTATCATGCTTGAAATGAAAAATACGGAATTTTTCATCTTCGGGAACAGCCACATAAATCCCATTTTCCCTGCTCCCCATCCATAAACGGTGGGCTTCATCCTCGAAAAAGCAATAAATGTCAGCACCAAAAAGAACCTGTCTGTCCCGAACCAAATCTCCCGTCTCATTCAAATTGCCTATATAACGGTGCTTGCCATCATAGAGTTCTATCCGTTTACTTTTATCGGCAACCCACACTCTTTGTCCGGAGTCCACAAACAATCCACGTATTTTATCATAATGATTCATTGAGAAATAACTGTAATTTTCATTCAAGAACGTTATCATGTCAACCCCGGAATCACAACTCAGCCATATATTTTTCTGATTATCAACTAAAAATTTTCTACCTGTAGCCTTATAAGCCACTTTTTCACCATTTATATAAGTATAACCCTCTTCAAAAAGATTTGTTGTGGAATTATAAAATGAAAATTCACCATTTGAGGCAAGAATCCAGATACGTCCATAACTATCCTCATGAATAAAGGTATACATTTTCTCACGCCGGCCGGACGGATAGCCCACAAATCCTATTTTATTATGATTCAAATCACAACAAACGACATTGGACCTCCCGTTAAACATCCATAATTTATTGTCTGCCGACTGAAAGAATCCGGATGGTGATAAGTCGGGGCTGTCTTTATCTATCAAAATATTCTCTAAATGGTTATTATAAGTATCAACCACAATGACCCCTCTTTTAGTCATAACCCCCATTTTCCCGTCCCGCAATGCTAACAGTCCCGCAATATCCCAATCTATTCTTCCAAAATCCGCCTCTTTTATTCCACTTTCCGGAGTATATAACACAATTTCTCCAGTTGAGGTTGCCATATAAAACTGATGATCCAAAGATACCGCATACTTAAAATTCCTTTTGTCCGACAATTCACGTTTTCCATAAACGAAGCATCCCCTATCTGTCAATATCCACTCATTATTATATGCATCCAGCACAACTGAATAGATCCGGTTTCCATGCTGAGGGACAGAACCTGACGGCAAAAAGACAACCCCATTATTTTTTTGATAATCAGCCTCATCAATACGCCACAGATTTCCATCAGAGGCAACAACCCATATAATTCCATTAGTTAATGGAATTAGTTTCTCCACCAAATCACATTCCTCTATCTGGGGATGACAAGCAAAGACATCCTCAAATCTTTCCCGCCGGGTATCAAACGGATAAACCTTATCGTCATAGGTATGGCACCATAATATATGACCACTGCCTTTAACCACCTGCACCATTCTGTTATATTTCAATTTTATCGCATCTGTAGGATACGACTTATAATTTTTGAAAGTATATCCGTCATATTTTTCCAATCCATTCCAAGTGGCAAGCCAGATATATCCGTCATCATCCTGAAGAATATCTTGTACTATATTCTGTGACAGACCATCTTCTATAGAATAATGCCGCACATCAATCAATCCTTGTGCGTGCACAAACAAACAAAACTGATATAATATAATAGCGACCAATAATTTTACCCGCATGTTCATCATTGTAAATAATATAAGATTAAAGTACAGCAAATTTATGCTTTTCCTATGATATCGTATAAAAAAAGCCAATAAAAAAGATGCCTTGACTGTTTTCTATAACAATCAAGGCATCTTTCCAATCAATGTAAGAAATTAGAATAAAGTATTCGTATCTTCTACCAACCGGCCCATAGCCCAAGCCGCCCGGATATTCAGCTCTCTGTCCAGAATCAGCACATCAGCATCCATGTCTTTCTGCAACGCCCCCTTCCGGTGGTCCACTCCCATGATGCGCGCCGGAGTCTCGGAAGCCATCCGCACGGCATCAGCCAGCGGAATACCCGCCTTCACCATGGTGCGTACCAATACATCCATGGTGGCTATACTGCCTGCCAATGAAGAATGGTCGGCCATTTTGCACACACCATCCTCTATAATCACATTAGGATCTGTCATTTCCTTTCCATCAGCGGCGGCGTATGCCAGCGCGTCCGTAACCAGGCAAGTCTTTTCCACTCCCTTCAGTTTATAGGCCAGCCGGAGAATAGTGGCAGGCAGATGGATACCGTCGGCTATCAGCTCGATGGTCATTCCGTCTGTCAGATAAACACTTTCCACAGTTCCTTCGTATTTATATTCACGGCATTTATGGAATCCCGGCATACCGTTATAGAAGTGAGCCGTATGGGTGAATCCGGCTTCAAAGGCAGCTTTTATCCCCTCGTATTCCGATTCCGTATGTGATACGGCCACCAATATTCCTTTTGATTTCAAATAACGGGCAAACTCCAAAGCCCCCGGCAGTTCAGGCGAGGCATCCCAGCGCTTGATGCAGTCAGTACTTTCCAATAAAGAAGTATATTCCTCCTTATCCGGATTTTTCAGTTTCCCGGCGAACTGCTCACCTGCCCTTTTCGGATTCAGATACGGTCCTTCGACATGCAGTCCCAGCACCGGACTGTCCTCTTCGTTCATCAAGGTTTCACATACCGTTACCGCCTTGCGGATTTCTGAAAAAGGAGACGAAGACAAAGTAGGGAAAATACTGGTCGCCCCGTGTTTCTGATGCGCTTTTATAGCTGCGCGGAACGCCTCCTCCGTACATTCGTTGAAATCGTGTCCCCCGCCACCATGGGCATGCATACACACGTATCCGGGTACAATGTACATTCCCTTGGCGTCAACCTGTTTCGCACCGATCAGCGCCAGGTCACAATTAGTCACTTCCAATATCTTATTATCCCGTATCAGTACAGAGCCTTCATCCAGCCAGCCTTGCGGAGTAAAAATTTTGCCGTTAATAATCTGAGTCAACATGATTAGCGAGTATTAGATAATATTTATTTAATGTTCTTTGCAACAACAAAAGTAAATACTTCTATCGAGAAAGAAAAACAAATCCTTCATTATCTTTTTTGTTTCTTCAGTGAGAATATGGGCAGAAACAAAAATATGCCAAGTATGGACATCACCAGCCCGCCTATAGTACCTGCCGCCAAGGGAAACCAGAAGGCCTCTTTCCCATCTCCCACCATAAAAGGAATAAAGCCCAGAATAGTAGAAACGACTGTCAGGAATATAGGCAGAATCTTCGAATTCCATGCTTTGGTGAAGGCACGCACCGGCAACAGCAAAGGATATCTTTTCCTTATCGCATTATATTCATTCAGGATATAGATGCTGGCATTCACCGTGATGCCGCAAAGCAACACAAAGGAAGCAAATCCTCCCTGGTCAAAGTTCAACCCGAAAAGATAGAACGTAAGGAATACACCGATGTAGGATATCGGAATAACAAAAATGATAGCCAACGGTTGCTTCAAGGAATTAAACAAAATACTTGTTGTGAAGAAAATGATGGCGATTACAATCAGCAGCAACGCATATTGCTTGTTATCCTTCTTGTTCCATGACCAGTAGTCCTGATCATTCTCGGCAGTATATCCCATAGGCAACACCTTGTTAAATTCTTCCAAGTCCTTCTTCAACAGCTTTTTCCCCTGTTCGGACGATCCGATATACTCATATTGCAGGCAAAGCCGGTATTGCTGGTTTTCTTTAGCCACCTTCTGGGGCGACTGCCCTTTCTGAACGGTAGCGAAATCGGCCAGTTTATAAGAATGTCCGTTGACCACAAACGGTATATTCACTAATCCCCACACATCATACAGCTGCCCCTGGAGTGATGAAAGTTTCAACTGTTCCGTCTGATTGTCAAACAACACGTTACCACAATAAATGTCCCGTCCGAATATCGGACGCAAAGCGGTAAAAAGCTGCGTAGCCGTAATATGCTCCTTCGCCATCCTCTGTCTGTCCAGGTCCAGATAAAACTCACTATAATCATCCTTCCACCAAGAGAACTCCGAGTTGACCGTAACTTCCTTGATACGGCGGTGCAACAACAACTTCTCTTTCAGCTGTTCCGCCCAATAAGAAAGTTCGTCATAATTATATCCGTATAGCTTCACCCGGAAACTGCCGGCACTCTCGCGCACATCATTGCTGAATCCCTGATCCTGCAAACCATACACACTCCAGCTTCCTCCCCCCAAAGTCAGTGCCTTACTGATGATACCGGCCTTCAATGTATAGGGAAACCCGCTCCGCTGATTCTCTTTGGTAAAGTAAATTTGGATATTGGCCTGACGCGCATTATAGACGTATGTCTGAAACTGCCTTATCTCCTTGAAATCGCTCAAATAGGTCTCCATCTTCTTTATCAGCACATTCATCTGTTCTAACGTACTGCCGTTGGGCAAAGTAGCATAAGCAGAAAGCACCACCTCACCTTCATCACGGTTAAAATAACTTCCTTCATATACTTTCTCCGCAAAAAGACGGAGACTGCCGCCTAAAGCCTTGTTGACAACCGGTCTCACCTTATCCTTATAAGTGGAGTTATCAAACACCTTATTATAATACTCCGCCCATTTTCCTTCCCCCTCTATTTTCTCGGGCAACATAAATACCGGCAGGCCGAACCCCAGCAGCAGCAACAGGCAAGCCATCACCCTGAACCGGCATAAGTAGTAAATCAGCCCCTGATAGAAACGGGTAAAATAGACTGCCAGCCGTTTCACCCAAGTAGGCCTCGGGCATAATCTTTGCGGTAAGACAGCTCCCAAGAAACGCGTTGCCCCCTTTTTCTTCCTTTTTTTCTTCTCCAACCCTATTTTGTCAATCAGTGACGGGACAAAGAACAGCGCCACAAACAGGGAAACCGCCAGATTGATAATGACCACCGCCGCAAAATCCTGCAAGTTCAGCCGTATCTTCTCATCCAGAAAGAAGATGATGACCAACGCCCCGATAGTAGTCAGCGTAGCCGCCAGCACAGAGACAAACGCCTTCAGGTTACGCCTGTGCAGAATATGATCCGTCATCACGATCGTATTATCTATCACCAAATTCAAGGAAATAGTAATGCCCGCCAATGAATAAAGCTGCATTTCCAAGCCAAATGTATAATAAAAGATGACAGCAACAGATATATTAACCACCAGACTGGTCACAATCAAGAACAGATAACGCAGATTCCGTGTAATCAACGCCACGAACAACAACAGAATCAACACAGTCAGTCCGGTACGGAAATAAATCTTATCCAGTTCTTTCTGAATATACTCAGTGGCATCATAACCGATGTGCACCTCATACCCTGCAGGCATCTTCTGTTGCAGCCCGCCCATAAGGCGTTTCACCTCATCACTCAATTTTAATTGATTAGCAGTTTCCTCGGCAGTGACATACAGATAAATAGAATTCAGTCCGTTTATCCGGTAATAGCTCTGCGGACGTTCCTCCACATGCTTCACCTTTATCAGTTTTTCCAGCGTAACCATTGTTCCATCCTCCGCCTGCAACTGTATGGCTCCGGGTGCAAACTCCATCTCCTTCTCAGTAGATGTACGTACCAGCCTTATCCACTCTTTGCCGCCAGCCCCCTTTTCAATGGAGCATACTCCCAGGAACTCCTTTTCATAATGCCTGTTAATAGCCTGTTGCACGGCAGACAATGTGATTCCCAAGCGCGAAAGTTGTTCACTGTCATATTCCAGCTGCCACTCCATGGGTGTCGCCCCGTTCAGTTCCACTTTATAAATTCCCTTCAATTGTCCCAATACCGGCTTGATATTCTCTTCCGCATACCGTTGAATCAGAATCGGATTGGCGGGAGCATTCAGTGTATAGGTAATAAAAGGTCTGGCAGCCTTGTCGTCCGAGCGGCGTGTACTGATTTGCGGATAACTCACACCTTCCGGCAGTTGCGGCCAAGTCTGCCTGATAAGCGTTGAGACCTCAAAGCGTGTAGCATCAATATCCGCGTGCTTGTCCAGTTCCAGCGTTATAGAGCCTCTGCCGTTATCCGAAGTAGAGTTCACCTTCCTGATCCCCTTCACCCTGGCCATCATTGCTTCCAGTTTGCTGGTCACCTCCGCCTCAATCACCCGCGACGAGTTGCCGGGCATACTGAAAGAGACAGTCAGTCCGGGCAAGGTACGCGACGGTGCCAGTTTCACCGGCAGCAACGGTACCAATACCCCCCCGATCAGTGACAGACAGACAAATATCACGATCAAGGTAAACGAAGACAGATTGCGCAGATTGCTCATTGATAAATTCCTGTATTAAAATCAAACCTATCCGACAAAGAAAAGCCCGAATCGAAATCATGCAGTGTCAGTTTGCGTATCTTATAATAGTTCAGCCAGTAATTCTGCAAAGCCGAAATATAATTTTTCTGTGCCTCCTGCTGCCGGTTCAGCGAAAGAGTCAGACTGTTCACATCCGCCTTTCCGATAATGAAACGCTGTCGGGTCTGCTCGTATGCCATTACGGCAAGATCCAAAGCCTCCTCCGCACTCATAATCAGGTTTTGCTGGATATTGAAATCATTCACCGTCATAATCACCTCTTCCTCCACACTCAGTTCCTCCTGCCGGGCAGCAATCTTCACCACATTCAGGTTATTCCTCGCCATATTATACTTTCCTTTCCTTACTCCCCAGTCAATCAATGGAATAGAGACACTGACAGACACCAAGTCCTGTTGCAGAGGATGCCTGTAAGCGTCTCCCAGCTTACCCGCCACCTGGTTAAACCCCACACTGGCATTAAAGCTGGCATTGAACCGGGACTCCTTCTTTGTCTTATCCACATTCTGTTCCGCTTCCAGCACATTCTGCCGTTGTTCCAGGAAAGTAGGGTTATTCTCTTTGGCCCGCATCAAGGCGTCATCTACCGGAATTATCTTTCCAGTGGGACGTCCCGGTATATCCAGTTCAATCACGGTATTCTTGTCCAGATTCAGAAAGGAAGCCAATGAGAACATCGCACGTTTCAAGGCTATCCGCGCATTCTGCAACGTATTGTGCGCATTCACTTTGTCCAGCTGCAAGGTCAGCAAATCGGCACGCGATATGGCCGCTATCTTGTGACGCTGCTGTCCGATGCTGTAAAGGGTATCACTGGACGCCACATTCTCCTCTGCCAGCCGGTAATCGGCCTGCGCCATGGCCAGTGCGAAGAAATAAGTCACCGCTTCTTCCGACACCTTTTCCGTGTTATAGATGAATTGCTTCTTCACCTTTTCATACTTCAGCGGCTCTATTTTCCGGTCCCAACGGAAAGCATTGTATCCCAGCAGGCTTTGCTGATAGCCCACACGCACGGGAATGGTGGAATATTGAGTCGATTTCGAATCACCGAAATTACGCATAAAGTCCAGTTCCGAGTCAATGTAGAACGTACCGCCCGTCCAGTCCAGATTCTGTTTGATACTCAGTCCGCCCGATGCGCTAAACATCTGCTGTTCACGATACACGTCCATATCCTCGTTCGAATCATAACGCTGGGTGATGTAACGATAATATTTAGCCGGAGTCAGGTCCAGTGTCAGGCTCGGCAGACGGTTCGCTTTGTACGTACGGTATTCCCAATATCCGGACAAATACAGGTTCTGATATCTGAAAGCGGACAAGGAACTGTCATTCGCAATCTCTATCGTGCGTTGCAAGTCCAGTTTCACCACCTGCTGGGCCTTTGCTCCGAGAGACAACAGCATACACCCCACTATCCATATATTATTAATGCACTTCATTCTTATCATGTTTTCTATAAATAAACCAATAAATCAAAGGAATGACAAACAAGCTGACCAATGTGCCCACCAGCATGGACCCGATCATGGCAATAGACAAAGGTTTCTGCATCTCCGACCCCATATCCGAAGTAAACAGCAGCGGTACCATTGCGAAGATGGTTGTCAGCGAAGTCATGATAATCGCCCTCAACCTTCGTCTGCCCGCCGTATGGATGGCCTCCACCAGAGGGACGCCCGTTTTCCGCAGTTCGTTGATAGCATCCAGCTTCAAAATAGAGTCATTCACCACAATACCACACGTCACGATAATACCTATGGCGGACATCAGGTTCAGCGTATGGCCGAAAATCCATAACGCCAGCAAAGCAAAAGCCGTATCCACAGGAATTTCCATCAAGACGATCAGCGGTTGCAGGAAACTCTCGAACTGTGCACAGAGAATAAAATACATCAGCAGCACAGAAACAAAAAGAATAACGGTCAGTTCCCCCATCATCTTCTCATTCGAAAAGAAACTGCCCGAGAAATCCACTTCCCACTCTTTATCTTCATCAACCGCCTTTTTTACCTTCCGCATCAATTCCGGAGCCCCCTTCACATCATAAAAACTCAAAGGAATATACTCCCCGTTCTTTCCCGCTGTGATACTTTTCAAATCCTCGGCAGGCACCACCGTCACCAGGTCGTTCAAAGGAATATGATTCACCTCTCCGTCAGCGTCCGCCCTCGTCTTTACCAACGTCTCACTTAATACGCGGTTTACACTTTTTTCCTCGCCGGCAATACCGATAGGCAGATATTGCTGGTAAGAGCGTAAAGTAGAAACCCTGTTCTCCTTAAAAGCCGTGCGAAGCACCCGTGTCAGTTCATCGTATGATACATTATACAACAGCAGTTTTTCCTTATCCACAATCAAATTCATCTGATTTCTGAAAGCGATGCCTGCCGGAGCACAGCCCGTCACCTGCGTAATCTCCTTTTCCAGCCGTTGCAGATGTTCCGCTTCCGGCGCTTTCGACTTGTCCGCCGTATGAAGCTCCGCCACCACATCCGCCTCTCCTGTCACAAACAACTTTTCAAAGATGGTCTCGGGAGGCGAGAAAGTAACCACCGCCAGCGGATACTTCTCCCTTATCTCCTTCTCCAATGATTCCTGCAACGGAGAGATTCCGGACGGTTCTTCCGTTTTGAAATACAGTTCCGCCTCGGTAGATGAAAGTTCGCTGCCCCCGTTCAATATATAATCCTGCATACCCACATAGGCCGTATGCTCCACCACCTTGTCGTCCACCCGTTTCATCAATCCATCCACCCGGCGGTTGTTCTCGTCCACATGGATATTCTCATTCCACTCTATCCTTGCCACCAGTTCATTCTGGTCAATCTGCGGCATGCGCTCCTTTCCCATTACATAAAAAAGATACACACACAGCGGAAGGGTGGCCAGTGTACCTGCCATACAAAGTTTCTTGTGCGAGAACACCCAGTCAATACCCTTGTCGTAAAAGTTCTCCAGCCACTCATTTTTCAACAGATTGTCAAAGCGTCTGGAAAGCAACCCTTTGCTGCGGATACCCGCCTTATAGAACAACAGATACAATACGGGCAGCAACATGATGCCTGTAACATAGGACACCATCAGCCCCACTGTTATAGAGAAAGCCTGATCCATAAAGATCGCTCCGGCTATGCCGCTCATAAAGATCAGAGGCACAAATACCGCGATAGTAGTAAGCGACGAACTGAGCATCGGTGTGATCATCTCGGTCGTACCCGCGGCACAAGAGCGTTTCAGCGAATATCCCCGTTCACGATACTGCGAAATATTCTCCGTAACAATAATGGCGCTGTCTATCATCATACCCACCGCCAGGATCAAGCCCGACAACGATATCACATTCAACGACACATGGCAGAAATAAAAGAAAAAGAACGTGATAACAATCGAAGTGACCATGCTGATACCGATAATCAGCGGCGAACGGACATCACCCAGAAACAACACGGCCACAATAAAGATAAATAAAAAGCCCAAAGAAAGGTTTTGCTGTAGATTTGAAATGGTGTAGTCCAGCAATTCCGTCTGGTTACGGCTTACACTGAATTCAATATCCGGATACAGAGAAGCAAAATAATCGGTTGTCTCCTTCAGCTTCTCTTTCATGGCATCCATATTCTCATCGCTCTGCTTGATAATGGCCAGCGTCACCGCCCTTTTTCCTCCGGCAACGGAACGTCCCATTTCTTTTTGCGAAACAATATCTACTTTGCAGAGTTCCTTCAACTGCATAATGCGTTCCCCTTTACGGATATAGATATTCCTTACATCCTCCGGTGTACGGAGCAAAGTGGCTATGCGGATATTATATTCATAATAGCCATCCCTCACCAACATGCTTCCCGGTTCCACATTATTGGCGGAGAGCGCGTTCTCTATATCCTCCACACTAATGCCCGTCATGGCCAGTTTATCTTTATCCGGAAGTATTTGCAAAAGTCGTCCGGGCACTCCGGTTATATCCGCCATGGCCACTTCGGGTAACTGTTCGATACGGCGTTTCACCACATTTTCCGCCAGTTCGCACAATTCCAGGAATTGCCGCTCGTTGGTTTCCTGATAAGCACCGTCGTTTTTCAAGGTCATATTGACATAGAGTACAGGAATGTCCGTCGCACTTGCCTTGATGGCCTTGGGGCGTGTCACTTCCTTAGGAAGACTGTTCATAGCAGCGTCTATCTTCTCGTTTACCTCTATAAACGCCAAATCGGTATTTACGCCAAAATCAAACTCCAGCCGAATCACGCCTGCTCCGTCACGGGTCTCACTTTTTATCTCTTTCAGTCCGGCCACTTGCAGCAGCTGCCTGCGCACAGGGGTCACCACCGTATTCTCCAGTTCGCGTGCCGATGAGTTCTCGCCCGTCACCTGTATGGTAATCTGCGGTATGGCAATATCGGGCAGCAAAGAAACAGGCAGCGAAAAGTAGGTCACCAGCCCCACAATAAAGCAGGCGGTAAAGGCCATCAGCACCGCAATGGGGCGTTGCAATAAGAACTTAACCATACCTTCTAATTTTTAATGACCTTCACCGGGGCTTCGTGAGCCAGATTCACATTTCCGGTAGTTATCACCTCCATGCCTTCTTCCAGTCCGTCTGTGACAGTATATTCCTCCATATTCTCCAATCCCGTATGCACATAGTTCCACATGGCTTTTCCCTCTTTCAGTGTAAACACCACCTGTTTGCCGGAACGCAGCACAACGGCCGTTTTGGGAATAACCAGTTGCTCGCCTACAGAGCGTTTCACGCTCACCCTCACATTCATGCCGTCGAACAATTTATTACTACCGTTCACCCGCGCCTTTACCCGTACCATTCCATTCTCGTCCACCAGCGGATTAATCTCGCTGATACTTCCCTGCCGCACCCCTGCCGCCGAAGCGTACGGAGTGATCTCCACCTTATCCCCTACCTTCAGCAATGGCAGTTCATTTTCCAGTACGGTGAAATCCACCTCCATATTGCCTGTATGGATTACCCGGCAGAAAGCTCCGGAAGTCTTGGGCATATTATATTTCTTTTCAAAGAGGTTGGCAATCACTCCGTCGAAAGGAGCCGTCAATGTAGCTTGTTCCATATCATATCGGGCAGATTCGTACTGAGCCTTGCTCTGTTCGTACCCACTTTTTACCTTGGCCAGTTCCAGCACATCGGCAGGTACCGCCTTCAGGTTATCGGGAGCATAGCCCTGTCCTATCAATACATCCTGCATCTCCAAGGTAGCTTGCGCCAAGCTGTTTTTATTCTGCACCAGCGTATTGTTCAACTTAAACAAGTCCAGTTGGGCTATCTTCTGCCCTTTCCGCACCATCTCCCCGTTCTTTACCCAGATGTTTGCCACCACTTCCGACGTGCGGAAATACAAATCGGCATAATCCCGGGCCGTCACTTTCCCGTTACTGATTAATTCATGATTGAAGACCTGCTTTTTCAACGGCATCACCGTCACTTCATTGGGTAAAGAAGGAAGTACTGTCTCCACTCCCTCTTTTTCCATTGTTTCCTTTTTTTCCCCTGAACATGCAGTGAAAGAAACGGCTACTAATAAGCCCGATACGAATACTATGTGTAGTTTCATGGTCATGTTTTGTGATATCTGTAACAAATAAAAACCTTTTATTTCTAATAAACTAATTTTCGGGTACTTTTTTTAATAATTCCTGTGCTTTCTGTCTCATCTGCTTGATAGCAGTCGATTGAACTTTCGGTTCTTTCCCCAGGACCGTCCTCACCATCCGTTCCAATTTGTCGCGTCGGTAAAACTCCGGTTCCGCATATAGATTAGCCAACAGATAATAAGGATAAATCCGTCCGGGCAGCCGATGAACAGCACGCATAAACCACTGTTCCGCACTGGCATAGTGCTTCATTTCCTGTTCATTCTTCCCTATCACATTCAGTATCATAGGGTCACCACTCACTTTCAACGCCTCCTTCAGTACCCTGTTCGACAGTTCCGGTTCATGTAATTTATGCAAAGCATGACCATATTCGAACATAAAACGGGCATTCCCCACCATTTCTTTCTGAATCTCTGCATAACATTCCACCGCTTGCCGGTAAGCTCCCGACTGGTAAAACATACGGCTTTTAGTCCATTGCTTACAAGCCGACACCGCTTTGCTTTTCTGCTGATAGTTATAGAAACAACCATAGCTTCCAACTAACAATAAGATAGTAAACAAAAGGCGAAACCAGCCTTTCTCCAAAGGCAGAACCCGGATACCACAAGCCAGCACTAATATCACTAAGGCTGAAACAAAAGCCGGAAATTGCAAAGGATAAGAAGAGAATGCAAATACCATTAAAGAAAGCAATGCACCGCATAACCCATAAATGCCTTGTTTATGACCTATGTACATGCTTCCTCCTATTATCAGCAGCCCGAAGCAAAGCACAGGCACTCCCCACGCAATGGCTACTTGCAGGTATTCATTAAAAACATATTCCGGGGCGCCTGCCACAAGCTCCTCTGTCGCCGTATAATCTCCGGTGGCAAAATAATCCTCCTGCGCCTGTCCATAAGCAGCCGGAACACTGTTCCATCCGCATCCTGCCCACGGATGCTCACTGACAGCATGAGCAGCAATTTTCCACATAAACAGACGGCCGTCTGCCGAATCCTTTTTCATTTGATAAATGCCACCCAATGCTATACCGACCAAAATAAAGATTACTATGGCAAAAGACACTGCCTGCTTACGATAATGCCTGATATAATGCTGAATTTCCATCCTATAGTGCATACCACAAACATAAACGGAAGAGACCGCTGCGGCTATCCATGCCGAGCGGCTCATTCCGGCAGGCAACACACAAAGAATCAATAACATTCCAGCCACAGCCATATAGTAAGGTATGGTTTTCTTAGACTCTTTCCGCTTTAACCATTCGTGCAGACAAACAGGAAATATCATGGCAAGGTAGCCTGAATAAGGACCAGGATTATAGAATGAACCGGTCAAGGTATAGAGGGAATGGTTGGAATAGGTAAAGCCATACACCTGGCGGATGCCCCAAACGGCTTCCATTCCTCCATATAGAATAAACACCCATGAAACAACAGCCGGAAGACATTTCTTTACCCTTTTCGGGAATAGGAGTACAAGCTGTACAAGACCTGCCAAGGAGAGTACACCACAGCCATACATCCACCGCCAGTCATCCGCCAATATATCGGCAGGAAGGGAAGACGTGCCACAACACACCACACTGAGGCACAACGCAACCGGTATGCCTGCCATCGAATTTATTCCATATTTCAAATATCTGTTTGCCATCTATTCCATCTTCATCCTATTTACCTTATTCTTTTAAATACCCTGTCCCAACGTATCTCATCCGTATCCAACTCGACGGACTTCCATATCAATGTCGATTTTCCCACAATAAACTTTTCGGGTAACAATCCCAATAACGCGAATCTTTAGAATTCATCATTTTGTTACCTGCCACAAAATAGTAATCTTCTTTAAACTGATATTCCTGTATGATACTATCATTCAACAGAAAAATGTCTCCACGTTGCACCTGTTTCTTTTTCTGTTCCCACTCTATCGCATTCTTATACAATATCCGATTCATAGCATTCATCTTCACACTTGCTCTTTTAGCCGGAATATAAAAAGGACCGAATTCCTTTATCGTCCAATTCACCAGACTATCACGTGGAAAACCCTTCATCACTATACCCCGATTCCGTTCCTCTCCGATCGACAGAATCTGTAGCAACTTATCTTGTAAATCAACGCACCCTAAAGTTCCCTTATATCTTCAAAGCTATCACCCGACATAGCGACACAGCGCTTTACATAATAAGTCTTCAAATTCAGTCCAAGACTGTCCCAACGACTGCGATAAAGGAAATTAAAAACCAATACATCATTAAATAAAACTGATAAGATTTTATCAACCAGCTTACTGCAATACTTTATATATTGTTTCCCTGTCTTCATCAAATCAAGGTTTGTTTTTCATTATTTAATACAAAAACATCCTTCTTCTTTGCCACGTATCCAGTTTCTCAACCATAATAACACTCTCGTAAAATAAAGTATCATTAAAGAATAAACATCAATAAGATTCATTTACAAATTACACCATTCAATCTTATAGAATTCATTTTTATATATTAAAATAAATAAGTTCAGCATCAATAGAAGTAGCATAAATACAATTCCTTTTCTCATCAACCACAAAATCAATTATAGGTTTGTCCAAAATATATTTAAATAACAAATCACCTTTTAAAGAAAATACATATAAGATTCTAGAGTAAGAATAATGCTCTTCATCCTGTTTTGATTTACCTGAATACAAAGCATATATTTTATTTGAAGTAGATTTTACAGATAAATATGCTCTACGAGAGTCCTTTGATTTTACTAACGCTGAATTTTTCATTGAACGTTCCACATCAAATTTAAAATTGAAATCTCTTTGAGGGCCTTTCAACATTTTTTCAATATTACCATTAGAATCGTATATCTCAATTAAATCCAAATATCTTCCAGCTAAGATAATTTTAGAACGATCAGGAGTAATACATCTCTGAGTAGAAAAAATATCAGCCATAATCCGTTCATTATAAGCATCCTTAAATTGCAAACAATAATTTAAAATTGCCCGCTTCGAACCATTAATAGAATCATAAATAAAAAAACGTTCTTTATATTTAAAAAGACTATTCACTATAAATCCTTTTTCCAACCAAATCGGATTGTTTTTCGCCAATAAAATAGTATCTCGCAAATTTAATATTTTACAATTTTCATCGGGCAAGAATACACCATCATTTAATTCCTTACATTGACGTCCAACCCAAATTTGTTTTGTTATATCAAATGTCCAAAAACAAGAAGAATCAGCTGATAATTCTACACTTGTAGCAGATAGTAATTCTTTTGGGCCATTTCCTCTTAGAAAAACTGCACCCAAATAATGTTTATCTAAAATAGAATAACAATTAATAAGTGTATCAGAACTATAAGCGGCATCAAGTGAAAACAAAATAGAATCATACAAGGCAACCTTAGTGGGATTGCATATTATTGAATCATTAAAAACCACAGATGTTAATGAAATAATACTATCAAATGATTCATCATTAAAATAATCACATGAATCTATATCTATCAAATCACTGTGCATTGACCTATTTGATGTACAAGCCTCGCAAAAACAAACAATAATTATCAATATTACATTTCTCATACAAAATCAATATTTACTTAACTAAGTTTTACTCTGTCAAAAAAATAATTATTAACTCATTCAAATTTTACAAATAGCATCTATCGCCTTCCTCTTAAATTCCCCTTCAAAAAGAAGGGAAGTCTGTTAAGTTTCCTATTTTCAGTTTCCATTAGTCTGATATTATTATCATTTTAATGACTAAATAGAAAGTAATTAGAAGCAAAGAATAACCCTACAGGTAATAACTGATTCTTCACATTACTCTGAAAGACAATATTGATAGAAATTTAACAAGCCTGCCCTTCAAGAAAGGAGAAGAAGACACACAATGCCCACTTAAGAAACTTAAATCAAAATGAGCTTATAGCACTTAACATTCATCTTTACCATCAAGAACATCACCAGAACTAAGTGTACATGAATCACCTGGATCAGGACAACAATGAACTCCTCCACTTTCTCCACCAGCCAATGCTTCCACATTAGCCAATGCCAAATCAGACATTACATCCGATTTCTGAGCGTTATACACATTCATTCCTGCTATCAAAGCAAATGCTGCAACTATAGTTGCTTTCAATATATTCTTTTTCATCTTGTTGCTAGTTTTAAAGATGATTAATGATTCGTGTTTTCATCTTATTCTCGGAAAGAACTCCACCGCAGAAAAAACGAAACTACCGCTTGCTTATTCTGATTATTTACACTACTTTTACATCGGACTTAACCT
>Ga0129316_1000011_pt1 | contig 175087 bp, 170 predicted proteins | sample Cm1ome_2_FD_94429 | JGI IMG/M metagenome (GOLD analysis project Ga0129316, IMG submission 94429) | Eastern black-and-white colobus group fecal microbial communities from Wisconsin, USA - Cm1022B metagenome | ecosystem: Host-associated > Mammals > Digestive system > Large intestine > Fecal...
ATTAGTGTATCATCTCAAGCTTACTTTGTCAAGAACTTTTTTAGCTTTTCTGTAAACCTGAAACCTGCTCTCTTGCGACAGCTCATCTAGTATACTAAACTTATTCTCTACTGTCAACTACTTTTAGAAAATTTTTTACTGCAGTGGTATTAACTCCAAGTGGTATTTTCAACCATTACCGGCAGTTATATCTTCTTATGTTTAATTTTTCCCTATCATAAAGTTTATTATGCACTACAGAGGACTTATATTGCCGATTTTTAACAAATACGACAGCTCTTCAGTTTTTGGAAACAAAAAAAGACATCCAAGATAAAAATCTTGAATGTCTTGAAACGTTGATATAATCGTATTGATTAACGTTTTGAGAATTGGCTTGCTTTACGAGCTTTTTTAAGACCTGGTTGGTGGCACCTACATCTCTTTAAATACTAAAAGCCTTTATTTCTGCACTTTTATCACTATGCACTTTTCACTTTATGTTATATAATTTCAAATAATTTCATTTAAATAAGGTAAATTTCTCAACACTTCAAAAAATAGAATACTGGGCTAGAGGTTATCTTACTAGACAAGATGCCTTTTTTATTTTGATTAAATATAAAGTTGCTTAAAACAAAAAAATTGAGAGTTGGCAGGGCTTTGTCACTTACTTAATAGCATTGAAATTTTAAAAATTGACCAAAAATAATGACAAGACACACTAATTAAAAAATTTAAAGTTCCCAGATAAGAAATTGAGGTTGGGATGTTATACCCAACCTTGTTTTAATATATTTGGAAAAATAGTTTGACACAGTGATTGGACGAAAGACTTAGGATTGAATAGTTGAAAGAACCTCAGTATCTGTCGCAATACTGCTGAAGGGCAAAGTTTTCTTGGACTGATACTGCTCTGTCTCTTTTATAATTGTGAATACAGATTTTTTAGGGTGATTAATCCTTCCTCCAGTTCTTCTACAGTGTCTGGAGAGCAAATGGCTATACGTATGGCTGATTGCTCTATCAAACTACCCGTAAAGAAACGTTCTGCATATAAAACTTCAATCCCCTCTTGTTTGGCAAGCTTCTCAAAGAACATAGCTAATAATCAAGAGCTATGGAAACAAGAGCTAGCAGCTTATCCATTTCATGAAGATGAAATAGTTATACTAGATGGTCATTTTACGCTTTTAGATTCATTAGGACAGATAGTTGAACTTCCATATTCTACTTTTGATGGTTTAAAAATTAATAGAATCATTTTAAAGATAGAAGTTCCTTCCACTATTCAAAAGCGATTGATGAAGAGGGATAACAGTCATTGGGACAAAGATTTGATTGATTCTTTTCAAGCCAGAGAACAAAAGCGAGTAATCGAATTTGCTCGATTAGAAAAGATTCCATTATTCGTTTATGATAATAATTCAAAATTGGAAGAATTAAAACAATTTCTTCTTTAGAATAAAAATAAGCAAGAGTTGTAGCTACTACTTGCTTATTTTTCATATCGTATCATAATTGTAATATTTTTCTAGTATAATATTATAAAAGGAGGTTTGGAAAATGAAAAAATTACTTAGTCTATTACTTTTAGGAATTGCTACTATATTTCTAATATCTTGTTCCAAGCAAAATACTCTTGACGGAGAATATTATAACCAATATGATTATCTAGTACTTGAAATTAAAGGAAATCAAGGAACATATCATGAAAATCACAATCATCCGATAACTAATGTAGATTCTCAAAATAAAACATTTACTTTTTCAGCTTCTGGAAGAGAATATGTTGCAACCTATGATATTAAAAAAGATGGGACTTTAACATTTGATACAGGAAACTTCCTAACAGGAGGAAATAAACAAACAGTTTATAAAAAAAATAGTGAAGCCTATAAGAAAAATATAAAAAAATGACTTAGAAATTTTCTCTAGGTCATTTTCTTGTTATTAAAAGGAGTTTCACATGCCATTTGGCTTCTACTTCTGTCAGTTGTTACAATAAAGTTTCGTGTGGATTAGAAATATACAAATCAAAATCATCAGACAGTTTGAGTATCAACTTTAAAAATAATTCCTTTTCTATCAGCTATGCTTTCAAATCGTTCTCTATTTAGTTCGTAAATTTCGTAGTAATTTTTTCTATTCCCTGTATCAAAATCGAGTGAATTTGTATAAATAGTATTGCCTCTTATCATTCCCATTAATTCCCAATATTGAATGAACTCGTTATCAGGTAGCTCATCAATCAAATGTTTAACATCATCTTCCTTTTCTTTGTATCCATCAAAAGTTCTAGTTATTAGAAAGTATATATAAGGTTTATATTTCTCAGAAGATAATTTTTCTTGATTATGAAGCATTTCATTTGATTCTTTTGTTAACAAAGGAATAATATATCTACCGCCAAAACGATAATCTACATGGAACTTAATACGTTCTGATAAGCTAAGGATATATGTATACCTTTCCCACTTGTCGCTTTCTATTTTGTTTATTAATTTATCTATTTCGTCCTTTTGAGTATTATTACTTTTTCCGCTATTCTCTACTATTTCTTGGTATTCTAGTGTTTTTTCTGCTTTCTCTTTGCTCTCCAAATAAATTTTTTTACCTAATTCATTTACTACAAAGTCAATAATTTGATTTTTGTTTCCTTTTTTTATTTCTCTAATGACTAACTCTTCAATTAAATTTCTATTTTCTTCAAATTCTTTACGTTCTATATTGACTTTACTTCTAAAATCATCCATTTTAGGTCGTCTAAATTTAGAGTATTCTACAGTCAAATAGGCCAAAAAATCATTGTTGTTATCTCTACTGATAATATTTTCCAACTTGTTCCTGTTAGAAAAAATTTCTTTTGCTTCTTCTGAAGACAAGTTCTTTATATACTCATCTACATAATAAATTCCTTTATTATCTATAAAGTGTCTTGGATAAACTTTTTCATTCTCAATTAAAATTTCATAGAATCTTTCCTTTATATCTTTTTTGCGATTTTGTGAGGAATGCATAGTTTCAACAAGACGAATTTCTTCGATATCTTCATCCAAAAGCAACATACCAAAATCCTTCAATTCGAGGTAATATTTTGGATAAAATAAAAAAATATAATCTATCGTAATTAGCTGTTTAACATCAACTAGTTCTCTCTTTCCTCTTTTAAAAAGTTCATAATTTAATAAATCAGAGAATTGATTTAATTCACGTAATGTCCTATTCTCTGATTTTATAATAGAAAAAATTTTGGGTTCATGTCGACCACTACTTATATCAAGTTCGTCATCTAATTTATTAAGATAGTCTCTCCAAATATTATTTGAATTTAAAGCGGAGGGGAGCTCTAAGCGTCTATCAATAATTTTTTGTAAAAACTTTCCGCTTTCATCATCACTTTTAGCAATCTTTTGATAGTCTCCTACAAATATTATTGGAAGTTTTCCATGTAGTATGTTAAATAATTTATAGGCTTCATTCTGTCTATCAGTCGTGATTCTATCAAAATCATCAATTACAAGCACCTTATTATTTGACAAAAATTTTGGCAAAAGACATATATACATTGAATCAGATTTTACTTTTAAAAGTTGATAAACCGTGACTATTAAAGCAATTATAGTGCTAAGTATGATGAGAAAATTGTGAAAATAAATTGGTAGACCTAAAAAGATTAATAAGTCCTTTAAATAACTTAGTAATCCTAAATTTATAGCAGGAGTCATTAAGACACTAGTAACTACTGCAATCACAATTAAAAATCTAAATAGATAATATAAAAATGGATGTAAGAGACTAAAAGCTATCGCAGTCACACTTCTCTCATCATGTGCTTCCCAAAGCTTTAAGTAAATAAATTTAGTGCTTTTTGCTTGCCCTTCCACTTTTTTTAGGAAAGTTGTTTTGCCACTCCCCCATACACCATTTAGAAAAAAAGTTTGAAAGATATCCTCTTCTGTATTTTGCAATTTTTGTAAAATAATCTTAGAAAATGTTTCTTCAGCAACTTTTGTTGAAACTTTATCAAATCTGATTTCTTTCATATCGAACTCCTATTTTAAGTATCGCTTTGTTAATATTAGTATATCATATACTTTTTAATCAAAGAAAAAAAGAAACAGCTAGTAACAATATATTGACTGTTTCAAGGAGACTATGAAAAAGAAGAGTTTTAGCATTATTTATAATATATAGGTGTGGGCTTAAATAAGTCCTAACCTACCCAAACGGCTAGTTTGTTGTCCTATATACTGAGAGGTCCTGACGTTTTTATTCCCAGATTCTAAGGCATTTGAAACTGGAAGTAATGAAAAAGATAGTTAGTATCCTTCTATTTGGCTTAGCAACCATATTCTTAATACCATGCTCAAAACAAAAAAGCCTTGATGGGGATTATTATTGGATTAGTGATAATCGAAATGAAAAGATTATGACAGTGGAACTGTTGAGAGTAATGGGGATTCACTATCACTTTAAATACAAATAAGAAAACTTTTAAACTTCTTTTGGAACAACTGAAAACTATTCTTATAAAGATGGTGTTTTTACAGCTAATTTAACGGGAGTTAAAAGAGAATACTATAAAAAAGATAGTAACGCCTACAAAAAGGCTCTGAAAAAGTATGGTTACGATAAATAGAAAAAATGACTTAGAGATTTTCTCTAGGTCATTTTCTTGTTGTTAGAAGGAGTTTTGCATGTCGTTTAGCTGCTACTTCTGTCAGTTGTTTAGGATTCCAAGCATAGTTAATGGACTGTCCTTTGTCATACAAACCCCAAACCTTAAATTTTGGATAACATTGTTTTACCAAAGAGATGAATTGAGTATCTGCTAGCTCTGGTAAGTCAATATCTGAAATGAAATTTGATTGATTTATTAAATAGTTGAACTTATCTAGTGCACTAGGTTCAAATTCATTGTAATCAGAGATGATATAGTCTTTGACTTGGTCAAAGTAACCGATGATGTGTTTGTTTTTTCTGGTTAGGTAATCTTCTACAATTTGTTTTGCAGATAATCTATTGATGTCTAATTCAAAATTTAAGAAGTCTGTCAAACGAGTTTTGAGAGCTTGAGCAGAAACTTGTAGTGCTACTTCTACCTCTTGAAAAGCCATTTGCTGGTAAAAAATCTTAGTCAGAAGCACAATATCAGGCATTAAAAGAAAAGCTGAGTAAAAATTAGCCTCTCTTTCTTGTAGAGAATCATCATGAAAATCAGTGAATACTCGCCCACTGTGATGTAATAAGATGTGCCCTAATTCATGACATTTTGTAAAATTTTGACGAGTAATAGAATCACTATCTTGATAGGAAATCGTTAAAACACCATCATTGATATTAAAACCTGCTATATCTATTCGGATATGGTGAGGAATAACAAGTATATTTTTCTTGTCAACTTCATAATTGAAGTAATCCTGAAAAGTATAATAAAGAGGATGTACTTTATTTAATTTCATGAATGGATAAAGTGTTTGTTTGACACGATTCCAAACATTAAAGTAAATTCTTTGCACGAAACATCAGTCTTTCTTTTCTTTATTCATAGCCTTAATGGCTTTTTCTCTCTCTAACAGAAACTCCCTCAAATCTTCCTCTAAGATTTTCTTTTCTTCATCAGATAAATTTTTAGAAGTTTTCCGATACAAAACTTCAAATGTTGATAAATCAATCTCATCTGAATTTTTGTAGTCAGATTTACCTAAAAGATAATCCGTAGAGACATTATAAAATTCTGCAATTTTAGGATATTTATCTGGAGTTGGTTTTTTTTCGCCTTTTTCCCAATTTGAATAAGTGGGTTGTGATACTCCAAATTGTCGCGAAACATCATTTTGCGTTAGATTAGCTTCTAAACGCAGAGCTTTTAAGCGTTCGGGAAACATTTTGTACCTCTTTAAAAATTTTTAATTTTTTTACAAAAAACTCTTGACAAATATAGCTAAAGGGTATATTATATAAATATAGCTGTTAGCTATATAACAATTTTGCTAGATTTCCCTAAAAAGTGAAATTAACTTCAATAAAGAATAGACAAGGCAATTTAGCAAAATAGTTGAATTTGTCCTTTGAAAATTGAATAAAAAAGTGCGTCAGACAACCTCACTCAAGCTTAGCTGACCAACACACAATATTGTTTAGCAACTATTATTGTAACGGTTTTATCGCAAAAAGTCAAGGAGGTTGGAGTAGATGAACACAAAAATCCTTTGGAGTTATCTCACGCACTCGGCTTTTTGCCCTTCTTGACCGGATAACAAAGGGGAACTGCTGGCGCTGGTAGCGTCGGAAATGCTGACAGGTAAGATTTGTTCTGCTGGGGTAGGCATAGGCGGTTAATCGTGGCTATAGTGAAGTGAGATGACTATAATAACAGAGATTAGTCAAGTACAGCTATAGGACGGTGATAACAACACTGAGTGTGCGACGATATGAGCACGCCCTAAACAGGACTTCCTGTTCTGTTTAGAAGAGTAGAAAATTGAAATTCAAAGTCACATCAATCAATAAACTTTAATTTTTTCCTCTATATTTGTAATTTTCTTTTGAAATATGGTATAATAAAGAAAATTACATTGAGAGGTGATGAAATGACACAAGAGGATATTTTATCTGAAGAACAGTGCCAACTACTTGTTGATGCTCTCCTTAAAGGAAACGAAGAATTTTGCGAAGAAATGAAAGCAAAAGAAAAAACAGAGCCGATTTACTCTGCTGCTAAAAATGGACGAGGAAATAAAATTGATAGTCGTCTTATCAAAACTTTTGCAAATCAAAAAATCAGCTTCATACAAGATTACAGTATAAAAAAATCTGGATATAATTGGGACTACGGTGAGTATATTTGTGAAACACCTTTTGGTCGATTCTTATTTGTCATTAAATCTGACAAGGCATTAAAAAGAGCCTTTCCTAAGTCCAATAGTGATGAAAATCTTTCTGAGGATGAGGATAAAAAATATTTTGAAAATTATTTGGGAATTAACCAAAAAATAATTCGTCAAAGCAAAGAGCCTGTTGAAGGTTTATTTGAGATTCCGATTCCTCTTTTTGAAGAAGATAGAAATTCTGAAATTTTGTTAATCCCAGATGAAGTTGCTCATGAGGATATCGATTTCTTTTTTGTTCTGACTTATAAAACATCTGGCGAAGAGATAACAAGTATTAAGCTGACATTCCCTAATCCCGTTTCAAATGACCTACGATTAGCACAAGACTTATCAAGATACATTCAAACAAGTCAAATTAATGGTAACAATAGTCAAAACCCTATCAATACTACTTCTCCTCAAGAAAAAGATGAGGACATAGAAAACTTTGACGAAGGAGTGATTGAAACGAAGAAAAGTAAGTAAAAAATAAAACGTAAAGGGGGATTCACTCGTGTTTAACGGTGATATATTAAAACAATTACGCCTTTTATATGGCATGACAAGAAAGGAGCTGGCGGCTAAATTAGATATAACTGAGCAAGCAGTTTGGCAATTCGAAAAAAATGAAATCTCTCCTAAAACATCAGTTAGACTTAAAATGACCAATTTATTTGGAGTACGTTCAGACTATTTTTCACAAGTAAGTTCCAATTCAAATTTTGACATGACATCCGTAGCTTTCAGAAATGAGGCAGAAAGCACACGAAAAGCCACAGATATACAAGAAGCTTATCTAAATGCGTTGGATTCTCTTACCGTATTTCTTGAAAGTATGGTGATGATTCCTAATCAAAAAATTATAGATTTAGTAAACATTCTTTCTCAAAAAGAACCAGACAAGAATAATCTAGAAGAATTGGCGCTGTTTACTAAAGAGTTTCTAGGTATCTCTGACGATAATAGTGACCTTCTCTATCAATTGGAAAAGTCTGGTATTTATATTTTTGAAAGAAAAATGGCTAACAATGAAGACGCCTATAGTATCTGGTCTAACACAAATAGACCATTTATTATTTTAGGAACTGGGAAGACTGCCGTGAGACGAAATTTTGATTTAGCTCACGAATTAGGACACCTTCTCCTACATCGAAATATTGATTTTAGCACCTTGTCTAGAGATGAGTTTTTAGAGAAGGAATCAGAAGCCAATAACTTTGCTTCTTACTTTTTACTTCCACGAGAAAACTTTATTCAAGACATGGCTAATCTTGTTGGAAAGCGGGTAAGCAATCCCGATAACTATATTGACTTAAAACGGAAGTATACTGTTTCCATACAAGCACTGGAATACCGTGCCTTTAAGTTGGGCTTAGTTAGCCCTTCACAACATGGATATTTTTACAGATTGATTAACAAAAATAATTATAAAACATTTGAAAAACTTGATGACGAAATCATTGTAAAAAGACCATCTAAAGTCAGAAGCATGTTAAACACGATTTTGTTAAATGTCTTGACGTTGGAGAGCCTATCTAGTGCTTTAAAGGTTGATAGCCGTTTCTTAGCTCATCTGTTATCGGTGCAGCCACAATTTTTTGATAAATATAAAAAAACGATTAGCGACGAAGATAAGTTTGATAACATTATCCGTCTGAATGATGTGTCTAGGGGTCTATTTAAATGCCCAACAATAACAACTATAACCCGAAAATCTTAGACGCCTTGGCTGAAGCTAAACGGATTTCTCGAGATAAAATGGTTGTTTCTTATGGCAGCTTGACAGAGTTGAAGAAAGCTCTTGAAACTTAATAATAATGCTAGTATAGACAGTTCTTAATGGAGCTGTCTTTTTTATTTTCTACTCCTCTAAGCTGATAAAGCTACTTAACACATTCTAAAGGAAAGTGAGGTACAAATATGAATGATTATGAACAAAGTTTTCGCCGTCTTTATGAGAACTTTGTTTTTTCTTTGAAAATCTATCCGTATAACCATTATCAAAAGGTTTTATGTTATCAAGTGCTAGAAAAAACGGATAAATTGTTTCACGACTACTAAAAAACTAGGCTTGTCAACGATTCAGTTAGTACAATGGAAAAAGCACTACAAATTTAAAGTGCAACAGGATTTCATCATGAATGGAGGTACAACATGAATTATTTTGAAAAACGATTCCAACAAATCTATGAGAAGTTTCTTTTCTCCCTTAAAATTTATCATGGCAATCCTACACATTGTGAAACGTGCTACCGAGACTGTCTGAATGAAATGGATAGTCTTTTTTTACGCCATGATACTCATGACCAGTTTGCTAAACAGCTTTTGAATTGTAAAAAGACTTTTCAATTTAAAGTTAAAAAAGCCTATTTTGGAATGTAAGGAGGACGGTATGACCAGAGTAAGAGCACCTGCCGATTAAAAAGATGAGTTGATTTTTTGACCTAGACAAGTCATAAAACGGTCTAAACAAAATAGAAATTGAGGTAAACATAATGGAAATTACAAAAGTATTCGTTGACCAAAACCAAGTCTTAGGAAATGAGGTCTTTGTCTCAGGTATGGAAGAAGTCCGTGCCAATGATTATAATCCTGTCTCTTACCGTATCTTTGAAATTTCAAGTCGAAAAGAGCCTTCTGCCTTTCTCATTGTAGAAGGTTTTAAAATGTCAGATGTCCCTGAGGGGCGTCAAAAGGTTGTCTTTCCTCGTGGAATTGCTATTGAACGCCGTAACTTCCGTTTTGGAGGCAAACGTAAACATGAAAATGTCATTGTTGCGGAAGAAATGCGTACGGTAAAGTCTAAATAAGAAATAGAATAGGAGAAACACTATGACTGTAAAATTTGCTGCTGATGTGATTGAAACTTTTGATACTGCAAAAACGCTTGGAACACTTAATTTTCTTGAAGCTCTTCCTAGTATGAAATGGGAAGATTACCTTGAAGAAGGAACGGGTGAAGAAAAACGTCGTGAAACAGATGAAGTGGACTATGTAGATGTGAAACTCTACTCTTCTGCTGTGAATGGGGATATTACCGTAACCGTTCCACCTGAAGCCAAAGTGGCTCAAATGACCGCTGAAAAGAACTACAATGAGGAAGTAACGCTTGTAGCTCCTACAGCTCGCTTCTGGTCAAATTCAGAAACTATTAACAATCGCCGTGTCCTGACAAGTGGGGTTAAACTACGGGCTAAAGATGTGGTGTTAGTGGGGAAGCCTGAACCTAAAAAGGAAGGATAATCGCCTATGAAGCTGTTCACCTATCGGGGGATTCGTGTTCGGAAGTTTCATGAAAAAATCAAACGGCTGACCTTTGCCCTTTTTCTGTTGCCCTTTCTCCTTGGAGGGGGCCTTTTAGCTTACCTGCACCAAGACCAGCTTCAAAACCAGTTTCAACGTGACCCGCTAACCTACGGGATTCTTTTTGCTGGAAGTTTATTAGGATTGTTACTATTAGACGGCTTGGTACAAGTGATTTGTTACCGAAAATTTCTTTTCTTTAGCCGTCTAGATAGTTTACGGATTCTTTCCCACTTTTTGCTGGATAATAACTTGTATAAGGTCAAAAAAATCAAATCGAATCATCACACGAGAGAACGGATTCTATTACCTCAAGTGTATTTGAAGCGGAACCGTTTTAGTATCACCGTTTCACTCCACCTTCAAGGTAGCCGATTCCAAGACCGTTTTATCGCTCTTGAAAAGCCTCTTGAAATTATGTTTGACGGAGACTTTATGAATAAGCAATTTACCAAGGGTTACGTTTCCTATACCATTGCCATTGACCAATTTTCAGGTCGCTTATCTATCTTTGATGTTAAGATGACTGAAAAAGGCATTTACCTGATGAAAGATGTTTATTGGGATTTCAATAAACACCCACACTTGCTGATTGGTGGTGGAACGGGTGGCGGTAAAACGGTTCTCTTGATGATTTTGATTTGGGTCTTGGCACAAATTGGTTATGTAGAAATTCTTGACCCGAAGCGCTCTGACTTTGTCGGACTGAAACAGATTCCTGTCTTTAAAGGGCGGGTTTACTGGGATAAACAAGAAATGTTAGCTTGTTTAAAGCGTGCTGAGCAGGAAATGGATAAACGTTATGACTACATGACCAGCCACCCTGACTATCAAGCAGGGAAAAAGTATTATGCTTACGGATTAAAACCTCGCTTTATCGTCATTGATGAGTTGGCAGCCTTAGCCGCTAAACTAGAGCGAGATTACCAATCATCTGGAGACTTTATCGAATACCTAACAGAATTGATTTTGAAAGGTCGCCAATCTGGAGTCATCATGATTGTTGCTATGCAACGCCCTGATGGAGAATACCTCAAAACGTCTTTACGTGACCAATTTATGAAACGGATTTCTGTTGGTCACTTAGAAGATACTGGGAATAAAATGATGTTTGGGGACGCTAACGCAAATAAAGTCTTCAAAAAGATTGATGAAATTGACGGAGAGGAGATTTTCGGTCGTGGTTATATTGCAAACGGCGGAGAAGTGGCTAGAGAATTTTATTCCCCTACCGTTCCCTTTGAGGAAGGTTTTTCTTTCTTTGAGGAATACAAGAAACTAGCTGTCTTAGATGACCCACTATTAGAGACAACAGAAACTACTCAAACGTCATCATTTGACTTGCCCGTTGAACAAGCAGAATCTTCCCTCCTTCCTCTGAATGACTTTGCCAAAGAATCCGATGTGCCCATTTCAACTTTACGAAACCTTGTGAAATACATAGAAGAACAGGACTATACATTCGTAAGAAGGGACAACCGTATTCTGCTAGATGAAGCAGATAGGGCTCTCTTGGAGGAAATTGTGACAGAGAAAGAACAGACTGACTTGCCTTATAAACAAGTTGTCCTTCAACACTTTGAAACACCTCCTGAGCCAGCGTAGGCACGAAGGTCAAGGTCAGGGCAAGGCCCGTCCGACCTGCCCGACCGAGCTGACAAGCGGGCGTTTTGGGGTGTGCCCTAGGCACGCCCCAAAAGGGCTTAACCTCCCCGATACTAATAGGGGGGTAAAACTAACACAAGCCCTTAGAAGGCTGTTAGATTCCCTATTCTTCCCGTCACTAGAACAAACACAAAAAGGAGATGGAAAAAGAGTGATAAGCAATACCGATTTAAAGCGTATCAGGCTTGAGTTAGGGTTTACCCAACGCAAAATGGCAACGATGATTGGTTATAGTTACTACAATTACCGAAACATTGAACAAGGTCAACGAAAGGTGACTAAGGAATTTGAACAAACACTCTTTCACTTTCTGAATCGCAAATCAGAAACCAAGCTAGAAAGCACGGTGGATTGGTTAAAAATTCGCTTTAAAACACTTGATTTTAAAGCTGTCATCACCTCTGTTCTAAAATTAAAACCAGCAGATTTTTTTCATGAAGAAAAAAGCCTATACAGCTATTCAGATATGGTAACCTATGGTTCAATTCGGGTGCTTTACTCCCATTCTGAAAAGAAAGCAGAAGCTGGAACGCTGATTGACTTAACAGGAGGGGGTTGCCGTGAGTTTGAATTATTATTGAAACAACAAGGTCGGGATTGGTTTTCTTTTCTCCATGATGTCTTTCTCTTTGCGGAACAAGAACGAAAAGATAGACCTTTGGAAGATTTTTTAGCCTTTCCACGCTTTGATATTGCCCTTGATGAATTATACAAAAAATCAGGGAATCTTGACTTATTTGATATTAAAAATCGGATTTTTGACAATAAAATCATCATGAAAAAACTAAAAACCTTTACCGCTATTGAAGGCTTGAAAAAAGTTGAAAATCGCTTTGTCAATCAAGGTTTGACCTTAAACTTTGGCAGTCGTCAATCAAGCCTCATGATTCGCTTTTATCAAAAAGATTATGAACAAGCCCTCTTAAAAGATGTTTCTGTTGACTATATCCATGAAGCCTATAATTATAAAAACCGTTATGAGATTGAACTACATGATACTAAGGCGTTTGATATTTTGAAAGAATGGTATACGCTGGAAACAGACTTGACCAAAATAGGTGCTCGGATTTTAAATAACTATTTTGAAGTGAAAGATTGGAACGGCAACTATGATAGTGAATGGGATAACCTGCTTGGCACACAAGCGGGTTTTAAATTTGTCACACGTCCTCGTCAAATTAACTACGCAAGGACAAAACATTGGGTCACAAAGCAAGTCTCTAGTGCTTTGAAACTGTTAAAAATTGTTGATATAGTCTATCAGACAGATGAGCTTTCAGAGATTATTTCTGAAGCCTATCTAAGTAACAATCATACAAAACTAGCAGAAGAAATTTGTGAACGAAATGGAGTTGATTTTGATGTCATTGTCGGACAGATATAAACCTATAAATATTCCTGATAAATTCAATCGTCCTTTTCAAACAAAGACCTTCCCAGTCGGTTATGAAGAACTCTACTTATCGTTTTACGATTTTGAATTGGTTAAAGATTTGATTGATTATTGGGGGCTCTTATATTATCAGCCTAAGAAAGATTCTGAATTGAAATATGCAGAACAATTTAGAAAGCAATCCTTTAAAGATGAAAATCACCGACAAAATGCGATTAAAAAGGCAACTAGACAAGAGGCTAGACAGCCTTTTTTTGAGGAGTTAAAAACAAAACCATTAAATAAGATGAGTCAAAACGTTCGTTGGGTGGCAGAGATGCTCCTACAGACGTGCTATGCTCAACTGGTACTATAAAAATGAAAGGAAAAATGAAATGGAATATAAAGTTGAATTGAATAGTCTGGACAATTTCAGGGCTTGGTCAGGTGCACGCAATACACTAGCAACTGTCCGTGAACGAGGGGATATGGACAGACTAACCTCACTTGGTGAAGATATTTTTTCAGGAAGTATCCCCACAGAAACAGAAATCAATGATTGGCTTTGGTTTGATTCTGATGATATCTATCGATTCCTTGGCTATCATGATTTGGTAGAAGATGACGTATGAGGGTTGTAAAGAAAATTTACGAGGGAATCTCCTGCTTCCCTGATAAAAACGAATTCTGGAATCTCTACATTGTCCTAATGAAGGAAAAAGAGTTTTTCTTAGACGCTTTTGCACGGGAAACTGCTAACCTTGATTGCCCCGCCCACTACCAACATGCTTATTTTACACTGGATGGTCAAGTGTTAGACTTCAATCAACACATGACGACACAACTTGTCACTCTTTTTAGACAGGTTATCTTAGAAAATCAAACAACATTTATGGAGAAACTGATAATGGCAACACAAAACACACTCGAAAAGAAAGTCAGAGCGGTCTCATTGGAGCTAGGAGAATTGATGAAAGCCCATGATGATAAAGAGGCTTGGAAAAAAGCAGGTGAATTGCACGGGCTTCTTAAAAAAGAAGAGGCAAAACAACTCCCTGAAGCACTGGTTGAAAGTCTCTACGCTGAATTACGAGGTTACTATTATATCAACGGTGAAATCAATAAACTTCATAAACAGCTTTACGCCAAAGGAAATAAATTGATTGAACTAGCCAATCAGTAAGGAGCACTTATGAATACAGTAAAACTTATCTATCATCACTTAAAAACTTATCTTGGGAACTTTACTAAACGTCCTAAAAAGAAAGGAAAACCCAAATTAACCCTTGCCAACAAAAAAACTGTCAATCTTGCCGTTCTGTCAGGATTGGCTTTTATTTTACTTGTGGGGTTACTAGGAGGCATTCGGGCTATGACTGTATCTAGTAAAGTCGCCAATCTTGAAAAAATGATGGCTTCTAAACAAGTCATTTCTTCTACCTCTTCTGCTCCCCAAATAATAGATAATCGCCTGCAATATTATCTAAATGATTTTGTAGAGTGCTATTTCACGATTCCTGCGGATTCAGACGGTCAAACCAAACAAGCAAAACAACTGAATAGCTTTTATGGTTCAGAGCCTGATATTCAAGCACAAGGTCAAGTCAAAAATCCTAGTCAATTGAGCTGGTCACGCCTGCTAACGGTTACGGATAATGTGGCAACATATGAGGTGCATTATAAGCAAATGGTAAAAAATGGGGATAAGACAGAAGAAAAAGAATTAGTGACGGGGTTTAATATCCCTTATGCCAAAACAAAAACGGGCTACTATGTGACGGAATTACCTTGGTTTTCAAGTTTATCGACCAATCAGGCAGTTAAGAAAAGCACCGATACAGAGGTCAAACTCAATCAGTCAGATAGGATTTCAGAGAAAGCAAAGAAGAAACTGGATAAATTTCTCAATGTTTTCTTCACTAACTATACGACTGACCAAGACAACTTGGACTTAGTGGCTCACAATATAACGGTTGTAAAAAATGCTACTTTTAAAACCTTAGATTTTAGTTACTACAAAGCAACCGATAAAGCAGTTATTGCCTATGTTCAAGTAACGTTTGAAGTTGCAGGCTCGACACATGCTGAAAACTTTACCTTGACCTTATCAGAAAAAGGGAAGTCCTATTATGTGGAGAAAGTCAGCCATACAATCCCTGCTAATTACGCAGATACAAAAGAATAAAAGGAGAGTTTAATCAATGAGTTCATCTAATTTACAAACATGGTTACAAGGAGATGGTTTCTGGTTCATTACCTTTGGAGCGATTATCCTGATTATTTTAGCTTGGAGAAACAGCTCTTGGGGGCGACTATTTACCACGCTTGTTTTCTACGCAGTCATTGCCTCTTTAACAGGAGGCGGACGACAATTACTTCATGTCCTTGGCTGGTTCCTCCGCCTCTTTGGAATTGAAACGGGGTTGTGACATGGAAGAAGAACGATTGTATGATTACGCTAGAGGGATAAACGCTCCCTACTGGATTCAAGAAGTTAAAACACAAAAAGGAAAACGCATTTGGTATTTTGCTACACCCATGCAACTTTCCTTTTTTGTAGTCTTTGCCCTCGTCTTGATTTTGATGTTGACGGTGTTTAGCTCACTTCTTCTTCCGTTGAACAAATTAACGCATTCCATTTCATGTTATCTTTATTGGTATATCCCTTATAAACTCGCTAAGTTCTATACAGAGTATGAACCACAAGGAAAGAAAATGCACGTTTTCTTATGGGATTATATCTGCTATCTTATGGATTTTCGCCTCAATCGTAAAGCGATTTATCATGAAGATAGAATGAAAATGATGGATGAAGAAGAAATCGTCTTTGAAAAAACAGATTTATAAAGGAGGTCTAATGGTTCTAAAACTAGTCTATCCGATTCTTAAAACACAGGATAATATAGCTTTAACGACAGATAAAACGGTGATGAGTTTTTATCGTATTCCCAATACTCCCATCACCATTACCGATAAAGCCAAGAAACAAAAACACAAGCTGACTACTGCTCAGCTGATTAAAAAACTAGTTAAAAACAAGTCCTTTGAAGTCTCCTTGATTCCAAAGGACTATTTGCTAGAAGAAAAGATGAAAGACTTTTCTCATGCCTTGTCTCCTGATAGTCAAGCATTGGGGGAAGAACTGTTGCAGTATTCGACAGACAAATTGACACAAGAAATGGAAATTCCCTATCAGTTTGACTGGTTGATTGGTGTCAATCTTTTAAAAGATGACCAGAACACCACCGTTCAGGATATGGCGGTTGAGCGCTTCTCTGAAGTCTCTGAAATGATTGCTAATAGCGTGGGCTTTCAATATGAGATTCCTGAAGATTGGACGCAAGAGTATCTGGTGAGTGAAGCGACCGTTTATCAAACCCTTTCCGCTCTTCGAGCACAACGCTTGACCAATGAAGAGCTCTTTTACTATCAACGCATGCAATACTTGCGCTATATTCCTCATCTAAAGCAAGAAGTCACCGCCAATCGGGCACTCTTTAATGTGACTGATACGGTCTTAAGACCAATGGCAGGGGGCTTTATGAAGCTAGATAGCCCCTATGGCTCTTCTTTCCTCACCATTCTTCCGATTGCTAAAACACCCATTATTTTTAATGGCTTTCATCTGGGAGAATTTACCCAACGCTTTAACTTCCCTGTAGAACTACGGATAAAGGCAGAATTTATCGAAAAGAACTCTTTAAAAGGGCGAATGGCACGGTCTAACATTCGCTACCGCAATATTATGAAGGAAGCAGAAAGTACCGATACCGTCCAACAAGATGAAATTATTCTGGGGGCAATGTCTCTCAAAGACTTGATGAAAAAGGTCGGCGGGAAAGAAGAAGTCATTGAATATGGAGCTTATCTCATTGTTGCTGCTTCTAGCCTATCCCAATTACGACATCGCCGTCAAGTGGTCTTAAGTTACTTTGATGATATGCACGTAGAAGTGAGTGAAGCTAGTCATGATACGCCTTATCTCTTCCAGTCTCTTCTCTATGGTCAACCACTTGAAAATAAGACCAGAACGTGGACACATTATGTCACTCCAAGAGGCTTGGCGGAGTTAATGCCATTTACCAACACAGCTTCAGGAAACCATATTGGCTGGCATATCGGACGGGTGGATAATTGGACAGGACGTTGGGAAAGTATTGAAAAGGCACAAGAAGCGTCTAAAAATATGGTGCTCTTTAATGCGACCGTTGGAAATAAAGAAGGGATTGCAGGAAAACTCACAAAGAATCCACATATCTTGATTACTGGCGCAACGGGTGAAGGAAAATCCTTTTTGGCAGAACTTATCTTTCTTCTAACCTCTCTTCAAGATGTGAAATGCTTGTACGTTGACCCAAAACGCTCTATCCGGAAACACTTTGAAGCAATTGCCCACCACCCAGACTTTGAAAAACAATTCCCGCTTCTGGCTAAACATATCAAACAGATAAACTTTGTCACCTTGGATAGTAAGGTGAAATCCAATCATGGGGCTCTTGACCCCATTGTCATGTTGGATAAAGATGACGCTGTTTCGGTTTCAAAGAACATGCTCAATTATCTTATTTTCTCTAACAAGCGGATTAAAGTCACCATGAAACAAATGACGGCTATTTCTAGAGCGATTAACAAAGTAGTTGCTCAAAGACAAGCAGGAGAAACAGTTGGGTTAAAACACGTCCTCAAAGAGCTCACCAATAGTCAAGATAGCACTATCTTTGAAGTAGGAGATTATCTAACATCTATTGTTGAAAATTCCATTTTGGAATTGGCTTTTTCAGACGGCGATGTTGAAGGATTGTCTTATGATAAACGGGTGACCGTTTTAGAAGTAGCGGACTTATCCCTACCAGATAAAGACACTCAACAAGATGTTACACCAGAAGATAAAGAAATCAATTCTACAGCTCTGATGTTTGCTTTAGGAGCTTTCTGTACACGCTTTGGAGAACTCAATCGTTATGAAGATACCATTGAATTTTTCGACGAAGCGTGGGTACTGATGAAGTCAGCAGAAGGACGAGCTGTTATCCAATCCATGCGCCGTGTTGGACGCTTCTTTAACAATGTCCTTTGTCTGATTACCCAATCCGTTCATGACGCTGAAGGAGATGATGATACTACAGGATTTGGGACACTCTTTGCCTTTAGAGAAGACAATGAACTTCCCGATATTTTAGAACACGTTGGATTAACGGACAATGAAGAAAATTTGGAATGGATTAAAAATATGATTTCAGGGCAATGCCTTTATAAAGATGTTTATGGCAATCTCAATATGATTTCCATTTATAACATTTTTAATAGTATTGACCCACTTCTAAAACCAATGAAAGCTACTGTTTCTTCCAATCTTGAAAATAAATACGCATCTTAAGGAGGTGAGCTTGTGCAAGAAGCATTTGAAAAATTAAAAGGCATGGATATTTTTGCTTTAAAATCTTATACAGTACAAACTGGATTTTTGGATATTAGCGGAATCTGGGTGATGTTCAACGAAATCTTTGTCAACTTCCCCTTTTTCCTCCTTAACCTCATTGTTGGTTTCTTCTCCCTGATGATTCGGATTTTAGAAAATGTCCGTCTTTATGACACCTACAAGCAATATGTTTTCAATGGTGCTCAATCCATTTGGCGAGGATTTACAGGAGCTCCTTCTGGTGTGGCTCAATCATCATTAGTCTTTCTGATTCTTCTTTGCCTAGCTTTTTATCTCTTTTATCAGTTCCTCATTTCTAAAGGCAATTTCTCTCGAAAATTGCTTCATGTCCTTCTGGTTCTCTTTTTAGGCTTTGGTTGGTTTGGGACAGTTGCTGGAACTTCTGGTGGATTGTATTTGCTCAATACAGTAGACAATGTCGCTAGTACTACGATTCATCACATTTCTAATGTCTCTGTCTCCTACGGAGAAAATCAATCTTTAAAGATAGGGGCTTCTATCGCTGATTCTTATATCGCAGAAACTTCTTATAAAGCCTATCTTTTTGTCAATACAGGACAAGAAAACGGGAAATACAAAAACCGTCAAACAGGAAAAGAAGAACTGTTTGATGATTCAAAAGTCCTAGGCAGCTTGGATAAATCAGGCAAATTTAAAGCCGTTTCTACCGCAGATAGAAATGATTACTTAAAAATGGGAGATGGAGCTAACGATGATAAAGAGAAAAACCGTTGGGTATCAGCTATTCCTGACTATATTCCTGTCAAGTTCTTCTATATCCTTTTTAAAATGGTAGAAGCGATTGTCATTGCCATTCCTATTGTCTTAATTCAGTTGCTCAATGTCCTTGCACAAGCCCTTGTCCTTATCATGATTCTTCTTTTCCCTATTGCCCTTTTGGTTTCCTTTATTCCCAAAATGCAAGATATTCTCTTTGGAGTTTTTAAGGTCATGTTTGGAGGTCTTGCCTTTCCAGCCATTACAAGCCTTTTAACCTTAGCTTTACTTTACCTTGAAAAAATCATTGAAGACTTAGTAAGCAGTCGTTTTGATAAGGTTATTGGAGATTTTTCTTCCTTGTCTACTTTTAGCGCTCTCTTTAAACTAATCGTTTCTGTTTGTGCTAAAGGTGTGATTTATTGGCTGCTTTGGAAATACAAAGGAGAATTGATTGAATTGTTACTCGGTTCACGAGCAAAGATTACGTTTGATGAGATAGATACCAAAGTCAAAGAAACCGTGACAAATGGACAGGAAACTGTGAAGCAGCTGCCGGCAAAAGCTACTAACGCCTTTGAAATGGCTCAAACATCCGGAAACTTTTTCCTTGCTGGAGCGGGATTTGGAGCGGGACTCTTCATGAATGCTGGTAAACAGATGAAAACTCTTTTTTCAAATCCCCATCCAACTTCAGAAAAAACAGAAAGTTCAACGCCTTCAGAAAATGACGAGGAGGAAACACCCGCTACTTCTTCCTTTGAAGAAATAAGTGCTCCCGACGAGGTGACAACACCGTTTCAAGAGCCCAATATGCCAATGGAGACTTTTGAATCTGCTATTCAGGAAGAAGAAACAAGTACTCAACCTTTTGACACAGAACCTTCCCCGCTGATGGATACAAAGCAGAACAGAGAACAAGAAGAGTTTGAAGAACGCCGTCAAAATCGCCTCTCTTGGAGACAAAAACATCACATCAATAAACTTGAAAAAGAATTAGAACCTTACAAAGATGATGAAGCACTATACCAAGCGCAAGGTTCAAATGCTTTTATCAGGAACTATCGTAAAACCTTGCCAAAAGACGATAAATTGAAAGTCAATATCAACCGTAAACATCAGATAATAGAGGAATTAGCACGATTGAGAGGAGGAAAGGAATGATGAATACACGCATTTATTCTAAAAGAGGTTTTGAACAGACGGTGAACAATGCGGTTGCCCTTGCCTATGGAAGGAGAAAGCCTTCTATTGACTTTCTCCTTTTATTTTCAGTAAAAGAGGCTGAGAAAGAGCAACTGTTAGCAACTATTAAAGAAAATCCTCTCATTTTAACGGCTCAATGGCGATTTGAAACAGTAATGATGACAGTCTATGTGAAGACTTAGGAGGAAAGATGAAGAAAAGATTAGTAATCGTCAGTAGTTTAAGTATTCTCCTTTTACCTTTATTCTTGGTTGTCATTATCATGGGAGCTTTTGCGGGTAGTGCATCTTCTAATGGACAAGCCAAAGGATTACAAACGAAACTAACCGCTAAAGAGGTGGCTCAAAAAGCTAATATTTCAGAAGAACGAGCTAGTGATGTCATCAAAATTCTCAACTATGAACTCTCACAAGAACAATTTACTATCGCAGGAGCTTCTGGAAGTTTAGCGGTTGCAGAGCGCGAAAGTGGCTTTGACCCTAAAGCTGTCAATACAGGTGGTGGCGTAGCTGGTTATTTCCAATGGTCGGGTTGGTCTTCTACTATCAATGGCAATCGCTGGTCAAAGGCAAAACAAAAGAAATTAGATTCTGATATTGAACTAGACCTCTTGTCTACAGAGCTAAACGGCTCTTATAGCAAAGTCAAAACAGAAATACAAAAAGCGACTGACCCTGAAGAGGCAGCCCTTTATTGGTCAGAACATTATGAAGGGGTCGCTTTATCAGACGGTCAAACCAAAGCTAGTGACCTGAAGAAGAATGCGAGAAAATGGTATAACCTCTTCAAAGACACTTTAACAGGTGATACAACTAATGCCAAAACACGATACGGTGGAGGCGTAACTTCTGATGGAGTGCCTGCTGGATATAGCCTTACAAAGGCAATCAACACTTCTAACTATACTTCTGCAACTTATCCTTGGGGACAATGTACATGGTTTGTCTATAACCGAGCCAAAGAGGTAGGCGTTAACTTTGACCCTTATATGGGCAATGGTGGGGATTGGAAGCAGAAAGCAGGCTACCAAACCACACATACACCAACTGAACATAGCGCTCTTAGCTTCTCTCCTGGACAAGCTGGCGCAGACCCAACTTACGGACACATTGCGTTTGTGGAGCAGGTCAAATCAGACGGGTCTATTCTCATTTCAGAAGCCAACGCCAAAGGACTTGGAGTTGTTTCTTACCGCACATTTGATAAAGCAACAGCTAACCAATTTACATACGTGATTGGGAAGTAAAAATTTGACAAAAAACTACATTTGTCGTACAATTGAAGTACAAAAGAGGTGATTGTATGACTAAAAAAATGTTTCAAAAGCGAGTAGATTCAGAATTACTAGATGAAGTATCGGTACTATACAAATCCTTAGGAACTTCTGTAGGTGACGCTTTCGTGATGTTCTTACAAAAATCAAAGGAGGTGAATGGATTGCCATTTGATTTAAGAAAACAAGTCCATGCTATTTCTGATAATCCTTTAGAAAGACTAGCTTTGGCAAACTCAAATGTTATCAAAGTGACTGCTTCTAATCCAGAAGCAATCGCAGATTTCTTTGATGAAGACTATCCAGAATACGAGGAAAGACATGGACAACTATAACCCATATGATATTTTGGTAGCAACTATCGCTTTTAGTGATGGGACAGGAGCTAAAAGACGTCCTGCTCTAGTTATTGCAAATAATGAAGAAGTTATCAGAACCTACCGTATCACTAGTCAGTATTCCCGTAAATCATCTTATATCCGTTCAAAATACTTTGAAATAAAAGAATGGGAAGAGGCAGGATTAGTGAAACCATCTTGGATTGATACTGTTCAACTTTATGATTTAGACGTAGAACTTGTTCAAGTTCGCTTAATCGGAAAGTTAACAGAAAATGACCAACAGAGATTTGAAAAATTTTTAAGAGAAAATTAAGATTATACGATTATATTATAAATAATCCTAAAACTTTTCTTTTTCATAATCTCCTTAAGGTAAGGGCTTTATAGCTCTTGCTTTTTTTATTGCCTAAAAGGGAGGAAAACTATGCAAGTTATTTTACCAGAAGAACAAACAAAAGAAATTCAACTTTTTGTTGCAAATCTTATTAAAAATGAGATTGAAACCGTTAAAGAAGATTCAGGACAAATTAGTCCTTTTTTAAATAAAAAGCAGACCTGTCAGTATCTGGGAATTTCAAATAACACGCTGGATATCTGGATAAGAAAGGGAATGCCACATATTCGGATTGGAAAAACAATTCGATTTGATAAAGATAGTATCCGTAGATGGATGATACAACTGGAAAATCACTTTTGATTTCATTATAATAAAGTCAGGGTAATTTTCTAGCTCAGTAAAAAGGAGATTACTATGACAATTACAAAAACTTCAAATGGTTCTTATCGTTTAAAACTCTATGTTCCAACAGAAGCTAGACCTTCTTTGGGAATTTCAGGACATTACTACGATAAGCGTTTTAAAACAAAAAAGGAGGCTAAAGAAGCTGAATTACAAATTTTAATAGATATTAACACTATCCAAAAAGGGGGTGCATTACCACATCAAGCAATCAATGGCGATATTCTCTTCAAAGATTTTTATCATAATGTCTGGTGGGAAGCCTATAAAGCAGGTCAAACGACTTCAACAAATAAACCACCCACTCTTCCAACAGTTAACAATACAGAAACTGTTTTTAGATTACATATTTTACCAATATTTGGAAATTATTCCATTAAATTTTTAAATCAGAATAAAACGGTTGTTTTAAATTTGATGACTGCTAAAGCAAATGAATATGCCAATTTCAAGGTCATACGTAGTTATGTTAATTCTATTTTTGACTGGGCAGAGGAATTAGAATATATTGAAATGAATCGCCTATCTAAAACAATCAGTCGTATTAAGGCTACTAAAAAAATCAAATTACAAGAAGCTAAGCGTGATGAAGATTTATACCTTACTTTAAGTGAGTTACGGGAATGGTTTGAAATGTTCCAAGAGGACCTAGAAAACAAAAAATTGTCGCTTAAAGACTATGTTTTATTTTTTACAACTTTTATCTTAAACGACCGTAAATCGGAAAGCTATGCTTTACAGTGGAAACATATCTCCTTAGATACATCTGAAATTGGTTTAATTCAAGCCTTGGATAAATATAAGAAGCCTAAGTCTACTAAAGGAGAAAAGAAAACAATTTTTACTATTCCTCAAGAGTTAACTGTTCTCTTATATCAATGGAAAATTCAACAAAAAGCAGAATTAGCAAAATTTGGTATCATTCAAACTCCAGAACAATATGTATTTACTTATATTGATACTAAAGGCAATGTGAATAGCCCTCTGCATGTAGATTACCTTAATAACAAGATGAAATCTGTAGAACGTCGCCATAAAAATCTTAGGCATGCCACTCCTCACATGTTAAGGCATACTGGTGCTACTTTAGCTAAAAAGGCAGGAATGTCTCTGGAATCCATTTCAGAAGCTTTAACACATAGTGATTTGAGTACAACAAAGATTTATGTTAATACTTCAAATGTTGTTCCACTTAGTGCTGGCGAAACTGCTTACAGAGAACTCAAAAATAAATAAGGTAAAAATAAGGTAAATTTTGAGGTGAGTTTTTCAAAAAGTGCACGAAAAAACACCCAATGAGGTAAACATTGAGTGTCTGTAATCGTTGCTGTAAAGCGATTCTTAACGTTTTGAGAATTGTGAAGCTTTACGAGCTTTCTTAAGACCTGGTTTTTTACGTTCAACCATACGTGCATCACGTGTAAGAAGACCAGCGCGTTTCAATGAATCACGGAAATCTGGGTCTACTTGAAGCAATGCGCGAGCGATACCGTGACGGATAGCTCCTGATTGACCTGCGTAACCACCACCTACAACGTTAACGAAAACGTCGTATGAACCTTCAGTTGATGTAACTGCAAATGGTTGGTTAATAACAAGACGAAGGTCAGCATGTGGGATGTATTCTTCTACATCTTTTTTGTTAACTGTAATTTTACCAGTACCTGGAACTAAACGTACGCGTGCAACAGCGTTTTTACGACGACCAGTACCTGTGTATTGTGCTTGTGCCATTTAATAGATGCTCCTTTCTCTCTTAGATAAGTCCTTTGATATCAAGTACTTCTGGTTGTTGTGCAGCATGTGTATGCTCGCTACCTACGAAGACTTTCAATTTCATGCCTTGTGCACGTCCAAGAGTGTTGTGTGGAAGCATGCCTTTAACTGATTTTTCAATCAAGCGAACAGCATTTTTAGAACGAAGTTCACCAGCTGAAATTTGTTTCAAACCACCTGGATACATTGAGTGAGTGTAGTAGATTTTATCAGTTGCTTTTTTACCAGTTAATTTAACTTTTTCAGCATTGATAACGATAACGAAATCACCTGTATCAGTGTGTGGTGTAAATGTTGGTTTGTTTTTTCCGCGAAGTACGCTAGCAACTACTGCAGAAAGACGTCCAAGAGGTACATCTGTTGCGTCAACAACGTACCATTTACGTTCAACTTGGCCTGGTTTAGCCATGAATGTTGTTTTGTTCATGAGTTCTCCTATACGAATTCGTTTTTGTTTACAAAGTGTGGATGTTCCGGTCCACGAGTTATTTGAAAGGTTCCGGGGCCTTACAAATGGGGTAAACAATACCGTTTATTATAATACCAAAAAAAGTGGTACCAAGTCAACACTTACCTACCATCTTTTCTAAGTTTTTTAGCGATTTTTTCTTCTTTTTCATAGAAAACGCTTAGCGGAATTTACGGGTATTTTCTGCTAAGTGAACTAAGTGGCGTAAAAAGTCATGCGTTTTGGCTTGGTAATCATAAGTCCTACCTAAATCATAGATATAACCATTGATATAATCAACTTCTGTCTGACGTCCTTTGCTCATATCTTGGTACATTGATGGATAATGCAGAGGGCTTGTTTCCGCGCTGACATACCGAATGGTCTCCCATTCTTCATCACGACTATTCAGAGGAGTAATGCCCGCTAATTCGGCAACGTTATAAGCTTCATCAATTAATTGACGTCCTAGTTTTTCGGCACCTTCGTAATCAATGAATTGTCCCATACGAATTTCAAAAAGGGTGCAAATGGTATTGATGACAGAATTGAACACAACTTTTGTGTAAAGTGTTCCTAAAAAATTATCAGTCAGATTTGGATTGAGGTTTGAGGCTTCAAATTCAGTTATTATCTGCTTTTGAACATCATCGATCGTTCCTGATTGAGCGGCAATATTAATAGAACCAGCACCTACTTTTCCAATAAAATCAACATTTCCTGCGTCTTTCAAGACCGTTCCAATCAGACAAGTTCCTGCTAAAACTTTTTCAGGCGCAAAATAGCGATTGATTTTCTCGATATGTCCCATACCGTTCATTCCTGTGAAAACATATTGATTTTCGTGAAAGAAATGCTTACTTCGTTCGAGCAACTGTGACAAATGTATTTGTTTATCAAAAATGATAAAAACATCTGGTTTTCCTTGGTATTCTTCTGGTGTCTGAATGCTAATTGGAATCAGATGACGATTTTTACCATCACGTGATTGATAAACACCACCTTGTTTTCTAACCGTGTCGATTTGCTCTTCCCACGTATCAATAAAATCCACTTGAGCACCGAGGTGTTCTTTTAATAGCAGCCCAAAACGTAGTCCCATTGCACCACTTCCAAGTACAGCATAAGTCAAAGCCATGTCTTTTCCTCCTTTGATTTTAAAAATTATATCACTTCATCAGTCAAATATGGAGGAAATCAGGTATAGAATTTTCTTATGGCTAGCTATAAATAAAAAAGGCTAGAACTTACTATTCTAACCTTTCTCTATTATCTTGCTTCTTTTCCGATTGAAAAGACGGCTAATGTTCCTGGTCCTACATGAGCAGAAATGACTGGTCCTAGTGGCATGATGAGGACATGGTTAATATCTTCATGTTCTAGTAATGATTTTTTGAGTGTTTCAGCACCTTCAATGTCATTGGCATAGGCAACAACGGCAGTGTCATGCGCTAGTGATTGCGTTGCTTGGGCAACGACTTCTTTCAAGGCTTTTTTGCGTCCACGAACTTTGGCTAATGGAACTAACTTTCCAGATGGCTCAATCCACAGAAGTGGTTTAATATTTGCTAAACTTCCTACAATAGCTGATGTTTTTGATAAACGCCCACCACGTACAAGATGATAAAGGTCATCAACCAAGAAATAAGTTCTTAGACGTGGCAAAACATCAATAATCATTGCTTTTGTCTCTTCAAGAGATTTTCCTTCATCACGCGCTTGAGCTGCTAAAATAGACAGGTAGCCTTCTCCCCCAGCAGCAGCTAAAGTATCGACAATCTCAATAGTAGCTTGCGGGAATTCTTCTAAGACAATATCACGAGCAATTATCGAACTTTGATACGTCCCTGAAAGAACAGATGAAAATGCCAAATAAAGCACCTTTTCTCCATTTCGAACATGACGTCGGAAACTTTCTTCAAATTGTCCAACGTTAACTTGACTAGTGGTTGGTTTGCTACCATTTTTCATGCTGTCAAGTAATATTTCGCTTGTTAAACGGTTTTCGCCGACAGTTTCGTATGTTTTTCCATCTAGCTGAATGGTTAATCCTAAAATTTCAACATCGTGAGCGTTTGCCCATTCTTCATCTAAATCAGCTGTTGAATCTGTTATTAATTTAAAAGTCATAATTCTTCCTTTACTATCAAACACTGATTTTTCTGACATTTTACCGTCAAATCAGTTTTCATTTTCAAAATAATACTTTGATAATCAAATGATTTTAAATTATTATACCAAAAAAGCTCACATTGCGCGAGCTTCTTTTAAAAAGTCCGATTATGATTAAACTTAAACTACATATCGTCTAGCAATTGTTTTAATTTATCCAATTGTCCGTCGTTCCAAGGGCGTAATTTTGGTGTTGTTAAATCAATATGTTGAGACATTTTATCCAAGTCTGATTTGACTGTATTAACACGTTGTTCGAGTTCACGGGCCGAGACGCGTAAAGCTCCCTGCGAGAAAACTGTCCACTGCTCATTCAAATCACTGGTCGCAACTTCAACAAGATTAAGGGGTGTGTTTAATTCAGCAGCAGTACGTTCAATGTAAGAATCTGCAGTCTCGTCTTCTTCTGTAAAGATGACTTGAATTTTATATTGGTCATAGCGTTGACGAACTCCAGGAACATATTGCGCATCAAAAACACAGATAATGTCAAGATTTTCAAAATGAGCGTAGTTATTTAACTTACGTAGCAAGATATTTCTGGCTTCGTCTAGTTGATTTTTCTTAAACAGTTGACGTGTTTCCTGCCAAAAGGCAATCATATTATAACCATCAACTAAGAGGATTTTTTTCTTCAATTGTTCTAGTCCTTTCATAGATGGCTAGCTTTTTCGGCTTTACAAGGTTTTAGTCGATTTTATGGCGGAAGACTTCGTACATTAATACTGCCGCAGCGACGCTGGCATTTAAGCTTTGCACATGACCGTTCATCGGAATGGTAATCATTTCATCAACTTGTTTTTTGATGTTTTGTGAAATGCCTTTTCCTTCGTTTCCGATGATTAATGCTAATTTACCTGAAGTATTCCATTTGTGAGATGGGGTTCCATTCATGTCTGTTCCAAATACCCAGAAGCCCTGTTCTTTTAATTTATCAAGGGTTTGGCTGAGATTTGTCACACGCGCAATCGGCACATGCTCAACGGCACCTGTTGATGTCTTGGCAACAACTGGCGTAACACCAACCGCACGGTGTTTTGGAATGATAACACCTGTCACATCTGTTGCATCAGCTGTTCGCAAGATTGAGCCAAAATTATGTGGGTCATTGAGTCCGTCCAAGATAAGAATGAGCGGATTTTCTTCCTGCGCAGCTTTATCCAAAATCGCATCCAATTCTGCATAGGCGAATTCTGAAACACGCAAAACAAATCCTTGGTGAACAGCACCATTTGTCATATCGCTAAGTGTTTTTTTAGGCGTCCAAGAGATGGATACTTTTTTCTCTGCTGCTAAGTTTTTTATCTTATCAACATTTTTTCCGCGTAAATCGTCTTGAATGTAGAGTTTATTTCCTGTATTAGCCGTCAAACTCTCCGTTACGGCATGAACACCGTAAACAATGTCATTAGTTTCATTAAATTCTCTGTTTTTCATAGTGTTATTATATCACGAAAACCAGCTCTCATGCGAGAACTGGCTGTTATTTTTATTTATAACTAGTCTTCTATTTTCTCAACGGCTTGAATACACCAGTCGATTAGTTCTTCGAGGCGTTCGATTTGGCCAGTCATATGAAGATATCCCATGACTGCTTCAAAGCCTGTTGACATGCGATAAGTCACGACATCCGCATTTTTAGCTTTGGTGTGGCTATTTGTGTTGCGACCACGTTTATAGATGTCTTCTTCTTTTTCGGTCAATAGCTGAGCTTCTAACATAAGATTAATTAGCATAGCTTGCGCCTTAGCAGAGACATATTTGGTTGCTTTGCGGTGCAATTGATTTGGCTTTGTTAATCCTTGAAAAATCAAGTGCTTACGAATATACATGGAATAAACCGCGTCACCTTCAAAAGCAAGGGCAATACCATTAATTAAATTGACATCTACCTTGTTAGTCACGTGTCCACCTCACACCATCTTTGGTATCAAGAAGTTTAATACCTTGTGCTGCTAATTGGTCACGAATGGCATCTGCTGTTGCGAAATCTTTATTGGCACGCGCAGCTTGACGTTTTTCAATAAGTGCTTCAATATCAGCATCCAAGACTTCTTCTTCAAACACAATACCAAATACAGCAAGCATCTTAGCAAAGGTATCTTTGACTGCTTGATTATAATTACCTGAATTAATCCATTTTGCCATATCAAAAATGACTGTAATACCATTTGCCGTATTGAAATCATCATCCATAGCTGCTTCAAAATCAGCTTTAAATTTTGCCAATTCAGCAGCATCAGCTTCTTCAGTAAGTGGCAATGTAAAAGTATTTTTCAAATATTTAAGATTAACAGAGGCGTCATGAACAGCTTTTTCAGTGAAATTTACTGGCTTGCGGTATTGTTGTGTCGCAAGGAAAAATCTTAAAACTTGTCCATCAACGTTTTTTAACATATCATGAACAGTTACAAAATTTCCAAGAGATTTTGACATTTTTTCATTATCCACATTGACAAAACCATTATGCATCCAATAATTGGCAAATGTTTTTCCTGTTTTGGCTTCAGATTGGGCAATTTCGTTGGTATGGTGAGGAAATTCCAAGTCAGCTCCACCACCGTGAATATCAATCGTATCACCAAGAATGGTTGTCGCCATAACAGAACATTCAATATGCCAACCAGGGCGTCCTTCTCCCCATGGGCTTTGCCATGAAACCTCGCCTGGTTTGGCTGATTTCCAAAGGGCAAAGTCTAAGGGATTTTCCTTGATTTCTCCTTCGCCATCAACACGACCACTAGCTCCAACTTCTAAGTCAGCAAGTGTTTTATTAGCGAGTTTTGCATAGTTTTGGCTTTTAGCAACGCGGAAATACACATCACCATTAGCTTCGTAAGCAAAACCTTTATCTACCAAGACTTTAACAAAGTCAATAATTTCATCCATATAATCAATGACACGAGGATTTTTAGTTGCTGGTTTCACACCGAGTTGTTTGACATCTTCCATAAAGGCTGCGATAAATTTATCTGAGAAGGCTTTGGTATCCATACCAGCTTCGGCAGCTCCTTTGATGATTTTATCATCAACATCTGTGAAGTTAGAAATATAGTTAACCTTGTAGCCTCGGTATTCAAAATAACGACGAATAGTGTCAAATGCCACAACACTACGAGCATTTCCAATATGAATATAGTTGTAAACCGTTGGTCCGCAGACATACATATTAACCGTATTTTCAGTAATCGGCACGAAATCTCGCAAACTTCTAGTCATTGTATCATAAATTTTAATTGTCATGTCTGTTTCTCCCCTTTTATAGTCATTCTTAAACTATTGTTTAAACTGTTCATGTTCTCTAAAGTTTTGAGGAATGCAAGCTTTGATAGCGTGCTTCTTCAAGTTTAGACGTGTAATATTCACGATTTTCTTCCATGTTATGAATAGCATCCACATCTTTCTTACCGTGAACACGAACAACTTTTGCAGGAACACCGACAACTGTGACATCAGCAGGAACATCCGCAACTACAACAGCAGCAGCACCTACCTTAGCATTTTTTCCAATTTCAATAGGACCAATGACTTGAGCGTGAGCAGAGACAAGTGCTCCTTCACGAACGGTCGGATGACGTTTTCCTACATCTTTACCTGTTCCACCAAGGGTTACACCGTGGTAGAGCATAACTCCCTTTTCCACAATAGCTGTTTCTCCGATAACAAGCCCTGAACCGTGGTCAATAAAAACTCCTTCAGCAATTTCAGCTCCTGGGTGAATTTCAATTTGTGTCCAAAAGCGCCAAAATTGGCTGTGCATACGAGCGATTAATTTAAAACCATGTTTCCACAAAAAATGTGATAAACGGTGTGCAGCCAGAGCTTTAATACCGGGATATGTTAAGATAATTTCCAGAGAGCTACGAGCCGCTGGATCATTTTTCTTAACGATATCTATGGTCTCTTTCCACCAACCCATATCTTCTCCTTTCCTTTATTCGTCTTCGTCGATTTCGGACCAATCCACTAAGATTTGTTGGTCGTCAAATGGATTAATCGCAACTCCTACGGTTTCGTCAATGTCATTTTCGCCATGTCCTGGTTGGTAAATATCTGCCAAGCGCCATGTTAAAACACTTCCTTGTGCTTTACGGAATGGCAAACCAAAATCATTGTGGTTATACCATTTGGCAAAACTTTGAAGGTTTGAGAAAGCAGGGACATAGCTTTTGCCTTCTGGTGTTGACATTGTTGGAAACATGCGATCAAAACTCTTGTCATCACGTGGGTGAACAAAAGCAGGTACTAAATAATATTTATCCAAAACATCTGCGGCGAGATTTTCTTCTCCCATGAGTTTGTTTAGGATAGTTGTGTAAGCATTCAAAAATTGAATCAATTCACTGCTTTTGAAAATGGTTGAATTACCAAAATCACCTGTCTTTTTAAGGTTAAAAACAAGTCCTGTCAATCCTTTTTCAATAACTTCTCTCAAAACATCTAGTGTTGAACGTTCTATCCAATTTTGTTGTTTGGCACTAGCTTGTTCTGTTTTGAATGTTTCAAGGTCATCTTTGTCTGAAAAAACAGGGGTCACCTTTTGCCCATCAATTTCAAGAGCATAAGGCTGATCACTGGCTAAGACAGGGATGTTATGCAAAGCATTAACAAGGGCAATACTATCTAAAAAATTGTCTGGCGCATTAATAAAGGCACGCAAACGAATATCAAGTTCATTTGTATTTGTCATGATAAAACTCCAAAATTATAAAGAATGATCTTTAAGAAAGACAATTAGTCGATTTTGTCATGTTTTTCTTTACGATCACGTAAGTGTCCGCCAAATGGTGACTGCCCTTTGTGTTCTTTCTCAGCTCTTGATGGACGTGGTAACAAAGCCTTCATTGAAGCATCAACACGACCTTTATCATCAACTTTGATAACTTTAACATCGACTTTTTCACCGACTTCTAAGACATCAGAAACATTAGCCGTACGTGACCATGAAATTTCTGAGATGTGAACGAGGGCATCTGTCTTATCAAAGAGATTAACAAACGCACCAAATTTTTCAATACGAACAACTTTGGCATGGTAAACTTCACCAACTTTAGCTTCGCGAACTAAACCAGCAATGATTTCTTTTGTGCGGTCAATTGCAGCTTGGTCAGATGAATAAATAGATACATTTCCGTCATCATCAATATCGATTTTAACACCTGTTTCTTCGATGATTTTATCAATCGTTTCGCCACCTTTACCGATGACAACTTTGATTTTATCAACATCAATCTTGATTGTATCAATTTTTGGTGCTGTCGGAGCCAATTGAGCACGTGGTGCTGGGATAGTTGCTTCAATCAAATCAAGAATTTCAAAACGAGCTTTCTTAGCTTGAGCAAGAGCTTCTTTCAAGATTTGAGGAGTGATCCCTTCAATCTTAATGTCCATTTGAAGTGCTGTAATTCCTTCACGTGTACCAGCAACTTTAAAGTCCATATCACCAAAGTGGTCTTCAAGACCTTGGATGTCTGTTAAGATTGTGTAGTTGCTACCGTCTGAAATCAATCCCATGGCAATACCTGCTACTGGAGCTTTGATTGGTACACCACCAGCCATAAGAGCAAGAGTACCCGCACAGATTGAAGCTTGTGAAGATGAACCATTTGATTCCAAAACTTCGGCTACAAGACGGATTGCATACGGAAATTCTTCTAAGCTAGGAAGAACTTGCGCAAGAGCACGTTCACCAAGGGCACCATGACCGATTTCACGGCGACCTGGAGCGCCATAACGTCCTGTTTCACCAACTGAATATTGTGGGAAATTGTAGTGATGTAAGAAACGTTTCTTGTATTCTGGGTCAAGACCGTCAACAATTTGTGTTTCTCCCATTGGAGCAAGGGTCAAGACTGATAATGCTTGTGTTTGTCCACGTGTGAAAAGACCTGAACCGTGAACTTTTGGTAAATAATCAATTTCAGCATCCAATGGACGAATTTCATCAACACGACGACCGTCAGGACGAATTTTATCTTCAGTAATCAAGCGACGGACCTCTGCATGCTCCATTTGCTCAAGGATTTCAGCAACATCACGCATGATTGTTTCGTAATTTTCATCGTCAGCGTAGCGTTCTTCGTAAACAGCAATGACTTGTTCTTTCACAGCTTCTGTCGCTGCTTCACGCGCTTTTTTCTCTTCAACTTGAACTGCTTTTTGAAGGTCAGCGTTATAAGCTGCGATGATTTCAGCTTGCAATTCTGGGTCAACTTGAAGCAATTCAACCTCAGCTTTTTCTTTACCAACAGCTGCTACGATTTCTTCTTGGAAAGCAATCAACTCACGAACAGCTTCGTGCCCTTTAAGAAGCGCTTCAAGCATGATGTCTTCTGACAATTCTTTGGCACCAGACTCAACCATATTAATGGCATCTTTTGTACCAGCAACAGTCAACTCAAGAAGTGACTCCTCTTTTTGTGCAGCTGACGGATTGATGATAAATTCACCGTCAATATAAGCTACTTGAACGCCTGCAATAGGTCCGTTAAATGGAATATCTGAGATAGATAAAGCAAGTGAACTACCAAACATAGCAGCCATTGGCGCACTAGCATCTTCATCGTAAGAGAGAACGGTATTAATCACTTGAACTTCATTACGGAAGCCTTCTGCAAACATTGGACGAATTGGACGGTCAATCAAACGCGCTGTCAAAGTCGCATCAGTCGTTGGGCGTCCTTCACGTTTATTGAAACCACCAGGGAATTTTCCAGCTGCATACATTTTTTCTTCATAGTTAACTTGAAGTGGGAAAAAGTCACCTGTTGACATCTTCTTAGACATGACAGCTGCACTAAGAATGGTTGATTCACCATAACGTACCACAGCAGCGCCATTGGCTTGTTTAGCAACTTGACCAATCTCAACAACAAGTGGTCTGCCAGCAAAAGTTGTTTCAAAAGTTTGTTTTGACATATTTATTCCTCTGATATTTTATTTTGATACGTCCGTTTTCTACAAAAACCAGTCTGTAAAAGACTTATAAACTCGTCTTTGCATAAAACCACGTATCTCTATCATTTTATCACATTTTATGGGAAATAGCAGAGCTTGTAGCATAGTTTTTTAAGAATACTAAAAAGCAGTTGTCAGTTGACAACTACTTCTTATCAAAATATTTACTTGCCAAAGAATAAATCAACGACTGCAATAACAATGATAGCTCCTAAAATTGATGGTAAAATTGCCATGCCAGCTAACGATGGTCCCCAGAAACCAAATAAACTTTGACCAACAAAAGAACCAACTAAACCAGCAAAAATATTGTAAATGCAGCCCATAGATTCTCCTCTATTGGTAATTGCACCAGCCATCATCCCAATAAGCGCTCCGACAATTAATGACCAAATCATAATATTCTCCTTTTAAATCGTTGTCCCACTAGAAATATTTGAAAGAGCCCCACTAATTATCCACAAAACGATTAGATAAAATGCCAAAACCAAAATAGCTACGACAAACAAAGCTATTCGGCTCCGCTTGCTAAATCGATTTGGGCAAGTGAATCCCATTCCAAAAGAACCTAGTATCATCAGTATTAAAAAAACAATTGTTTGTTCTGCCATGAAAATAAAGGAACTTAAAAATACAATTCCGAATGCTAGTGACAAAAGCCACATATATTTCCAACGGTGACCAATTGACAAACTCAAACCAAGAAAAATCAACCCTAGCGGTCCCATTAAGACAAAACAAAATGCTAAAATTCCAAATATCATACCCTTATTGTACCATAAAAGCCTCCCTTTGGGAGGCTTTTATGGTATTGACTGCTAACTAAACAACTAATATTAGAACATATCAATCAAAAGTTGTTTCAATTCTGAAATGTATGGTTGACGTGGGTTCGCTGGAGTACATTGATCATCATATGCCAAGCTTGCCAAACGATCAACTGCTGCATCAAAGGCTTCTTTTGTAACACCATTAGCAGAAAGTTTTGGTTCAACGTCAACAGCGTGCATCAATTTATCAATGCGGTCGCAAAGTGCTTCAACTAATTCTGCATCATCTTTACCTTTAAGACCAAGGCTACGAGCAATATCAGCGTAATCACGTTGTGCACGATATTCTTCATAACGTGGGAAGACTGAACGTTTGACATTTCCAGCCACACCATTGTAACGAATAACATGTTGCATAGCAATTGAGATAGCTAGGCCGTGTGGAAGACCAAATTCACCACCAGTTTTGTGTGCGATTGAGTGGTTAATACCTAAGAAGGCATTTGAGAAAGCCATACCTGCAAGTGTTGCAGCATAGTGCATATTTTCACGCGCTTGTTCACCACGAAGTGTTGGATTCTTAGGATCATAGTTATAAGAATCTTCCAAGTTTTCGATAACCAATTTAATGGCTTCAAGTGACCATGGACGAGTCAAATCAGATGCCATAACTGATACATAAGATTCAAGGGCATGTGATAATGTATCCAAACCAGAAAGGGCAACTGTGCGTTTTGGCACTGTCATAACAAATTCTGGGTCAACAATAGCAACTTGTGGTGTCAATTCATAGTCAGTCAACGGATATTTAACATGAGTATTATCATCAGTAATAACAGCATATGGTGTTACTTCTGAACCCGTACCAGATGTTGTAGGGATACAGAAGAGACGAGTTGTTGTTTGATGTTTGAATTTCACGATACGTTTACGGATATCAATGAATTTTTGTTGCAAACGTAGGAAGAGTTCGCTGACATTATCATAGCTATCAAGGAAATCAGCTTCTTGGTCAAGTGAGTATTCGTAGATATAACGTGCAATTTTAGCAGCATCAAGTGCAGAACCACCACCAACAGCAATAACTGTATCTGGTTTGAAATCACGCATTTGTTTTGCGATTTCGATTGTTTGACCAAGAGTTGGGTCTGGTTTGATTGTTCCGTAAATTGATGTTGCGACTTTTTCATCACGCAATGCCAATTGAGCAAGAACAGTATCAACAAATCCAAATTGAACCATACCTGGGTCTGCTACAATCAAAGCACGTTGCATTGGTTCATATTCATCTTGCAAATATGAGATAGCATTCTTTTCGTAGTAAGTTTTTTCTGGTAAGCGAATCCATTGAGGACGGTTGCGACGTTTGGCAACTGTCTTAACATTTAAGAGATCGCCAGTTGAAAGATTGTGTGACAATGAATTTTTCCCCCATGATCCTGTTCCAAGTGTTAAGCTAGCTTTAAGTGCATCTGTGTAGACATCACCGATACCTCCGACTGAATCTGGTTGGTTAACCAAGACACGTGACGCTTTTACAGCATCTCCGTATTCAGCAACAAATGGATCTGCTTGAGAGCCAATTTGGATACCAGCATTGTGTCCTGCACCTTGATAATCAAGAAGTGCTTCGACAATTTCAACACCTTCTTTACGATCTTTAGCTTTGTAAACTGAAAGGAGGGGAGAAAGTTTTTCAGAAGAAAGTTTTTCACCGATGTTTTTCTTGTCAAGTTCAAACAATAGAACATCTTTTCCTTCTGGTAATTTCACGCCAGCTTGTTCACAAATCCAAGTTGCTGGCATTCCGGCAACAGGACCGTTTACACCATGGTTGTCATTGAAAACAAAGTCTTCAATTTTTTTGTAGTCCTTCTTAGGCACCAAGTAAGCACCTTTATCTTGCATTTTTTGCAACCATTCTTTGTAAACTGGCGCTTCAACAACTGCAGAGTTTTCTGTGGCACAAATCATACCATTATCAAAGCGTTTTGATAACAACAAATCTTCTACAGCACGATCAATATGAGCAGTTGCATCAACATAGATAGCACCATTACCTGCACCAACACCCATTGATGGGTTACCTGATTTAAGGGCTGCATTTACCATACCAGGTCCACCAGTTGCCAAAATAGAAGCAATTTTCTTGTTTTGGATAAGGGCTGTTGTGTTAGCGATTGATGGTGTTTCAATCCATTGGACAATATTTTCAGGAGCACCAGCTTTCACCGCAGCGTCGTAAAGAATTTGTGCTGCATGAGCTGAACATTTTTGTGCTTGTGGGTGGAATGCAAAAACAATGGCATTACGTGTTTTTAACGCTACCAAAATTTTAAACATTGTTGTTGATGTTGGGTTTGTTGTTGGGACAATACCTGCTAAAACACCAAGAGGTGCTGCAATTTGAATACTTCCAGAAACCTTATCTTCACCAATGATACCAACTGTTTTTTCATTTTTGATACGTTCGTAAACATACTCTGTTGCGAAGTGGTTTTTAGTATCTTTATCCTCAACGACACCACGACCAGTTTCGGCATGTGCTTCTTTTGCCAATTCTAGCGAAGCTTCAGAACCTGCGAGAGCCATAGCTGCTACAATTTTATCAACTTGTTCTTGTGAATAAGTCGCATAAACACGCTCAGCTTCAAGAGCCTTATCGACAAGAGCTCCTGTATACTGCTGAGCTGCCTCTTCAGCGCTCAACTCGTTATTCTTTACATCTGCATTTGTTGCTTTAGCCATTAAGAAAACCTCCTTATAAGTACCCTTAAAATAAGTGTCTCAATTTTTAAGAAGAACGGTGAATGAATGACACCAAGATAAAAACAAAGCTTGTATAGTCGTCTAAGACTTCAATGGAGATTGAAAACCTCTCTTCACTACACATAATCAAAGGTTCAATTCTTTAATCATCAATCATTGTGATATTCTTCACCAACTATATTAAACCTTTTTCAAAAAAAGTCAAGCATTTTTTGTAAGCTTTTTCATTTTTATTACAAAAGCATTGTAAGGGGATACAAATAGAAACACCACAAACCTTAGTGCATTAATATTTTTATCACTTTTAATAGGATTCTCTCATTTTGCCCAATCGTCTCAAGATGATTATCGTTTGCTTTCATTTTTTGTAAAATTTGTCTTTTTAAAGGAGAAATCATCTTGGAAAATACAAAAAAACTCCTTGGAAGAATCCAAGAAGCTTTTAGTTGACTTGAGCGTCTGATTAACGACGAAGTCCGAGTGATGCGATCAATTCGCGGTAACGGTTAACGTCTGTGCGGCGAAGGTATGCCAACAAGTTACGACGGTGACCGATTTTTTTCATCAATCCACGGTAAGTTGCGTGGTCTTTTTTGTGTTGTTTAATGTGCTCGTTAAGGTGATTGATTTCCCAAGTAAGAACAGCTACTTGAACTTCAACTGAACCTGTGTCACCTTCGTGACGTGCGTATTGAGCAATGATTTCATTTTTTTTCTCTTTTGAGATTGCCATAATATTTTTCTCCTTTATATTGCTTCATCCGAGTCGTAGGTTTTTGGCGTCTCCTACAACCAAGAAAAAGTTACTTGTCATACGACAGTCCTTATTGTAGCAGATTACTGCTGCTTTTGTCAAAGGTTTTTAATGTTTTTAGCTAAGGTCATCTAAAAGTTATTTGGAAGTCATCCGCTTGAAAAACTTTTTTCAAAAATTTATCAAGAAAGTCAGAAAAAATGACAAGAACATTCTAAACAACGCTCAGCTATTTTCATCTTTTCCAAAATCAACTATACTGAAATCAAACAACAAGAAAGTGAGAACTCTTATGACAAAATCTTTAATTATCATGGATATTGACGGAACATTGACAAACAGCGAGAAAAAAATCACTCTTAAAACAAAAGGAGCTCTTTTAGCCGCTCAAAAACAAGGAGCACGTCTCATCTTGGCTTCTGGTCGTCCTGTAAGTGGTATGCAGGATTTTGCTAAAAAATTAGCAATGGACAAGCACCACGGGCTGTTAGTGGCTTATAATGGCGTTGTGGTAGTGGATTGTGAATCTGGCGATATTCTTTTCAATCAAGCCATGACGGTTGAAGAAGGACAAGCAGTTCTTGAACACGTGAAACAATTTGATGTCATCCCAATGATTAGCAAAGGGGATTATATGTACGTCAACGATGTCTATAACAACATGATTCACTGGGAGAAAAAGAATCTAGACATTAATATCATTGAATACGAATCACGTGGCGGTAAATATTTGCTAGCTGAAAAGCGTGATTTGGCTGCCTTTGCTGATTTCCCGCTCAATAAAATCTTATTGGCTGGCAGTAGCGATTATCTTGCTGCACATTACAAAGAAATTGCTGCACCATTTGAAGGCAAACTCAGTTCAATGTTTACGGCAGATTTTTATTATGAATTTACTGCTCAAGGAATCGACAAGGCAAAAGCCTTGGATACTGTTTTAGCACCGCTTGGTTATCAACCAGAGGATATGATTGCTTTTGGTGACGGACAAAACGATGCTAGTATGCTGACTTATTCTGGAACTGCAGTGGCAGTGGCAATGGCAAATGCTGTGCAAGAATTGAAAGACATTGCCGATATTATTACCCTTTCTAACGATGAGGACGGTATCGCTGAAACGTTACGAGATTACTTTAACATTTGATTAAACGGGAGATAAAAATGATAAAAATTGAACACATTGGCGTTTGGGTACGTGATTTAGAGAAAATGAAAGCTTTTTTTGCTAAATATTTCAACACAACTGCTTCTGAACTTTACCATAATCCACAAACTGGTTTTTCATCTCATTTTTTGAGTTTTTCTGATGGTACTCGTTTGGAATTGTGTCATCGTGGGGATATTTCTGAAGGCGTTGATGAGAGTCTTGGCTTTGCTCATTTAGCCATTTCACTTGGTAGTAAAGAAGCCGTTGATCAGTTAACGGCACAGCTTGAAAACGATGGTTATCACGTTTTAGGTCAACCCCGAACAACTGGTGACGGTTACTACGAATCCGTCGTTTGTGACCCCGAAGGAAATCGTTTAGAATTGACCGTTTAATAGGCTTTGCTATGGGCAGATTACCTATCTACCTATCCAGCATTTGCGAATCTCACTTATAGCAAACAAAAAAGAACTTGGGCTAAATCCTAATCAGATAGGTATTAGGAGTAGTTACCAAGTTTTTTTATTCTTTTTTCGTTTTGGTCATTCGCTCGTAAGCTTCCAATTTGAATGCCAAATTTTGGTCGTAATTTAATTGGAAATACAAAGAGTACAAACTATCTAACAAATAAAGCAAGGTCATTCGTGTCGAAAATGACGACATCTTATTATAATGATTTTCAGAAGAAGCCATGTAAATAATATCGTCAGCATAAGCTGTCAAGGGATTTCCTTGTGTTGATGTCAAGAGAATAATAGGTACCTGATTTTTCTTCAATATCTTGCAAAAGGCCTCCATTGAAGAGCCGCGGCCACCAAACGAAATCACGAAAGCCAAGTGACTACTATCGCTATTTGTCGCTGTCAAACTCTTGATATAGTCGTCTTTTGGTACCGTCACCAGCTGATTAATCTCCTGCATTTGAAATTGAAAATTCTCCGCAAAATACAGATTCGCTGATGAAGTATAAATGTCGATGATGTTTGCTTTTGACATTTTTTCAACGGCAGAAACCAACGTTTCTGGGTCTGCTAACCCCAAGGTATCCTCGATAGTTCGCTCATAAACCTCTTTTAACCGCAACATCACTTCATAGTGCGTATCCGTTTCTAAAATTGGAAAATCAATATCTGAAACTTGGTGATTTTGGCCTTGTTGGAGGTCTGTTCGCAAAAGTAATTTCAAGTCATTGACCCCACGCAATCCCAGCTTATTAATCAAGCGGTAAATGGTCGAAACAGAAATAAAAAGTTTATCTGAGACTTCCCTCGGCTTTAAGGCAATAAATTCTTCTGGATTTTCTTTTAAATAATCCACTAAAATCTGTTCTGTCGGTGTTAGGTGTTCTAGTAATTGTAACCTTTGTATCATTTTCATAGGTTTATTGTATCATTTTTGACTTAAAAAGCGCGTTTTAAACATCAAGACAAGGCTGATTATTAGGCTAATAATAGCATAAATCACAAAGGCAAAACCAGGTTGTGGATTGATTTTTGAAAAAAGACTGAGGACAATGGCTGCGCTAGCTCCGCCAAAATTACAAAATAGCAGAACCAAAGTCGTCGCATGTCCAATCAATTGTGGCGATATTTTATTTGACACATTGCTAAAGACGCTTGTAACCACAATGCTGTACCAGAACCCTGAAAGCATTGCTCCGATAAGCATTAACCAGAGATTGTGTGCCACACCAAGCATAAACAACCCAAGAGCAAATGGAATCAAGGAAACAATTATCAGCTGTTTCTTAAATCGTGCTAATAAGCCTTCAAAGCAAATACCAGAGAGAATTCCCATTAACATCATGCCACTCAAAATCAAACTAGCTTGGCGTGGACTTCCAAGGTGCAGTTGGTCAACAATAACTGGAATTCTAAGGCTATTGGCACTGTTAATATTAATCACAAATCCTGCCAATAAAGACAATCCGACAATATACACAATATCTTTTTTTGTAAATTTAGCTGATGTTTTTTGGCTAGCCACTTCCGCTACAACGACTCGTTTTGGAGCAAACAACAAATAAAACAGTAAAATAGGTAAGGCAAACAAATAAACGATAAACGCCCATGACCAGCCAAGCGGCACTAAAAAACCTACCAGAGCTGTTAAAAAAGCATTGCCTAACACTTCAAACGACCCACGAAAGCCAAGCATTTGTGCGCGCTCATTTCCTTGGTAATTTTCGCTAATGATACTAATCGCACGCGCGTTAATCAGACCAATTCCCATTCCTAGAAGCACACGTGAGACAACAACCAACGCATACGTTTTGCCAATAACGGGCAAACTTCCACCAAATGCAATGAATGACAGTCCTAAAATGATACTGCTGCGTTCTGACAGGAAACGATCCAAAAATGGATTTATCACCAACATTCCCATAATTGCAAAAGAGGAAATGGAAAACAGCATTTCAACTTGATTTGCAGCATAGCCTTGTTGCTGAAACGTTGCAATCATTTGCGGCAAAGCTGTTGATGTCGAAAAAGTCGAAACCAACATGAGAGACAGCGACAAGAGACTAAGTTTTTCCAAAAATGCTTTCATATGAACTCCTTACTTGTTTTTTTCATCAAATCAAGTATAATCAAAGTTAACGCATAAAAATATGACTTTTGTCACAATTAAAAGGAGATCTACGTGTCATTAGAAGCCTATATTAAAGAATATCAGCTAGAAAAAATCTTCCCTACTCATTATTTTGATAAATTGCAAGTCTTGCAACTATCTGCTGGGGATGCCATTTGTCATCAAGGCGAATCATTAACAGCACTCTCTTACTTTGCCAAGGGAAAACTCAAAATCGTTCGCCGACTTTTTAACGGAAAAGAGCACATTCTTGACATTAAAGAAAAGCCAACCTTAATCGGTGATATTGAGTTATTAACAGACCAGCCTGTCGTATCATCTGTCATTGCTCTTGAGGATACTCTTATCATTCAATTACCGTTAGCTGGCATTCGTGAACAATTGCTTGCTGACAATGCTCTGCTTTTAAACTTGAGCAAGGGCTTAGCACAATCTCTCTACGAGCAAAACATTCGCGCGTCAACGAATTTAAATTACACATTGAAAGAACGCTTAGCAACGCATATCTTGGCTATCGAGGAAAAAGGTGTTTTCAAATTAGAATTGACAAGCCTTGCTGATTCCTTTAGCGTCAGCTACCGTCATTTACTACGTGTCATTCATGAACTGATTGATACAGGAATCATCGAAAAACGCAGACCCTATTATTACATCAAAGACATGACGCAATTGATTGACCTAAAAATCACTAATTAAGCCTTTAACTTTCTCGTTCCGCATTTTTGTGCTATATTGTTATTATAGAATAAATTGAGGAGAAAATATGTCAGTTATTGAAAAATTAGCAAAACCAAGTCATTTAATCAATATGGATGATATCATTCGTGAAGGCAATCCGACACTTCGTGCAGTTGCCGAAGAAGTAACATTTCCTTTGTCTGATGAAGAAATTATTCTAGGCGAAAAAATGTTACAATTCTTGAAAAACTCACAAGACCCTGTGACAGCTGAAAAAATGGGCTTGCGTGGTGGTGTTGGTCTAGCAGCCCCACAATTAGACATTTCAAAACGCATCATTGCTGTTCTCGTTCCAAATCCTGAGGACAAAGACGGTAATCCACCAAAAGAAGCTTATAGCTTACAAGAAGTCATGTACAATCCAAAAGTTGTGGCACATTCTGTTCAAGATGCTGCGCTTGCTGACGGTGAGGGATGCTTGTCTGTTGACCGTGTTGTCGAAGGCTATGTGGTTCGTCACTCGCGTGTAACCGTTGATTACTTTGATAAAAATGGTGAAAAACATCGCATTAAACTCAAAGGTTATAATTCAATCGTCGTTCAACACGAAATTGACCATACAAATGGCATCATGTTCTACGATCGAATTGATGAAAAAAATCCATTTGCCATTAAAGAAGGTATGCTAATTATCGAATAAAACAAAAAGCTCATTATCAACCATTACGGCTGGCAATGAGCTTTTTGTGTATGATTTGATTTAGTCGATTGCTGATAGAAGGGCTTGAGCTTGTTTGTCAAGATTTGCAAGAACTTCTTCTGTTGGAACGAACACACCATCCGCCCAAGCTGAATCATTTACACGTGTCGTTGTGATTTCATCGACAAATTGTGTACGGATGAATGGGAGCAAGGCGCGATAGCTTTCTGCTACTTGTTCGTGTCCACCATTAGCAAGAATAGAAACCGTAGTTACTTTTTCGTTGATTGCTGATGGACCTGTTGGATCTGAAAGGTCAATGGCACGTGACAACCAGTCTAGCAAGTTTTTCACAGAACCTGGGATAGCAAAGTTGTAAACCGGTGAGAAAATCCAGATAGCATCAGCTTCTGAAACAGCTTGACGAGCTGCCTGAACAGTCGCTGGAATATTAGCTTCTAAATCTTGTGAAAAGACTGGTACTTGTGACCAATCAAGATAGCTAACTTCTGCTTTTCCTTCAAGCACTTTTTCAGCATTTTTAGCGAATTGAGCATTGAATGAACCGCTACGTAATGAGCCGACAACAAATAGAATTTTTTTCATGTGAGTCTCCTTAAAAAGGTTATTTATTTAGTAATGATTAGTTTTAAAGAAATCAAAGTATCATTTATCACTAAATAGTGCTTTTTTATATGCTGTCATTGTACGCTTTATTTTTGATTTTGTAAATTATTTTGCTCACAAGGTTTGAATTTTTTCAAAAGTCGAATGAGTTCTGCTTGTTCGTCCTCTGTTAGCACTGAAAAAGTTTCCTCAACTTTAGCGATATGGAGTGGCAGAGCGTGTTCAATGACCTGGCGTCCTTGCTCTGTTAACCCAACCAGATAAGCTCGTTTATCGTGAGGGCAAGTGGTACGTGTCACCCAACCTTTTTTCTCCATATTTCGAATGACTACCGTCATATTTCCAGAAGTTGCCAACATACTGTCTAGTAGTTCTGCGATTTTCATCGGTCCTTTGGCATAAAGAACGTCTAAAACACCAAATTGAGTCGGTGTCAAATGGTCAACTTTAAACGACTCTGATACTCTAGCATCAATCGTACGAAAAGCTTTTCGCATCACAACCATTGATTTTACAGCATTATTTTTGAAATTCGCCATTTCGTCTCCTTAAAAATTTCCCTTTAAAAATAAATATCATAAGAAAACGAACAAACCACGTCAGTTTTTCTGAAAGCAATTTGTTCGTTTCTATCCTAGTTTAAGTTTCTATCTTAGAAGAAATCATCAAACAGACTTAATTGGTTATCTTCTGGCATATTGCCAAGGATTCCCATTTCGTCCATTTTTTCAACTAATGTGGCTGAAACGCCACCACGTTTGCGGAGTTCCATTTTTGAGAGGAATTCTCCTTCTTCACGTGCTTTAACAATTTGCTTGGCAACGTTTTCACCAAGACCGTCCATCGCCACGAATGGTGGAATAAGTGTATCACCGTCGATGATAAACTCGGTTGCATCACTACGGTAAAGGTCAAGTTGACCAAATTTATAACCACGTTCGAGCATTTCATTGACAATTTCAAGTGTGGTGTATAAATCAATTTCAACATTTGAAGCTTCGTTATTCTTACGCTTATTAGAAATATCAGCCATGCGTTCTTTCACCGCATCAAGCCCAGCACTCATTGTCTTAATGTCAAAGGCCTTAGCACGGATTGAGAAATAAGCACAGTAGTAGTAAATCGGATAATGTACTTTAAAGTAAGCTACACGAAGCGCCATTAAAACGTAGGCTGCCGCATGGGCTTTAGGGAACATGTACTTGATTTTACCACAGGATTCAATGTACCAGTCGGGCACATTATTTTCTCGCATAGCTTCAATGTATCCATTACGTTCCTCATCAGAGATTTTAAGCCACATTCCCTTACGCACACGTTCCATAATGGTAAAAGCCATTTTTGGCTCCAAACCTGCGTGCATGAGGTAAACCATGATATCGTCACGACAACCGATAACGGTTTTCAGCGTGGCAATACCTTCTTTAATTAAATCTTGAGCATTTCCCAACCAAACATCGGTACCGTGTGATAGACCAGACAACTGGAGCAATTCGGCAAATGTTGTTGGGTGAGTTTCTTCAACCATACCACGAACAAAGTTTGTCCCAAATTCTGGAATACCAAGCATTCCTGTCGGCGTTCCGATTTGTTCAGGGGTGACACCAAGCACTTCTGTGCCTGAGAAAAGCGCCATAACGTCTGGGTCATCAGCTGGAATATCCTTAGGATCGATACCAGATAAATCCTGCAATTTACGAATCATGGTCGGATCATCATGACCGAGAATATCAAGTTTCAAGACGTTTTCATCGATATCGTGGAAGTTAAAGTGAGTGGTTTGCCATTCTGCTGATAAATCGTCCGCTGGGTATTGAACAGGGGTAAAATCATACACATCCATGTAGTTTGGAATAACAACGATACCACCTGGGTGTTGTCCAGTCGTACGTTTAACGCCAGCTGCACCTTGTGCCAAGCGCTCCACTTCTGCTTCTGGATAGAATTTGCCATAATCACGTTCGTAACCTTTAACAAATCCATAAGCAGTACGGTCTGCCACCGTACCTACGGTTCCAGCACGAAAGGCGTATTGTTCACCAAAAATATCACGAACGTCCAAGTGAGCTGACGGTTGATCATCACCAGAGAAGTTCAAATCGATATCGGGAACCTTGTCTCCATCAAAACCAAGGAAGGTTTCAAACGGAATATCGTGTCCATCTTTCTTGTAACGTGTGCCACATTCTGGGCAATCCTTGTCAGGCAAATCATAACCAGAACCGACAGAACCATCGGTGATGAATTCTGAATGCTGACAATTTGGACAGACATAATGTGGTGGCATTGGGTTAACTTCGGTAATCCCAATCATGGTTGCCACGAAACTTGACCCAACTGAACCACGCGAACCAACCAAGTAGCCACGGTCGTTGGAACGAATTACCAACATCTGCGAAGCCAAGTAAATCACGGCAAATCCATTACCCAAAATTGACGTTAATTCTTTTTCAATACGTAAATCGACGATATCAGGAAGTGGATTACCATAGATTTCAAAGGCTTTTTGATAGGTCATTTCAGCGATACGTTCTTCTGATTTTTCAAGGAAGGGGGTGTACAAGTCTTTTTTAACGACTTCAATTTCTTCAAAGCGTTCCGCAAAATCATTGGTATTTTTAACAACAATCTCGTAGGCAACATCTTCGCCAAGAAAGGCAAATTCATCTAACATTTCATTAGTTGTACGGAAATGTGCTTTTGGTAGCGGAGCAGGTTGGGCATTTTCACCACGACCAATCGGACGGTTAATCGGTGCCCCTTGCCCTAAACTACGGACAATGATTTCACGGTAAATCTCATCTTCAGGCTCGATATAATGGACATTCCCAGTCGCCAAAACAGGTTTGTTCAGACGACGTCCAACCTCAAGCAAATCTCGGATGACTTGTCGGATACCTTCTTCATCTTTAATTGTTCCTTGCGCCAATAGCGGAGCGTAAATCGCTGGTGGCATAACTTCGATGAAATCATAATATTTTGCCACTTTGACTGCAGCATCTACCCCTGAAGATAAAACTGCGTCAAAGACTTCGCCCTCTGAGCAGGCTGTTCCTAGCAAGAGCCCTTCACGGTGGGCGTCAAGAACCGTTCTTGGAATGCGAGCTACACCTTCAAAATATTTGACATTAGAAAGGCTGACGAGTTTGAAAATATTTTTCAAACCTGTTTGGTTTTGAACATAAATCGTCGCGTGTTTGACACGTGCTTTCTTGTAAGAATCCTCAGCAACCAATTTCGTATTCAAATCCATCATATTGGTTAAATTGTGATTTTCACGTGCTTCTTTCAAGAAAATAAAGAGCAAACGCCCCGTTGCTTCCGCATCGTAGTTCGCCATATGGTGGTGTTCTAGCGAAACTTGGAAACGTTTGGTCAATGGTCCCAAACCATGACGTTTGTATTCTGGATAGAGATTTCGGGCGAATTCCAAGGTATCAATGACAGGTTGTGTAATGATTGGCATGCCATGACGTTCATAATTGGCATTCATAAAGCCAACGTCAAAGGTTGCATTGTGGGCAACTAGCACAGTATCCTGACAAAAATCTTGGAACATTTGAAGGACTTCTTCAATCGGTTTAGCATTGCGAACATGATTATCCGTAATACCAGTCAATTCCGTTGTAAAAGCTGATAAATGATGACCTGGGTTGATGAACTCATCAAACTGCTCAACAATATTTCCCTTGTACATTTTTGAAGCCGCAATCTGAATCAAGTCATTATTGACCGCAGAAAGTCCAGTCGTTTCCACGTCAAATACGACGTAGGTAGCTTCGTTTAACTCAATATCTTGAGGATTGTAGGCAATCGGCACTTTGTCCTCAACGATATTAGCTTCTAAACCAAAAATCGCCTTGATACCATTTTTACGTGCTCTGTGATAACCGTGTGGGAAACTTTGCACATTGCCGTGGTCAGTAATAGCAACAGCCTTGTGTCCCCATTTCGCTGCTGTATCAATTAATTCTTCAACCGTTGGCAAAGCATCCATGGTTGACATATTCGTATGGGCATGGAATTCCACACGTTTTTGACCTTCTGTCATTAAATCCTTGCGATCATGATGAACAATCTCTTTGACATCTTGCACATTCATGGTTAATGCATGGGTGAAATTATTATTTTCAATATTCCCACGAACTCGAAGCCATGACCCTTTGGCAATCATATCGTATTTTTTCAACTCATCATCATCTTTTGCCCATTTTTGCATGGCAAAACTTGATGTGTAGTCAGTCATTTTAAAATTAATAATGTGACGTCCTGTACGAGTTGTTTTCTTTTCAACGTCAAAAACCATTCCTTCAAAGACAATTCGGTTTTCTTCTGTTGTGACTTCAACCATCGGTGTGATTTCGGCATTTTCAAAACCTGCACGGCGCTGTTTGGCACGTTCTTTAAAATCAAATTTAGGTTTTGGTGCTTCTTCAGTTGGTGGCATAGAAGCTTCTAGAGATTTAACCGCCTCACGATTTTCTTGCACCGCTTTTTCCACCATAGCTTCGCGATTTGACGTAAAGTCTTCTCGTAAAGCTTGCGTCATCGCTTCATCAGAAACCATGTCAATGGTAAGTTTGCCAAAACCAAATGCTTCAAATTGACGCGCTAGATTAGGCAGATGATTTTTGCGAAAATGGTCATTGTTAACAAATGCTGGCGCTTCAATCAATAATTTTGTGCCATCATAAGAGACCTTCAATTTACTGAAAGAGGCCTTGAAGCTGGCGCTATCACACGGAGCATGCTCAAAAGCCTCTTCATAGTAGGCTTGCAATAAAGGTTGTGAAAAATCGACAGTTTCTGCCTGAATATCAAAAGTCGCTCTGATATCCGCTTGCTTAAAAGTGTTCACCAATCGATAAGACAATTCACGATAGATTTCAATTGGCAAAATTTCCGCAAATGAAAAATGGAACTCCCAGAGGCGAGATACAGAATGCACCTTAACTTCACGAATATCTGCAGATGAAAAAGCAGAAGATTGTCGCATGTCAAGCGGCATATCGATTTGCTCCATCAATTTTTTAAATAATTCTGACATAATGCGTAAACTACCTCAATTCCAAAAACTAAATTTATCTATTAAGGCAAAATACACCTATTAGTTACCATATTTTGCCTTCTTTTCTAGTTACGTTATCTCTTAATTTTACCACAAATGAAATCTTTTTTCGACACAAAAGAAAAAGGTCAGAACTGACTGCCTGACCTTGTTATCATTAATTTTCTTTTGTCAAAATTTCAAGAGTTTCGATAAGGTTTTCTGCGTTAACTTCGATAGTATCGCCAGTTGCTTTGATTTTCACTTCAACGATACCGTCAGCAGCTTTCTTACCTACTGTGACACGAATTGGGAGACCGATAAGGTCACTGTCTGAGAATTTAGAGCCGACACGTTCGTTACGGTCGTCAACCAAGACTTCGTAACCTTTAGCAACCAATTCAGCTTCAACTTTCGCTGTCAAAGCTTGTGCTTCTTCATCTTTCACATTGACAGTGATGACGTGTACATCAAACGGTGCCAATTCTTTAGGGAAGTTGATACCCCATGCAAAGCGGTAAGCGCCTTTTGGTGTTTTAGAAACAAAGAGACGAGCATGTTGTTCGATAACAGCTGACAAGATACGGCTAACACCGATACCATAGCATCCCATAACGATTGGAATAGCACGTCCATTTTGGTCAAGGATTGTTGCTCCCATGCTTTCTGAATAGCGAGTACCGAGTTTGAAGATGTGTCCAATTTCGATACCACGAGCAAATTTAAGAATACCTTTACCGTCTGGTGAGATTTCACCTTCTTTAACTTCACGAATATCAACGTATTCCGCTTCAAAATCACGTCCTGGGTTAACTCCTGTCAAGTGATAGCCGTTTTCGTTTGCGCCAACAACTGCATTGGCAACATCTTGCACTTTGCGGTCAGCAACGATGCGGACATTTTCAGGAAGGTTAACTGGTCCAAGTGAACCAAAGTTAGCACCAAAGACTTCAACAGCTTCTTCTTCGCTTGCAGGTTCAAGGAAATCAGCGCCAAGATAGTTTTTCAATTTAACATCATTGACTTGGTCATTTCCGACAAGAAGAGCAACTACTGGTTCATTATCAGCAATGAAGAAAAGTGTTTTGATTGTTTGTTCTTCGTCAACTTTCAAGAATGCAGCAACATCATCAATTGATTTGCAATCTGGTGTTTCCACACGTTTGACATCTTCTTGAGCGACAACTTTTGTTGTTGGTTTATATTCATTGCTTGCCATTTCAAGGTTAGCAGCGTAGCTTGATTCTGTTGAGTAAGCAATGGTATCTTCACCTGAAACCAACCATGATGCCAATTCTTTTTTGATATCTTCTAAAACATCAGCTGGAATTTCATCAATTGAAGCGATTGATTTATCAAGAACCAACCAACGGTCAAGGTCTGTACGGTCTGGAGTGATAGCCATAAACTCTTGAGAATCTTTACCACCCATGGCACCACCGTCACCAATGATACCTTTAAAATCAAGACCAGCACGTGTAAAGATAGCTTCATATGCTTTACGGTAATCTTCGTAAGTTGTGTCCAATCCTTCGTAGTCAGCGTGGAAACTATAACCATCTTTCATGATAAATTCACGTGTGCGAAGAAGTCCGTTACGAGGACGTTTTTCATCGCGATATTTAGATTGGATTTGGTAAAGGTTCAATGGCAATTGTTTGTATGATTTTACCGCATCACGGATAAGACTTGTGAATGTTTCTTCGTGTGTTGGACCAAGAATGAAGTCTGATTTATCACGGTTTTTAAGTTTATAAAGGTCTTCACCATAAGTTTCGTAACGACCTGATTCACGCCAAAGGTCAGCATTCAAAAGTGCTGGGGCAAGCATTTCAACCGCACCAATTTTTTCAAATTCTTCACGCATGATTGCTTTGAATTTTTCAATCGTACGGTTAGCAAGTGGCAAGTAAGCGTAAATACCTGCTGAGACTTGGCGAACGTAACCAGCACGTACCATAAGGGCATGACTGATAACTTGGGCATCGCTTGGCATTTCGCGAAGCGTAGGGATAAGCATTTGTGATTGTTTCATAACAAAATATAACGGTCAAATCATGAAAATAAGTAAGCTCTTCAATCAAACAAGTAGCTCACTTATCTTCTTTTTATAAAAGGCCGTATAAATTCCTTTCTAAAAAATAGGTTTTATTTATAAATTATTGTACTACATCATTTAGGCGTAATCAGATATATCTAAAAGAAAACTCGCATAATATCGTTCCAAGTGACAGCAATCATCAAAACAAGCATGATAACAACGCCAACTAGGGTGATATAAGTTTCGGTTTCTTGTTTAAGCGGTTTACGACGAACAATTTCGATAAGGTTCATCAAAATTTTTCCACCGTCCAAAGCTGGAATCGGAATCAAATTCACAATTCCTAAGTTCATTGACAATAGCGCCAATAAGTAAAGAACTGAAGTCAAGCCATTTGAAGCAGCTTGACTTGAAGCTTGGTACATGGCAACAGGACCACCTAATTTATCCAAACTAAAGTTTGAAATCAAGCCTTTCAAAGCTGTCAGAATAGCGGTCGCGCTTTGCCAAGCCATTTGGAAGCCACCAGTGACCTTGTCCCAGAAACCTGTTTTCAATACTCGAGTAACACCGATATAGTAGCTACCATTATTTTCTTGCGGTGTGATATCAAGCGTTTCAGTCTTTCCTGAGCTGGTTTCAACGGTTACAGAAATCGTATCACCACTTGAAATATTTTCAGTTGCTTTTGTGACAGCCTCCGTCAAATCAGACCAATTAGAGATGTCGTAATTTTCAATGGATAGGACACGGTCACCACTTTGGACACCAGCTGCCTGCATGGCACCGCCATCCGTAACTTGAATAGCATTGGTTGAATCATCTGGCATACCACCTTGCATAAAAACAAGAAGGATAAAGACAATTGTTCCCAAAATAAAGTTATTCAACGGACCAGCAAAGTTTGTGATTAAACGTCCCCAAACTGTTGCATTTTGATATTGCACATCTAGCGGTGCAATACGGATTTCTGTACCGTCTTCCTCGACAATCGTCGCATCATGGTCAACAGAATAGGTTTTCGTTTCATCAAGCACTAGACCTGTGATTTCCAACTTATCCTCTAAATCATAAGCCGTGACATTCATCGGAAGAGCAGTGTTATCTAACTGCTTTTGTGATAAATTAATACGTGTCACCAAACCGTCTTGATTTAGTGTCAAACTGGCAGGTGTTCCAGTCTTTATTTCCGTCGTATCATCACCCCAACCAGCCATGCGTACATAGCCACCCAGAGGTAGGATACGAATTGTATAAGCGGTACCCTCTTTATCAATATGCGAAAAGATTTTCGGGCCCATTCCGATAGAAAATTCTCGTACTAAGATACCAGACTTTTTAGCAAAGTAAAGGTGCCCAAATTCATGGACAATAACTAAAATTCCAAAAACGATAATAAAGGTTAAAATTCCGAGCATTTTACTCCTTTCCATACCAGTAAATTTGATATTATCCTAATAATCATTCACTAGCAATTAAGCGACAAGAGCGACTTGTCAGCGTTAACTCACAATCAAATTAGAAAAGACCAAGGAGATGCATAATTGGAAAGACAAAAATCATTGAATCAAAGCGGTCTAAAATACCACCATGACCAGGGATTAATTTGCCTGAATCTTTTACACCAAAATGACGTTTAATAGCACTCTCAACCAAATCACCAAATTGACCAAAAATACTAAACAACATAACATAAATAAGCATTGCAAAAAGATTATGCGGTGTATAGACTGCCTTATCAACAAGCATGAAAATCAAAGCAACAATAACAGCACAGACAATTCCTCCAAGGCTACCTTCGATTGTTTTATTCGGAGAAACTTTCGGCAACAATTTACGGCGTCCAAAACGACGTCCAATCATGTAAGCACCGATGTCAGTCGCCCAAACGATAAACAAAGCAAATAAAACTTTATCTAAACCGCTGATACGAGCATTAACAAGGTTTTGAAAACCAATGCCGACATAAAGACTAGCCGCAATCGGATAAGAAACGTCGTCAAACGAATAATCATCACTGTTTAAAACAGTTCCAGCCAAGAGTAGAAAAACTAGCAAGCCATAAACTGAAAAACTTGAATCCAGCGGTAGCGATGTAAAATAATTATCCAAAGGCACAGTAAGAACAAAAGCTCCCAACATCGCCAAAACACCTTCAATTGAGAAAAATTCTAGACGTTTCATGCGCAACATTTCTGCCACACCAATCATCGCTAAAAGACCAGCAAAAACTTGGAAAGATAAGCCTCCTAACAACAGAAACGGCAGTAAAATCAGTAAGGCAATCGCCCCCCAAATCACACGTTGTTTCATGACATTTCCTTTCTATATTCCACCAAAACGACGATGACGTCGATTGTATTCAGCAATTGCCTTAATCAGCTCATCTTTTTTGAAATCAGGCCATAAAACTGGTGTGAAATAAAATTCACTATAAGCTGACTGCCAAGGCAGAAAATTACTTAGTCGAAGCTCACCGCTTGTTCGAATAATCAAATCAGGGTCGCGGTATAAATACGGCAAGTGATTTGTCATCAAGTGGTTTGAAATCACATCTTCTGTAATGTCATCAGGATTGATTTTAGCTTCAAGCACTTTTTGGGCAATGTTTTTTACTGCTTCTGTGATTTCTGAACGTCCACCATAGTTAAGCGCAAAATTCAAAATCAAACCAGAATTGTGCTTTGTTTTCTCGCAAGCACGTTTCATCGCATCAAAAGTATCTTTTGGCAGGCGGTCTGTTTCACCAATAACTTGAACTTTGACATTATTTGCGTCCAATTCAGGGACATATTTATCAAAGAATTCGACTGGTAAATTCATAATGAATTTAACTTCATCTTCGGGACGAGACCAATTTTCAGTTGAAAAAGCATAGACCGTCAAAACTTTAACACCAAGTTCAGAAGCCGCAATGGTGACGTCTTGCAGAGCGTCCATTCCTGCTTTGTGTCCCATGACACGTGGTTGCATACGCTTCTTCGCCCAGCGACCGTTGCCATCCATGATGATTCCGATGTGTTTTGGAATCTTTTCAAGGCTTATCGCCTTTTCTTTTTTTCTAAATTTAAACATAAAATTTCCTTAAAAGCATACTCGTTATAATATTTTACCATAAATCGGCGATTTTTTCTCTACTTATTGCATGCTTTTAGGCAGATTATGCTAGAAACTTCTCCAAGCATTTAATTTAAAAAGCCAGACATTTTCACATCTGACTTCATATATTAATCTTTGCTTTCAATAGCAGTATCTGTACTTGCTTCTTCAGTAGCTTCTTCAACAACTGCTTCTGTTTCTGTTGCTTCTTCGATAACAGTTGTTTCAGGTTCAACAGTTTCTTGTTCTGCGCGGTTAATAACACGCTTCAAAGCGCTCAATTCAAATGTCAAGTAAACACCATCAATGTCTAAAACCATTTTTTGGTTATCTTCATCTACTTCATCAACAACTCCGTAAAGACCACCGATAGTTACAATTTCATCACCTTTAGCTAATGCTTTAAGCTGATTTTGACGTTCTTGAGCTTGCTTCTTTTGTGAACGTTGCATGAACCAAATCATACCAACCAACACAAGCAACATAATAATCGTTCCCATATGTTTCCTCCAAATTTATAAGGTCAAAATTTACTATACCAAATTTAAGTTATCAACGCAAGAATTGACCGTTAAAGATGGTAATAAAGCAGAAGTTCAACGTGCAAAAACTGTCAATTTTTTCGCATAAAACACTTGAGTCTGTTCTTTAAAGCCTAATTTTTCATACAGACGTTTAGCTGCAATGTTAGCTGACTCAACTGCAATCTGAAAGTCTTTCTCATTTTCAGCAATCAATTGATTCACCAACATCTTCATAAAATAGGTGCCAATTCCTTGACTGCGGCAATCCTCAACCACCGCAAAACCGTAAAAATAGTTATAATCCGTGCTAAAATCAACCGTACAAGAGGACAAAACCCTACCTCCTTGCATTACGATATACAACTTGCCATTTTCATCTTTCAAAGCCCCTTTGGCATAATGAAGTGCTTGTTCTTTCGATTCTTTAAAAGCCTTCATTTGAAAATCAACAATAGCTTCAATATGTGCTGTACTAGCCTCAAGAACGGTTAAATCCGTGCGTTCTTCTAAAGGATATGGTTCTCGCTCACGTGTCAACCAATATTCAAAATCAGGTTCTAACACCATGCCCAAATGCCTGATTAAGTCAGGATTTTTGTCTAAAAAACACTTCTCAGTCATGATGATTGGTCTAAGTTGATAATCACGTCTAATCTCATCAAATTCACACCAGAGCGCCTTTGCATACCCCTTTCGACGATGATTTGGGTGAACCAAAATAGCCAGCTCGGCTTCTTGGCAATCAGCATAAACGGTTAATAAAGCCACTAATTTTCCTCCATCATAACCCAAGAAAAACGCTGGCATATCCGCATCAAAATTAAGCTGATTAGACAAATACGGTGTGCGATGTGTCTGGTCAAACGCTTGAACAACCTTGATAAGTTCATTAACTGCCAACAATTCCTCAGCCGTTAAAACATTAGTCCTAATAATTTCCATAATATCTCCTTTTATATATAATCAAGAAGAGGACACCAAGTTCAACCTAGTGTCCTAACGTGCTTATCTATCATTATACCCATTTGGGTGACTTGAGTGCCATGCCCATGCTGAGGCAATGATTTTTTCAATGTCATCAAATTGTGGTTTCCAACCAAGGACTTCACGCGCTTTGTCAGATGATGCAATCAAGGTATCTGGGTCACCAGGGCGACGGTCAGCTAGTTCTGCAGGAATTTCTTTGCCAGTCACTTTACGAGCTGCTTCGAGAATTTGAAGATTTGAAAATCCTGTTGAAGAACCAAGATTGAATGCCGTTGACGGATTACCTTCACGAAGGTATTTAACTGCAAGCAAATGCGCATCTGCTAGGTCAAATGGGTGAACATAATCACGAACATTTGTGCCATCTGGCGTGTTGTAATCATTACCAAAAATCATGATTTTTTCACGCACACCTTGTGCTACTTGCAAAATAATTGGTAACAAATGTGTTTCTGGACCATGGTCTTCACCGATTGAACCGTCTGGTTTTGCACCAGCAACATTGAAATAGCGAAGCGGTACAAATTTAATACCGTAAGCTTGGTCAGACCATTTCATGATTGTTTCCATCATGAGTTTACTTTCGCCATACGGATTGATTGGGCGTTGTGGCGTTGTTTCTTTGATTGGAATTTCATCTGGAATGCCATAAGTTGCTGCCGTTGATGAGAAAACAATGTATTTCACGCCAAATTCATTCATCACTTCAAGCAATTTGACCATGCCTGCTGTATTGTTATCAAAATATTTTAAAGGTTTTTCCATTGATTCAGCAACCAACGAATAAGCCGCAAAATGAATGACCGCATCAATATCAGGATTTTCTGTAAAGACTTTACGCATAAAGTCTTGGTCAGCAAGGTCGCCTTGGTAAAATGTCGCATCAGGGTGAACCGCAGCCCGGTGTCCTGTCACCAAACTATCAACCACGACAACTTTTTCTTCACCTTTTTCAACCAAACGATCAACCATATGAGAACCGATGTAACCAGCCCCACCAAGCACTAAAATTGACATTTATTCCTCCTATTCTAACCCTACGCTATCTACAAAACGCATAAAGGCAGCTTGCCCTTTTTCATCACGTTTGTAAACACCTGCGTCTTCTAAAACACGAACAAAAACTTTTCCGACTTCCTCTTGTACAATATTATGCACTGATTTAGCCGTAATATCCGCACGTTTTTTAATATTATCTGCCCAATCTTTGTGATAGTCAGCGATTTCATTATACTGGTTCAAAAGATATTTTTCAACTTCTGACAGTTCATCTTTCAGACGCGGAGGTAAAATAGCTAAGCCCATAACCTCAATCAGACCGATATTTTCTTTTTTGATGTGTTGCACATCAGCGTGCGGATGATAAACACCGTCAGGAAATTCAGCAGTCGTGTGATTATCACGAAGGACAATGTCCAATTCAAACAAGCCACGACGTTTACGAGCAATCGGTGTCACGGTGTGGTGCGGTGTGTCTCCTGTATAGGCGACAACATCAACGCTATCATCAGAATAATCACGCCAAGCCAAGCGAATGGTTTCAGCTAGTTCAACCAAACGATTTTTATCAGCGCTACGCAAACGAATAACAGACATTGGCCAGTTGACAATACCAGCTGTCACATCAGAAAAACCTTTGAAATGAAACTCACGATCTAGCTCTGCTATTTCCATAGGAAAGACATGATGCCCACCTTGATAGTGATTGTGTGTCAAAATTGACCCACCAACAATTGGTAAATCAGAATTTGACCCTGCAAAATACCCTGGGAAAATATCAACAATGTCCAGTAATTGCGCAAAAGTATCCTTGCTAATAACCATTGGCACATGCTCAGTATTTAAAATAATGCAGTGCTCATTGAAGTAAGCATAAGGTGAATACTGGAAGCCCCATTTTTCACCACCTAACTTCATACGGATAATGCGGTGGTTAGCGCGGGCAGGGTGGTTAATCCTACCTTGGTAACCTTCGTTTTCCATACAAAGTTGACATTTTGGATATGAGGAAGCTTTGACCAGTTTAGCTTGTGCAATAGCTTTGGGGTCTTTTTCAGGTTTTGATAAATTGATTGTGATTTGAATATCACCATATTGTGATGGTGTTGTAAAGGCAATATTTTTTGCGATTGCAGCAACTTTAATGTAATCGTTGCGTTTGCTGAGGGCGTAAAAATCTGCGATAGCTTGTTGAGGAGATTTTGCATAAGTATCCCAGAATTCACGGTTCACCTGACTTGGGACAGGTGTGATAAAATTCATTAGCTCAGCACCCAAACAATCTTTTTCAGCCACCAATTCACCAACCTTGCCATTTTGCACAGCGAGGTTAACCAGTTCATCTTTGAGAGCAATTAAATCTATTTCTTGTGTTTCTTGCTCTACCCCATCCTCGCCCACGAGGGCAAGGATACGATTACGCAAGTAAAATATATCATCTTCTGTATAGTCGCTAGCTTCAATTACCTTAGCGACAAAAGTATCTAAAAGTTTCATTTTATCTCTCTAATCTTAATTATTTTCTAGACAAGACACGTGAACCACCAGCAATTTCAGCAATGTAGAAAGCTGGCGCATAACCAATTGTTTCTGTATAAACCTTGCCAACATTTTGAGTGAATTCATCAACTTTATCCTTAGCGACAATGGCAATACCGCAGCCACCAAAGCCCGCTCCTGTCATACGAGCTCCAAGGACACCTTCTTGTTGCCAAGCGGCATGAGCAAGGGTATCAAGCTCAATACCAGTCACTTCGTAATCATGTTCAAGTGACACATGTGAAGCATTAACCAAACGACCAAATTTTTCAAGTTCACCTGCAATCAAAGCTTCTTTGGCTTGAAGAGTACGTTGATTTTCCCAAACAGCGTGACGAGCACGTTTGAGACGATTGGCATCTTTAATGAGGTAACTGTATTCATCAAAAGCTTGCAAATCAAGTTCACCAAGGGTCTTGATATCAAGTACTTGATTCAATTCTTCAACGGCTTTTTCACATTCGGCACGACGTTCATTGTATTTTGAATCAGCCAATTCACGGCGTTTGTTAGTATTCATGATAACGATGACATTGTCACCTAAATCAAGCGGTACAAGGTCGTATTCTAATGTGTTGGTATCAAGGTAAATGGCTTGCTTGTCAGCTCCCATACCAATAGCAAATTGGTCCATGATTCCTGAATTAACGCCAATAAATTCATTTTCCGTTTGTTTACCAATTTTTACTAAGTCAAGACGGTCTAATTTAAGGTCAAATAATTCTTCAGCAACAATTCCGACCAAAAGTTCTAGTGAGGCTGATGATGACAAGCCAGAACCATTTGGAATGTTACCATTGACATAAAGTTCAAAACCATTTTCAATTTTGTGACCAGCTTCTTGCAAGAATTTAATGACACCTTTTGGATAATTTGTCCAGCTATCTTTCTTATCAAAAGTAAGATTATCAAGTGGCACTTCAATAACACCTAAATCATCAAAGTTAGCTGAGTAAAAACGTAAAAGTTTATCATCACGTTTACGAGCTGCACCGTATGTTCCAAGGGTGATAGCCGCTGGGAAAACATGACCACCATTGTAGTCTGTATGTTCACCAATCAAATTGATACGTCCTGGTGAGAAAAAGGTTGCATCTGCTTCTGTTCCAAATACTTTAGCAAAAGCTTCTTTAAGTTCTGTAATAGTCATGAGGGTCTCCTTTTTTTCATTTCTTTTTGTTTACGCTTTCATTTTACAACCCTAAATAACTTAAGTCAATAATATTTACTAAAGTTTTACTTAAAATTTTCTTTATTTTATTTTTTGTGCTATAATAGGGATAAGAAAGAAGGGATGACTTATGGCTACATTAAAAGACATTGCAAAGTTGGCAAAGGTTTCATCAGCAACCGTTTCTCGGGTGCTTAATCAAGATGCTACCCTTTCTGTTAGCGAGGAAACACGGCATCGCATTTTAACCGTCGCCGAAGAGTTGGGATACGAAAAGCACAAACGTAGCACAAATATCTTACAAGAACGGCAAAAAATCGCCATTGTACAATGGTACAGTGAGCAAGAAGAACTCAATGACCTCTATTACTACAGCATTCGTATCGGACTCGAAAAGCGCGCTCAAGAATTGGATTATGACGTTTTACGCTATTTTAACAATGACATTCTAACTATTTCAGAAAGTGTTAGCGGAATTATCGCTATTGGTAAATTCTCAGACCAACAAATTCATAGTCTGGAAAGCCATTCAAAAAATCTAGTTTTTGTTGATAGTGATACACTCAATGCAGGACATCCTTGCGTTACAACTGATTTTGATAATGCAGTGGTTAAGGTGCTTGATTACTTCATGCAGAAAGGATTTACTAAAATTGGGATGATTGCTGGGGAAGAACGTACAACTGACCAAAAAGAACTCATTATCGACCAACGCTTCCGCACTTTTAAAAACTACGCTTACGAAAATAACCTCTATAACCCTAACTATATCTTTGTCGGTGATTTTTCAGCACAAGCAGGATATGAATTAATGAAAAAAGCCATCACTGAACTAGGTGATGACCTTCCGCAAGCTTTCTTTGTTGCAAACGACACCCTAGCCATAGGTGCCCTTCGTGCCCTTCAAGAAGCTAACTTTGCTGTTCCTGACCGTGTCAGCCTCATTTCTTTCAATGATACTGCCTTGACTAAGCAAGTCTTTCCTGCTCTATCAAGTATCACTGTCTACACCGAAGAAATGGGACGCACAGCTGTTGATATCCTAAATCACCAACTCATCAAACGCCACACCGTCCCAACAATGACAAGACTCGCAACTACCCTAACATTGCGAGATAGCACGAAATAAAAGAGTTCCAATAAGCATGGAGCTCTTTTATTTTATATTTTCACCCAACTTTAATGCAAAAGGCATCCCATGGTTGGAGTTGGTGATTTTCAAAGTCAGCAAGTTCTGCGGTATTGCTGATGATAGTTGCTTGGTAACTAAGGTCGCATTCAAATGGTTGTACTTGGTCTGATAGGTTAGCCACAACAAGATAAGTAGCGTCCGCAGTTTTTCTGAGATAGGCAAAGACCTTATCTGCTGTCTCTAGAAGTTCAAAATCCGCATCAATCAACCACTCGTTTTCCTTGCGAAGCTTGATGAGTTTTTGGTAAGTATAGAAAATAGATTCTGGATTGTCTAGAGCAGCTTGGACATTGATGTCCTGATAGTTTGGATTAACTGGCAACCAAGTCTTATCAGCTGTTGAAAATCCTGCATTCTTACTACTATCCCATTGCATTGGCGTTCTAGCATTATCGCGTCCAATCATGCGAATACTGTCTAGCACTTCTTCTGACGTCTTACCATTTTCAAGTGCTTCTTTGGCAAAATTGAGCGACTCAATATCATCAATTTCTCCTAAATCCTTGAAAGGATAGTTAGTCATGCCGATTTCTTCTCCTTGGTAGATATAAGGCGTACCACGCATTAGGTGCAAGCAAATCGCTAGCGCTTTGGCTGATTTTTCACGATAAGTGTCTGTGTCTCCCCAAATAGATAAAACACGTGGCAAATCATGATTGTCCCAAAAAAGTGAATTCCAGCCCTGACCAAGCTCAAGCTCTGTCTGCCACTTGTTGAAAATGGCTTTGAGTGCAGGAACATTTAATTCTTTTTCGTATTCCCATTTTGAAGCATTTGGCTTGTGTTGCAGACCGATATGTTCAAATTGAAAAACCATTGATAATTCTTTTTCATCTGGGGATGAGTACTGCTTAGCAATTTCTGGTGTTGCGCCCCAAGTTTCGCCAACCGTTAACAAATCCTTTCCAGCCAAGGTTTCTTGATGCATTTCTTTGAGATAATCATGCAATTTTGGTCCATTATTAGAAATTAATTGGTCTGGCATTTTCCCAATCATGTCAATCACGTCCATACGAAAGCCAGAAATACCTTTGTCAATCCAGCGATTCATCATATCGTAAACAGACTTGCGTAATGCGAGATTTTCCCAATTCAAATCTGGCTGTTTCTTGCTGAAAAAGTGCAAATAATATTGCCCAGTTTTGCCATCATATGCCCAGGCAGAGCCACCAAAAATTGAATTAAGCTCATTTGGTTCATCACGCCAAATGTAAAAATCACGGTATGGGCTGGCAGGATTTTCACACGCTTCAACAAACCAAGCGTGCTCATCTGATGTGTGATTAACCACCAAATCCATGATAATGCGAATGCCACGCGCTTTTGCCTGCGCTAGCAATTCTTCCATGTCAGACATATCGCCGAAAATATCCGCAATCGCCTCATAATTTGAAATATCATAACCATTATCATCCATCGGAGACTGATAAACGGGAGAAAGCCAAATCGCTGTAATACCAAGCTTCTCTAGGTAGTCAAGCTTACTGATAATCCCTTGCAAATCACCAATTCCATCACCATTTGAATCCTTAAATGATTTTGGGTAAATTTGATAAATGGTTGCTTTATGCCACCAATGTTTTTCCATAGTGCACCTCTATCTTGATTTATTTGTCTTTATTTTAACGCTTTCTTGTTATTTGTGCAAGCGTTTGCGTTATAAAAAATAAAAAGGGAGCTAGGAGTTTGCCCAGCTTCCTTTAGATTATAAGAAAGTAACTTCTTCCCCGTTTTCTTTAACTACGTAGCTTAACTCTTTTAAATTAATTTGGGCTTCCGCAACCACACTGCTGCCTTGATTACGGCGAGTGATTATAAGCGTATTTTCATCTAATATCTCTACATCAATACTGCCATCAAGATCAAAAGCAGCTGATTGATTTCGGAAAGTAAAGAGTTTGAGCAAAGCTTGAACTACTGGGCGTCGGACTTCTTCAGCAATTTCTTCACTCGTATAATAATGACGATTGATGTTGCGGCCTTCTTTTGTTTTTTCTAACAAATCAAGGTCATTTTTTCCTGCTAAAAATCCAACATAATAAACTTGTGGAATACCCGGGGCAAAAACCTGAATCAAGCGTGCTAAGAAATATTTCTTGTCATCATCACCAAGTGCAGAATAATAAGTTGAATTAATCTGATAAATATCAAGATTATTATATTCAGCAGATGAGTATTTACGTTTGACATTAGCACCAACTTTATAAAGTTCACTTGAGGTATAATCAATTTCATCATCTGTCAAAATATCTTTGACATCTACCACACCAATTCCATCATGTGTATCAAGCGTTGTGAACTGCTTCATTGGCGACATTTTCAACCACTTTGCCAAACGGTCAACTTTTCTGCTATATAGACTATAAAGTGTCACCATTGGAAGCGCAAAATCATAGACATAATAGTCATGCTCAGCAATTTTAAACTGGATTGAATAGTGCTCATGAATTTCTGGAAGCAATTCTGTGCCAGATTTCGCTGCAATGCTACGCACTTTATCAAGTAATTCCCAAATGTCTGGCTCCACAAAGAAATCATTGGTATCCAATTTCTTAACTGCATAGGCAAATGCATCTAGACGAATGAGGTCACATCCATTTTCTGCTAGGTGTTTGATGGTTTTTCGAATGAAATCCATAGTCACCTCTTTTGTCACGTCAAGGTCAATTTGTTCCTCACCAAATGTATTCCACAAATGCTCAACCGAACCATCTGTAAAATGAATTTCTTGTTTTGGTGCGCGGTCTTTGCGCTTGTAAATCAAGTCCACATCAGCTTGTGTCGGACGATTTTCTGGCCAAAATTTATCCCAGTTAAGAAACATATCCTTGTAAGCACTAGCTTCGTGTTTTTCTTGATAATCTTTGTAATATTTTGATTGACGAGAAATATGATTTATCATGAAATCAAACATGAGGTAATATTTCTCACCCAAAGCTTTCACATCATCCCAATCACCAAATACAGAATCAACCTCATCATAATCGACAGGTGCAAAACCACGGTCACCAGTTGATGGGAAGAATGGCAATAGATGGATACCACCAACTGCCTCCCCGAAATACTTATCAAGATTTTGTTTAAGTTCTTTTAAATTATTACCCAGACTATCCGAGTAAGTGATTAACATTGTTTTATTTTGAATTCCCATAGTTATTCCTTTATTTTCATCATTTATATTGTGCGTTGAAAACGGGCTACAGGCTTGGTAAAAAAGATGAGCCTCCTTGTGTCTGGATGACACTGCGTCAGCTCCCTATTTTCACTGTGCCCGCTATACGGTCTCTGTATCCTTACTTCACTGCGCCGTTGCTCATTCCTGAAATAATATGTTTTTGGAAAATAAGATAAACGATTGTGATGGTAATGATACCGACGACGTATGATGCAAAGCTTGGTCCGTAATCGCTGAGGTATTGTCCTGTGTAGTTGTATTGGAAAAGTGGCAATGACCATGAGTCTGATGATTTATTCAACATCAAGAGGGGGAGCATAAAGTCATTCCAGAACCAAAGAGCATTGATAATCAAAGTTGTGGCATGCATTGGTTTTAACATTGGAAAGACAACTTTGCGGTATGTGGTAAATTTATCAGCTCCGTCAATTTCAGCAGCTTCATCCAAACTTTCAGGAACACTTAGCTTAATGTAACCAACATACAAAAATAAAGTTTGCGGTACAGCATAAGTCAGATACAAGATAATCAAGCCCCAAATATTTGTCAAACCAAGTCGGCTCATCATAACCGTGATTGGAATCATGATAACTTGAAATGGCACGAAAATTCCCAAAATTAGCAAGCTATACATGATGTTAAAAGCGCGTTTTTTGCTCATGTTACGCGCAATGGAATAGGCTGCCGCAGGAATAAATAGGGTTACCAAAATCACCGACACAACTGTAATAATCGTTGAATTCCAGAAATAATGTCCAATACCGTCAGCCAACAAGCGCGTGTAGTTACTCAAGGTGACAGGATTTGGAAAAGCAAAGAAATGTTGCATGATATCTTTAGTCGTCTTAAATGAACTAAAGACAGTTGCTAGCAATGGAATCAAAATCAAAATTGATCCCGCAACTAAGAGCACATATTTCCAAAAAGTATGATAACGTTCTTCTTTTTTCATATTTCACTCCATTTATACTTCGAAACGACTTGATAATTTCAATTGCAACACTGATACCAAAACAATAATAGCAAAGAGAATCAAGGCAATGGCGTTAGCATAACCATATTGGTTACTTGAAAAGGCGTAATTGTAAACCAAAAGCCCAATTGAAGTTGTTGAATTGCTTGGTCCACCACCAGTCAAAGCAAAGATCTGGTCAAAAGCTGTCAAACCAGCTTTAAGCGCCATGATAAAGACCATTGAAATACTTGGCAACAAATATGGCAATTCAATATTCCAGAACGTTTGTTTGCTATTTGCGCCATCAATTGCTGCTGCTTCTGTGATTTCACTTGGGATAGTTTGAAGCCCTGAGAGGAAAAGGATAATTGGCATTGCGACACCTTGCCATAGCATGACAAAAATTGCTGCAAAAATGGCGCCGCCAGATGTCCCTAGAAGACTTGTTTTCAAGAATTCAATGTTTAAAGTCTCACCAATAGCAGGTAATCCATAGTTAAAAACTTGTTTGAAAATCAAAGATACTGTTAACCCTGATAAAACAGCTGGGAAAAAGAACCACGCTCTAAAAAAAGTTTGTCCTTTGATTTTAGCATTCAAAGCTCGCGCCACCCAGATACCAATCACAATTTCACCGACAATTAACGCAATGGTCAAAATCAAAGTAAAACCAAGCGCTTTAAAAAATTTGGTATCTGTTAGCAAGATTTTATAATTGTTCGCACCAACAAAATCAAAATGATAAGTCAAGCCAGTCCAGTTCGTAAAACTATAAAAAGCTCCTTGAAACATTGGAAAATAGAAGAAGATTGCCTGTAAAATCAAGGGCACAATCAGAAATGTCCAGCCCCAATACTTATTTAAAAATTTTCGCATTCTATTTTCCTCCTATTTATCTACATCAGCTTTCATTGGATTGAAGAATGCATTTAACTCACTAACATATTGATCAGCATCTTGATTCAAAAGATAGTTAGCTGTCAAACTAAAGAAATCTTCTTCGCTTGTCCAATTTTCACCAAGCCAAACATAGTGTTTATCTGTAAATGCTAGCTGATAAAGCGGAGCAAGTGGAGAATTGTCATCTTCAACCACACCCTCTACAGACACTGGTGAACCATCAACATCATAATATTTTTGCATAGCCTCAGCTGACGCCATATAGGAAATAAATGTTTCACATTCTTTTTTGTGCTTTGTTGATGATGAAATTGATAGCGCCAAATCTCCCGCTCCAACTGTAACTTCTTGACCAGTTTTTTCACCAGGAAAGGCGAATGTTGAAATTTCAAAATCAGGATCTTGTTGTTTAATCGCTGCTAATACCCATGAACCGCCTGGTAACATCAAAGCTTCTTCAGTCGCAAATGCCACAACAGAATCGTTGTAAGAAGCACCTTCCCAATTACTTTGTTGATTTCCCTTATCAGCAATTAAATCCAAACGAGTCAGAACTTCCTTAACTTCATTATCAGAAGTTGAGATAGAATTAACGGAAGAAAAACGAAGATAATCATTTGCCTTATCACCACTACCAGTCACGCTAATGTAAGCCAGTTGATGATAACCATTTAAAGTCCAACCTTCACTACCAGCAAGCGCAAATGGTGTTTCACCGTCAGCCTTGATTTGTTTTACCAAAGTTTCAAATTCATCCCAAGTTTCTGGAACTTTGAGTCCTAATTCGTCAAATTTTGTCTTATTAAAGTAAATTCCTGAAACATTGGCTGATAAAGGCACGCTATAAATTTTTCTATTTACTGCATAGTTTTCTGCATAGTTATTTTTGATGTTCTCAAGATAAGACTTACCTGTCATATCTTCAAAATAACCAGCTTTTGCCCACTCTTTAAAATCTACATTCTGAGGATAAATGTTAATGACATCTGGGGCGTCACCTGCAAGCATACGTGTTTTTAGAACTGTTCCAGCACTTGGAACACTTGTCATTTTAACGTGAATGTTAGGATTTTCTGCTTCAAAATCCTTAATGATTTCTTTTAACGTATCCACCATTTCTGTCTTTTGATTGAAATATTCAATAGTTACCTTGCCATCAGCCGATGTGTCATCCTCTTTTGAACACGCCGTCAATATTAAACCAGCAGTGGTAGCTAAAGCTACTATGCCAGCAGCTATCAATTGTTTACGCCATTTCATTGAAAACCTCCTTATTGTTTCACGAAATAGTATTGTTTACTGAGATAATCACCTTGTGGGAGAGTTACGGTCAAACCTGCATACATGAGTTCATCCCCAGAGAACACTTCTCCCGTTTCTTGTAGGTGATAAAGAGCATCTGCTTCCAAACCTTTCAGTTTGAGCGTCGTTTCAATTGTTTCAATCATTGAAAGTGTGCGCACGTAGGTCACGACAACCTTATCTTCATAAACAAATTCTACCGCTGTTTCGTTTGAACCTGCTTCTGGATTGATGAGGCGATATTGTTTCCCAAATTGGACAACTGATCGAATGTCTTTGTAGTGTGCAACTTGAGCAGCAATCACTTCTTTGTCACTTTCTGGCAAGCTTGTCAAATCAAGTTCGTAGCCAAGATTTCCCATCATAGCAACATTTCCACGTGTTTCAATTGGTGTTGTGCGTCCCATTTGGTGATTTGGGCTTGCTGAAACATGGGAACCCATAGAGATAGTTGGGTACAGATAGCTTGAACCATATTGAATTTGCAAACGAGAAATGGCATCTGTATTATCACTAGCCCAAACTTGTGGGAAATAGCGCATCATTCCAAGGTCGTTTCGACCACCGCCACCTGAGCATGATTCAAAGAGAATATGGCTATGTTTTCCAGTCAAATAGGATACCAAATCATACAAACCTAACATATATGCATGGGATTGCATCTTAGTGGCAAGAGCTGAGTCGCCATTTCCGATATTTGTGATATTACGGTTATAATCCCATTTAACATAATCAATAGCATTTTCTGTCAAAATCTTATCAATAGCTGCCTTGATGTAGGCTACGACATCAGGATTTGCAAGGTTGAGCACCAATTGATTACGAGAATAAGTATGACCACGACCTTCAACTTGAATAGCCCAATCTGGATGCGCACGATAAAGGTCACTATCAACAGAAATCATTTCTGGTTCAAACCACAAACCAAATTTCAAGCCTTTAGCATGAACTTTAGCAATCAAATCACTCAATGGTCCACCGAGTTTTTCTTCATTGACACCCCAGTCACCAAGCGCACGATTATCATCAAATCGATTACCAAACCAACCGTCATCTAGGACAAAAAGCTCGATACCAAGTTTACTTGCTTCATCAGCCAAAGCCAGCAATTTTTCTTTCTTGAAATCAAAATAAGTCGCTTCCCAGTTATTGATAAGAATCGGACGCTCAACATGAGCAAATTGTTTTGGCATGATATGATTTTGCACAAACAACTGGCTTTCTTGGCTCAAGTGTGTCAAACCTTTTACCGAATAAGTCATCAAAGCCACTGGCGTTTCAAAATTATCTCTAGCTGCCAATTGCCAAGCAAAGTTATCATCATTAATACCAATCCCTAAGCGAACTTCATTCAATTGATTTTTTTGAACAAAAGCTTGAAAATTACCACTATAAAGCAGTTGCAAAGCAAGGGCACTGCCAGCATCCTCCGTCGCTGTCCTATCACACAAAATCACAGCCGGAGTCTGAGCATGACCAGAAGCTCCGCGATTTGAAGCAATGCTAAAGATACCTTGTTCGACCATTTGACGACGAACTGTTTTCTCACGCGCATAAGCTCCTTGCAAAGTCACCACATCATAATTTCCAGCAGGTACATCAAGCATAGTTGATAAAGCACGGTTGATGACAACAGCTTTATCGGATAGATTACTAATCTTAGCAAAGGTTGAAATAGTGCTGCAATCAGCATAAGCAGTGTAGTAAAGTTTTAATTCTAGTGCAGCGACTTTGTCTTCAAGTGTCAAAACTAAAGTTTCGGCATCTTCTGTTGAATGTGGATTAGGTAATCCTGTTGCTTCTTTTGCACCGTGTAAAATCTCACTAGATGTTAACTTAAATTGTGTCAATTCGTTGTTAGCGTGTGCTATTTTTAGAGATGGTTGTCGAAAATCTCCGAACCCGTGAACGCCAAAAACTTGGCGTTGGGTATCATAACTAAAGGTGCGGTTATCTGGAGTTGGATTTCCTGAAAAAGCGTGGTCCTTCTCCAAAATAGCGTTTGAGCCGTGGTATTTGGCGATTTTGCCTCCAATATGACGAAGAAGCAAATCCCCTTCTTTATTTTCTATAATCATTGACATCTCTTTACTTTGAATGTAAAAAAGATTTCCTTCGATGCGAATTCCCATGATAATTCCTCCCTTTGTTTACTAAAATTTTACCATCATTTATTTACCTCTTAAATGGTATCATGTTGGGCAAATATGGTAAAATGTTGTTTATAAAGGAGTTGATACTTTGGATATCCTAAATACCTACAACGAATTTGACACGAATAATTTTGACCTGAACGTCGACCATTATGGTGCTGAGATTTGTGATAAAAACTACTCTTTTGGACCTACTGTTAGGGATAACTACGTCCTTCATTTCATTGTTGATGGCAAGGGAACTTTCAAAATTGATGGCACAACGACCGAACTTAAAACAGGTGATATGTTCATTTTGCCAAAAGGAAAAGTGACCTTCTACCAAGCTGATAGTAAGCACCCTTGGACTTATCTTTGGGTTGGATTTAGTGGCTCAAAGGCTGAAAGCATCTTAAATAAAACACAACTTCTTGAACATTATTTTTGTCATTCAACGCTCAACTCTAAAATCCTCGATCAGCTAGTCAAATTAACACAATTCCGTGACCAAAAACTCGATGACATTACAGAGCTTCAGCTGATTGCTGAACTTTACAAACTGCTAGCGTTTTTGATAGAAGAACTTCCAAGCAAAGCAATGTCTGATAGCAGTATTTTGATTCAAAATTACATCAAGCAAGCTAAAAAAATCATTCACACACAATATGGAAATCCTTTAAAAATCAGTGAGATTGCAAAAAAACTCAATCTAAATCGCTCCTACTTGTACAAGATTTTCAAAGAAGAAACGGGTTATTCTCTCAAGGATTATCTCATCCAAATCCGCATGGAAAAAAGTGCTGATTTGCTTACCAGCACGACTTTTCACATCTCAGAAATCGCAAATGCTATAGGCTTTCCAGACGCTCTCACCTTCAGCAAGGCTTTCAAAAAACATTTCGGACAAAGCCCAAGCAATTACCGTAAGACACAAAGATAAAAATCTCCCCCGAGAACTGAATTCTTGAGGGAGAAATTTTTATAATGCCCGATATTTTTTTAAAAAGAAAGTATTCAATAATGTAAAAAGTAAACTAATAACAATTAAAGCTAGCCATTATAGATAGTTTTCCTTTGTCACTTTGCCAACCTGTTCGCAAGCATAGAGCTACCGTTTTTAAAGGTTTAGCCGATATTGGCTACAATGCCTCTAAACATCTTTAGTTCTACGGCTTCAAAGTTCGGCTCTTTGTCAACCGTAGTGGGGGGGGCAAAGAGCCACCTTTTCTAGAGTATCTGATAACAAAATAGGATACGTTCAAGTGAGGTTATTCAATCACTTGAGTTTCAGCTAATTTCTTGTACCAATGTGCAGATTTCTTAGGATAACGTTCTTGTGTATCGAAATCAACGTAGAAGAGTCCGTAACGTTTTTCATAACCATTAGACCATGAGAAGACGTCCATCAATGACCAGATGAAGTATCCTTTTACGTTTGCACCATCGGCAATCGCATCAGACAATACTTCCAAGTGTTGTTTCACATAATCAATACGGCCATCATCGTAAACAGTGTTGTCCATAAATTCATCTTTGTATCCAAGTCCGTTTTCAGTGATGTAGATCTTCTTGTAGTTTGGATAATCTTTCTTGACACGCATGATTTGGTCATACAAACCTTGAGGGTAGATGATCCAGTCCCAATCCGTCCGAGGGACATAGTCAGGAGCCACACGACGTCCTACACCTTTGATTTGGTATTTAGAGCTTCCTTTTTCACCTTTACCGTTGTGGATGATTTCAGTTTCACCATCAAAGGCTTCCATCCAGTCACTCATGTAGTAGTTAATTCCAAGGAAGTCGTTCAAATCTTTAGCTGCTTCAAGCACTGCAAAGTCTTCCTCACGAAGATCCAAGCTACCACCATTTACTGATAAGATGTGGTTTACCCCTTCCATGGTTGCATCTGAGTAGTGTCCAAGGTAAGTCGCATCCAAGATAAATTTGTTGTGGATGATATCTTCCAACTCAGCAGCACGAACGTCTGCAGGATTTTTAGGATCCAAAGGATACTTAGTTGGAAGGGCGTGAACAACCCCAATTTCACCTGTATAACCTTTGCCTTTGTACAATTTCACAGCACGTGCATGAGAAACCATCATATTGTGGTGAGATTGGAAAACTTTGGCAAGGTCATATTGAATACCTGGTGGGAATTTACCTACCAAGTATTGACCATCACCGATTGGGCCAATTTCATTGAAGGTTGTCCAGTAGTTGACTTCTGGGAACTCTTCAAAACAGAAGGCAGCATAATCTACAAAATGTTCGATGTTTTCACGATTCAAGAAGTCTCCGTTTGAGTGAAGAGCTTCAGGTGTATCAAAGTGGTGAAGAGTTACAAATGGTTCTACATGACGTTTATGACATTCTGCAAATAACTTATGATAGAATTCTACCCCTTTTGGATTGACTTCACCATAGCCAGTTGGGAAAATACGTGACCAAGCAATAGAAATACGGATTCCGTTTACACCATATTCTTCAGCCAACTGTAAGTCTACTGGATATTTATGGTAGAAATCACTCGCTGGTTCAGCAGTATACCAATAGTTATCTGCTAGGTATTTGTCCCAAGCAACAGGACCTTTTCCATCTGTATGTGTAGCACCTTCTGCCTGATAAGCTGCTGTTGCGCCACCGAAAATAAAATCTTTAGGTAATGTTTTTGACATAAGTTTCCCCTTCTCAATCATAAAATAAAAACAAAGCAAGATGGAGAGGAGTCAGTGAGCAATCCTTCTCCATCTCACTTCAATCAACAGTAAATCCATTTATTATCGAAATTGTTCTTGAACGAATGCAAGAGCGCCTTTACCATCACGAGTCAACTTGATGTATTGAGCTCCTTCAGTCTTAGCCAATTTGATTCCAAGTTTATCTGTTTCAGCCTTCATATCTTCATAGTTTGAAGCTACTTGAGGAGCAAGGATAACAAGGTCAAATTCTGGCAACATTTCACGGTGAGCACCGTAGCCACCAGCAGCAGCCTTCACAGGAACATTGTATTCTGCAGCAGCTTTATTCAAAGCGTTGGCAAGAAGTCCACTAGTTCCACCACCGGCACAAAGGACCAATACGTTTGTTTCTTTTGTGATATTGTTTTGAACTGGTTCGCCTTCAACACCAGCTTTTTCAAGAATAGCATCTGCTTTAGCAGTGTTAAAGTTTGCAGCAACTTTTTCTTTCAAGCTATCGTTTGATTTACCTGAACGTTCTTCTTCAAGAATTTGTTCATCGTAAACTTTAACGAATGGGTAGTAAATGATCACGTCAACTACTACTAATAGCGCAGCAAGGATGAATGAAAGCACTTGGAAGTTCGTACCAAGAACAATACCAAGAGGTCCAGGAGTTACCCATGGAAGATTAGCAGAGAATGAGTTCATTCCCAAGGTATCAACGAAGAATTTGAAGATCCATACGTTTGCAATTGGAGCAAAGATAAATGGAACAAAGAAGATTGGGTTCAATACAATTGGAGCACCGAACAAGAGTGGTTCGTTTACACCGAAGAATGTAGGAACAACAGATGCACGTCCGATTGCACGGTTACGCTCTGATTTACACAACCACATGAAGAGGAATGGAACAATCAAGGTTGCACCAGTACCACCCATGGTAACGATAAACATTTGAGTACCAGATGTGATGACTTTATCGGCATGTTGTCCAGCTTGAATCAAATGTAAGTTGTTATCAATATTTGCGTAAGTAATTGCAGCGATTGCCGGTTCTACGATTGAAGGACCATGGATACCTACAAACCAGAAGAAGGCATAAGCACCAAAGATGAAAGTAATACCAAGGTATCCGTCTGCAGCTGAGAATAGTGGAGCAAGAAGAGCACCAATTGATTCAGCAACTGTTACATGAAGGCTTGCTTTCACAACTAATTCAAGTGCATACAAGAGTACAACTGACAATGTAAATGGAATCAAGTCTTTAAATACTTGTGAAATATTTGGTGGAACCTCGTCCGGCATGCGGATAGTCACATTGTTTTTCACACAGACTTTGTAAACATTAACAGTAACGAATGCAGCAATAAAGGCTGTTAGCAACCCTTTTGTCCCCATGAATGCTGTTAAGAATCCACCTTCTTTAGCAGGTTCAGCAGCCATGAGCAAGAATCCAACCATAGAAGCCAACATTGTAGAAATGAAGTTGATTTGGTTGGTTGCTGGAAGGTCGCGGTTCATTGAATCAGTCAAAGCCTTAGCCGTTGTACCACCAACGAAGAAGGCCAAGATGCCCATGGAATAGTTATATGGAGTCATCAAGAGTGTTTCAATATCTTTAGACCAGTGGAATCCCCAAGCATTTGGCACATACGCAATTAGGATGAAGATAGATGAGAATAAGATTACAGGCATCCCTGCAATGAAACCATCACGAATCGCTCGCAAATATTTATTACGAGAAATTCTCTCAAAGAATGGTTTCCCTTTTTCAATAAGCTCAATGAGTTTGTTCATTATTTAGCTCCCCTTTTGTATAATTCAATAAGATGATGAATCACATCTTTTAACAAGATGGTTGTCATCAAGTGATCCTGTCCGTGCATCATTGTGATGCTGTATGGAATTTCTTCGCCCGCAGCTTCTTGAGCAAGCATAGATGTTTGCGCTTTGTGAGCTTCCGCAATGCAATTTGCTGCTTCTTCAACAAGAGCTTCTGCCTTAGCAAAATCGCTAGCTTCAGCAGCTTTTAATGCTTCTAGAAGTTTAGAACGAGCATCACCAGCATAAGCGACAATTTCAAAGCCAAGTAATTGGACTTCTTCTCTATTCATAATAGTTCCTCCTTATAATTTTAATGATATAGAGCAAATTAAATTTTTACAAGAGACGTTGAACATGAAGAACGATATAAATTCATTTACTGTGGAATAAATCCACTCCTGTTTCTCTTGCAATGACATTATAGATTCTGTTTCCTATTTCAAAAGCCTTAGGATACGAAACCTCTAGATGTTCTTCCATTCCCAGTAAGGACGTATTATCTTTCCTAGATCGATCAATATAATCCAAAAAATAACTTAGATGAACCATGAAACGATCATAGAAATTAGAATCCTAAACATACTTTTTACATTTGTAATTCTTTTTTATCCATTTTCTAAATCCCCTATTCTACAATTTTTGTATCGCTAATGTGTTTATACCAGTAAGCTGACGCTTTTGGATAACGTTTTTGTGTTTCAAAATCCACATAAAACAAACCATAGCGTTTATTATAACCATTTGACCATGAGAAACAATCCATTAATGACCAAAGGAAATATCCCTTAACATTAACCCCAGCATCAATTGCTTTGGCAAGAGATTGCAAGTAAACTTTCAAATAATCAATACGCGGTTGGTCCATGATGATACCATCGTCAAATTCATCTTTATAGCCCATACCATTTTCTGTGATATAGATTTTATTGTAATGTGGGTAATCTGCTTTGATACGAAGAAGCAAATCATACAGACCTTCTGGATAGATAATCCAATCCCAGTCCGTTCTTGGAATACCTTCTTTGTAAATGCGTTCGCCAATACTTTTAACTTTGTAAACAGATGTTCCTTTGTCACCTGTACCGTTGTGATGAATGGCATTTTCGCCATTGTAGGCTTTAACAAAGTGACATTGGTAATGATTGATACCAAGATAATCGTTACGGTGACTGGCTTTTTTCATTTCCTCAAAGTCACTATCAAGGAAATCGTAGCTGGCATTGTTAGCTGCGCAGATTTCGTCAAGCGCTTCCATTGTTTCGTTTGAATAATAACCTAAATAAGTTGCATCCAGTAAAAATCGAATAGAAAGAGCATCATCTAAGAAAGCAGCATGTTTATCTTCTTTACTATCTGTTGCTGGGTATTTTGTTTCAAGAGAATGTACCACACCGATTTCACCTTGGTAGCCACCGTCTTTGAACAAATTAACCACACGCGCATGCGCATACATCATATTGTGCAGACATTGAATGACTTTTGACAGGTCATATTTGATTCCTGGTGGGAAAATACCAAGCAAATATTGGTTGGTTGCTACTGGGTAAATTTCATTGAATGTACTCCAATGACGAACTTCTGTAAATTCTTCAAAACAGAATTTTGCATAGTTAACAAAAGCTTCAATCGTATCACGGTTTAAAAAATCACCATTGTCAAACAAAACTTTTGGCGTGTCAAAGTGATGAAGCGTGACAAAGGCTGTGATGTTGCGTTTTTGACATTCCGCAAACACTTTGTGGTAATAATCAACTCCTTCTTGGTTGACCTCACCAGTACCATTTGGGAAGATACGGCTCCAAGCAATGGATAACCGAAGTCCGTTGACACCAAATTTTTCACAAAGTTCAATATCTTGTGGGTATTGATGATAGAAATCACTAGCAGGGTCTGGACTGAAACGCCCTTGTTCTGCTAAGAAATCATCCCAAGCTACTGAACCTTTACCGCCTTCTTTAGTAGCTCCTTCAACTTGGTAGGCTGCTGTTGCACCACCAAAAATAAAATCTTCTGGTAATTGATACATAATTCCCCCTTATTTCAATAAACGTTGAATGTGAATCACAAGGTAAACACGTTCACTACGCGATAAATCTATTTTTAATTCTTGTTCAATCAAATCATAAATGGCCTGCCCAATTTGATAGGCTTGCGGATAATCTGATTTCACATATTCTTCCAAATTAATCAACGATGCATTGTCTTGCTGGTTCATCTGCAATCGATTAACGAGGTAGGTTAAATGAATCATCAAACGGTCGTAAAGATTACTGTTTTCTGCGCTCCGCTTGATGTTATTTTTAGCCAATTCGTTCTCAATCAAAGCTAGCACTTTTTTAGTTGCATCCTCTTTGTTATTATCAGAAACTTCGTAATCACCTTTGGCATTAATGAAATGCAGAGCCATTCGTCCGACTTCATCATCTGGAAAAGTTACTGACAACTTTTGACTTAAAATAGCAACAGCTTCTTGCGCCATTTGAAACTCAGTAACATACGCCGCTGAAATATCTGGTAAATGACTTTCCTGATAAGCTCCCTTTAAAAGCTTTTGATATACCAAATAAACGTGGTCGGTAAGGGTTACATATAGGTATTCCTGAACAGGAAAATGATATTTGGCTACCAAATCATCAATCATGTTATAAGTCACCGTTAGAATATCAAGCGGAATATTTTTCAAAAGGGTTAAAAAGTTTTCTTTGGATTCCTCTGTTTTCAAAAGGAAAACTTTCTCGACTTTGCTTGGAGTGATTAAATCACCTTTTTTCTTTTGAAAGACTATCCCTAGCCCCATGACAACGGCTTGGTCATCCTGCTCATTTTTTACCAGAGCGACATTATTGTTGAGCGCTTGTACAATCCGAAACATTCTACTCTCCTCACGTGGTTCCTAGACAAAAAAACCACAAACAAACTAGAATCCTCCCTTCTAGGTCATTTGCGGTCTTGCCTAATGTCTTAGTTACAATCCACTCTATTAATTTCTACGATTATAATATAACACACAATTTTAACTTTGTAAACCCTTTCTTTGTGTTTTTTTGATTTTTTTTGTTTACTTTAAACAAATTCAAAAAATCGTAATATTAAAGGATTTTTTACTCATTTCCCCACTCGCTACAAAAGTTACTTGACGTTTATCTTCTAAAATATCACTTTCATCAAGCGACGTTGACAAGCCGCTCCACGGCTCTAGAGCAATAAAAGGGCTCTTATTGACGGTTGACCATAAAATCAAATTTGGAAAATCTTCAAAATCCAAACGCAATCCTTTATCGTGTTTATGAGATTTCAAAGAAACGCTACGTGAAGCTAATTTATCCAAAGTAATGGCATCTTTGGCAAACAAAGCATAATCCAAATTTAGAATGTTTTGCTTTTCTAAAAATGGCGTACGCTTATTCACATCAAGAAGCCCTGTTTCTGGAAAAGATTCTGGAACAGTACAAGTTTCCTCTTTTTCAAATTCGAGATAATAATCTTCATAACACTCATCAGCAAGCAATGGGCAATTAAACCCAGGGTGCCCACCAATAAAGTAAGGCATGACCTTTTCTGTCTCGCGATTGGTCACTTGGTAACTTGTTTTAATCGTCTTTCCAATCAAAGTGTAAATGATTTTCAACTCAAAATCATAAGGATAATTTGCCAACATTTCCGCATCAGGGATGATTGAAAAAGCAAGGCTATTTTCAGATAATGGTTCATAAGTAAAAGTCTTCTTACGCACCAAACCATGTCGCGGTATCACACCTGTAAAATGGGGACGGCTACTAGGACGATAAATAGCTTCATCATCACGTAAGCTCCCACAAATCGGAAATAATACTGGTGCTTGTGAACTCCAATACTCTGGATTTCCTTGCCACAAATATTCGACGCCGTCTTTATCTTTTATGGATGACAAAGCGCCACCAAATTCCTTAAACTGAACTGTTAAGAAATCATTTTTTAATTCAATAACCATTATTTTCTCCTAAATAAAATGAGAATGAACAGCCTCATAACTGCCATTCTCATCACGCGTAAAAACAAAAGAATAAAAGAAGTTTTAGTGAGTTAGATTAGATGTATTACTATTTGGCTTCTTGATAAGCTTGATTACGTTTTTTCATTTCTCCTTTATACCAGAAGAAGAGCAACGTGTAAACAACTAAAGCAATCGCTGCATAAAGAACGTAAGTCAAATCACCAGTTGAAGCTTTACCAACAAAGAATGCCAAGAATTTTTCAATTGGTCCTTCCATTGTTGTATGAGAAATCATGGTTGAAGTATCTAAACCACTTGGGAAGGCACCCACATTTTTAGCAGTTTCTGTGATAAATGGTGCAATCAATGTTCCTGACCACAAGAATAGCGGTAACTCAATAGCACCAATGACAATCATGCGGATTAATTTACCACGTGTAACAACTAGCAAAGCTGGAGTAACCCCCATCGCAATAATACCTGCGAGTGGCAATAATTTATTTCCTGGTAAAACAATTGCTTCTAACAACATAATTGGAGCTAAAATATTAGCGGCAGCCCATACTTCTGCACGACCTGCAATGAATGGCCAGTCCAAACCAATATTTAATGTGCGTCCTTGTAATTTTGAAGAAGCAAAGTCAGTAATACCTTGAGAAAGTGGTTCAACAGAAGCGATAAACCATGACCCAATCAATGAGAACAATTCCAAGCAGACAGCTGCTGTAAAAGCTAAAGAAGCAATTTCAGTTGGTGTTTGACCTGCTAATAAACCAACAAAGATTCCTAAATAAATACCAATTGCAAATTTTGAACCCCAGAAACCAATTTTAGCATTTAATTTAGCAGCATCGAAGTCATATTTATCAAGCCAAGGGAAAAGCTTGTCAAAAATTTTATCGAATACCATAATAATTGGATTCATCATGTAGTTCATGTGAGTTGTTGTCATCGGATTTTCATCACCAGCACCCAATAAATCATTAAAAGTAGGTTTCATAAGGTCTGAATTGATAATTTTTAAAATACCGATAAAAATAACCAAAATCGTTGCAATCATGAGGTTTGCTCCACTATAAATAGCAAACAAGCCAACAATTGATAAATGCCAAATATCGAAAATATCAACATCAAGCGTATTGGTTTTATTCAATACCAACATAATGATATTTACAATGACCATTACCATCAAAAAATATAGGGTATAAGGTGAGCCCCAAGTGATAGTTGCCAACGGTGCCCAACCAACGTCAGTGATATTTAATTCCAAACCAGTTCTGGCAACAAAGTCAGCCATAGCACCCGAAAATGCCGTTGACAAGATATTGATAATTGCGCTAATACCCGTTAAGGCAATTCCTAGTTTAATACCACCTTCTAATGCTTTAGTGAATTTCACTTTAAAAAAGAGGGCAATGACAGTCAAGATAATTGTCATTAATGGAGCGGCACCAAGGTCAATAATTGGTTGGAAAATCGTATTTGCAAAGTCGATAATTACATTCATTTCATTTCGTCCCTTTCTTTCGAAAGCGCTTTAATTTATTTGTTTAAGCTATTAATAACGTCTTCCATTTTCTTATAAACAGGTTCTGCCATTGCTGGGATACGATAAAGAATAGCACCAGCATCGACAACTGGAATCTTAACATCAAAGCCTAAATCAGTCTTAGAAATTTGTGCAAAGATGTCATAATGCGATAACAATTCTTCATTGATATCTTTAATCATAACAGCATCACACGATACTTGATAACCACGTTTAGTCAATTCTGTTTCTAGAGCGTTTTTAATTTGGTGACTTGAGTTAACCCCAGCTCCACACGCTGCTAAAATTTTAATCATGAGAAATTCCTCCTTAAAAATTATTTTCCAAAAATTGATAAATTCTTTCTGGATTTTCAGAATTAAAGAATTTAATTAACGCTTCCTTATCTTGTCTATTAATAAAATCCATTATTGCTGCCAATAAACCAGCTTGCTCTTTTTCTTCATTGTTTAAAATCATGAACAAAAATGAAACCTCTAGTTTTTCATCTGGCAAAATCATATTATGAAAAGTTATCGCATGTTCCAGTTTAACTGGAACAATACGAGTAACATTTACAAACTGACTTTCTGTATGTGGAATAGCAATATTGGGAAGACTCGAATCAATTGGACTTAACGGTAAGGCAGTCGGATAATGTTCCTCTCTGTCGATTAAATTATCCAAGTATTCTTCTGTTACAAGACCTTTTTCAAATAATTTATGAGCGATTTCTTTAAAAACACTTTTTTGATCTTGTTGTTCAGATATATATACCGTATCTTCTGCAAATAATTGAGTCATTTTATCACCTTCTTACACTTTCTCACTCCATGAGCTGGCTGTTTTGGTAAGGACTGCGTTGAGTTCTTCGATATTCTTGCGTCCTTGTGTTCTTAGCCATTCACGCGCTGCGGCTTCGCCTTCTTCGATATAAACTTGTACAGAGCCAGCCCAAGTAGCACGTCCGCAAAGGACACCGTTGAATTTAGCACCTGATTCAGCCGCAAATACCAACGTTTCTTGGAAGAGTTTTGCTGAAACACCTGCGCTAAGATAGATATATGGTAAATGACTTGCTGCTTCTTGGTCTTTGAAAGCTTTAGCAGCTTCTTCTTTAGTGTAAACCACTTCACCGTCCGCAAAACCTTCAACATATTTCATATTGACAGGGACTTCAACCTTGAGCACATCAATACCAAAGCGGTCGTCAGAGAAAACTTTCATGGCTTCGTTAACTTTGTGAGGTTTTACTTTGGCAAATGCTGCGCTTGTATTGTCAGTGATGTTTTCATCATAAGTCAAAATCTCAAGGAAGAATGGCATATCTTCAGCTTTACATTCGGCACCAATGCGTTCGATATAAGCTTGTTTTTGAAGATTAACGTATTCATCACCATCAACGTCATAATAAAGCAAGAATTTCACTGCATCAGCTCCTTCTTCTTTAAGACGTTTAGCAGACCATTCGACCAAGCAATCTGGCAAGCGACTAGTCGTTGTCGCATCATAGCCCGTTTTTTCATAAGCGAGCAAAAGTCCAGCATTCGCATCACGAACCTTACTTGCTGGCAAACCATACTCAGGGTCAAGAAGAATAGATGACGCATACGGTGTCAATTCCTCTGAAACCAAGGCTTTCAATTGTTCGATTTGTTCAACACTTGGTTCTTCTGTTTGATAGTTTGCCATCATGCGTTTAAGTGCTCCACGTTGGTCAAATGCCAAAGCAGAAATCACGCCATCACGGCTAAGCTTCTCAAGTAATCTGCGTTTTTCTTGTGTTAATACCATTTTTTCTTATACCTCTTCTACCTGAATTTGATTAAATAAGTTTTCGTAATTTGTCATATTGACATGACCTGTCATTTTTTCTTGAGCATTTAGCATACCCAGGGCATTCGCATGACGTAAGAAATCTTTGTCGGAAAGGTTATGGATAATCGCTGACGCAATACCAGCCACCGTTGAATCACCAGAACCAACAGGATTGACCACATCGATTTTTGGAATGGTAACGCGGTAATAGTGGTCACCGTGTTTCGCAAAAGCTCCTTTGCTGCCTAGTGAAACAACCACCCAATCAATCCCTGCAAACAAATCATCTTGCAAGATTTCTTTTAACTCATCCACATCATCGCTCACTTCTCTTCCAACAAGTTGTGATAATTCTTCTGTGTTTGGCTTGATAACAAACGGTTTGTCATCACCTGTTAAAACAGCTTCCAGAGCCTTACCAGAACAATCTAGCACCACTTTTTTGCCTTGCGAATTAGCAAGTCCAATGACTTTTTGATAATAATCACTTTCAAGTCCCGCTGGAAGGCTTCCTGAAATCGTGATGACTTCATAAGACGGGCAAAGGTAACGAAAATGATTAAGAAAACCATCTGCCTCATCTCGGTCAATCATCGGACCTGCTTCCAAGACTTCTGTCTGCAAGCCTTCATGTAAAATCGCAATGCAATTGCGGGTTTCCCCATGAATCGGAAAGAAACGATGTTGAATACCATTTTGATCAAGCCTACTGGTTAAAAAGTCACCGAGCTTTCCACCGATAAAGCCTGTCGCAGTCACATTGTCACCAATTTCTGACAGTACACGTGTGACGTTCAAACCCTTACCACCTGCTGTTTTCTTAACCTCAGAAACACGATTGACCGTATCCAAAGTTAGTTCATCAAGCGGATAAGAAATATCAATTGACGGATTCAATGTTACGGTAAGAATCATCTGATTTTCTCCTAGTCGTGATATTCGCCACGGTCCCATTTTTCAAGAAATTCATCAAAGAAATCTGGTGATGTTTGGTCCTCATTAACCGTTTCGACTTGTGCAATTTTTTCAATCAAAGCTTTATTTTCTGCTGTTGGTTTGTATTCAGTTTTAATAAAGGCTTCAATAATATCGCACATGAGTAATTCACCTGTGATTTTGCCACCAAAACCTATGACATTAGCATTTAATTCTTTTTTGGCGTAAATCGCTGTTGTCATATCGCGAACCAAAGCTGAACGAATGCCTGGAACTTTGTTGACAGAGTTGTTGATTCCAACACCTGTTCCACAGATACAAACACCTAAATCTGCTTGACCGCTTGTCACCGCTTCACCAACTTTTTTACCAAAGATAGGATAATGTGTACGTGTGTGGTCATATGTTCCACAATCAATAACCTCATAGCCTTTTGATTTTAAGAAATCTGACACTGCCATTTTTTCTGTTGTTACGATATGGTCACATCCAATTGCAATTTTCATTTTATCTTCCTCGCTCCTAACACATTTTATTCAACATATCAACACGGATTTGGTGACGACCACCGTCATAGTGACCTTCCAAGAATCCTTTAGCGATATTTTTAGCTAATTCGACACCGACTATTTCTGCACCCATAGTAATCATACGAGCATTATTATGAGCACGTGTCATGTAAGCAGAGCGTTCATCTGAAACTTCCGCTGCGACCATTCCTTTGACTTTAGTTGCTGTCATAAAGCTACCAGCACCATAAGCATCAATCATAATACCAAGATTGCCTTCAGCCGCATTGACACCCGCCACAACAGCAAGTGTATTATCAACAAAATCTTTAGTCACATCTGTCACATCATTAACATCATAATCATTTGCAAGCAAGTATTCTTTGATAATATTTTTCAAAGTTTCACCTGCGGCATCTGAACCAAGAATAACTGTCATTTTAACACCTCAAAATTTTTCTTTTATCTAGATAATTTTTTAAAAACGTTTTTTTATGTTTATATAATAAATCTAAAACAAACATTTGTCAACATATTTGTTCAATATTTTTTATTTTTGTTTGTTGTTTTATGTTTGTTACAAATATAGTTATTCCCACCAAACCATTGATGATATTAGAGTTGTCAGCTTTATTACAATTCTGTTTCATAATGTTTCTTTTTTTTCTTATTTGTTGAGTTTGTCTGTTTTTTATGATAAAATAAAGATAAGATGTCATTTATTATGCAAATGGAAAGGAGATTTTTATGTTAAAAAAAGAACGCCTCCAGTGGATTCTTGAAAAAGTCAATGCCAAAGGTGTCATTACTGTTAATGATGTCATTAAAGAGCTTGGCGTTTCAGATATGACTGTCAGACGCGACTTAGATGAACTTGACAAAGACGGATTACTTATCCGCATCCACGGTGGTGCACAGAGCATTGATAGCCCAAAAATCAGAAGTAAACACGAAAAATCAAACACTGAAAAACAAGAACTCCAAATTGAAGAAAAACGCGCTATCGCTAAATTCGCTAGTCAGCTTGTTCAAGAAGGAGAAACGATTTTTATTGGATCAGGAACGACACTCGAACATTTTGCAAGTGAACTCGTCGCCAAAAATATTCGAGTTATTACAAACAGTTTGCCTGTTTTTAACATTTTAAACGAAAATAAAAACACCGATTTAATCTTAACTGGTGGAGAATATCGTGATATTACAGGCGCTTTTGTCGGGTCTTTAACTGCTAACTACCTCCAAAACCTAAAATTCTCAAAGGCTTTTGTGAGTGCCAATGGTGTGTTTGGTGATTCTATTGCCACATATAGTGAAAGTGAAGGAGAAATTCAACGTATCGCACTTGATAACGCCATTGAAACATTCTTGCTCGTTGACCATGAAAAATTCGACAAATACGACTTTTACGATTTCTATCGCATTAGCGACATCAATCATCTGGTAACCGATTCTGCTATTACCAGCGACACCAAAGAAAAATTCAGTCAACTAACCGATATTATCGTTGCCAAAGATTAATTTCAGTAGCAAAAAAGCTGTTTATCATCTGATAAATAGCTTTTTTTGATGAATTGAATTTATCAATCAATAAAAATCCCTACACCAGTAAGTGTAAGGATTTTTGTGTTGTATTCTAGAATAGTTTTGTCTTGGAAAAATTATCGAATAGCTGCTTCTGTTTCAGGGTCGAAGAAATGACCTTTAGCCACATTTAAAGTCAATTCAACTTGTTCACCTGGTTCATAAGTATCACGCGCATCTGTACGTGACACAAGTTCAACATCACCAGATTTAACATAAAGCATTGTTTCAGCACCGAGCAATTCTGACACAGTTACTTCTGCTTTGATTGTTGCACCAGGATAAGTATCACGAACTAATGGATTGTTTGAAACATCTTCTGGGCGAATACCAAAGATAACTTTTTTACCATTGTAACCTTTTGTTTCAAGCAATTTCTTTTGACCTTCTGGCAAAGTAATCTTAAAGCCAGCATCGCTGACCAAAGCATCACCTTCAACCGTTACTTCAAAGAAATTCATGGCAGGGCTACCGATAAATCCTGCAACAAATTTATTAGCAGGGCGGTTATAAAGTTCTTGTGGTGTACCAATTTGTTCGACACGACCAATTGTTCCTGAACCGTCAGGATTTTTTGTAGAACTCATGATAACAATACGGTCAGCAAGGGTCATGGCTTCTGTTTGGTCGTGAGTAACGTAGATAGTTGTTGAACCAATACGACGGTGGATTTTGGCAATTTCAGCACGCATTGACACACGCAATTTAGCATCCAAGTTTGACAAAGGTTCGTCCATCAAGAACACTTTGGCATCACGGACAATGGCACGCCCCATGGCAACACGTTGACGTTGACCACCTGAAAGGTCAGCAGGTTTACGTTGAAGAAATTCTGTCAACCCAAGAATTTCAGCAGCTTCACGAACACGTTTGTCAATGTCGTCTTTTTTGTATTTTCTAAGTTTTAGCCCAAATGCCATGTTATCGTAAACAGTCATGTGTGGGTAAAGGGCATAGTTTTGGAAAACCATGGCAATGTCACGGTCTTTTGGTGCTTTGTCATTAACAACTTCACCATCAATTTTAAGTTCACCTTCTGTGATGTCCTCAAGACCAGCAACCATACGAAGTGTTGTTGATTTACCACAACCTGAAGGTCCTACGAAAACGATAAATTCTTTATCTTTGATGTCAAGATTGAAATCTTCAACAGCATAATGACTTGCATTTGGATATTTTTTGTAAATGTGGTTAAGATTTAATTCTACCATTTTGTAACTCCTTTGATCTATGTGGCTTTATTATAGCAAAGATAACGCTTACAGACCATAGACAGGAGTGACAAGATTTTTTGTGCAAAGTGCCCAAAAATTATGGCATCATGATTAGGAGATAACAAAAAGCAAGGCTATCAAGATTTTTCAAATTCAAACCAGACAACAATCGAAATTTTTCTAATTTATATTGAAGTGAATTTCGATGAATATAAAGACTTTGTGCCGTTTTGGCAAGATTTCCCTGCTCCTGCCACATGGCAACAATGATCGCTCGAATATCCTTGCTATCATCAATAGATTGTAATATTTTGTGTTTTATCGTTGGAATATCAAGATGACGTGCAAAATCTAACAACAACATTTCAGAAAACGTCGCCACCCGCTCATTACCACGATAGTGACTCACATCAGAAAAAAGCTTGGTTTCTTCGTCGAAATAAGCTTGCAAATCATTCGCTTGCAATTTGCTCCAGCTATTGCCAAAGAAAATAGTCAATTTAATCCCAAAATCACTTTCCAAAGTCGGTAAAACATCTTTTACCAATTCTTCTACCTCAATCGGCTCTGATTGGTCCAACAAAAGAATGGTCCGATTATCTGAAAGACTGACTTCTGTAATCATATTTGGCAAAAGAGTTGCTAAAAAATCAACCAATTCTTCTGGTAATTGATATTGGTGGTCAATGTAAATCATCTGAAGGCGTTTGTACTCTTGGGGCAAACTGCCCTTTTTTTGCACCAAATACTGATACCAAGGATTTTCAGAAACACGACTGGCTGAAATCGTCGTCTTTTTAAGTCTCAGCAATGCTTTTTCACGCTCACTAAGACTGGTCAGAGGCAGATAATAAGGCGTTCCGTTTTCTTCTAAAATAAGCCATTCTTCTGGATTTTGAACATTTTCTTTTGATGTCGCTTCAGGAAACAATTCATCTAGTGACATGATTTACCTCCATTTTTAATAACTGTTGCGAAATTAATACCAGTTTTATATTAATTAATGCAATAAGTCTCTACTTTAATCAAGGGATTAGCGTGCCTTAGTATCCAAGATAATGGTAACAGGACCGTCATTGACAAGACTAACGTGCATATCAGCACCGAAAACGCCTGTTTCAACAGGAACGTATTGCGCTAGTGACTCATTGAAGGCATTGTATAATTGCTCAGCTTTATCAGGTTTGGCAGCACCAGTAAAGGCTGGTCGGTTACCCTTTTTCGTATCCGCAAACAAGGTAAACTGTGACACCGATAAAATACTTCCCTTGACATCTTGAACAGATAAATTCATTTTTCCCATATCATCTGAAAAAATCCGCATATTCGTGATTTTTCGCACCGCATAATCAAGATCCTCTTGCTCATCATCTGGACCGACCCCAACCAAAAGCAACAAGCCTTGTTTAATATCACCGACGAGCTCCTCATCAATCACGACTTGGGCTTTCTTGACACGCTGAATAACAACTTTCATGTACAATCCTTTCTAAAAAAGCGGGCTGACCGAGTCAACTCGCTTGAAAAACACACTCATTACCCATTTGTTCGTTTGACAGAGTAAACATCTGGAATAATTTTGATTTTATCAACGACAGTTGTCAATGCTGTTAAGTTTGGAATGGCAAAGCTGACATGAATATTAGCAAATTTCATATCTTTACTTGGTTGGGCATTGACAGTTGAAATATTCTTAGTGGCATTTGATAACACTTGAAGCACATCATTGAGCAAACCTGAACGATTAAGTCCGTAAATGTCAATTTCAGCCAAGTAATCATTGCTAGCACTAGTATCGTCCCATTCAACTTCAATAAGACGTTGTTCGTAACCCTCTTGGCTCTTGATATTATGACAATCTGCACGGTGAATAGCCACCCCACGCCCTTTAGTGATATAACCTTCGATTGGGTCTCCTGGGACTGGGTTACAACATTTGGCAATACGCATCAAGAGACCTGAAGCTCCTTGGATAATAACACCATTTTCGCTACGAACTTTCAGAACATCTTTATTTTCAGTTTTAACTTCGCCACCGTTCATCAGTTCTTCGGCTTCAGCCTTCGCCTTCGCACGCTCTTCTTCACGGCGTTCTTTTTCCGTCAATCGATTAAAGACAGAAGCAGCGCTAATTTCACCAAAACCGACAGCAGCATACAAGGCTTCTTCGCTACGAACGCTAAAGCGTGGCAAAATTTCTTCAATATGCTTTTTATCAAGGTATTTGTTAGCCACATAGCCTTGCTCTTGGAAATAATCCACTAAGAGCTCGCGACCTTTATTAATTGAGGTTTCTTTATCTTGATTTTTGAAAAATTGGCGAATGCGATTGCGAGCTTTATTGGTTTTGACAATTTTAATCCAATCACGACTTGGACCAAATGAATTAGGATTAGTGACAATCTCAACCACATCACCTGTTTTCAATTTAGCGGTCAGTGGCACCATACGTCCGTTAACCTTAGCACCAACTGCCTTTTCCCCGACCTGCGTATGGATAGCATAAGCAAAGTCAATCGGACCTGAATCTTTTGGCAATTCTTGCACAGCACCTGTTGGTGTAAAGACATAGATACGTTCTGAGAAAATATCCTGCTTAACCGAATCAACGAAATCAACCGCATCACCATTTGAAGCGTCTTGCAATTCCACCAATTCCTTAATCCAGTTCATGCCGACAGCTTGTTCTTGGTTGTCAACTTTCCCTTTGATACCTTGCTTGTAAGCCCAGTGAGCAGCAACCCCGTATTCGGCAACTTGGTGCATTTCTTTGGTACGAATTTGAATCTCAATCGGACCTTTTGGACCATAAACTGTCGTATGAATAGATTGGTAACCATTAGCTTTGGGCGCAGCAATGTAATCCTTAAAACGACCAGGCATTGGACGCCACAATTCATGAATATAACCGACCATGGCATAAACATCGCTCGGCGTTTCCATAATACAACGAATGGCAATCAAATCGTAAATTTGGTCAAAACGTTTTTTCTTGTCACGCATTTTGCGATAAATCGAGTAAATGTGTTTTGGTCGTCCGTAAACTTCACCATAAAGCCCTTGTTCTTGCGTGTAATCCTTGATTTTCTTAACAATTTCGTCAACCAAAGCTTCACGTTCACGACGTTTTTCATTCATCATGTGAGAAATCTTGTAGAACTCAATTTCATTAAGATAACGGAAGGACAAATCTTCCAATTCCCACTTGATACGGCTAATCCCCAAACGATGAGCTAGGGGTGCATAGATTTCCATTGTTTCTCGTGAAATACGCTCTTGCTTATCTTTACGCAGATGTTTTAAAGTGCGCATATTATGGAGACGGTCTGCCAATTTAACCAAAATAACACGAATGTCCTTAGACATCGCCATCAACATTTTACGGTGATTTTCTGCCAATTGTTCTTCATGTGATTTGTACTCAACTTTACCAAGTTTTGTAACACCATCGACAATATCACGAACATCTTTGCCAAATTCCGCTTCAATGTCATCTAAAGTAACTTCAGTATCTTCAACAACATCATGCAAAAAACCGCAAGCTACCGTCACCACATCAAGATGCAAATCCGCTAAAATACCCGCAACTTGGATAGGGTGAATAATGTAAGGCTCACCTGATTGCCTGACTTGAGAAATATGTGCTTTTGTTGCATAATCCAATGCCTTTTGAACAATTGCCACATCAGATTCGCTCATGTACTGGGCTGTGAGTGCAACCACCTCTTCACCCGTTAAATTCACAGTTTTTGCCATAAAGACCTCTTCTTTTGCATACAGATTATATTGTATATTATTTTAACACTAAACTGCCTAAAATACCAATTCATAAGCCAAAAAGCCACGTTTTGGAAGGAGAAATGTGCTAAATATTATCCAAATAAGAAATAGTCAAGCTTAAAACAAATGAAATCTGGCGAATTGGCACTTAAAGTCGATTTTTCATTTTCTTTCTGACTGACCGACAAACCTAAGCCACCGCATCTAGCAATATAATGACATAAAGAAAGCTGAGCACTTTTGTCCCAGCTTCATTTCACTCTTTTTCAACTCATTTTCCGCCTAAAATCTGGTGTATCTTGTCGTTAAATTTTGGCAAGTATTCGTGACCATATTCTGGGTAAAAATAAAGTTTTTTCGGTGCCTGAATGTGGTTATAAACAGCAAATTGTGTTTTTGGGTGACAAACTCGGTCTTCTAAGCCCATCGCCCATATCACTTCTGCTTGGATACGGTCCACCAAATATTGAATATCAACATAATCTAAAGCGGCGAATACAGCTTCTTCTCGTTCATGAAGTGGATCACGATAGCGGAAATAGTATGCCAACTCCTCATAAGCTGATTGTGTGACCTCTAAACCATATGCGGTACGATAATCGCTTAAAAAGGGATACTGCACAAATGTCTGTTTAACCTTTGGACACAGCGCCGCACAGACAAGCGCTAAAGCTCCGCCTTGTGATACGCCGTAAGAAGCCATTTTAGAACTATCCACAAATGGCAGACGACTCACCACATTTGTCAGTTGGTAAACGTCCTGAAAAACCGCACGATAAAAAAGCTTCTCTGGACCGTCCTCAATGCCACGGATAAGGTGTCCTTTCAAGGTACCACCACTTGTTTGCAAACGGTCTTCTGACTCGCCACCTTGCCCTCGAACAGACAAGGCAACCACAACATAGCCTTCAGACACAAAAGCTAATTTATCCGACCAATCACCGACATCACTATGATAACCATGAAATTGAAAAATAACAGGGTGTTTCGCACTCGATTTCTTTGGCAAAAGCAGTTGAGCATAGATTTTTGATTCATGAACACCTGTAAAATACAAGTCATAACACTCTGCCACTTTTGATGTAAAATCAGTCGGCGTCAATTCATAATGAAGCCCCAGCGAATCCACCTCTTTTTTGGCTTTATCCCAAAAATCGTCAAAATCATCAGGCTTATCTTGACGCCCTTGGTAATCGCCCCACTCTCTCAAAGCATCCTCTATTTTCATTGCCTACCTCTACTTTCAATAAATAAACGTTAGGCGTTTTAGGATTTCTTGAGCAATGATATTAGCGCCAGCCAGTGTTGGGTGAACACCGTCATCGCCTGTCAATTCACGTCGGCCATAAAGCAATGCCTGCTCATTCATTAAGCCATCCAAAGGGATCAATTCCAATTTAAACTCACGCGCAAGATGACGGACAATTTGAATCTTAGGGTCCAAATCTCGACGCCATTCCATACGGTCTTCTGGATAATCCAACACAAATGGTTCCATTAACAAAATACGCTCAATTCCTGCTTGTTTCAATGCTTGCAGAAGCTGACGATAGACATTTTCAAAACGTTGTTGTTCTTCTCGACTAGCAAAGCCATCTTTACCAACCAAGTGCCAAACATCATTGATACCAACCATTAAAATGACAGCATCGGGTTGGCAAGATAGGCAATCATCCACACGATTTAACAAATCTTGAACCTTATCACCACCAACACCTCGATTGTAAAAATGCAATCCTAACTCTGGAGAACGATTCAGTAAATCTGCAGCTACAATGCTCACATAACCATGTCCTAAACTGTCTGGATTACTTTTATCGCGTCCCCACTCCGTAATGCTATCTCCAAAAAAAACGATATGGTCATGTTTCCTAATTTCCATAGATTGCCTCACTTAGTGTTTAAGAAATTTGAAACGGCTCCTAATAAATTGGCGTCATTTTTAAATTGACAAATTTTAAGTTCGTAAGTTAATTCATTGGCTTCAGTGTCATGAATTGATTTTTGAATACGTTTATCAAGTTCAGATACCAAATCTGGTCGAACTGAGATGCCGCCACCGATACCGACCAAATCTGGGTTGAAGCTGACAAGACAATTAAAAATACCAGTAGCCAAAGCATCATACAAACCTGCCAAAGCAGCCTTAGCTTCTTCATTTCCATTATCTGCTAAATCAAACAAATCTTTCCCAGAAAAATCAGTTAAGCCATGAGCTTTAGCATAACGGTCAGCTACTTGAACTGGACTAGCAAGCGTGCTTAATGTCTTACCATTTTCGATAATCATGTAACCAAATTCACCACCGAAAAGGCTGCTACCTTTGTACAATTGACCATTTTGACAAACTGCACCACCGATACCAGAACCAATGATAAAGTAAAGGGCATTTTTGCTGTCTTGACCAATACCAAATTTGCTTTCAGCTAAACCTGCACAGTTGGCATCATTTTCAATAGCAACAGGAAGACCAAACAAAGCTTCTAATTCATCAACAATTTTGAAGCGATGAATATATGGAATCGCACTAAGCCCTTTGATAACACCTTCTTCTGTATCTACGGCACCTGGGCTTGATATAGCAACACCTTTTGTATCAGCATCAGATAATTCTTTAAAGACTTGATACAGATTTTCTTTCATTTCATCCCAAGTTTTTGGCGTAGCAAAAGAGCTTTTCTTTTCAATACTACCATCTTGGTAAAGACCATATTTTACAGATGTTCCACCAATATCAAACACAACTAAATTCATTTTTTCTCCATTCTAAGTGACGGAGATTGCCATTAATTATGTGTTAAAACAATCTCCACTGAAAATTCATCATAGCGGTGAGTGCTGATTGAATATTCAAAAGCGACACCTGTACTTAGGTAACCTGTTTGAACAGCAATTGCAACAGGAGCACCTTTTTCCAAGTCTAGGTAATCAGCTTCCATATCTGTTGCACGACGAACTGTAATCGTACGGTGACCAGATTGGATTTTTAAACCTAAATCGCTTTCAATATAATCGTAAATTGAATTCTCAACATGCTCTAACTTAAGACCACTAATCAAATCAATAGGCATATAAGTTTCTTCAATAACTGTTGGTTTATCATCAACAATACGCACACGATGAATTTTATACACAAAACTTGTTTCTTTAATTTTTAATTTGTCTGCAATTTCAGGTGTTGCTTTTACAACAGAAAAATCAATCACCTTACTCGTAATTTTTTTATCTGGATAAAATGCGGTTGTCCCCATCATCTGAATGTCCATCAACATTTTTTCCATTTTTTCAACCGATAGGTTCATCACAAAAGTTCCAGCACCACGACGCTTATAAATTAAACCTTCGGCAACCAGAATATCCAATGCTTTTTTAACAGTCATTTTACTAACATTGTAAACTTGACAAAGATCTTTTTCAAAAGGCAATTGCTCATTTGGCTGATAAACACCTTCTAAGATTTTTTTGCGAACATCGTTTGCAATAAAATTATATTTTTCCATTTTTTCTCCTTTGTTCATTTTATATTTACTCTTTTCCTTATCTTTATTGTAAACTAGAACGCAAGAAGTTCCAAATGTTATTTATCAATTTGTTGCAAATAATAAATTTTTCCGTTAAAATCACCCGGCATTTCGCGTGACCAATACTCATTTTCTCTGCCGATATAATTTTTTCCTAAAATAATACCGATAGAAGTTAGGTCACGTCCATACCTTACCTCGTCTTTATCTTTTCCGAGAATATGATAGGCTTTATCAGGGTTGAGACCAACTAATTTTAAGCGTTCGTAAATTGGATTTGGTTGCGCCAAAATCGTATAATAGCCAACCAAAGCTTCTGTTCTTTCTTTATTGACAACCAGCCAGCCGACATGATTTTTGTCCGTCAAATCCAAGCGATAGAAAATACCATTTTGAATTAATTCTTGATAGGCATGGTATTCTTTAATCTGCGCTTTTACAGCTTCTTTTTCCTCTTCTGTCAAAGCTAATGGATTTAATTCGTAGCCAAAGACACCAAACATGGCAACGTCTTTTCGCATACCAAGTGATGTCACACGTGCGACTTGATGATTAGGCACCGCTGAAACATGGGCACTCATGGTTGATAACGGATAGACCATAGAAGTCCCCCATTGAATGGTCAAACGTTCCACCGCGTCCGTATCATCACTTGTCCAGATTTGTGGCGAATAATAAAGCATTCCAGGGTCAAAACGTGCCCCGCCACCCGCACAAGATTCAATAAGAACATCAGGAAATACCTGATTTAGTTTTTCATACAAGCTGTAAACACCCAAGATGTAACGGTGGTTAACCTCACCTTGCTGTTTACTTGGCAAATGACTTGAAAAACTTTCTGAAATGTAGCGGTTCATGTCTAACTTAATGTAATCAATCGGCACCGTTGATAACAAATGTGCCATTTGATTGTAAATTGCTTCAACCACTTCTGGATTGCCAAAATCAAGCACAAATTGGTTACGACCATGCGAAATATTTTTTTCTGGGTTGCCAATGACCCAATCTGGATGTTCTTTAAACAAATCAGTATCATCAGAGACCATTTCTGGCTCAAACCAAAGTCCAAACAACATTCCTTTTTCTTTGATAGCCTTAGCTAAATGAGCAAGTCCGTCTGGTAATTTTTCCTTGTTTTCCGTCCAATTACCAAGTGAACCCGTGTCACTATTTCGCTTGCCAAACCAACCGTCATCCAAGACAAAAAGTTCAATTCCTAATTTACTGGCTTCCTCAGCCACTTCTAAAATCTTTTCTTGATTAAAATCGAAATACATCGCCTCCCAACTATTTAGTAAAACAGGGCGTTTTTTATTTTTCCATGAACTTCGTATTAAATGTTCTTTATAAAAATCATGAAAAACCTGACTCATCCCATTAAAGCCAGACTGGCTCACAACCAAGACAGCTTCAGGAGATTCGAACAGCTGTCCTGGATGAAGTTGCCAATCAAACTGGAAGGGATTGATACCCATTTGTATGCGTAGGGTATTGTAGTTGTCGGATTCAATTTGGGCTAAAAAGCTTCCACTATAAATCAAACTAAAGCCATAAACAAGGCCACTATTTTCACACGTTTGTGGTGAGCAAACGGCAAGAAAGGGATTGTGAACGTGGCTACTATGACCTCTTGTGCTTGAAACATTCTGGATACCTTTTTGAATGGAACTACGCGATAAATGATTTTCACGTGCCCAAGCACCATCTAAATGAACCCAGTCATAATTCTCATTTGGAAGATCTAAACTAAAACTAGCAAAACGTTTAATCGAGACCGTTTGTGTGTCCTTGTTAATGATTTTTTGCTGACGCGTAATAATAGGATAATTCGCATAAATCGCATAATGCAATTCAAGCTCTAAATCAGCATAATCATCTTTCAAACAAACAATCAACGTTTCAACATCTTCTTCGTTTCCAAAAGTCCCTGGAAGAGCACCCGTTACCGTTTTCCCTTTTTCAATACGATAGCCCACATAGCGAAAATGTGAAATCAAATCTCCCGTCGGATATTGAATTTCTAAAGCAGGATAACGAAAATCCGTCGTCCCAAATACGGGATACTCTTGCTTAATATGCTCAAGCGACATTAAGCTCGACCCCATATAAAGATTATTTCCTGGGCGAATTTCACGCTCAATCAAAAAGGTAAACGATTCGTAATCAGAAATGGCAGGTCCGCAATATAATTGCTCTAAAATCCCTGTTCTCTCCATTACTCTAAACACATACGATACTTTTCCATTGGTCAAATGAAAAGAAAGTTCTTCTTCATTAATGAGAATCATGACTTGACTCCTTTAAATTGTACTTTTTGAATACGTCCAACAAGATAAAAATAAATTCCTGGAAACAATAACCAGCCCAACATTGTTTTGGTTAATGTTAACCACACAAAGATAAAAGCAAGAAGAAAGGCTAAAATAACCTTTTGAAAGTCCTGTTTCATTTCAAGAAGGCTTTGATAAAACTGATTTTCTCCGCTTGACGACTGTGTTTTAACGTAATAAATCACGATAACTAACCAGACTAGCCAAGCAAGCCCACCAATATAAAACATGGCAAACGATAGCTGGCTGATATTGATCAGACTAAGTAACCAACCAGTCAATCCTAAGCTAAAGAAGAAAGTCATCATAGCCGAAATCACTTTAGCATAAGGAATACTTTCTTTTTGCTTTAACAAATCTCTAAATCGCAACGTCTGAGGATTTTCAGAAGTGAAATAAAGAGACACTATCTTTATGGCAAAGACCCAGCCATAAACAAAACCTCTACTTAGCAAAGCCAGCCAGAAGAGCACAGAGCCCTTCATGACGGTATAAACTAAATTAACAGCGTCTATCAAACGCGATGATTTTTCGGTCATAGCTGTTCCTTTCTAGATAATTTTTAAATCTTTCTATTTTACTGAACCAGCAACACCATTGTAGATATACTTTTGGAGTGATAGAAAGACAATTAAGATTGGTAAAATAACGATGACAACCCCTGCCAAAATAACAGGCCAATTAGTTCCGTAAGGTCCTTTAAATGCAAATAGTGCTGTTGAAATAACCTTCAAATTACGGTCAGGCATATAAAGGAAAGGATTGTAAAAGTCATTGTAAACACCGACACCACTGATAATTAACATAGTAACAATCGGAGCTTTCAAATTTGGGAGAATAATACGCCAGAAAATACCAAAATGACTAGCACCGTCAAGATAAGCTGATTCATCAAGAGAAATTGGAATTTCATCAAGATATTGCAAAAAGACGTAGACGGAAATAACGTCAGTTCCCAAATTGAGCAAAATAACTGACCAAATTTTGTTAAACAATCCAAGTGAATTAATAATTTGGAAAGTAGCAACTTGGCTAGTGATACCTGGGATTAACATTGCCAACATAAAAAGCGTCAAGATAAGCTTTTTCAGTTTAAAATCAAATCGACTAACCGCATAAGCAAACATTGAGGCAAGGGTTAATTTCCCAACCATACTAACCACAAAAATAATCAACGTATTTTTAAAACCGAGCAACATTTGCCCATTCACAAAAGCTGTCTTATAATTTGAAAAATCCAGTGATTTTGGTAATTCCAAAACACCCGTACTCAAGAATTCCGTATTTGATTTAAATGAGCCGATAAAGACAACCAAAATCGGCAAAATCGCAACAGTTGCCCCAATCAGCAAAATAAGATATTGAAGAATTTTTCCAAATGTTATTTTTTTCGTTTTCATCAGGCATTCTTCCTTTCACTAGTAACAACTTTTTGAATCAAAGAAACAACAATAACGATAAACAAGAGAATGATTGCCATAGCCGATGCCAAACCGACTTTATTGTACTTAAAGGCTGTATCAATGGTTTGAATAACGAAAGTTGATGTTTCATTTGAACCGCCTGTCATGATATATGGAATATCAAAGACGCTTAGCGAACCACTCACACCCAAGATGATATTAAGAAAAACAATGTTACGGATACTTGGAATGATAATGTATCTAAATTGATCCCAGCGATTAGCACCATCTATCTCAGCAGCTTCATAAACTTCAGGATTAATTGACTGAATAGCACCTAAGAAAACCAAGAAGTTAAAACCTGTGTAACGCCAAACAGAGGTAAATGCAAGCGAGATATTATTGATTGAACGATCTCCCAACCAAAGTCTGATCTGATCTCCAAGACCAACAGCTTTCAAGACCGTATCAAGTGTTCCACCACCTTTGTAGAAATAAAGGAAAATAAAACCAATCGCTACACCATTTAGAAGATATGGGAAAAATAAAATCCCTTTCCAGAAATTAGCAAACTTCACTTTGAATGAAAGAATCGTAGCAAATAGCAGCGCAATTCCTAATTGGAAGAATGTTGCAATAAAATAGTACAGACTTGTTTTAAAAACTGAAAAATAATTTGGATTTGTTAAAACCGTTTTATAATTATCAAGCCCAACAAAATTGGGATCTTGACTGTATCCATTCCAATCTGTCAAACTATATTGAATCATTTTTATCAATGGATAATATGAAAAGACAAGTAACAGAAGAACTGGAATAATGGTGAAAGAGAAAACGAGGATGCGTTTTTCCCATTCTTTACTCAATTTACTTTTTGTCATAATAACCTCCACCATGACAATAACTTTAAATTCTTATATAAATACCCCAATGAGCATAAGCAAGGGAGCCTGACATTTTTGACTCCCAAACTTTTTCATCCCACTAAACTAAATTTTAGTTATCTGAAACCGCCTTAATGGCATTAGCCCATTTTGTGTTAAAGTCTTTCATAATATCATCAAATGATTCTTTTGAATTACCAATAGCAGCATCAATAATACGTTGTTTTTCCGTGTCAGTAGAACCAATACCTAATTCAGATTCATTATTAATGTCGCTAAAGAGTGATTCTTTACCTTCTGGAGCTGGATTTTCCTCAATTAATTCAACACCTGCATCTTGACTATCTTGAAGTGCTTTTGGATATTCAGCGCCTTTCACGGTTGGGATACCACCGTTATCAACAGCATAGTTAGAGTCGTTAACCATCCAATCAATGAATTTACGAGCTGCTTTTTTGTGTTTACTGTTAACATTAATACCGTAGTTATAGTCACCACCGATTGGCATATATTGTTTACCATCTGGCGCTGTAGCTGGAAATGCTTCAAATGTGATATTGTCTGCATTGTCTTCATTTACTTCCTGAATTTGTGGAACAGCCCAGCTACCAAGTACCATAACTGCAATCTTACCATTTGCTAAGTCAACTTTTGATTGCTCCCAATCACTTGTTGTAGGGTCAGATTCAATCAAACCTTCTTTAGCAACTGTGTAAAGGGTATTGTAGATAGTATACATTGTATCCCCTTCATCAAATGGTGATGAATCAGTAGTCATTTCATTAGTAATGTCAGGGTCACCAGCTACCCCTGGACGTGTGAAATCCCAGTTTGATAATGTCCAACCAGCAGCGTAGTTTGTATAAAGTGGTGTGATACTACTGTCTTTTTCTTTGATTTTCTTGAGTGCTGCGATAAAATCTTCTGGTGTTTTAGGGAATTCTGAAATGCCAGCGTCTTCAAAGACTTTTTTGTTAACAACCATACCAGTAGCATTCATTTGGCTTGGAATGCCATATTGAACACCTTCATATGAACGATCGTTAAGTCCTAGGTATTTTTCTGATAATTCTTCTGTGTCACCAAGTGGTTCAAAGAAGTTCTCATAATCTTTCGGACTAATATCACCCGGAATCATTAAAACATCGCCATACTCTTTACTATTCATACGAGTTTTCATTTGACCAGCATAATCAGTGATAGTTTGTACTTCTACTTTAATGTCAGGATATTTTTTGTTGAATTCTGCAATATATTCATCCCATTTACCATTAGTTTCCCAATCAGTTTTATGGTTAATGAATGTGATTGTCTCAACATTACTATCACTCCCCTTCGAACAACCAACCAATGTTACGGCTGCTAACGCAGTCATTCCAAGTGTAAGCCAACCTTTTTTCATAGGTCCTTCCTCCTAATTTTTGTGCCTTTTTTGTTTGCGCTTACATTATATCACTTTATTTTTTAAAAGTATATATGTTTTTTAATAAAAATATATCTTTTTGTTTGTTTTATATTTTTCTACTATATATTGACCTTGGGGAAAATTTTTGCTTTCAGTTTATATGACAATTATATTTCTTTTTCTCCTGGAAGAAATCATGGAAAACGTGTCCAAAAGACTATAATAAATAGTCTTTTACTAATTTTCATTACAACAAGTTGACGAGGTATCAACTTCATTTCCTAACATTACATGTCATAACAAAACGCTTACATAATTTTTTAAAAATTCAAACTTATTTTAAGTTTAGGTATATACTTTTTAAAAAAACTTGTGTTATACTCATTTTTGGAAGCGCATCCTAAAAGTTTTTTATTGTTTTTGTATACAACTACTGGTAGCTTGTAAAGAGGAGATTTTTTCTTTAAAAACATTATTGCATAACATTCAGAGATGACATTATGTCTTAACGCTTTTTTTGGGAGGAGAAAAAAACATTATGAAAAAAGCATTAGCAGGGTCATTAGCAGCCCTAACTGTCGTTGCCGGTCTCGCTTCAGCTCAAGGGGTAAAAGCTGACGATATCGTTTCAGGACAGACTTACAAAATCACTGCAAAACATAGTGGTAAAGCTCTCGACGTTGCAGCAAAAGCTACTAACGCAGGAGCTAACGTGCAACAATGGTCTTATAACGGTGGCACTAACCAACAATGGAAAGTTGTTGATACAGGAGACGGATACTACAAATTAGTATCAGTAAACAGTGGTAAAGTGCTAGACGTAGCAAGTGCAGCAACTTACAATGGTGCTAACGTACAACAATGGGACGATACTAACGGAACATGCCAACGCTGGAAAATCGTAGATACTGGTGACGGTTCTTACAAACTAATCTCTGCTGTCAGCGGTAAAGCTCTTGACGTTGCAGCAAACTCTAGCGATGACGGTGCCAACGTACAACAATGGGATGACAATGGTGGTTGGAACCAAAAATGGGAATTCACAAAAGTAAGTGATGGTGGAGATGATAATCCTACTCCTGTCACAACTGGTGGTTTCTACACAAATGGTACTACACTTTATGACGCAAAAGGTAATCCATTTGTGATGCGCGGTATCAACCACGCTTACTCTTGGTATCCAGGATATGAAGATACTGCTATTCCTGCTATCGCAAGAACAGGAGCAAACTGTGTACGTCTCGTTATCACAGACGGGCAACAATACAATAAAACTTCACTCTCTGAAATCCAAAAACTGATCCAACTTTGTAAAGATAACAAATTAATTGCTATCGTTGAAGTGCATGACGCTACTGGTTCAGATAACATCCAAGATTTGCAAAAAGCAGCAGACTTCTGGATTGAAATGAAGAGTGCTTTGATTGGTAACGAAGCAAATGTCATCCTTAACATCGCTAACGAATGGGGCGGTGCTTGGGATAGCGCAAACTGGGCAGCAGGTTACCAACAAGTTATTCCAAAACTTCGTAATGCTGGTATCAAAAACACACTCATGGTCGATTGTGCTGGTTGGGGACAATACCCACAATCTATCGCGGAAGCAGGTCAAAGTGTCGTTCAAGCTGACTCACAACACAACATCATGTTCTCTATTCACATGTACGAATACGCTGGTGCATACGGTTCAGTTCAATCAAACATTGACTCTGCACTTAGCGTAGGTGTACCACTTTGTATTGGTGAATTCGGTATTAAACACACTAACGGTCCTGTAGATTACAAGACAATCATGAGCTACTCTCAATCTAAGGGAGTTGGTTACCTCGGTTGGTCTTGGAAAGGTAACGGCGACACTTGGGCTTACCTCGATATCGCACAAGATTGGAGCGGTTCACAATTAACTGAACAAGGTAATGCTATCATCTATGACCAAAATGGTATCAAGAACACATCTAAACGTTGTACCGTTTTTGACTAAAACAATTTGTATGTAAGTCATTATCTGACAACTCTATATTCTTGGCTGAAGAAAAGGAAACATGAAGACCTTTCTTCAGCTTTTTATATACTTGCAATTTTAAAATTTTCTGAATATTTGTTATAATATTAGCTAGACATGTTTGATTCTGAAAGTTTTTTACGCTTTTAGAGAAAGGAGATACTCATGAAAAATACCGTATTGAGCTTTCAAAGAGCCAAAAAAGACGGTAAAAAATTAACCATGTTAACCGCCTATGATTATTCAACTGCAAAACTCATTGACAGTACAGGGGTTAATAGCATTCTCGTTGGTGATTCTCTTGGGAATGTTGTTTTAGGATATGATGACACGGTTTCAGTAACACTAGATGATATGATTCATCATGGAAAAGCCGTTTGTCGTGGGGCAAAAAATGCACTAGTCATCGTTGATATGCCTTTTATGTCCTATCAGATTTCTGTCGAACAAGCCTTAGAAAATGCAGGACGTTTGATGAAAGAAACACATTGCCAAGCTGTTAAATTAGAAGGCGGCAAAAGCATTTGCCCACAAATCAAGGCTATGGTTGAGGCTGGTATTCCTGTCTGTGCGCACCTTGGCTTAACACCACAGCACATCAACGCTTTCGGAGGGTTCAAAGTCCAAGGAAAAACTGAAGCCGCCGCAAAACAACTTATCGAAGATGCCAAAGCCGTTCAAGAAGCTGGCGCATTTGCTGTTGTACTCGAAGCCATTCCAGCCGAGCTCGCTCAATTAATTACCAAGCAACTGGACATTCCTACTATCGGAATCGGTGCTGGTAACCAAACCGACGGACAAGTGCTAGTCTATGCTGACTTGTTAGGATTGTTCTCTGATTTCACACCTAAATTTGTCAAACGCTACGCTAACATTGGTGAACTCATCTCTGGCGCTGTTAAGAATTATATTGAGGACGTCGCAACGCAGAAATTTCCAACACCAGAAAATGAATATCACATTGATGACACTATCATCGAAAAACTCTATTAATTAGAAAAGAGGCATATCGTTACATGAAAATCGTTCATACCGTTGAAGATGTCCGCAAAGCTGTGCAAGCTTGGAAAGCAGACGGAAAAAGCATTGGACTTGTCCCAACCATGGGTTACCTACACGAAGGGCATAAGAGTCTGATTGACAAAGCCGTTGCCGAAAACGACCACGTTGTCGTCAGCGTTTTTGTGAATCCAATTCAATTCGCACCAACAGAAGATTTAGAAAGCTACCCACGAGATTTAGAACAAGATGCCAGACTTTGCGAAGCCGCTGGCGCTAGCCTCATCTTCAATCCAGAGCCTAGTGACATGTACTCTCCAACTTTTTCAAGTTTCATTGACATGTCAACTCTAACACAAGGGCTTTGTGGCAAGACACGTCCTATTCATTTCCGAGGTGTCTGCACCGTTGTCGGAAAACTGTTCAACATTGTGGAACCAAACAGAGCTTATTTTGGTCAAAAAGATGCGCAGCAACTCGCTGTTATCAAGCACATGGTTGATGATTTGAATTTCAATCTTGAAGTCATTGGTTGCCCAATTGTCCGCGAAACAGACGGTCTTGCTAAAAGTTCACGTAACACTTACCTCTCAGCAGAGGAACGTCAAGCTGCCCTTGTTCTTTCAAAAAGTCTAGCCTTTGCTGAAAAAATGATTCAAGACGGTGAAACAGACACAGATAAATTAAAACAAGCCATGACTGATTTCATCGAAAAAGAACCCCTTGCCAAAATCGATTATGTCGAATTTGTTGATTGGAAAACACTTGAACCTGTCAGCCAAATTGACCGACCAGTTCTCAACGCTATCGCTGTTTACATTGGCAAAACACGCTTAATTGACAATCATATTTACGAATAAGGGAGACTAACTGTGCACATTCAAATGTTAAAATCAAAAATCCACCGTGCTGTTGTCACAGGTGCCGAAGTCGATTACGTTGGCAGTATCACCGTTGACCCAGAACTTTTCGAAGCAGCTGGCATGGTTGAATACGAAAAAGTTCAAATTGCAGACGTGGAAACAGGCAACCGACTAGAAACATACATCATTGCTGGCGAACCCGGAAAAGGAGAAATTTGCCTCAACGGCGCTGCCGCTAAGCTCGTCAACGTTGGTGACCACGTCATCATCATGTCTTATGCTAACCTCACACCAGAAGAAGCCAAAATGCAAAAACCACTTGTCGTCTTTGTTAATGAAAAAAATCAACTCACACGCCTAACACATTACGAAAAAGCAGGTCGCTTATACGACCAAGAAGCTGAAAAATAAGGGGAAAAAACAGTCCAGTGGACTGTTTTTTCACGAGCCTAAAAACTAAAAAGCGAGTCATGTCCAGTGGACTGTTTTTTCTCGAGCCTAAAAATTAAAAAGCGAGTCATGTCCAGTTTTTTCATTTTAAAAACAATTTAAACCGTCAGCAAGTGTCAAGTCATTGCTCAATACCACCGTACTAGTTAAAGCCGAAATTTATTTCTAAGCAAGAATATAACAAAAAGGTTCTGGAATAATTCCAGAACCTTTTTGTTTCACTCATATTGATGAACAATAATTATTTTTCGTTTGCGTGGCTAGCAATAATTTCTAGCTCACCATCAAATTCCCATGTTTTAACGTCATTAGGAAGGATGAAATGATCACCTTTTTTGATGTTATAAACACGGTTGTCAACTTTCAAGCTACCTTGACCTGAAAGAACACTTACTAACAAGTATGGCACTGTTTGTGTAAAGTTAACTGCACCAGATACTACCCATTTATAAACAGCAAAGAATTCATTTGAAACCAAGAGGCTTGAACTCAAATTGTCAACATCAACCGTTACAGGTGTACTGTTAGCAGGTTCACCAATTGTTAAAACATCAATTGATTGCTCAATGTGCAAATCACGAAGATTGCCTTGTGCATCACGGCGGTCAAAATCATAAACACGGTAAGTTGTATCACTTGATTGTTGTGTTTCTAAAATTAAGATCCCTTTACCAATAGCATGCATTGTACCACTTGGTACGTAGAAGAAATCTCCAGCTTTAACAGGAATTTTTGTTAACAAATCATCCCATTTTCCAGCTTCAATCAATTGACGAAGCTCTTCTTTTGATTTGGCATTGTGTCCGTAAATAATTTCAGAATCTTCATCCGCAGCAATAACATACCAGCACTCAGTTTTACCAAGTTCGCCTTCATGTTCAAGAGCGTAAGCATCATCTGGGTGAACTTGTACACTAAGCCAATCATTGGCATCAAGAATTTTTGTCAATAATGGAAAGACTTCAGATTTTGGATTGCCAAAAAGTTCTTTGTGTTCACGATAAAGTTTATCTAGACCTTCACCTTTATAAATACCATTATCTACGATGGAAACACCATTTGGATGAGCTGAAATCGCCCAGTATTCACCTGTTGTTTCTGTTGGAATATCATAACCAAACTCATCACGAAGTTTAGTTCCACCCCAAATTTTATCATGCATTTGTGACTTTAGAAATAATGGTTCTGCCATAAAATTTTCCTCTCCTTCAAGCAAATATGCTTGTTCACCAAGAAGAAACCCAAAGCATTTTTGGGTTTCTTAGTTAAATGTTCTTAACATCCAATAATGAATAACCTCTAGTATCGAAACGATTTCTACTACGAGAGTATTCAATCGGTCTCCCATTTTCCAAATAAACAACTTGTTCCACTTGCAAAATGGGATCATCATCTTTGCAGGCTAGATAATCTTTGTCATATTGATCTGGCTTTTCAGCCGTAATATGTCGGTAGGAACCTGCAAATTTGAGACCGAGTTGATGCCAAAGGTAATCATAAACAGATGTTAATAAGATATCATCATCCAAACCAGGTGCTAAATCGCAAGACATATGAGTATGTTCCAAAGCATAAGGTTTACCGTCTAATAATCGAAGTCGGATAATTTTGTAAACAGGTGTCGCTGAATCAACTTGGAGCCGCTCTGCTATTTTAGCATCTGGAAATTCGACATTAAATTCGATGATTTTACTTGTCAATTTCCGAGGGTCATCTTTCATATCATAGCTCAACCCATTGTAGTTATTTAAACGAAATCTTGAATCCTCTTTATCCCAAAACGAAGAATTTAAAACTTTTGTTCCATTTCCTTGTTTTGAAAGGACCAAGCCCTCAATGGTTAACATCTCAATAGCCTTTTTGATTGTCATACGACTTACCCCAAATTCATTAGCTAAGTCCGATTGAATCGGTAGCATTGAATCGATAGGGTAAGTACCATCTGAAATCCTCGTTCGAATAATACCTGCAATCTCTTCATATTTTGACATAGATCGCTCCTACTCTACTTGTATAGACTATTTTTAAAAAACTATAGTCTTATTATAACGCAGAATCAGGTTGTTTGTCTAGCATACGCAAGAATGGATACCAAATAAATCCGACGATGAGACAGTCAACGATTTGAAGAAGTCCACCTGCAAGTGAGTTTGTAGCAATCATACCACTAAAGAATACTGGTACAGTCCAAGGCACTGATACACCTGTTGGAGCAGGTACAAGACCAATTGCCATTACGAAATAGTTAAGAGCTGTAACGATGATTGGTGAAATTACCCAAGGAATAAGAATTGTAGCATTCAACACGATTGGCAAACCAAAGATAACAGGTTCGTTAACGTTGAAGATACCAGCACCAAGAGCCAAACGACCAACATCACGATATTGTTTTTTCTTCATAACAAATGCCATGAGGATAACAACTGCCAAAGTCATACCTGATCCACCTAAACCAACAGTAAATGTTTCCATGAATGGTTTAGAAATAATGTGTGGAATGTGTTCACCAGCTTTATAAGCATCCAAGTTATCGTACATCAATGTATTCCAGATCGGATCCATTACTGAGTTAACAAGAATTTGTCCATGAAGTCCAAAGAACCATAGGAATTGGATGAAGAAGATTGCAATCAATGTTGCCCAAATACTACTTCCTAGACCTACTAGAGGCATTTGGATGACATTATAGATGACATCGTGAAGGTTTGTGTTGAAACCAACTGTTACAATAGCATTAAGAGCTGTAAAGATTGATAATGTCAAAACAGCTGGGATAAGCGCTGCGAATGACTTAGCAACTGCAGGTGGAACACTGTCTGGCATTTTAATTTGCCAACCTTTTTTACTTACACGACAGTAAATTTCTGTTGCAATGAAAGATACAATCATACCAAGGAACATCCCTTTGGCACCAAGACGATCAAGACTAAGTACATTAGAAACTTGTTCACCTTTATCAGTAAGTGTGTAGAAAGGTGTTAATAGAAGGAAACTTACAAATGAAATAGCTCCTCCGAAAATACCATCTTCATCATAAGATTTTGATAGGTAATAACCAATACCCCAAGTAACAAACACTGTCATAATAGACATTGTTGCACTTTGTGCGCTACCAAAAAGTTCAGATAAAAGCGATTTCAAATCATCGCTTAAAAAAGGAAGGTTACAAATAACCACAACGATTGACCCAAACATAGTCAATGGAAACGCTAACATGAAAGCGTCTCGTAAAATAGCTAGGTAACGATTAGAACCTAACTTGTTTGCCAAAGGCAAAAGTTTGTCACTGATAGCATCTAGAAACTTGTTCATAAACACTCCTCTTTCCATTAAGTTTGTTTTTACAATATAACTATATACTATTTTTATATAAATGTCTAGTCTTTTTTTATAAAAATATTGTCTTTTTATTTTAAAAGTGTATAATTGTAACTGTAAAGAAAATATTTTAAGGAGAATCTAATGGCAACTTACACATTCCCGAAGAACTTTTGGTGGGGCGCTGCTACATCAGGTCCTCAAAGCGAAGGGCGCTTCGATAAGAAACACGCTAATATGTTCGACTATTGGTATGAAATTGAACCTGAAGCTTTTTATGATCAAGTAGGTCCTGACACAGCCTCAAACTTCTATAACAGTTATAAAGAAGATATTGCATTGATGAAAAAAGTAGGACTCAATAGTGTTCGTACTTCTATTCAATGGACACGTCTTATTGACGACCTTGAAACAAATACTGTTAATCAAGATGCAGTAGATTTCTATAATAACGTTATTAATTGCTTCATCGAAAATGGTATTCGTCCAATCATGAACCTTCACCATTTCGACTTACCTGTTGAACTTTATCATAAATATGGTGGTTGGGAATCACGCCATGTTGTTGATCTTTATGTTGGATTTGCTGAACAAGCTTTCAAAGCTTTCGGTGACCGTGTTAAAGATTGGACAACACACAACGAACCAATGGTTGTTGTTGACGGTGAATACCTTTACCAATTCCATTATCCAAAATTAGTCGATGGTAAGAAAGCGGTTCAAGTTGCATATAACTTGAATATTGCTTCAGCAAAAGCTATCGCTAAATTCCGAGAACTTGTTTTAGACAAAGATGGTGGTCGCATTGGTACTGTCTTGAACTTAACGCCAACTTATGCTGCCTCTGATTCTGAAGATGATCAAGCTGCAGCACACTTTGCTGAACTTTGGAACAATAAAATGTTCCTTGAACCAGCTATCAACGGACATTTTCCAGAAGAACTTGAAGCTGTTTTAGAAAAAGACGGTGTTATCTGGCAAACAGAACCTGAAGATGCTGAAATCTTCAAAAACAACACTGTTGATTTCTTGGGCGTTAACTTCTACCATCCAAATCGTGTGAAAGCTCCAGACATCGCACCTAACTCTGTTGGTGCTTGGTTACCAAGTCGTTACTATGACGAATACAACATGCCCGGTCGTCGCATGAATATTGATAAAGGTTGGGAAATCTACCCAGAAGCTATTTACGATATTGCAATCAACATTCGCGACAACTACAGAAACATCCCTTGGTTTGTTTCTGAAAATGGTATGGGGGTTTCTCGTGAAGAACGCTTCATGGACGAAAGCGGACAAGTTCAAGATGATTATCGTATTGACTTCATCAAAGAACACCTCGCTTGTCTCCACCGAGGAATCGAAGAAGGTTCAAACTGTTTCGGTTATCACCTCTGGACACCAATCGATTGCTGGTCTTGGATGAATGCTTACCGTAACCGTTATGGGTTTATTTCAAACAATATTCACACACAAATTAAAACCATCAAAAAATCTGGTGAATGGTTTAAACAAGTTACTGTTGATAATGGATTTGAAGACTAATCATTTAATATTCTAATAATATTCGATTTTCAAATACTCCTAATAAATTTCTACTTCATGATTTTCACCTAGCCAGTGAAAATTAGCTTAACAAATCCTTTTTATCCATTTAAAACTAGTTACTAGATTTCAACCCTCTTCTACATAGAAGAGGGTTTTGCTATGCACAAAAATTTTATAAGCCTAACCAAATCTGTTTTTTCAAAAACAAACTTCAAATGTTCTTAACTTTGCTTGATTTTGAGAACATTAGCAAAGAAAGTAAACACAAAACGATATTCTCACCATGGTGAACGTGGATTATTTTGATGTTGTTAAAGCTTAAGAATGAGCAGAGAAATATCAAAAAAGAAGACCTTGAAGTCTTCTTTTTGAATGATTAAATCGCAACTTTAAAATGTTTTCGTGTTTAAAATGATGATATTGATAAATTGTGTTGGGAATGTAATTGTTAGATAATGGAAAAACAGTCCGCTGGACTTGACTCGCTTTTCAGTTTCTAGGCGCGTGAAAAAACAGTCCACTGGACTGTTTTTTTCCCTTATTTTTCGTCGAGTCGTTGGTACAATGTAATCATTTCCACCGCAACTTCTTTCAAAGTCATTGTAGTCATCAAATGATCTTGTGCGTGAACCATAATAATCTCGATTTTAACTTCGGTACCGCTTGCATATTTCTGTAACAAATCAGTTTGAGCATGATGTGCTTCCAAAAGTTCTGCATCAGCAGCATCTAATTTTTCTTTTGCTTCGTCATATTTGCCTTCTTTCATTGCAGCAAATGCTTCGTGAACAGAAGTGCGGGCTGTACCGCTGTGCAAGATAATTTCAAAAGCAGCAAGTTGCAATTCTTCTTCAGTCATCTCTAACAATACCTCATTAAATGTTTTCTACGATAAGATTAGCCATTTTCTCAACACCCATTGGGATTGGAACATAAGCTTGTGGTGGAACTTTAACAACTAGACGACCTGATTTTTCACCAGCAGCTGCAAATTGGTTATAGTACATACCAGCTTGTGGACTAACTAGATACAAATCGTAAGTTGCGTCAGTAATAACTTGTTCACCTTCGTTAGAGCTGATAGCTTCTACAGTGATGTCTTTACCTTGGTTTTTGAAAAAGTCTGTTGTTTTTTGGGCCATTAGTGATGATGACATTCCAGCTACACAGATAATCAATGCTTTTGACATAGTCATTCTCCCTTTTTTAAATAATAAATTTAGTAACTTAGATGTTTGCGCTACCAACATCTTTACTAAAAGTATATCACAGTCTTTTTTAAATGTCTAGTCTTTTATTTTTAAAAGTGTAAACTTTTTGGGATTAGAAGACTTCCTTAGAAAGTTTAATTAAGAAGCTAAATTCTTGTTTATAACTATATATTGTGCTACATTATTCTAAACAGTACCATATATGGTAGGGAGATCATTATGTCACAAGAGAAAAAATTAGCTTCATTAAGCATTGTTTACATCAGTTTGAGCGGTAACACACAAAGCTTTGTAAAGCGCTTAACTGAGCACTTACTTAACCACTATACGTTGGATATAGAAACAATTAATATCAAAGAACTTAATCATGAAACATTTCCAATTACAACACCTTTCGTTGCTATTTTACCAACATATCTTGAAGGGGGGAATGGTATTGATTCAGGTGATGTTGAAATCTTGACGAATCCACTAGGTGATTTTATTGCTGCTCATGACAACTACAAATATTGTTTTGGTATTATTGGTTCCGGCAATCGTAATTTCAATGAACAATATTGTCTGACAGCCAAACAGTACGCCAAACGTTTTGGTTTTCCTATGTTGGGTGATTTTGAATTACGAGGAACAAGTGCCGATATTGAACGTTTAGCAGAGATTATTGTCAATAATTTCCATATTTTCACAGCAGGCTAAGCAATTTTTAAAGCCTTTTCAGAAACAAAGTTGCAAATAAATGTTATAATGACATTAAAGAGTCGAAAACTTCCGACCAATGACTAGATTTTATTGGAGAACTCATGAAAACTACGGTTGATTATATTACAAAACTTGCAAATATCCCTTCACCTACTGGCTACACAAGTCACATTATGAATTATGTGATTGCTGAACTTGAAAGCTTTGGCTATGCGCCTGTTCGCACAAATAAAGGCGGTGTTATGGTCACAGTCACAGGTAAAGACGACAGCAAACACCGTGTGGTGACTGCTCATCTGGATACACTTGGTGCTATGGTTCGCGCTGTCAAACCTGACGGACGTCTCAAAATGGACCTTATCGGCGGCTTTGTTTACAACGCTATTGAAGGAGAAAACTGTACCGTTCACGTTTCTAAAAATGGCAAGAAAATCAGTGGTACAATCCTTATGCACCAAACATCTGTACACGTTTATAAAGATGCTGGTACAGCTGAACGCAACCAAACTAACATGGAAGTTCGCCTTGATGAAAAAGTGACAAATGAAAAAGAAACACGCGCTCTTGGTATCGAAGTTGGTGACTTTATCTCATTTGACCCACGTGTTGTCGTTACCGAATCAGGTTTCATCAAATCACGTCACTTAGATGACAAAGTGTCAGCAGCTATCTTGATTGAATTGCTTAAAGAATACAAAGCGCAGAACATTACTTTGCCATACACGACACACTTCTACTTTTCTGCTTTTGAAGAACTTGGTCATGGGGCAAATTCAAGTATCCCAGCTGAAACGGTTGAATACCTTTCTGTTGATATGGGAGCAATGGGAGATGACCAACAAACAGATGAATACAGTGTGTCAATCTGTGTCAAAGACGGTTCAGGACCTTATCACTATGAATTGCGCCAACATCTTGTCGAATTAGCAAACGATAATAAGATTCCATACAAATTGGACATCTATCCATATTATGGTAGTGATGCTTCTGCTGCTCTTCGTGCAGGTGCTGAAGTCAAACATGCCCTTTTTGGAGCTGGTATCGAATCAAGTCACTCATACGAACGCACACATATTGATTCTGTCCAAGCAACCGAACGCCTCGTTGATGCTTACCTAAAAAGCCCAATTGTGGAGTAAAAATTGAATACAAAAAATAAGAGTGAATGTTATGTTCACTCTTTTATCGTTCTCTATTCGGATATAACCCTAAGTTCATGACCTTTATAATCATTTTCGTCTAGGACAATGTTTTCTCGCCTGTACTGTCTCCTTACCAATTTCAAAGCTTCGTTTTCATCTCTTGCCTTAACTTTTACAATTCTTTGAGCACTTCACTTCCTCAATTTCTACATTGAATGTCCTCATCTTTTTCTCCGTAATTAATCATTTATTATTTTAATGCTATTATTGCGGATCCATTATAACACATAACACCTAAAATCGCTCCTGAAATCAGGAGCGATTGTGTAAAAACAAACAAATAAATTAGGAGGTATATTAGTAGTTAAGCTCAACGGCAAGACCGAAATGGTCACTGACGATTGGCGCTTCACCGCCGTCAAATGTGACGGTTGATGATAGAATATCAATATCTTTACTTGTGAAAACATGGTCAACTTTGAGGGATTGTTTGTTCCCCTCCCAGCCGTCAATGTCTTCAATAATCGTGTGGTCGCCTTGGACTTTCTTAGCCACTTTGTGGCTGTCTTGTAAATCAAGTGGGCTGTTTAAAATCATATCATAGCCAGCAGTATCCGTTGGATTGTTAAAATCACCCATGAGTACCAATGGTTTTGGGTAATCAAGCAGCGCTGTCTCCAGCTTTTGCCATTCACTTTCAAAGCCTTTACCAAACCAAGACATGTGTAAGCTAACAACCGTAATTGGTTTCTGGTCAATTTCCATCTCCGCAACGAGAACACGTCTTGTGTGAAAATCAGTTTCGTCATCAACATCAGATACCAGAATATCATTCACTTTGATAGGTGTTTTTGATAGAATAACAACACCCTCATTGTACTTTTCGTATCCAATATGATTATATGCCCAAGACCAATAATAATATCGTCCTTGACTTCTCAGATAATTCACGAGTTGTAAAGCGTAGTTATCGCGATGCAAAGTTGGGCTGCCTGGTAATTTTTCATAGCCATCAACTTCTTTGGTTAACAGTCCACGAATATCTTGGTTAATTTCTTGAAGGCAAATGACATCATAATTTTCACTATAAATCGTTTCTGCCAAGTCGAATAATTTCTTTAATGAATTTGCCTCCAACCAAGAATGCGTATTAAGTGTTAAAAATTTAGCCATATCTGTTCCCTTCAAGTCAAAGGAGAGTCCGTGATTCCTATCTCAGACTCCCTTTTATTTAGATTTAACCTAAACATCTCTTATTCATATGAGTAATATCAGCTTAAAGTTCTACTTTGGCAACAGGTGTGTTAGCAGAAACTTTTCCTGTTTGTGTTAAATTGACTGCTTTGATTTCTGCTGTATTTGTGAAGGCAACAATAATTGTTGTTTCACGACCCGCTGAACGAATAGCTGCTAAATCAGCTACTACCAAAAGATCACCAGCTTGAACACGTTGACCTTCTGCAATCTTAACTGAGAATGGTACTCCGTTAAGAGCGACAGTATCTAAACCAATGTGAACAAGAACTTCAAGCCCATTGTCTGTTAATAGACCAAAGGCGTGTTTTGTTGGAAAGACGCTTGTTACAATACCTGAAACTGGTGCGTAAACATTGCCATTTTCTGGTTCAACAGCGAAGCCATCCCCCATCATTTTACCAGCAAAGACTGGGTCTTTAACTTCTGTGATTGGTTTTACATCACCATCTGCAACTGCATTGACATCTTCTGTCACACCTTTATAGGAAACTTTTGTAACATCATTTCCTTCAACTTCTGACAAGTTGATAGTTGGAATTTCTGCGCCAGAATCAAGAAGATCTTGAACATCAGATTTCAAAATATCTGCTTTTGGTCCATAAACTGCTTGGACACCTGAACCTTTAATAATAAGTCCCATAGCACCGGCTTTTTTCCAAGTTTCTTCATCACCAACTTTAGCGACATCTTTGACTGTGACACGAAGTCGAGTCATACAAGCATCAACATCTTCGATGTTATCGCGTCCACCAAGGAGATTAATGATTTGAACGATTTGTGAGTCTGCAGAGACACTAGCACCGTCTGCTGATGCACTAGCTTGGTCATCATCCATATCGTCATAATTACCATTACGACCTGGAGTAGCAAAGTTGAATTTCTTAATCATGAAGTCTGCGATAAAGTACATCACAACCCCCGATAAGATACAACAGATGACAAAGTTAATTAAATCACCGCCAAGTCCAGCTTTGAGAGCCATAGGCGTACGTGTTAAAAGTTCAATATTACCAAATGAATGGAGACGAAGGTTAACTAAATCAGCTAAAGCAAATGTCACCCCTTGAACGACTGCATAAACAACGTAAAGTGGCATTGCAACGAACATAAACATGTATTCGATTGGTTCAGTAACACCTGTTAAGAATGTTGCTGCTGCTGTTGAGATAAACATAGCAGTGTATTTTTTCTTCTTGTCAGGGTCAACATTGCGGTACATAGCAAGACTAAGTCCCATAAGTGTACCAGTTGCACCAATCATTTGCCCAACTTTGAAGCGAGCTGGTGTTACATTTGTTAAAAGATCTTGGTATGCTGAAGCATTAGATCCTTTAAGATTGATAAGGTCTGTTACCCATGCTAACCAAAGTGGGTCTTGACCAAAGACTTCCGTTCCTTTTTGAGCACCTGTCAAAATTTCATAAGTACCACCAAGTGATGTATAGTTCATTGGGATAGTAATCATGTGGTGAAGTCCAAATGGAAGAAGCAAACGTTCCAAAGTACCATATAAAAATGGTGCTAAAAATGGTGCTGAATCTTGTGAAGATGCAATCCACATACCAAATCCGTTGATTCCTGATTGGATGATTGGCCAAACAAGTGACATGAACAAACCAACAAGAACTGAACGATAGATAACAACGAATGGTACGAAACGTTTACCGTTGAAGAATGAAAGAACATCTGGTAATTTGCGGTAGTTATAGTATTTATTGTAAGCTGTTGCCCCAACAAAACCTGAGATGATACCAACAAAGACACCCATGTTAAGTGCTGGTTGACCAAGAACGTTAACAAAGTAATCAGCTACAAGCATTTTACCACCAAGAACGTTGTGAACAACACTTTTACCGTCAGCAATCATATCAAGTGATACGCCATAAACGTGACCTGTGATAAGGTTGATGAGAATAAATGCGATACCTGCTGCAAACGCACCTCCAGCACGTTCTTTTGCCCAACTACCACCAATTGCTAATGCGAAGAGGATATGAAGGTTATTGATAATTCCCCATCCGATTTGAGCAATAACATTACCAACCGTAGCAAGAAGGGCTGAATCTGCATTGATTAGTGGAAGTGAGTTTCCGATACTAACCATTAAACCCGCTGCGGGCATAACAGCAATAACAACCATTAAGCATTTTCCGAATTTTTGCCAAAATTCGAAGCTGGTTAAATTTTTAAATGCCTTCTTCATGAGATACTCCTTAAACCATTTTTAGGAAACCAATTGCTTTAATTCACGAAAAATAATGCTACTTATATTTTTCAATTCCTTTAAAGTTACTGGATTTTCCTTGTTTTATTTTACGCAAACGTTTGCGTTGTTTTGATGCTTTTATTATAACACGTATTTTTAATTTGTAAAGCGTTTTCCGTAATTTTTTTTAAAAAAGACCTCTAAACAAACACTTCCTTGGCAAAAAAACCTCCAACGGAGGTTTTAGTTAGTAAAAGCTGTTATCCCAAATCCGGTGTCGATTCGCGTTCAATGATTTTATGTGGAATAACAACCGTTTGTTCGGTTAGTTTTTTAAGGTCGGCTAACAACAATTTTGCTGCATTCTCTCCCAACTCATATGGGAAAATATCCACCGAAGTCAAGGCAGGGCTTGCAATTTCTGTAATCAATGAATTGTTAAAACCAATCATGGCATAATGATTTTCAAGGTTACTATCCTTAAATAAACGTTGCAAACGAATCGCCATGATGTCGTCACAGGCAACGAAAGCTTCTGTTTTGGGATTTTCAGCAAGAAACATCTGCAATTTCACCGCATTTTCCTCATCGCTTAGACGTGATAATTGTAATGTACTCCCTTTTTTACCATGTTCTTGCAAAGCTTCACAGTAACCTTGATAACGTTCAGTTTGCACTAATTCGTCCATATCAGTATAGGCAAAAACTAGATGTTTATAGCCTTTAGCTAACATGAATGTCGTTGCATCTTTACCAGCTTGGTCATTATTATTATCTACAAAACGCACTGTTTTTTGCGGAGCATCTTCGTAAGAACCACCAACAACAACACAAGAAACATTTTTTTCTTGTTTGACAAATTCAAAAACTGGATCTGCTTTTCTTGAATAAAGAAAAATAAGCTTAGTGATGTTGCCGCTACGAATCAATGTTTGGATATTTTTTTGCAATTCTTCATCTGTTCGTCCAGTTGCTAAGCTTACCATGTAGTCATTCTCACTACACACACTTGAAATTCCCTGGATAATTTGCATGAAAAATGGATTATTCCCAAGCGAATCTTGACTTTCTCGTACAGGTAAAATAATCCCTATTGTATTGGTTGTACGATTGACTAGATTTTGTGCCGAATAGTTTGGAGAATATTCCAGTTCTTTCATTGCGCGACGCACACGTCTTTTAGTCGCTTCGCTAATCATACTACTATCATGCAGAGCACGTGAAGCTGTCGAAGTTGATACCCCAGCAGCCCTTGCAACATCCTTAATTGTTACCATTATATTATCCTTATCTGTAATTTGTATATATCTAGAATAAAAACTTTTTAAAGCGCTGTCAATTAAAAAATAGAAAAAATAAAAGATGATGAAAAATCATCACCTCTATTGTTTTATTTTAGTATTGTTTGAACGATACGGTTCATTATGTCCTCGGCTTGCCCTTGTGAACCAGAACGATCAAAGAAGCCGTGGTCCATTCCCTTGTAAACGATTTCTTCAACTTCTTTATTTACCTCAGATAGACGTTTAGCAAAATAACGATTACTTTGTAAATAATAATCAAATTCAGCTTCAAAGAGCGTTAATTTTGGAAAAGATGATAAATCTTTTGCATACACAGGACTGATGAGTGGATTTGAGAGCTCTTCACCATTTGGATAAAGCAAAGCAATCACACGATTAATCCAGACAAACTTATTTAAACGTGACAAAATGAATGGCTTTTCCTCATCCGACATTTGATAATTATCATAAGACCAATGGTAAACCGTCTTGTCAGGTTCTGTAATATCCAAAGCAGGGTAAATCGCAAAAATTTGTTTGATGTGATGAGCCAGTTCAGACAAACCAGCTACCACACAAAGATTCCCACCCGCACTATCACCTGCCAAATAAAATTCAGCTTCTTGCAAACCTAGTTTTGATTGGTCATTGATCAACCAAGATAAAGACTCTGTGACATCTTTGTAAGCTGCTGGAAATGGTGATTCTGGTGCTAAACGGTATTCTAAAGCAACTACTGTCATCTGTCCTTTTTGTGACAAATAACGACATTCTTTGTTAAAACTATTAAGGTTTCCAGAATAAAAGCCACCACCGTGGATAAAAACAAGACATTTATTTGTTAATGTTAATCTTTCTGGCTGATAAATACGCGCTGGAATGGAGCGCCCAGCACTATATGGAATCAGTCGATCACGCTCAATGATATTAAAGTTGTCCGTAATACTATGACTGGCACGATCACGTAAACTAGCAAAATCTAAATTATCTAAAATCAGGTCAGCATTTGCCTCTATTTCTGTCAGCAACGATTTGCCGTCCATTCGTGATAATACCCACGGATCTAAACGTCCCCAACTATCATTGTAAATTGTATCAACTATTTCCATTTTTTTCCTAACTATTTCATCAATTCCAAGGCATAGCTAACACTTGCTAAAGCGTATAATGGTGCAGTTTCAGCACGCATGATACGTGGTCCTAAACCAATTTTCAAACCACCTTTTGATTCAAATGTTTCGATTTCTTCTGGCGAAATACCACCTTCTGGACCAAAGATAAAGAGAATTTTCTCTCCTGCTTTCATTTGTGACAATTCACGCGCTAGAACAGCCGTTTCACCTTCCTTGGCTGATTCTTCATAAGCAATGAAAATCTTATCAAATTGCTCAAGTTCTGCTAAAAAAGCTGCTTTTTTCTCAAAAAGAGTGACTTCTGGAATCACATTACGTTTGCTTTGTTCCGCAGCACCTAGTGTGATTTTTGCCAGTTTGTCTGCTTTTTTGGCTAATTTTTTACCGTCCCATTTGACTACTGACCAATCCGCTGGAAATGCCCAGAGCTTTGCCATACCAAGTTCAGTCCCTTTTTGTGCTAGAAATTCCAATTTATCACCCTTTGGAAATCCTGCGGCAATCGTCACCTCAACAGGCAATTCAACATTGCTATCTAGTTCTTCAATGATTTCAAAACGGTGTTCAGCACTATCAATGACTTTTGCCAAACGCTTCACGTGGTCATCAAAGACAAGGACAACTTCGTCGTCTTCTGTCAAACGCATGACGTTAAACATATGCTTAATCGTATCTTTATCTGTGATTGTAACGACATCTTGAGCTTGTCCTGCTACAAAATACTGTTGCATTTATCCTCCAATTACACCTGAAATATCATCTGTTTTTTTGAAAACACAAGCATTCCATTCGCCTTGAACCATGTGTGTTTCAAGGAAGAATCCTGCATCCTCAGCTGATTTACGAACCATTTCCCATTTATCAGAAATGATACCTGACATGATAAGGTAACCTTCATCTTTGACAAGACGATAAGCATCTTCTGTCATATTAACCAAAATGTCCGCAAGAATATTTGCCACAATAACATCTGCTTGAATGCCAACACCTTGCAAAAGATTTCCAGTAGCCACGTGGATATTTTCAGTATTAGCATTTAAATCAATATTTTCTTGTGCCACGCGCACCGCTACTTCGTCAAGGTCATAAGCGTAAATGTCTTTTGCCCCAAGTAGTGAACTTGCAATCGAAAGCACACCTGAACCAGTACCGACATCAAGGACCGTTTCACCGCCACGAAGCACTTGCTCGAGCGCAAAAAGACTCATTTTTGTGGTTGGGTGAGTTCCTGTACCAAATGCCATACCAGGGTCGAGACGAATTGTTTTCTCACCCTCACTAGCCTCATAATCTGTCCAACTTGGAACGATTGTCAAATCATGGCTGATACGCGTTGGTTCATAATATTTTTTCCAGTTCTCTGCCCAATCTTGCTCTGCCAATTCTTGCGTTGCATAGTGAACATTACCAGCATCAACACCAAAATCAGTCAATTCCGCTAAGCGATCAGCCACTTCTTTTTCAACAGCCTCAATATCAACGTTTTCTGGGTAATAAGCTGTAATTTTAACAGTTTCTACTTGTTTGATTTCTGGAAATACTTCGCCGTATTTGCCAACATGACCGAGATAGTCCGCACTATCATCAATCGCCACACCTTGACTTCCCAATTCAATTAAAATATTCGATGCAGCTTCTTCCGCATCACGCAAGACCTCAACTGTCAACTCTTGCCACTTGTCCATAATTCTGATACAAAGGACGACTAGAAAACGACTGAAAAATAGGAAACTTGATGACGTGTCGACAGACACTAGTCAAGTTTATCTTTTTTCTGAGTTTTCCATCCGTGTTCAAAGCGAGCACTCGTCCTTTTTCCTTCCTTTCTATATAAAGTTCTACACTTCCTAATATCTAGGATAAGCAAAGTATTCTGTTTCTTTCAGGTCTGCTTTGCCATTTTCAAAGCTTTCAGCGTCCCATTCGAGCGCAAAGTCAGTCGCATTTTCGTCTGCTAAAAAGTCCATTAAATCATCAAGACCTTTGGTTGCTACGTCGTTCAATGTTTCAGCAAAATAGGCTAAAAATTCACGCGAGAAGCCTTTTTTGGCGTCAAATGGAATAGTCACCAAATAATCATCTTCATCAACTTTTGATTTTGCTTGATTGTAAAAAAGCACATAATCTTCAAAAATGATGTCATCATTGCTGATTTCACCTTGGTCATCCACAGTTTCAACCGCAGATTGATTCTGCGCTTCCAAAATAAAAGTCACTTCCACCGCATGATTTTTCTTATTCCAATCAATGGCATAATCAAACGTGAAGTGCTTGTCCATTTCTTCTTCTAATACTGATAAAAAGCCAAATTTAGCCATTAAAAATTTCTTCCAATCTTCTTTTGTGTTACAATTATTTTATCATACTTAAGGGGAAATGACATGCAAATACGACCAATGGAGCTAGAAGATGTTGAACAAGTGGGTATACTAGAAAACCAAACATGGGATACATTTAACACGCCTGCCCCGCTACCTATTGCAAATAAGGATAAAATCATCAAAGATTTTGAAAATGGGACACATTATCTTGTCGCTGAAGAAAATCAGGACATTTTAGGTGTTCTTGATTACCATACTTATTATCCTTTCCCTAGCGGTCATCACGTGGTAACTTTTGGCATTGCCGTTTCTGAAAAAACGCGCGGTCAAGGTATCGGACGCAAACTTATCCAAACTTTCTTTGATATGGCAAAAGCTGACGGCTACCAAAAAGTTCTCATTTATGTGCTATCATCAATGAAAAAGCCTGCACATTCTACGAAAAATTAGGCTTTAAACAAGAGGCTATTTTGAAAAATCAATTTTACCTAAACCATACTTACGTTGATGACCTCGTTTACAGTTATTATCTGGAGGAGATACATGCCAAATAATCTCGCTTTGCGAATGCGCCCTAAGAATATTGACCAAGTGATTGGGCAGAAGCATCTAGTCGGTGAAGGAAAAATCATTCGCCGTATGGTGGAGGCCAATATGCTGTCATCAATGATTCTCTACGGTCCTCCTGGTATCGGGAAGACCTCAATCGCTAGCGCTATCGCAGGAACAACCAAATACGCCTTTCGGACGTTCAACGCCACAACAGACAGTAAAAAACGCCTGCAGGAAATTGCCGAGGAAGCTAAATTTTCTGGCGGTTTAGTCTTACTGCTCGACGAAATTCACCGCTTAGATAAAACCAAGCAAGATTTCTTGCTACCTTTACTTGAAAATGGCAATATTATCATGATTGGGGCAACAACTGAAAATCCTTTCTTTTCGGTGACGCCAGCCATTCGCTCAAGGGTACAAATTTTTGAATTAGAACCTTTGTCAACAGATGACATAAAGACAGCTTTGCAAACAGCTTTATCTGATAAAGAGCGCGGATTTGACTTTGATGTTGATATTGATGCCGATGCGCTTGATTTCATTGCAACGGCAACCAACGGCGACCTACGCTCAGCTTTTAATTCGCTTGATTTAGCGGTCATGTCAACCAAAGCAGATGATAACGGGCTGCGCCACATTAGCCTTGACACCGTTGAAAATAGCTTGCAGCGCAGTTATATTACCATGGATAAAGATGGTGATGGTCACTATGATGTGCTGTCAGCTTTGCAAAAATCCATTCGCGGCTCTGATGTTAATGCTAGTCTGCACTACGCCGCTCGTCTGATTGAAGCTGGTGATTTGCCAAGCCTTGCTCGCAGGCTGACTGTGATTGCTTACGAGGATATTGGGCTTGCTAATCCTGACGCTCAAATTCATACGGTTACGGCCCTTGATGCTGCCCAAAGAATTGGTTTTCCTGAAGCACGTATCTTAATTGCAAACGTCGTAATTGACCTTGCCTTATCACCAAAATCAAATTCTGCCATTACAGCGATTGACAAGGCTATCAGCGACCTTCATCAAAACGGAAATCTGCCAATTCCACGTCATCTACGCGACGGACATTACGCTGGCAGCAAAGAATTGGGCAACGCACAAGGCTACAAATACCCTCATGATTATCCTGAAAAATGGGTTAAACAACAGTATTTACCAGATAAGTTAGTCGGAAAAAATTATTTTGATGCTAACCAAACTGGGAAATACGAGCGTGCCCTCGGTGCTAACAAAGAGCGAATTGATGAACTGTCTAAATAAGGGTATATCGACTTTCTCATTTTAATAGCTTTTGTTAATGACTAAAAAGAAAACCGCTTTCTAAAAAATAAGATTTGCCCTTGAAATATTTTTTAAAAATGCTATCATAGATATATAGGTTATTGCTGTGGCATACGAATTCACATCAATGTGTTGACCGACTAAATATTTGTATTTCGGGAAACAGTAGTCTTTCTCCAGTATGCAAGCCGTTACACGCGGAAGCAACTAAGGAGAAGCGAGTTGCCCACCTGCTTGTAGATTGCGGGTTCAATACAAATCGTGAATCACGGTGCCAATACAGCTTCTTATCCTTCCTTAGCTCAGTTGGTAGAGCAGTGGACTCTTAATCCATGGGTCATAGGTTCGAGCCCTATAGGGAGGACTAAACATCAGAAAAAGCCCTTTGTTTAGGGCTTTTTGCTTGTTTTAAAATCAATTTGTTACGATTTTATCAATTTTTTGACAATCTGCTGGTCGTTTTTTTATGTCAAAAATTAAAAACATCGTTAAGGTTCTCTGCCATAGTAGGATGTGTAAATATTTGATTCTTAATATAAGTGTATGGAATATGGTTATCCATAGCTAACTTAATCAAGTTTATGTTTTCTTGAGCACCTTCACCAAAAAGAGTTGCTCCTAAAATATCTTGTGTTTTTTCATTAACAATAACCTTATAAATACCTCGAAGATTGCCATTAACATGAGCTCTAGGCATAGCTGAAACCATTAATTCATTTGCTTTATAGGGAAGATTTGCCTCTGCAGCTTCTTTTTCTGTTAAACCTACACGTGCCAAAGCAGGGTTAATAAATAATGTAGTGGGGATATTCTTTCTCTGACTAGCGTTATAATCACTCTGTCCAGTTAATTTATTAAAAACTATGCGATAATCGTCCAATGACACATAAGTAAATTGGAGCCCGCCATTGACATCCCCAACAGCATAAACATTTGGAACACTAGTTTCACAATAATCATCAACCTCAATGGCACCACGGTCTGTTACCTCAATATCTGTATTTTCAAGTCCCAAGTCAGTAATATTCGGTTTACGACCAGTCGCATAAAGGACAGCATCAAAACTCATTTTCTGACCATGATTGCTTAAAATAACATTATCCTCTTCATCATTTTCTAAAGCATTTATCTGAGCGTTTAAAACAAAGGAAACACCGTCTTCTTCCATGTATTCTTTTGCTAGCTGCGCAACGATATCCTCCTCACGTGGCAAAATACGGTTAGCAGTCTCAAAAACGGTGACCTTACTGCCAAGATTAGCATAAAGGCTGGCAAATTCAAGCCCGATATTACCCCCTCCAATGATTCCTAACCTTTGTGGCAAAGTTTCTAATTTTTGAATACCAGTGCTGTCAAAGACATTTTTAGATTCCTTTAATCCTGGGATAGGCAAACGATTTGAAATGGCGCCTGTATTAATCACTATAGTATCAGCTGTTAACTGTTCGCTATCCTCGCCAGCAACTATTTTAATAACCTTATTAGAGACAAAACTTGCTTTAGCATCATAAAGATCTACACCAGCATTGACCACATTGGCTTTATTTTTCTGATTTAATCGATGCGTAACCACCTCTTTTTCAGCCATTGCCTGCTCAAATGTTAAATGATTTTCAGCTGCATGGATTAATGTTTTTGTTGGAATACAGCCAATATTGATACAAGTTCCTCCATACATTGAAGAACTTTCTTCAACAAGAGCAACTTTCTTGCCAAGAGAACTCATCTTAGCAGCAAGTGTCTTTCCAGCTTTACCAAAGCCAATAACTAATAAATCATATGTTTTCATTTTTGTTCTCCCATAAAAGCACCGCATCATTAAATAACAAACATGATATTAGCGATATTGTGTTAAATCTTGTTTTAAAAAGTAGTAAAATAAGTTGCCATAATTTCCTGAATAATCCAGTACATGACCGTTATAAACGACCTTAATGACTTTGTAATAGTCGGCAATATCGATTGAGCAAGCTTGCTGTGAACGTTCGAATTCCTCGTATGAGTCAAACGTCACCACTCGTTCTTGGTTTCCTGCGTTTAAAAATGTAATTTCAATCATTATTTACATTTCCTTTCTAATTCGTCATACTATATTACTTTGATGTTGGAATACAGTGTATAGAAGAATGGTATAACGCTATGCTACTACAAAGTGTGTCCTCACACAACTATTTTGCTCTGGTTGGATTTTTCATCAATCATGACGCAAGAATCAATTGCAAATTATAAAAGGAGGTTCCAAACAGAAATCTCCTTTTTAACTGAATTTGTAAAATTATATTATCCTTTATGATATTTAAAAGCAATAGTATAAGTCTTTTCGGTATTGGCTGGAAGAACAATATCACCAAAACCGTCATGATTAATAGCATCTGGGAGAAATTGTGCTTCAAGCGCTAAGGCTTCAAATTCTTTAGCCATTTTGCCCTTATCACGCGCTGGATAAATACCTTCAGGAATGCCACCCATGCTGTAAACGACCCAAGCATCACGGTCAGAATAAAGGTGAACAGAATCACCACTTTCTTCATCTTTCAATTCTCCACAAGGTTTATCAAGCGAAGCATTTACCAAGAAGGCATCGTCAAGCCCGCCTGTATCAGCGATAGCCTCTCCAAGGTTTTGCCAAGTTTGAAAATCATAAGCTGTGCCAGCAACGTCAATGAATTTTCCTGTCGGAATCAAATCATCACGAGTCTCCAAATAACGGTCAGCTGCCAAAGTGAAGGTGTGCTGACTTAAATCTTGACGATTTCCCAAGTTAAAATAAACATGGTTAGTTGGGTTAAAAAGCGTTGTTTTAGTAGCATTTTTGCCCGTATAAACAATCGTAAAACGATTTGCATTGTCTAGCGTAAATCGTACTTCTACCTGCATATCTCCTGGGAAATGGTCAATTTCCTCTTTAGCGTCATAAGTCATCACCACACTAAGCGCATTTTGACCAGATTCGATAAATGCAGTCCAGATTTGCTGATGGAATCCTTGAGGACCACCATGAAGAGTGTTTCCTTTTTCGTTTTGTGGTAGCTGAATTTCTTTGCCATCAAGGTTAACTTTCCCTTGATTAATACGCCCTGCAACACGTCCGATTGATTGACCTGCACATAAAGGATTTTTCAGATAATCACTTGGCTTATCAAAACCAATAATAAGATTTTTCTGACCACCTTTGTCATCTGGCACTAAAAATTCTTGCCAAGTTGCTCCCAGCGTTAGTAAACCAACTTGAACACCATTATCATTAATAATAGTGTATTTTTCAACCTTTTGCCCATTAATTGTCTCAACAATTTCTTGTTTGACTTCCATTTTTTACCCTCTTTCTTAGGTTCTTTCTTTTATTTTACCTTTTAGATAATTTTTTGTAAACGTTTACCATGAGGTTTTACCAAGTTTTACCAGACATCATCTTCATAAACCAAAAACTCCTGCCCATTGGACAGGAGTTTTTGATTATATGTAGTGATTATTTTACCACAATATTTACAAGTTTGTTAGGCACTGCAATCACTTTAATAATGTCTTTGCCAGCGATTTCTGTTTGGATTTTGTCGTTAGCAAGGGCAAGTTTCTCAAGTTCTTCACGGCTTGAATCTTTTGGTACAACGAGTTTAGCACGTACTTTACCTTTAATTTGGATAACAATTTCAACGTCGTTTTCAACGAGTTTTGCTTCGTTCCATGTTGGCCATGCAACGTATGAAATTGATTCGCCTGATTGTGTCAATGTTTGCCACAATTCTTCAGAAAGGTGTGGTGCAAATGGTGCTAACAATTGTACAAATCCTTTAGCGTAGTCAGCAAAGAGTTTGTCTTCTTTGTTAGCAGCGTTGACGAATACCATTAATTGCGCAATAGCTGTGTTGAATTTCATGGCTTCAAGTTGTTCAGTTACAGCTTTGACTGTTTCGTTGTAAACTTTATCCAAATTGCCATTATTTTCTGCAACAATTTCTTTTGTTGTCAACAAGCGATAGACGCGGTCGAGGAATTTACGTGAGCCTTCAAGACCTTCTTCAGACCATGCGATTGAGGCATCAAGTGGTCCCATGAACATTTCGTACACGCGAAGTGTATCTGCACCATAATGTTCAACCACATCATCAGGGTTAACAACGTTTTTAAGTGATTTAGACATTTTCGCTGGTGCTTGTTCAAGTTCTTCACCTGTTTCAATGTTGAAGAATGAACCGTCACGTTTTTCAACTTTGTCAGTTGCCACAAGCGCACCACGGTGATCGCGGTAGCTTGTTCCCAAAATCATCCCTTGGTTAAAGAGTTTTTGGAATGGTTCTTTGGTTGGAACGACACCTAAATCATAAAGGAATTTATGCCAGAAACGAGCGTAAAGCAAGTGAAGCACAGCGTGTTCTGCACCACCAATATAAATATCAACCGGTAACCAAGCTTTAAGAAGGTCTTCATCAGCCAATTTTTCATCGTTGTGTGGGTCGATATAGCGTAGGAAGTACCAGCTTGAACCAGCCCATTGTGGCATTGTGTTCGTTTCGCGGCGACCTTTAACACCGTCTTCACGAGTCACTTCAAGCCAATCTGTCAAATTAGCTAGTGGCGATTCACCTGTACCTGAAGGTTTGATGTCTTTGGTTACTGGCAATACAAGTGGAAGTTGATCTTCTGGAACAGCTGTTGTTGTACCATCTTCCCAATGGATGATTGGGATTGGTTCGCCCCAATAACGTTGACGTGAGAAGAGCCAGTCACGAAGACGGTAAGTTACTTTCTTGTTACCAACACCTTCTGCTTCAAGCCATTCAACCATTTTGTCAATAGCTTGCGCTTTATCAAGTCCATCTAGGAAACCAGAATTGATGTGAAGTCCGTCTTCTGTGTAAGCTTCCTCTTCAACATTTCCGCCTTCAAGAACTGGAATGATTTCCAAATCGAATTGTTTTGCGAATTCCCAGTCACGTGTATCATGGGCAGGAACCGCCATGATAGCACCAGTACCGTAGCTAACAAGAACATAATCAGCAATCCAGATGGGCATTTCTTTACCATTTACTGGGTTAATGGCATAGCTACCAGTCCAAACACCTGTTTTTTCTTTAGCAAGGTCTGTACGAGCAAGGTCAGATTTAAGGCTTGCTTGGTGTTTGTAGTCAGCAACTGCTTGCGCTTGTTCTGGTGTTGTAATAGCTTCAACAAGTGGGTGTTCTGGAGCCAAAACAGCATATGTCGCACCAAATAATGTATCTGGACGAGTTGTAAATACAGTGAAATCTTTATCAGTGTCTTTAACTTTGAAAGTAACGTTAGCACCAGTTGATTTACCAATCCAGTTACGTTGCATATCTTTGATTGATTCTGGCCAATCAAGGTCTTCTAAATCTTCGAGCAGACGTTCAGCGTAAGCTGTGATTTTAAGCATCCATTGGCGCATTGGTTTGCGGACAACTGGGTAACCACCACGTTCTGAAGTTCCGTCAGGAAGTACTTCTTCATTGGCGATAGCTGTCCCTAATTCTTCAACCCAGTTAACTGGCACTTCAGCTTCGTATGCCAAACCTTTTTCATACAATTTTGTGAAAATCCACTGAGTCCATTTGTAGTAGTTAGGGTCAGTTGTGTTTACTTCACGGTCCCAGTCGTATGAGAAACCAAGTGAGTTGATTTGGCGTTTGAAGTTTGCAATGTTTTGAGCTGTAAATTCAGCTGGATCATTACCTGTATCCATTGCGTATTGTTCGGCAGGAAGTCCGAAAGCATCCCACCCCATTGGGTGAAGAACGTTGTAGCCTTGAGCACGTTTGAAACGGCTAAGAATATCAGTCGCAGTATATCCTTCTGGATGTCCTACGTGCAGACCAGCTCCAGATGGGTAAGGGAACATATCCAACGCATAAAAATTTGGTTTATCAGCGTCTGTTCCTGTTTTAAACGTATGATTATCAGCCCAATAGGCCTGCCATTTTTTCTCAATTTCTTTATGATTATAAGTTGCCATGTCATTCTCCATGTTCTTAGTGTTGGTTACTATTATACCACGAAAAGAATAAAGAAAAAAGGCGAAATCACAAGGGATTTCATGCCTGTTTTCAGTTGATAAGAAGAATTTTTAGTCAAATCAAATGCTCATTTAGTCATTTGCTAAATAATCTTTCAATTGTTCCATGATTGCTTTGGTATCTTTGACACCGATTTGATAAATTTCTTCGTATTTGTCGGGGTTGGTTTCAAGTCGTCCGATTTCTAGATTTTGGCTTGGGCGAATGGCAAAAAGTTCGCCTTTATTTTCCAAATTGCTAATGTGTTCAATGGTGTTGTTATAGTGTTGATAACGTTTTGAAGCGACTTCTACAAACTTAGGGTATTTTCTGTAAAAAAGTTTATAGACACGACCATTACTTGGCTTTTTACGGTAATCAATTGGACGTGTTAAAACAACAATCAATTTATTAAAACCAAGGCTTTTGGCAAAATCGACTGGAATACTGTCTGACAGACCACCATCAAGGTATTTATTGCCTTGCCACTCAACGATTTTTGACGCCAAAGGCAATGCGGAACTCGCACGAAGCAACTCCATTTGTTCAAAAACATTGTCAACCTTATGATACTCAGCTTTTCCTGTTGCTAAATTCGTTACTGTTGCATAGAAAGGCACCCCTGATTTTTCAAAAGCTTCCTCGTCAAAAACATCCAATTCCATCGGAACTTTGTAATAGGCAAACTCTTTATTGACCACATTTCCCGTTTTTAACCATGAACGAAGTCCCATATAGCCTGGATTTGAGGCATATTTTTTATTATAACGGAGGGCTCTGCCTTTTTGTTTTGACAAAAAATTCACCCCAAAAAGAGCGCCAGCCGACACCGAGACAACACCGTCCACCTTAATTCCCGCATCTAAAAAGGTATCCAAAACACCAGCAGTGTACAAACCGCGCATGCCGCCACCTTCTAATACTAAGCCAATAGACATCCTCATCCTCCGTTCTTCCTAGTTTTGTTACTTATTATACCAAAAAACATGCTATTTAGAGTGTTTTTGCTATGTTATAATAGTCCTAATAACATCAGGGAGACACTTATGAGAAAACAACTTTTTAATATTATCGAACCTTCAGATAATCTAACAACCATTGAAAAAATTTATGATGTTTTTATGATTTTTACTATCGTGATTAGCTTATTGCCATTGACAAGCAAAACAACATCGTCTTTTTATATCACGCTTGATGCTATCACGACGCTTATTTTTATTATTGACTACTTATTGCGTTTCATAACCGCCGATTATAAGCTAAATCAAGGAAAATTATCTTTTGTCAAATACCCCTTCACTTTCCTTGCTGTTACTGACTTAATTGCCATTTTATCTTCTGTCCTTTTTTGGAATAATACCTTTAAACTGTTAAAAATCATTCGCATGGTTCGCACAATCCGTGTATTTAAACTTTTTCGTTACTCAAAAAGCCTTAATCTGCTGATAAATGTTCTCAAAAGGCAAAAAGAATCGTTGTTTATTGTTGGTGCATTGGTTATTACCTACATCTTTATCTCAGCTCTGCTCATTTTCAATGTCGAACCAGATACGTTTAAAAACTTTTTTGATGCGCTTTATTGGTCAACCATTTCTTTGACAACTGTAGGTTACGGTGATATTTATGCCGTTTCTGAAGTTGGAAAATTAATTACAATGATTTCTTCTATCCTTGGCGTTGCTATCATTGCACTCCCTGTCAGTATTCTCACTGCTGGCTATCTCGAAGAAATCGAAAAATGACATCGTAAACATAAATGTCAAAATAACTGAAAAACAGAGCTCTTCTAGGAGCTCTGTTTTTTTATATATTAAAGTGTTAGATAACTAATTTCTGACTCATCTTCAAAAAAATAGCCAAGTAGATATTCGTCAAATGACCCGTAAATGATTTTGTCTGCAATTGGGCATTTAAAAGCAATTTCCTTTTCTAACCATTTCTGATAAAAAGCTAACTTTTTATCCAAAACTTTTTCAGAACCCAGAAATTTATCATAAACAGTTTGCGAGCGGTCGCGATACTCCTCTAAATCCACACCACAAGGACCCGTTGGAGAATAGGTTAAGACATGGTAATCACCTGAATTTGAATAAGAGATGTAGCCTTGCGGTAAGGAGATCAAGTAAGTGCTAGCCATCGAAAAAGCTTGTTTGCAAATCTCTTCTGCAAAACCAATTTCTCTTAAAGCACGGTAGACGAAATGACTTCCTTGGAGAAGTTTTTCTCGTGTCACTTCCCGAGTTGCTGCTTTGTACCGCGCCAATCGCGCACCCGTCAGCTGATTGTCTAAATCTTGATGAGCATTTTGATGTAAAATAACAAGATTACCGCTTGTTTTGTAAGATAAATGCTGCAATTTCAGCCTCCGCTTTTTCCAAAGAATGCTGTGCTTCTTTTTTTATCTGATGAGTTAAGGTTAACATATTTTGCTTATAATCAGCCAACTGTTCAGTAAAATCATTAAATATTTCGGCTAGATTTTGAGTGGTTGGATTTTCAAGCAAAAGCGCTGCTTGATTCTTACTAAACTTCTTGATATTCCAGAATTGTTCGTTGAAAAATGGGATTCCGATAAAAGGGATTCCTTGCTCTGCCATAGCATAGACAGTCCCTTGACCACCATGAATAATCGCAAAATCAATCGTTGATTCAAGTTTTGAAAAATCAATAAAATCAATTGTCTCAACGTGTGCACCTGGCAAGTGCATATTCTCACCACAGGTGGTCAAAAGGTATTTGCGATTTTTTGGAAGGTTTTCTAAAAATGTTTCCACCCAATCTTTCTTAAAAGACGTGCCAAAACTTAACAGAATTTTTGACGACTCTTTTTGCTCGTGCGATGAAAATCCGACATCATCAATCAAAATTGGACCAATGATTTTGTAAGACGACTCAGCTGGGAAATCATAGAATTGCGAATAATCCGCCACCAAATTCAAATCACCATTAAAGAGTTCAAGAGCATTGTTAAACGGCTCTCCACCTTGACGCTTCAGATAAGTGTTCCAAGTGCTGACATTACTCGAATAAGAGGTAATCATCTTTTCAACCGTTTTTTTCATTTGTTGCTGATTGATTTTGGAGCGCTTGCGATTTGATTGAAAATATTTGTTATTGGAAAATAGACCTTCTGAATTTTCAACGATTTCGCTGATATGTGTTGCCCCAGAAATAATCCAAATAAGGGGTATTTTTTCAAGACGACAACTCGTGATAATGCTAAGACGATAACCTGTTATCACCGCATCAAATTGCTCTTTTTTTAGCAGCCCTCTCTCAAAATCACAGACTGCTTCAATCTCATCTTCTGTCAAAAAATTGAAATCTGTCGACAAAGAGAAAAATGAATCATACCGTTCTTTGTTGTAAATGGTATTATCAGCAGGGCAATGATGCCAAATATAAGCTGCATTAGCGAAAATAAAAGGATAATAAGACTCTCCAATAACATGAATCTCATGACCATTTTGCCATAAATGCTCTGCTAATTTTGATAAACGCTGACTTTCACCAAGATTCATCATAAATGGAGCAAATAAAAACTTACTCATAATCGCCACCTATTTTTTCACAATAGCAAAGGAAATCCCGCCAAATTTTGAATAAGATAATACCAAATAATTCCCTGTTGGAAGATCTTCATTAATCACAAAATCAATCTCTTCACCAGCTCCATTTGATGCAAATGCAAAAGCTTTGTCAGCTAGATTTTCATAGCTGTAAGAATCTGCTAAAGATTTCAAGAAATCGTAGTCTGTGCTATCGATTTTTTTACGTGAATTCCAGATACATGCCTTAATGTCTTGTGACGACAAAGATAGTTTTTTCAGTAATTCTTGGAATGCTTGGTCAAAAATTGCTGCTACTTCTTGCAAAGATTTTCCCTGATATTTCAGCTGACGGCTGCCTAAAATTTTTGCTGTCTGCTCTGCTCGTTCACGCGAAAGAATTTGTACAGAGCAATAATCTGCGCACACAAAATCACTGCTATCATAACACATTTGTTGCCACCACATCATGCTAAACTCAGTCCACTGATTAGCAGAAACAAGAATTACCTGATTAAGGTTATCATGCTGCATCATTTCTTTAGCGTATTGAATGCCATCAATAGCTCCGCTATTACTTGAAATGACAGAAACTGGACCTTTGATTTTAAAGAGAATTGAAAGCATACCAGCTGCCGCATTCATCACTGTAAATGGAAAACGTGAGGCAGAAACGTGAGCATAACCTTCTTTGGTGATTTGCTCTTCAATACCTTCAACCACTTCAACTGGACCTGATGGTGTGACAAAAACAATCCCCACTTTTGAAGTGTCCATTTTTTTCAAGTTCAAACCACTAGTACGAAGAGCCTTATCTGTGGTTAAAGCTACCATTTTAGAAAAATCATCCATTTTTCTAAACTGTGCTGGATTAATCGTCTTAGGTGGCATGGCGTTTTTGAAGCGATAAGCTTTAAAATCATTAAACGTATTGCCGCAAAGCTGATATTGCTTGCTGTCTTGTGCAATTTTATCAAGCGAGCTAGCCGATGAAAGAATAGCTAATGTCATATCATCTATGACTGAGAATGTCTCTAAGTCTGAATCCAAAGATGATAAAAGTACACCACTGTTGTTTCCACCAAAAGCAAATGAAAAATTCATAGCGTTTTTGATAACATGTTCACGTTTTTGATTGTAAACAAAATTATCTGGAAATCCTTCATGTCCGATACTATTTTGGGTTGCTGGGACAGTTTGTTCTTCAATTGCAGCTAAGCAGTTAATCAGCTCGATAATTCCTGCTGCACCAAGTGTGTGACCAGTCTGACCTTTAGTACTGCTGACAAGTGTTGTTTCTGGGAAAAATTTATGATACATATTTTTTTCCATTTTATCATTAGCTTGGGTACCTGTACCATGACCATTGATGTAATCAACATCTTTAAAATCAATACCCGCTTTTTCAACCAAGGTTTGAGCAATATGTGCTGCACCTTCTCCCGTTGGTTTTGGAGCTGTAATGTGATAAGCATCCGACGTGATGACACCACCAATGATTTTTCCATATTTAGCTCGAGCCCTATCTTTAACCAAAATGACAAAGCCTGCTCCCTCACCAAGGTTGATTCCTTTTCCAGATGAATAAGGCTGACAAGCCATATTGGCACTGATTGCCCCAAGCGACGTGAAGCCTGCTAATGAAATATCACTCAATTCGTCACAACCACCGCAGATAGCTAAGTCACATTCATCATCTTGCAATAGCTGTGTTCCCAAAATAACAGCATTATTACTAGCCGAACAGGCTGTTGAAATCACATACGTTTCGCCAATGATATCATGATAAGCCATCAATTCATCCGCAATATGGTGAACAGATGTCTTAGACAATAAATCTGCTTCAACTTTATGGTCACCATCAAGAAAACGATAAAGTGCCTCTTGCCCAGCGACCTTACCACCAAGCGACGTTCCTAAACACATGGCAACTCTGTGATAATTTTTTAGGTCAATTCCAGAAGAATCAAGCGCTTCTTGCAAAGCTGAAAAAGCAAATTTAAAATTACGAGTTTCATTTTGGTAACAATCAGGAACTTTTTGGTCATCAAATACACGTCCTGTGTAAGCCTCTAAAGTCCAGCCATGATTGTCATAAGTATTTTTTGTAATGCCTTCTTTCATAGCAAAAAGATTAGCTTTATGCTCAGCATAATTTTGCCCAAGTGAAGAGACAATTCCTACACCACTAACATATACTGTCATTATTTGTTCCAACTTTCTGGGATGCGATATGGACTTGAAAGAGTTGTCAAAACTTGTCCAGATTCAGCTACAAAATGAACACCTGAATGTGCGAACTCTTTATCGATAGTCATCAAGCCTAAGTTGCTTTCATTACCACTAATATCATCTGCTGACCAGATTACTTTTCCGACGACCTGGTCATCAAATAAAACTTCTGTCCCTTTAGCAATCTTTTCAGTAGCTTTAAACCCTACGCTACGCAATTCAGCTGCTTGTGTAGTTTCCAAAAAAGCATCTCTGCCACGAAATTCTTCCTTGGTAAAATCAAGGTTCCAAGAATAACCCAGTTCATAAAGCGAATAATCAGCAGTTTCATAAATACTTGTAATTGGTTGCCCAACTTCAAAACGAAGAAATTCATCCAGCTCATCGTCAAACGTAGCCGTATCTGCAAGCACCTCAGCTACAAACTGGTCAAATAGAGCAGTTGGCAAAAAGAATTGGTAACCAAATTCACCTGAAAAACCAAAACGTGCCAAGTAAGCTGTTTGATCTTGATAAGTCATCTCAGCCATACCACGGAAATTCAACGTCGAAATGTCGTATTCATAAAATGTTTGAGCAATTTCACCAGATTGTTTTCCTTCTACTTGAACCATTTGATAATCAGCTGAAATTTCCTTAATTGAAAAATCAAAATCAATGCCAGCAAAATAATCTTCTAAGGCTTTGTGACTAGCAATCCAATAACTATCTTCAAATTTATAAAAAGTGACTTCGTCGAAAACTTTTCCTTCTTCATCGAGTAAGAAAGTATAACCACAAGTCTCAGTATCTGCAAAAATAATATTTTTAGGTAGAACAAAATCTAAGACTTCTTCACATTCATCACCAGCAATCTCGTAAAGAAAACCATCGTAGATTTTATAAGCTTTATCTGTTCGTAATGTCGTATAAATGCTTGTCATATTTAACTCCTTTTATATTCTGTTATTCTCACATTGACAGCGTGAGTGAGGTTAGTGTCAAAGACACATCTAATTTTTAAACTGTTATTTTCTTTATATGAGTAAAAAACACCATCTTGGCAAGCCAAACAAATATAGCGACTCTGCTTTTCATCATAAATCACTAACTGCTGCTTGCTTTCTAAGATATGCGCTTTATTTTGATAAGGGATATTCTCATGAAAACGTATCGCCTTAAGGTTTCCTTTAATTTTTAAAGTGAAAGACAATGCGGCATGATGACAATCTTTTGGAATAGCATCGCAAGGAATAACCAATTGGTTATGTGCTAAAATTAGCCTATCAGTCTCATAACGTTTACGATTTTTCAAAAATCGCTTTGTTCCATAACCACGCTCTTGTTCAAATGCTAATTGGCTAACGTATTTTAAAAGATTTTTCGAACTTGGTTGATAGACTGATTGGTCAAAAAATGGCTGAGCTTTTGTCTGATTAAGCGGTGAAAATTGAATCTGGTAGGATGAACCAGCAAACTCATCTGAAGAACAGATACTAAGTGGACGAAATTGCATTTGATTACTAGCTTTTCCCAAAGGAGAATAGTGAATATGACAGTCTTCACTTGGAATTTCGTAATCAAAAATTTCTTCAACAAAAGCTTCTGCCCTCAGAAAATCATCGTGCTCTTGTGGATAAAAACCAGGACGATTGGCTTTATAAACTTCCCTATCTTTTAGCAAATGTTCTTGATGAAAAATCCTGAATCCTTGCTTGACTAACTGGGGCATCATGGCTTTAGCCTTTGCATTGCAATCATATTGACAAATCAAAGTGTCTTCAGAAAAGCTAATCGATTTTTTAACACGCGCACCCTTGTACGACCAGATAATATCAAGGCGATTTGACTTTTCTTTTACCTTGAAAGTTGAAGCCAAAGGATAACTAAACATAATAAACGTATCCTCAAAAACCACGCGCTCACCCTTACAAAAAAGCAAACTTCCTTCGTGCGACACCTTTAGCCTGTACCCACAAAAACTCTGCTCTAAAAGCTGATTGTCGTCCACAGATTGATTGCGGCAACGCTCCAGCTGCACTGCAATTGTCCCTTGCTTTGTTACAATATTTGCCTGCACAAAATAACGAGCATGCTTTCCAAGTGATAAACACTTATGCTTATGATTCAAATTCGCCAATCGTCTACCAATTTTGACCTGAATCTTTTCAACATCATCTGATAAAAAATCAGCCTGCAGATAATAACGCCCTGCTTCCTGCACAATCTCTAACTGAAACAATGCCATTTTTAAAAAATAAGGAAGACTCGCTTGGTCTTGCACTTTAAAAGACAATTCCTCTTTTGAAATCTGTGTCCGAATAAAAGTTTCCTTTCGTGTCGAATCCTCAATTTCCTCTAAAATCTCAAAAGTCGACAAGTCATATGTCTTACCATGATAATCTGACAGACAAAAAGTCTTTATCACCTTTGGCAAATTGCTGCGCAGAGAACGACAATGTAAAATATCTTCGTAGGTCTGACTGTATTCTTGAAATCCATTCAAACGTGACAAAGAAAGCGAAGGCTTGTTGTACTTGCTGATTTCAGTAAAAATATTAGAAAATCCAAGCTGAGCAATCTGTTCTAAAATCGTCCGATAGAGATAAGAAATCGCCTGACCGCCACGATTTTCCGAATCAATCAGCAAAAAGCCGCTAAAACTACTATCTGCATCCAAGCACTCATGTGTAATGAATTTGAAGAAAGCTGACGTTCCAATTAATTTTCCATTTTGGCGCAATAAAAAAAATGGCTGCACTTCTTTGACTTTCATGGTCAAATCAAAATCTTCTGTATTCAAAGGTCTTCCATCAGGAAACTGATAAACTTTGTTTTTGTTAAAAAGATTAACAATTTCAAGATAATCATCAAAATGCGCTTTAGAAACTTCTAACTGATTTTCTTCCATCATTTTTTAACCTTTTTAATCACAAAATGTAGCACAAGAAAAACTACAATAATAATCAGACAATAAACCAACATAAAATGATTTGATAGAGCTTTTCCGCCAGCATCTTTCAGCACCAAACCATAAGATTCCTTATAATCTGTCACAACTGAACTATCTGCTTTATCAAAAACACTTTTAAGTGAATCTTTCATCAATACTTGCTTTAAAAGAGCATTAATCTGAGTCAGCGGGAACCAAGTCATCACTTGTTGTAAAGACTTTCCGACAGAACCAATTGATAAATAAACCCCTGAAATAAATCCGATGAAAGTCCCGACAATCGTACTTAGAGTCGTAAATGCTGAACTCGATTGGATAAACACTAAAATAGGCAAAACAATTGCCGCAGAAAGCACTGTTCCCAAAGAAATGATGCTAAGCACTCTAAGATATTCGGCAATCGAAAAATCAAGCAAAGACGAAAAGCCATTGAAAATGCCAATCGCAAACACACACGAAAACATGGTCAAAACAATGCCAAAAAGAATGGCAAAAATGGCATAGGACAATTCAACTGCCGAATTTGGCATAGGACTCACTTTGAAATCTTCACTTAATTTCTTTTCACGGTCAGCCACCATCACACCAAAAGCTCCAAGCGTTCCAGTCATGGAAACAATGGTAGTCAAACCAGCAATCAGCCAATAATTCACCATTTGAATCGTATCACTTGAAACTTTGTCGCTATGCAAAGCAGCTTTGATAGCATCAATTTGAATTTGACCTAGGAAAACTTGGTAAACCAAAATCAGAATAATGACTGACAGAAACGACATAAAAAATGCCATACGATCGCGCGTATAAACCTTGCGATTTCTAGAAATTAATTCAAACATTAGTCTCCCCTTCCTTTTCCTTCAGCAAGTTAAGATAAGCCGCTTCTAAGTTAGAATAAGCTGCGTTAAAGCAATCAATAATAGATTTATCTTTATTATCTGAAATGATTTTCATCATCTCATCAACCGTAACATCTCTAAAGATAATCTCTCTTTCAGATATGACGTCGCTCTTTGTCACAAATGACGCTACATCAAGGGAAGCAACCGAATACCCTTCTTTAACTCGCAATTGCAAATTAGTTGTCGAATGTTCCTTGATAAAGCCATCAATATCTCCTGAATAATAAAGTTTACCAGCGATTAAAACATTTAAGACGTCACATGCTGCCATTTCTTCAAGATAATGCGTAATCAAAACAACTGTCATATGAGCTTCTTTGTTCAAATGGCTGATGGCTTCCCACAAATCATGCCTTGACTGAGAATCAAGTCCTGTCGTTGGCTCATCAAGCAAAAGTAAAGACGGATTCGGCAAAAGAGCACGCGCAATATCAACCTTACGCTTTTGCCCCCCCGAAAGACTTCCATAAGGGCGTTTTCTAAGCTCACGCAAATTCAAGTAAGCTTGCAACTCCTCAAGACGCTTTCGAACAGCTACTCGTGATAAACCATACAAAGCTCCGCGAGAAATCAAATTTTCCTCAACGCTAAGATTGTCATCCAAACGATTACTCTGAAAAACAATTCCGATATGCTTATAAAATTCTTTATCGCTCAGCGTCTTCCCATCAACTTCCCAAGAAATCTCACCTGAACTAGGCTTAAAATTCTTGATTAACAAATTAAAAAGTGTTGTCTTTCCAGCACCATTTGGTCCAAGTAAACCGTAAAATTTTCCCTCTTCAAATACCAAATCAATACCTTTTAACGCCTCAAAAGAGCCATACTTTTTTCGGATATTTTGTAATCTAATCTCCATTTTCAGACACCAGCATCCTTCCTGAAGCCACTTCTTGCTTATTTTCGTCACGAATGATTGCCTGAATTTCAAGAAGCTGACCGAGTTTTGATTGTGACTTGCATGTGATTGTCAGTTGGTCACCAGGCGTTGCAATTTTTTTAAATTTAAAGTTTTTCACACTAGCCAAATACCCAACTTTTTCAGCCACATTTTCAACACTCAAGTCTGCACTTGTCACTTCCTTTCCTTCGAGAGAATCTAAAATATAAAGCAATGCTGCTGATTGCGCAGCCATTTCAATCATCAAAACTCCAGGAACAATCGGGCGACCTGGAAAATGCCCTTGGAAAAATGGCTCGTTAATCGTGATATTTTTACGACATTCGATAACACCAGTTTTATACTTTAAGACTTTATCAACTAATAAAAAAGGATATCGGTGCGGCAACATTTTGATAATATCTTCACTATTAGTCTTCACCATTAAAATCCTCACTATTGTCAATCACAAAATCAGCCAGTTTATTAACTGATGATAAGACAGCCATGTCATCATCGTTGATTTCAACACCAAAAGTTGTTGACAACCCAATCGACAATTCCAAAGCATCAATCGAATCAAGTTCTAAACCACGTCCAAACAAAGGCTGATCGTTCATAATCAGCTCCTTATCCAAATCCAACATTAACGATTCAATCAAAACATCTTTGATTTGATCAACTACTTCTTGACGGGTTTTAATCACTTTTTTCTCGTCATTCCAATTAATCATTAATCATTCCTCCATCAATTACCAAATTTTTTCCTGTAATGTAATTTGCTTTATCACTCACTAAAAATGCAACTGCCCATGCAACTTCTTCTGGACGACCAAAACGTCCAAGAGGAATCAAATGCTCAGCAATCTCATCTTTATTTTGCAGTTCACTCGTCATATCCGTCTCAATAAATCCAGGGCTCACACAATTAACAGTGATTTTATCCTTAGCAAATTCTTTAGCTAAAGTCTTAGTCACCGCAATAATTGCGCCTTTACTTGCTGAATAGTTTGCTTGTCCGACTTGTCCTGCAACGCCACTTGTTGATGAAATATTGACCACCTTGCCATGAATATGCTTTGCTTTCATGATTCGTAGCACAGCTTTTGTCATATTCACCAAACCCATAAGGTTAATGTTGAGCACCTCCTGCCATTTCTCTTCTGACATCATCAAAAAATACCCATCACGGATGATACCTGCATTATTGACTAAGCAATCAATGTGACCGTATTGACGGAAAATAGTCGTTACTAATTTTTGAACGGCTTTTGCATCTGACACATCGCATTTATAGGCTTCAAGACCTGGCAACTCTTCTTTCAACGCATTTGCCTTAGCATCATTTCCTGCATAAATAGCAACAACCTGGTAACCTTCCTTATACAGCTCGGTTGAAATCGCCTTGCCAATACCACGCGTGCCACCAGTAACAATCGCTACTTTCATTATCTATCCCTTCTACCTCTCATTTTCATCAATTGTTTTGAAATAAATTTATTCGGCGATAAGTCAAGGACATCCGTGTCCTTGACTAAAATATCTTCTTTAATTTTTTGCCAATTAAACAAATGATGCCACTGATAAAGAATCTCATCCTCTAAATCATCACAGTGAAAAATATACTTATATGCCTGATTCTGTTGAATATGCAATTCCTGAACTATTTTTTGATAGATTTCCTGTGAATCACTTAAAAAACTTGTATGGTAAGGTGCTTTAACCCCTAAAGGTTTTACCTTCAATAAAAGGCCCGCCTCCTTTGCAGCATCCTGCAAAATCGACAAGTCTTCTTGTCTCATAGCTAAAACTCCTGACTTCATATCTGTCAATATGGCTAACTGAAACTTATCTGGAAACACTTTTAACACTTTTTGGTCAAAAAGTTCCATATCTTCTGTCATCACCAAATGTAATTCTTCTTGACAAGAGAGTGATTTTATAAGTTGAGCACGCTTTTTAATAAAGGTCAGAATATCTTGAAAACTAGCACTCCCACTAGCTAGCAAAACATTAAAAATACCTGCACTGTGTGCTGAAAATCGTGTTCCAATTTCAATCGCCCCTTCTGGACTCATCCAAGCATTATAAAGAAAAGTCGTTAGCATCGCCGCATACAAATCTTGTAACTCCACTGTCTTAACTAGAATATCTTGGAACAACTGATAAGCCGTTTGGTCACAAGCTTCCAATTGTAAAAGCAATTCTTGCCCCTTTTTAGTCTTAACCATCTGATATAAATGTTTCAGCTGAACATTTCCTTGACCACCATAGACTATTGTTGACATCACCTTTTTATCCTTTCTACAAGAAGTATGGGAGCATTGTAATCCACAATTCCCCCATTCTCACAATATTTCTTGAGAATTTTTACTGATTCAAAAGTCACATAATCGTAAGCCAAACCTAAAATCTCTACTTTTAACAAAAGGGCACCTTTTTCATAAGTGCCACCTTCAACGATTCCTTCAGCATAGTAAACTTTACCCACTAAATGTGTAGAAATCAATAAACTATTTGCAAGTCGCGTATCATACAAACAATATTGGTGATTAGAAAGTTCTTCAATCATCCCTAAAATATTAGACTTGTTCATTAATTTGCACCTCCAGCACAAATCATCACATTACTAAAATCATGCTTGCTCTTTCACCATAATTTTAGCGTTTTTTCTGATTGTGCCCAATAAGATCTTTTTTTGACTATTTTGCTCAATCATTGTTAATTTAAACAATTCATCATCCACCCAAATAGAAACTAATTTGTTATCTTTGGTTGAATTCCTCAGGGTTAGATAAGAAACCTCTTCAATCCTCTTTTCAATATTACTTGTAATCATGCTGTGATTTTCCCAAAAAATACTTCCTTGTATCATCTTTGCCTGATACTGTTTTAGAAAACAGCATCTTTCTACCAAACTAAACTTTTAAAAGCTATTAGCCTTTCCAAAAAATTAAAAAATTGAGTAATATAAACATATACTTCATCCTTTCTTTAAATGTTATCACCATTATATAGCGCTTTCACAAAATCACGTGAGGACATTCATGTCCATATAAAAAAACAGTCCAGTGGACTGTTTTTTCATGAGCTTAAAAACTAAATAGCGAATCTAGTCCAGTGGACTGTTTTTTCACAAGTCTTGAAATTAAAAGTAAGTTCGTCTACAATCTAAACAATTCCGCCATTTCTATCCAAACCAAAATATTCCAAATCTTTTTTCCATTCACGTTGCATATTTTGCTTAATTAAATCTTCTGATAACAAATCAGCCATCATAATAGATTTTTGATAATCTTTTCTTGCTTTCTCTAAATCATGTTTCAAAAAAAGAGCAATTTTCCACTCAAAAGCATAAACAAAAATATTATCTCTATAATCATTACGCTTTCTCATAATTCCTCGCAGAACCTCAATGACATCAGGCAACAGATTGTACTCTCCATAGCAGCACAAAATACCCGCAGCAGATATAATGACATCTTGAATTTTACCTAAATCAGCTAATGGAAAATAACTCACCGCTAAAATCACCTTGCTAAGAAGATCAACAAATTCGACTTTATCAAAATCCTTGATCGCTAAAGACAAAAGACGCAGTTGAATAATCTCAACATCATTAAATGACAATTGGCTTTTTTTACATGCCTGCCCCAAATATTCATCTAACAAGCCTTGATCAAACGACGCATTTCTCGTACAAATCATATCCACTGAAGCTTGGGCAACTTGAACAGCAATCTGCTCCTCCTCTGGCAAATCATCAAAATAACACTCATAAATCTGCTCAATAATTTTCTCACGCTGCAAAAGCCGATCCTTATCACCATAATGGTAGAGCGTCCTAAGCTGATAACGCAGATTAATATAACCTTTTGGCAACTTCAATCCCTCTTTATTTATCAAGCTATCCAAAGAAACTCCCAATTTATCAGCAATATAAACAGCTGTTGCAATCGTAGGTAAAGACTGTCCCTTTTCAATTCTTTGAAGCTGCCTTGTCGTCAGTACATCTTCAATACCACAAACTCTTTGTCGACTCATTCCTTTTTCTTTTCGCAAGTCTCTTACCTTTTGGCCAAATTCTTTTTTAAAATCCACGACAAAGAACCTCCCCAATCTAATATCTTAGCCAAAATACTTTGATAATCAAAGTATTTTACGAATTCTAACCTCTTTGTAATATTCTAAATATAGCAAATGAATGAGAAAAAGACAAGGTAGTTCGATAGTGAATACGTTTTAAGATGACATCATTTTTAAAAACAAAAAAACACCTCTAAACTCAAGTAGTTTAGAGGCTTTCTTAATAAGAACCATTACAATTCAGCGATTTGATAAAGTTCCAATTCAGCTTGTGTTTCAGTTCCGAACATATTAATCATCAATTTCACTTTGTTGTTTTCAATTTCAACAACACGTCCTTCTTGACCAGCAAAGGCGCCATCAATGATTTGAACCACATCACCTGGTTTGATATTTGTGTCAATGACATCAACAGTTTGTCCCATTGAGATAAGAATTGAACGGATTTCTTCTTCTAAAAGTGGTGTTGGTTTTGAACGGTTACCGTGTGACCCAACGAATCCAGTAACGTTTGGTGTGTTACGAACAACAAACCAAGCTTCGTCTGTCATCACCATTTCAACTAAGACATAACCTGGGAAACGATTTTCTTCAACTTCTTTGATTTTCCCATTTTTCTCAACGTTAACTGTTTGTGTCGGAATTTCAACGCGCAAGATGTTATCCAACATATTGTAAGTTTGCGCACGTTGCAACAATGTTTCTTTAACTTTGTTTTCGTAACCAGAGTAAGTTTGTAAAACGAACCAACCCTTATCAAATGAATCTAACATAATTTCCTCCATTATAAAAAAGCCCCGCAAGGCTCTTTGGGTGTTTTTCTTTATTTTATTATAGGAAAAATAATAAGCGCTGTCAACGAATTGCTGCCAAATGTGCACAAAAAAGCCTGAGAAAGGACTTCTCAGACTTTTTTTGACTTAATCATCAATCAGAAGCTTGCTATTGCAAAACCTCCAATCAAACTTAATCTTAAAAACGATTCAATAAATCTGTCACTCCGAGTGAGAGTAATTTATCGAAAATGAAAATAACAATGGTAAAGAATGCTGTATATTCAAGTACAGAAATAAAATCTTTCCAACGTTGTTTACGATTTGGCCATGTTGTGTCTTTTAAAATCGTAAAAACTCCCTTAATGAATGCCACGGGCGCCTCCTTTTTCTATCATCTCCGCTCATTACTCTAAAGCTGAGAATGCCAGTTACTACATAAAATGATTAACGTGTTTCTTTATGTAGTGTGTATTTTTTACAATGTTTACAAAATTTATTAACTTCTAGTCGTACAGGCTTTGGATTACTACTAACTCCGATAGAGTAGTTACGGCTTCCACATTCTGTACAAGCTAAACTTGCTTTTTTCTGTGCCATAATGCCTCCGAGACCTTATTTTATCATGTTTTTGATAAGTTGGCAAGTTCGTTAGTTCGTCTGACTGTTAAACCAACTTGAGAAGCTATCCCAAGCGTCTTTAACCGCTCGTCCAATCGTATCGCCAGCGTTTTGTGCGGATTCTTGCACTTTATCAAGGATACTGTCAGAGCTTGATGACGAACTGCTACTGCTTGTATCTGTTGAATCATCTGTGCTATAAACTAAATCGTATCCATTCTGGCTATAAGCATTTTCGACGGTAAACTCTGTTCCTGCTGTATATGGTAAAATGCTACTTGCTACCGCACTAAAAATGGTTGATGCCGTTCCCGAACTTGCGTCGGTTAGGTAGTGATTTTCATCAGTCGAATCATAACCAATCCATTGAGCAATAACGACATCAGGCGTATAGCCAATTACCCATTGGTCACTTGTCAAGTCTTCATTGAAGCTTGCTTCCACGGTACCTGTCTTACCTGCCATCGTGTAGCCATAAGCATTAGCGTTAATAGCAGAGCCGTTTGAGAATGTTCCGAGCATCATGCTTGTCATCTTATCTGCGACGGATTGGCTAATGACGCGTTTATTGGATTGTTTAAATTCTGCAATCACATCACCGCTAGCATTTTCGATTTTGGTAATCAAATGAGCTTTTGGCATCACACCACCATTAGCAAAGGTTGAATAGGCTTGCGCCATTTCAAGTGGATTCGTTGTGACACCACCACCGAGTGCAATACCCAATTCCTCGCTGACATTGTCCATGTTGAGACCAAATTTCTTACCGTAGCTAATTCCCTTACTGATACCAATTTCATTTAAGAGATAAACGGCAGGGATATTATAAGAATTAGCTAAGGCTTGATACATTGGCAAATCATCTGTCTCAATGCCACCATAGTTTGTTGGTGCATAGCCATCGTAGTCTTGAACCGTATTTGGCAATTCAGTTGTAATTGAATAACCTGAGGCAACCGCTGGTGAATAAACCACCAGAGGTTTGATGGTTGAACCAGGGCTACGTGATGCTTGTGTCGCATAGTTGAAACTTCGGAAGGTTGCAGAGGTTGAGCTAACACGCCCTACCAGACCACGAACAGCCCCCGTTGATGGGTCCATAGCAACACTTGCTCCTTGGGCACTTTCACCGTCATAATCTGATGTTGGGAAGTAAGACGTATTATCAAAAACAGCTTGCATATTGGCTTGATAATTTTGGTCAAGCTCTGTGTAGATTTTATAGCCATTATTGACAATATCATCTTCTGATAAGCCATATGTTTCTTCAGCTTCCTGAATAACCGCATCAAAATAAGAAGCGTATTGGTAATCGTCAGAAGTTCCTGTGTAGGTATCATTAAGCTCGCTGGAAATATCAACTTGCTCAGCTTCATCAGCCTCTTCCTGCGTGATTTTACCAGCATCAACCATAACACTTAGGACCGTATTACGACGATTTGTCGCATTTTCAATAGAATAATAAGGATTGTAAATTTCAGGACCTTTCAACATCCCAGCAAGAATCGCTGATTGTTCAATGGTTAAATTTGCTGCGCTGGTGCCAAAATATTTTTGACTTGCGTCCTCAATTCCCCAGACCGAATTTCCAAAATAAGCATTGTTCAGATACATGGTCAAGATTTCATCTTTGGTGTATTTTTTGGTTAACTCGAGCGCGAGGAAGAATTCCTTAGCTTTTCGGGTGATTGTCTGTTCTTGACTCAGATAAGCATTTTTAGCTAATTGCTGGGTGATTGTCGAACCACCACCAAAGTGCCCAAAGGTGAACAGAGCCAAGAAAAAACGTGAATAATTAATCCCGCTATTTTCATAGAAAGTTCTGTCCTCGGTTGCAATAACCGCATTTTTCATGTTATCACTGATAGCGTCTAATTCAACATACGTTCCTTTTTGACCTGAAAGCGAACCGACTTGGTCACCATTTTGGTCATAGATAACAGTTGTTGCTTTCAAAGCATCTTGCAAATCCGAAACATTCGTTGATTTGGCGACAAAGTAAAGATAAGAACCAATCGCTAAAACACCAATTCCTGTTAAAATAAGCAGAATTTTTCCAATACGGTAGCGACGCCAGAAACGTCGGATTGGATTTTTGGTGGAGGGCATGAAGCGAGAGATTTTTTGCACCCAAGCAGGCGATTTTTTCACCTTTTCGTGGTGTCCTTTGCTTCGCTGATACGTTGGTGTTACTTCTTTTTCTTCTGTTTTTTCTGTTTCAAATTCATTGACAGTAGCCCCTGATAACTCCTCCTCAGATGAGTTACGCTTACTGTGATTGTGAGAAGGTATTCTCTCCTTGATGTCATTAAACAAAGAAAGAATTTTTTCTTTAATCATTTTTAATTTTGTCATAGCTACATTATATCAATTTCTTTTAAAATCGTCAGAGATAAAGGGATTCCTTAAATAATACAACGTTTTCATTTCATTTTAGCCTTTTTGTGATAAAATAAAAGCATAGAAAAGGATTCACAACTGATTTTGAACAACTACTTGTTCCCACAATACTACTACGAAGTATTAGAAAGGATTTCACGATGAACAAAGGATTTGAAGCATTTAAAAAAACATTGTCACACGAAAGTTTAAAAGCTGTTTACGATGAAACAAAAATTGAAGTTTCTGAAAGCGAAGCCGAAGGCACAGAAGCCTATTCAATGGCAGTCGCAACTCAAATGGCAGTTAATTTGTTGGAAAAATACCACGATTGGTTGCACGAAAACGACCAAAAATAAATACACAACGCACCGAACAAGGTGCGTTTTAACTTGTAGTCATGCTATAATAGAGCTATGACTTTATCATTTACGCTTAAAAATCCTTATCCAGACTGCACGGTCAAAGAACTTTTAGAAGAACATTTACTCATTCCACGAAAAATTCGCCACTTCTTGCGCACTAAAAAACATCTTCGTATCAACGGAGAAATGATTAATTGGCAGAGTTTGGTCAAAACTGGTGACACGATTCATTTAATTTTTGATGATGACGATTATCCCAAAAAAGAGATTCCCTTTGGACAAGCTGAGCTGGTTGATTGTCTTTATCAAGACGAACACCTCATCATCGTCAACAAACCAGAAGGCATGAAAACCCATGGCAATGAACCCAATGAAATCGCTCTGCTTAACCACGTCTCTGCCTATGTCGGACAAACGTGCTATGTGATTCACCGTTTAGACATGGAAACTAGCGGAGCTGTCATGTTTGCCAAAAATCCTTTTGTCTTGCCAATCCTCAATCGCTTGCTAGAAAACAAAGACATTGCTCGCGAATACTGGGCTTTGGTGCAAGGAAAATTCGAACCCAAACACCAAGTCTTTCAAGATAAAATTGGACGCGACCGTCATGACCGTAGAAAGCGCGTGGTTGACCGCAAAAATGGGCAAACTGCCTTAACCATCGTTGACCGCCTCAAAGTTTTTCCAAATGGAACTCTGGTTAAATGTCGCTTAAAGACGGGACGCACGCATCAGATTCGTGTGCACTTATCAGCTCACAACCATGCCATTATTGGCGACCCACTTTATAGCAAAATCCCTGCCAAACGTCTTATGCTACACGCGCACAAATTAAGTTTCACACACCCATTTACCCTTGAAAAAATCAGCGTTGAAGCCAAATCTCAAACCTTTGAAGCAGGCTTATCATAAAAACAAAAGCACCCCAATCATTAGATTTTGTGTCTAACTTTTGGGGTACCGTTCTTTGTGCGCTTTTCAACTGTTAAACAGAATAACTTTCTATTTTTTCGTTAACGTATTGCCGTAAAGTGGTTTACTGTAATCAAAATCGTCATTTATTCCAGTTTGCCAAAGGACTAATTTTAAATGTGACCCATCAATTTTAATACCGAAGGCATATTTGACACCGATACCGCCAATACCGCTAGTAATGAAGGCTGATGTATCGGTACCGTCATCGTAAACATAACGATAAATATTATCCCCCTCTTCTTCAAGTTTAGTAACTTTCGCTGTTTTGACCTCGTTATCTTTCGTTGTTTTAGTAATCGTACCGTCAGCCTCAAACTTGAAAGTGATGTCATCCTCATCATCAACCTTCCATGTTCCCAAGATTTTTTCTGGGAAGACTGAATCTGATTTTACTTGATTATTCTCACCTGTCACGGTGATATTTTTTTGCCCAGAATTAGCCACAACATAACTTGAACCTGATTTTTTCAAGGTCATCTTGCCTTCCAAAGTCTGAATAACATCACCAGATGTATTTTTCTCGCTATCTGTTGATTTATCATAATAAAAATCATAAGTTGCTGAAAAATTAACGAGATAGGACTCCTTGCCAATCTGAGACAGACTCGTCAGCGTGATGGCTGGCACAGTCAGACTTGACGCCTTACGAGTATCTGTCTGCATTTTCGCCTTAATGCTCTCTTTTAAACCTTTATAAAACTCATTATTCGCTCCATCTTCAAATACCGTAGAGACAGTTGATGAATCTTGACCCGTGCTTAAATACGAAATCAATTGGTCAAAAGCTGACACAAGAATCTGACCAGCGCTTGCTTCATCTAATAGATTTTCAGCATCTAAAGCCACCGTATCACCATCAGAAATGCCAGAAAGAGCCTGCTTTTGTGATGTCAATTCTCCGTCTGAATAATTCTTTTTAACATAAGCTTGCGCAGAATCCGTCAAAGGATAATCACTCACATCATACTCACCATTTGACAAAGTCCCAATGCGTGTGTCATCAAAATAAAGCTCACCGTCAGTCAAATTACTTGTTACTTTGAATGTTTTAAAACTAACAGTCAAATCCAACAAGCTATTCTCACCGTCATAAGCCTTACTTAGCTCTACTGACTTCCCATTGTAAGTGCCTGAAATACTCGCCGTATAATCCGCAATTGGTAAACGCTCAAGTGTTAACGTATAATCTTCCGAATCACTAACCGCTACTTTTTTCTCATTTAGAAGAACATCAACTTGATTAATATTTGTCTTAATGGTTAAACTCATTGGCTTTAAAGCTACTCGGTAAGCTGGGAAAAAGAGAAATCTTCGCCCCACTTTTTTAATGTAGGAATCATCCGAACTGTCTGCCTTTTCTAATGTCTCTGACAATTTTTGGGCTTCACTTTTAGAAAGCTTTGTAAATGTTGCATATTGCGCTTGGTCATTCGTCACTTGTTGATTGGTATCCGACCAGACAACATACTCCTTGATATTTTCAAACGTATCGCCTGACTGACGGTAAGCAGAGACATATTCCTCAATCAAATGTTTCTTTGAATAATGAAAACTCCCCCACACCAAAAATAGTACCAAAGCAAGTCCTAAAATAAGACTAGGTATCCAAACTTTTTTTAATCTTAAAATGCTTTTTATCTTTTTCATGACTTTTCTCCATTATTCTTACTATTTCACATATTATATCAAAAGCTCTTTAACCTCTTGTTACAAAACAGCCACACCATATTACAGTAAAAAACAGAAAAAACGGCTCAAAAAGCCGCCATTAGTCAAAAATCATCTTTATTATCAATCCTAACAATATAAATAGCACCCAAAACCGCACCAGCAACGCCTAACCAAAAGAACATAAGCTTACCCCCTTCACTTCAAAAACTACTACACTCACGAGTAAACTGTTATTGTTGCTTTTAGTATACTACACCTTCTATTATTTTTCGACCATTTTAATGCTTCTTGGAAAAATTGACGCAAAAGAAAAAACGAACCCCACCAAATCAAAAAGTTCGTTTTTTCTTTAAGTTTTTTAGTGTAGCTTATCAGTCTCTTTTCAGAAGGTAATCAGTCATCAAGCTGCACCAACATATTTTCAGCTGCCCCCAACCAAAAATACGGTGTCAAATAAATATAAGGTCTACGAGGATGTCTAGGTTAGCTATCAGTGATTTTATATGTGAACAATCATGTCTAAAACAAGCCTTATAAACCGTTCTTAATGTTGTCATACCTCATGGATATACTAATTTGTAATTGAGTAAATAATACTACTACGAATACTACAGACGGTGTCACTCAATTGAAAAAGGTATGACTTGTTAACTTGAACTGGTCATTGTTCAAGTCTTATTTAGCAATTCTGCTAATTTTCTCCTAGGAAGGTCCAATTCCCTTAGAACAATATCTTGGTTTTCGAGTATGCTCCCAAAATCAAAAGCTCCCAATCAATTGATTTTCATACTTAAAACTTCTTACATATAAGAACGACATGGTTCCATTAAGCATTAATCAAAATACTTATGGATATAATATAACATAGAAAATTACCGATATTAAAAATTCGCAAATATGAAAATTTAAAAATATTTTTTTCATATTTGAGAATTTCAGCTTTTTTTCTTAATTTATTCTATAATGGATAGAAAAGGGAGGTAATGTTATGCTCAAAAAATTAATTGCTGTAGCAGCTGTTCTTCTAACTTTTAGAATTTGGCCATTTTAATTAGTGCCTACTATTTCCGAACACGAAGAGTCGATAACAATTGTCCACTATTAAGTCAGTGGTGATTGTTTATCTACTCTTTTTTTGTCTTTTAGACAAAACTCCTCTAAGCGCTCTCTTAAAATCAAAGCTGTCGTAGGGTTACCAAGCTTTTCTACCATTTCAATATATTCTTCCATTGGTTCGGTCGTTGTTATTTCACCCTTTAAATAGGCTATAATTTGCTTTAAAAAATTTAAAACAACAATCGTAAACATATCTTGATAATTTAATAATTTTTCCAATTTATCGATGAAAAAAGTAGTGTAATATAACTCCTCACGGTCAATTAGCGCAAAAATAATATTTAAAAAAGTTAGCTCTGCTGTTTTTTTATGCTGCGGCAATGATAAATAAAACTTATCACGTTCTGCAAAAGCTTTCCCTAAGAAAATCAAATCTGCATCTGACAAAATAGCCATTGTATTTCCAAAAATGTACAGTTCATACTCCGTCCATTCTTCTATACCATAAAGATAGTCTGTCAAAAACTTCTTGTCCTCATCAGCGATTTCATAATTTGAGTCTAGTGAATGAATAGCGCTGGCGACATCTATCCTATTTAGGCGGTTATAGGTATCAAATGTTTCCGTATCTTCCAAAGTGTTCAGTAATTGCTTTAATCCTTCGACATTGCCCTCTAACTGTAATTCTGCGATCTGTTTACCAATAGCAAAAAAGGGGCTTTCTTGATAATGATTTAAAGCATGCCCGAACTCAGCGAAACTCATGTGAATCCCAGAAATAGCTACTAACAATTTATCAGCTGCTAACATCGTTTGACCATTTTCAAATTTTGATAATTGTGAAAGAGACAAATTGCCACGTGCCACATCTTTTAATTTCAGCCCACGCGCCACTCTGAGTTCCCGATAAAGTTCACCTAAATTCATTAATTCTTTTTCGTTCAATATCATTTTTCTCCATAATAATAAGCGTTAGCTCTTTTCCACGTTATCTATACTTTTTCTTATTATATCAAATTTTGTTATAAAACTCTTAAATAAAGACATTGCTTTCAAGGCAAATGAAAACTCCTCAGAATTTGAGGAGTTTTCGTTATTTTTAATAATCATTTATCTAGCTTAGAAGCCACCCATCATTGATGGATCCATACCTGGAGCTGCTGGCGCTGGTGCAGCTGGTTCTGGATGATTAGCCACAACGGCTTCAGTTGTCAAAATAAGACTTGCAACTGACGCGGCATTTTGAAGGGCTGAACGTGTTACTTTAACAGGGTCAATGATACCTGCTTCAACCATGTTTACCCATTCACCGTTGGCAGCGTTAAATCCTGTACCAACTTCTGAGTTTTTCAAGTGTTCGATGATAACTGAACCTTCGTAACCAGCATTGAATGCAATTTGACGAACTGGTTCTTCAAGAGCACGAAGAACAATGTTACGACCTGTTGCTTCATCACCGTCAAGTTCAAGTTCAGCAACTTTTGAAATGACATTGACAAGTGCTGTACCACCACCTGCAACAATACCTTCTTCAACGGCAGCGCGTGTGGCATTAAGCGCATCTTCAATACGCAATTTCATTTCTTTCAATTCTGTTTCTGTCGCTGCACCAACTTTGATAACAGCTACTCCACCAGCTAATTTAGCCAAACGTTCTTGTAATTTTTCACGGTCAAATTCTGATGTTGTTGCTTCGAGTTGTGATTTAATCACATTGACACGATTAGCGATAGCTGAAGCCTCACCAGCTCCTTCAACAATAACTGTACTATCTTTATCAACAGTTACTTTAGCAGCTTGTCCAAGAGCTGTCATGTTGGCATCTTTCAAATCAAGACCAAGGTCTTCTGTGATGACAGTACCACCAGTTAAAACGGCAATATCTTCAAGCATTGCTTTACGACGGTCACCAAATCCAGGAGCCTTAACAGCTACAACGTTGAAAGTACCACGAATTTTGTTAAGCACAAGTGTTGGAAGAGCTTCACCGTCAACATCATCAGCAATAATAAGAAGTGGACGACTAGTTTTAAGCACTTCTTCAAGAAGTGGCAAAATGTCTTGAATGTTTGAGATTTTCTTATCTGTAATCAAGATGTATGGATTTTCAAGGTCAGCAACCATTTTTTCATTGTCAGTAACCATGTATTGTGAAAGGTAACCACGGTCAAATTGCATACCTTCAACAACGTCAAGTTCTGTTTCCATACCACGTGATTCTTCAATAGTGATAACACCGTCGTTGCCAACTTTTTCCATAGCTTCTGAAATGTATTCACCAACTTTTTCAGAACGTGATGAAACCGCAGCAACTTGAGCAATCGCTTCTTTATTAGCAACTGGTTGAGCAATAGCTTTCAATTCGTCAACTGCAACAGCGACAGCTGATTCGATACCACGACGGATACCAATTGGGTTTGCACCCGCAGTAACGTTTTTAAGACCTTCACGAACGATAGCTTGTGTCAATACTGTGGCAGTTGTCGTACCGTCACCAGCGATGTCGTTTGTTTTTGAAGCAACTTCTGATACAAGTTTAGCTCCCATATTTTCAAAATGGTCTTCTAATTCGATTTCTTTGGCGATTGTCACACCATCATTTGTGATAAGTGGTGAACCAAATGATTTTTCAAGAACCACGTTACGACCTTTAGGGCCTAAGGTTACTTTAACGGTATCTGCCAAAATATCCACACCACGCATCATGCTTGCACGTGCATCTGCTGAAAATTTAATATCTTTTGCCATGATTAGTTTCCTCTATTTTATTTCTATTGATAAATTTTCTAAATAAACGTTAATAGCACAATCTCTCTTATGCTAGAATAGCCAAAATATCTGCTTCACGAACGATAGTTACTGTGTTATCGTCGTCTTTGACTTCAATTCCAACACCATTTTCAATAATGACTTTATCACCTGCTGCAACACTTGGCGCTACCAGTTCACCTGTCAAGGTACGAGCACCGTCACCGACTGCTACAACAGTTGCTACTTGAGTTCTTTCTTTGCTTGCGCCAGCAAGGACAAAACCACCAACTGTTTGCTCTTTTTCTTCTTCAACTTTCAAGACCACACGGTCACCTAATGGTTTTAACATGCTTTTGCCTCCAATTATCTCTTAATTTTTGTTTGAAAATAGCAGAGCTAAATTCTTTTTTAGCACTCTAATACATCGAGTGCTAATTCCTACAAAATCTATTCTAACACTTGGTCAGAAATAGTCAAGAAAAAAACACTAATTCTCAAAAAAAGAAAACTGAGTAAAAATTGTTCTTATTATAGAAGCAATTTTTACTCAGTTAATCTATATCACCCCAGCACTAGGGCGTCGTCGTTTAGGGCTTGACCACTATTTTTGTGGAAGAGGTCCATGAGTTGAGCAACGGTGAGTTTTTTCTTTTCATCACCTCGAACGTCAACCACGATTTTGCCATGATAAAGCATGATAAGACGGTTACCATACTCGATAGCGTGTTCCATATTATGGGTAATCATTAAAGTTGTTAGCTCTTGTTCTTCAACGATTTTTTTCGTTAAATGCATAACCATGTCACTTGTTTTTGGGTCAAGGGCTGCTGTGTGTTCATCTAAGAGAAGAATTTTGGGGCGCACCAATGTTGCCATGGCAAGCGTTAGTGCTTGACGTTGCCCTCCTGATAAGAAAGCCGCATCTGTTTTCATACGATTTTCCAGTCCTAAGCCAAGTTCTGTCAATGTTTCTTTGAACAATTCACGTTCTTGTTCGGTGACAGATTTTTTGAAGAAGCTGCGCTTTTTGCCACGACGGTAGGCAATCGCCATATTTTCTTCAATCGTTAAATTGGTTGCTGTTCCCATTCGTGGGTCTTGGAATACACGGCTTATATCTTTTGAACGTGCGGCAACAGAAGCTTTACGGATAGATTCTCCTTCCAGAAGAATGTCTCCTTCGTCAATGTCAACGACGCCAGCAATGGAATTCATAAGTGTTGATTTCCCAGCACCATTTCCTCCAATGACAGAGATGAAATCACCTTGTTTAATGTCTAAATCTAAGCCACGCAAAACGTGATTTTCGTTAACAGTTCCTTTTTCAAAGGTTTTATGAATATTTGATAATGTTAAAAGTGCCATTAATCTTCACCTCCTGGAGTTAATGTTTTTGAGGGTTTGATATGAAGTTTGTTGCGAATTTCTGGAACATAGAGAATCAAGGCAAGCAGAATCGCTGACGCTAATTTGAGCATTTGTGCATCGACATTCATGGCTAGAATGATAACAAGCACCAGACGATATAAGATTGAACCAAGGACAATTGACCAGAGACGTTTACCAAGTGGCAAGTATTTCACAATCACTTCAGCCAAAATAATAGATGCCAAACCATTAACAATCGTACCTGTTCCCATATTCATATCCGCGTAGCCATTATTTTGCGCCAAAAGTGAACCAGCAAGGGCAATCAAACCATTTGAAATCATATAACCCAAAATCTTCATGCGGTCAACCTTGATACCATTAGCTTCACCCATAGCAATATTATCACCTGTTGCACGAAGCGCGAGACCGACTTGCGTATTTAACAGAACCACCAGCAAGATAATGACTAATGCGACAAAGATAACACCAATCAAAATCACAGCATATAGTTTCGACAAGTTAAGTGCTGATGTCATTAAGGTCACGAGTGTTTCTTGACCTGCCAACGAAACATTGGCACTACCTAGCACCAAAAGATTGATAGAATAAAGTGCTGTAAGAGTAATAATCCCTGTTAACAGAGCTGGAATTTTCATCTTGGTATGCATGAAACCAGACACCGCACCAGCAATCATTCCTGCCACAAAACCACCAATAGTAGCAATTAATGGATTAATGCCATTGACAATCATAATCGCTGTTGAAGCTGCCCCGAGTGGGAATGAGCCTTCGGCAGAAAGGTCAGCAATATCTAAAATACGGAAAGTAATAAAGACACCAATTGCCATGATTGACCACAAGAGACCTTGTGAAATTGCCGATAAAACAATATCAAGCCAACCGTTCGTACTTGATGAATCTGACGTTTGTGTTGACGTGCTTGATGAACTTGTTTTCGTTGTACTTGAGCTTGCTGATGTGCTTGTTTCGGTCGTATCAGAAGACGATTCTGTCGTGTCGTTCTCAATACTACTTAAATCAATTCCTAAAGTCTCAGCCATTTCATCATTGGTAACGACGTTTAGTGTCTCTGGGTATTCCGCAGCAACATCACTAACATCTTCACCTTCAAGGATACGAATGGCTAATTTTGCCGTTTGACGACCAAGGGCTTCGTAATTGGCACCGTATGTAAAGAGGACACCTTGTTCCACAACATCTGCTGAACCACCGACAACTGGAATTTTTGTTTCTTTCGATAATTCTGTAATAAGCGAGATAGCACTAACAATCATATTATCCGTTGGGATAAATAGAACTTCTGTCTGGCTCATCAGGCTTTTAGCGGTATCTTGAACATCATTCGTTGATGAGATACCTTTGGTAATGACCTCGATACCTGCCTTAGCAAACGCTTCTTTTGCTTCTTCAACTTGAACTTCGGAATTGCGTTCATTTGTCGTGTACATGATGCCAACTTTTTTCACATTCGGCATGACTTTTTGCAATAATTCGACCTGTTTTGAAATAGGCGACATGTCACTTGTCCCTGTCGCAATGCCCCCAGGATTTTCCATTGAATCAACTAATTTTGCTGATACTGGGTCGGTAACTGCTGTAAACAAGACTGGAACGTCGGTTGATAGATTAGCCAAGGTCTGTGCGGCTGGTGTTGCAATCCCTAAAACAAGGTCATTATTAGCAATCAAATTGGTTGAAATGGTTTGTAAATTTGACTGGTCACCTTGTGCATTTTCATAATCAATGACGATATTATCTCCGTCAACGTAGCCTTCTTTTTTTAATTCATCCACAAATCCCTTGCGAGCTGCTGTTAGCGATTGATGTTCAACATACTGAAGAATCCCAATATGGACAACATCGTCGCTAGTACTTTTTGATGATGAACACCCAAATAACGTGAGTACAGCTAACATCAAAGCCATAATAGCTGCCATGTTTCTTTTCATACTACTTACCTCTGCTTTTCTTACTCCCAATCTTGATGTCGAGATTGGAAAACTTTTTTCAATATTAGAACTGCTTAGTTCTACATCAGCCACAATAAATAAAACCAGCTAGGCTCAAAAGTCTAACTGGTTTTCAATACATGCGTAAAAACATATCTTACTTGCCAATTAGAACTCAAAGTATCTAATCGGCTTTTCTCAACAGTAAAATGCTTTAGCTTCATAGATACAAACGGTATGACGTTTGCATCCATGATTGGCTACAAACGTCTATCTAAAGAAACTAAAGTAATAGTAATGATTTAGTTTTTCAGTCATTACAGACGTCTTTTTCAGCATATTTCCTCCTGTTAAGTTGTAAACCATGAGACATTCACATGGCTTACCGTCATTGTTTTTGATTGTTTACAGTTTACCCTTATTTTTGCTTTCTGTCAATATATTTTTAAAATTCAGAAAAAAGAGTTATAAAAAAGTTCCTAGCAAGGAGATTATGTACTAGGAACCTTTTTATGTTGAATGTTTGAGTAAGTAATTGTAATTTTTTGTATTGTTATTTCAGAATAGTTTTTAAAAAGAGTTTACACATTTTGATTTAAAATGATTGGAGTTTTGTTTCAAAATCGTCAATAACTTTGGCAAGATTTTTTTTGCCATGATAGATACCGTAGCCAAAGGTTATCATGCCCAAACTTCCAAGAATCATCAAGACAAAACCGAGAATTAGCAAAATGATTTGTTTGTTAAAGAAATAAATGAGTAAAAATCCTAAACTTGTTACTGCTAGAAGTAAAGTCAACCAACGACCTAAATTTTCAAGCATGTGTTTTTGATAAGCTATTTCAGTTTCATAACCTCTGATAAGTTCTGATTTTGTCATGATATATCTCCTCTAGAAGTCTATAAATTAGTAAGACAAACCTGGATCGAAGAAACCAACAAGTACACCGACAAAGGCAATAACTACAAGCAATAGCATAACTTTAATTGGTGAGATGTTTTTCTTAGCCATCAACCACCAGCAAAATACGATGAATAATGCTGTTAGGAAACCTGGATAAACGGCGTCTAATTTATCTTGAAGAACCAAGTATGGATTTTTGGCACTACCAAGTTGGAATGATGTTTGGACAGATACCCAAGTGGCAGCAACACCACCGACAACCATACCACCAACGATAGAAACGGCTTTACGAATGGCTTGACCTTGAGCACCAACTAGAAATTCAACGGCTTTATCACCAAGTTCATAACCTTTGAAGTATGCAAATTTCATACCAAGATAAGCTAGCAAGTTCCATACAACTATGTAGAAAACTGCACCGATTGGTGAACCACCTGTTGAAAGACCAAGGGCAATCCCTAAGATAACTGGAATCAAAGTACCAACGACAAGAGAGTCACCGATACCTGCGACTGGTCCCATAAGACCTGCACGAAGTCCGTTGATTGTTTCATCGTCAACTTCTTCAGAACCATTAGCACGAGCTTCTTCAAGACCTGCTGTGATACCAACAATAAGGGCACCAAGTTGAGGTTCAGTGTTGAAGAAAGCTGTATATGTTTGCATTGAACGTGCTTGATCTTCTTTATTGTCATACAATTCTTCCACGATTGGAAGCATTGATGTCAAATAACCAAAGGTTTGCATATGCTCTTGTGAGAAGCAAGTAAGGTTACCATAATACCAATGATGGAAAGATTTCATCAAGGTTTTCTTTGTTAATTTCTTTTGAGCCATTTTAGATATCCTCCTCATCATCGTCATCAAAATCATCAGCTGCTGTGGCTGTTGCTCTTACAGTTTTAGCCATTTCAAGTTCATAGAATAATACGGCAAAGATTAATGAAATCACTGCACATGAAACCAAGTTCAAACCAAGTGAAGCCGCCAAAGTAAATCCAACAAAGAATGGAATAAAGTCAACAGCTTTTTCAACAATTTGTTTCAAAAGGATTGCGATTCCGACACATGGTAGCAAAGCACCGACTGTAAAGAGGGTTTTCATTGGGATACCATCCATTGGAAGTGCATCTTTCATTGCTGTAACAGCAGTCGCACCAAGTTTACACATTACTAATGTTGGGATAAATGAGAATACAAAATGTGATACCCATGGATAGAGCCAGTCAACTTGATAAAGTTTTCTAAATTGACCTTTTTCTACCGCACGCCAACCAATATGTTGCCAAACAAGGTTCATGGTTGCTGTTCCGTAGAAAAGAACTGTACCAACAGTACCAACAAGCGTCCCCATTGATTTAGCTAAGTTAGCTGCATCAGCTGAGTCAGCTGACAAACCTTGTGAATGGATAGCAACCATTGCCAATGGAATACCGATATAAGATACCGCACGCACATCAGCTGAAACCGTACCACCAGGGGTTACAAGGGCAATGTAAACCAACTGCATAGCAACACCGCAGATGATTCCTGTTTTAACATCGCCAAGAATAAGTCCACAGACAAGACCACCGACAAGAGGACGACCAAGCGTATAGTTACCAATGGTTGTACCACCAAGTCCAGGCATTGAAGACAAACACGCAAACAAACCTAATAAGGCTGCTTGGAACCAAGAAATTGTCATAATACTTCTTCTCCTATATTATTAAAAAATTTATTAAGTCATCAGAAACCTTGGCTTCTGGATAAACTGTCACTATTAATAACCAAATTTAGATTTGAAATCTGACCAGTAACCAATTGAAACGTCAGGTAGAAGTTGGAATTTAACTTTGTAACCTGCTTTTTCGATTGCTTCAATTGCATCAGCTTCTTCTTGTGTGATTGATTGGTTGTTACCAAGTTTGACAGCACCTGGACGGTCGTTGCATGGGCCAACGATGATTTCCTTAACGTCGCTAGGAACGAAACCTTGGTCAACTAAAAGTTTTTTCATGTCAATTGGGTTTTTAGTAATCACAAAATATTTTGTATCTGAATCCAAAACTTTTTGTGATTTTTTACCAAAGGCATCTACTGTCCAAACAAAAGTTTTCTTGTCTGAAGCACCTTTATAAGCTTGTGTCAAAACTTTGTTGCTTGCAGCAGCATCGTTTACAGCAATCAAACCATCACATGGGTATTCTTTTGCCCAGCGTGTTACGGTTTGTCCGTGAATCATACGGTCGTCAATACGTACAAATGAAACAGTCATTATTAATCTCCTTTTTAATTAAATATCGTCTTCTTCATCATCTGAAGCGATTTTGAATTCTTGAAGAGCTGCTTGAGCTTCTGGCAAAACAGCTTGAACAAAAGCGTCACCCTCAAGCATATCTTTCATAACTGCTGAGGTAATTGCCATTGGTAAATTCATACCACCAAGAATAACAGCGTCATCAAGTTTGCCAAGTTCGTCCAAAACACTGCAAGCTGTTGTAAGTGGGCTACCACCAACAATATCTGCAAGAACGATAACTGAATCTTCAGCTGTCAAACCTGAAATGGCTTGTCTGAAATCTTGCGCAAAATCATCAACGGTTTTTCCATTTTTCAAACCAACCGCAATGACTTGGTCCATCTTATCTTCAGCGAACATAGCCAAAGAAGTTTTGAGACCTTCTGCAAAACCACCATGACTCACCAGTAGTAAATACTTCATAGTTTTTTCTCTCCTTATCTGTCTATTATTCTATCAATGTATTAAGCGTTTTCACACTCTCGTTTGTCATCTCATGATAATGACAATCGCAACATTGAAAATGACAATTGTCATTTTTAGAAAACATGAAAAAAGTCTGGAACAATTCTTTCCAGACTTTCTTTTTTATTTTAAACTATCCTCAATTTCCTTCTGAATAGCAAATAAATCACTATCAATGCTGTTATTAGCTAAGGATTTACTGATGATATAATCCGCTTGATTCATCACACTATTGTAAGTTTTAAAAGTTGGCTTAGTCACACCTTGGCTGAGCATCGAATCTAGCGTTGAAACGGTCAAAGACTCAGAACCAAAGCCGTCTTCTTTCAATTTATCCTCTGTTGCTTGACTGCGCATGACAGATTTCAAAACTGAACTTCCTTGAGAGTAATTGAAGACAGACTGTTGGACTTTTTCGTCAGTACACAAAAATTTTAAAAATTTCCAAGCAGCGCTGCGGTGTTTTGTTTTCGATGAGATCGCATAAAGTGATGTTGAAACCTGTGTCGCATCAACCCCTTTTTGGCTAGCTGGCATGGTCACACAAGACCATGAGAATGTTGAATACTTAGCAACGTGGTAAGGATAAGGTTTATAAGTTCGATACATGGCTAATGACATTGGAATAAAGGCAACTTTTCCTTCATCAAAGTCTTTTGTCGTTACTTCATAATTTCCATTTAGAGCTTTTAATTGAGTAATTAACCCCAAAGCTTTTTTAACCTTTTCACTATCAAAATACGCTTTGCTACCTGTTTCATTGAAAAGTTTTGCGCCATAAGCCGCAACAGCTTGCTGCCAAGTATAGCCAACACAGCCGTACTGATCAATGACTCCATCGCCATCTGTATCTTTGGTGACTTGTTTACAAATATTATAAAAATCATCAACCGTCCAACCTGATTTTGGGATGCTAATGCCTTCTTTTTCAAGAAGATCAATATTAATACACATCATGGTTGGATTGCTTTCAAACGGCAAGGCATAATGGCTATGATTGTATTCTCCAGCTTGGTAAGACGACTTATAAAAAATTGAATCATAAAAACTAGTGCTGATGCTACTATCCAAATTAGACAAGGCACCTGTTGATGACAAAAGATTAAAGTCATCTTCTGGCACGATAAAGACATCAGGTTGCTTTCCAGCGACAATCTGATCTGTCAACCAGTTTGAATAATCTGCCTTTGAAATCCCACTTTCGTAGACAACCTTGACACTAGGATGGAGTTTTTCAAAGCGTTTAATGGCTGTGTCAATAACTTTATAATCATTACCGTTTGGCACATCCCAGCTGCTGCCAGCATAAACACCAATCTTTAAAATCGTCTTTTGTTGCATTTGATAATAAACATAACCACCAACACAAGCACTTAAAAGAACAAGCACCGAAAGCCAAAGTTTTATCTTGGTTAGTTTAGTCATGGTCATCATCCTCAAATGATTTGAGTGTTACACCTGTCTGAACTGCCCAAATCGCTAATTGCGTACGATCTCGCAAATTGAGTTTTGACAAAATATTAGAAAGGTAATTGCGCACTGTTCCTTCTGATAAATACAACTTCGCAGCAATTTCTTTGTTTGACAAACCAAATCCGATTTGTTGAATGATACGCCATTCCATTTTGCTAATGTCATGAACCAAGTCATCGTCAACTTGGATAGCAAAATTTGATTGGGCCATTTGTGAAAATAATTTAAAAACCTTGGTTGCAATATCAGGGTTTATCATGGCACGTCCTTCATTGGCTGTCACAACAGCATCGTGCAAATCATCCATTGACGTCCCTTTTAACATGTAACCTGTCGCACCGTATTTAAGAGCGCTGTAGATAAAATCATCATCATCAAATGTCGTCAAAATGATAACCTTGATATTTGGATAGTTTTCTTTGACTGCTTTGGTACACAAAACACCATCCATTTTTGGCATACGAATATCCATCAAAATAACATCAGGTTTGCTCGTTGACAGAGTTTCTAGGACCTCTGTTCCATCACTCACAGCCCCAACAACTTCAATATCAGGATACGCTGATAAAACAATCTTCAAAGATTCGCGAATCAGCTCCTGATCATCTGCAATAAGTACTCGTATCATCCTTCTTCTCCTTGTATTTTAGGGATATGAATCGTTGTAGAAAATCCATCTTTACCAGAAAAGGCAACGCGACCACCAATAATGGCTAAACGTTCTGTCATCTGCGTTAAGCCGAAACCATACTTGATGGTTTCACTTCCTGTTCCATTATCCTTAATCAATAAAACATAATCACTCTCACTAAGCATGGTAATGCTGATTTTGGTTGCACGACCATGTCGCAAAGAATTCGTTACAGATTCCTGAATAACTCGGAAAATAACGTCCTCTTTGGTCTTATCAAAGTCAACATTATCCCAGTGATAATTTAAATCAATTTGCAAGTGTGACAACTCTTGGTACTCTGAAAGCATCTTCTCTAGAGCATCTTTCAACGTACGATTTTCAAGAGCACCTGGTCGCATTTTATTAAGAGATCGTCGAACATCAACAATCCCTTCGCGAACGACATTTGAAACACTGCTTAATTGTTTTTTGGCATGTTCTGGGTCAAGGTCAATCAAAACCGTCACGGCATCAATCCCTGCCGAAATTCCCGTCAAAGCATGTCCAATCGTATCATGAATTTCACGCGCAATACGTCTACGTTCCCTATCTTCAGTAATCTTTTCAGACACCGCAACGTATTCCTTCAAACGCGTATTGGCTTGCGCAGCCATTAATAATTCTTCCTCAATCTTATGATTTTCTGTCACCGAATAAATAATATAAGTCATCAATGAAATGATAAAGACAATCATATTAAGTGACACCAGACAATTCTTGATGAACGAAATCACAAGACGTGTGCCTGCTGGAAAGAAATTGATATAAACATCCAAATCAGGCGTTCTCACCAAAAGTGACAACACATCATAATTTGATAGCAAAAGTGCACCAAAACTAGCGACAATAAAAAGTAACCAAGCTTTTTTTTCACGAAAGGTGTAAAAGTCCGTATATGAAAAGAAAATATCCATGAAGACCAATAAAATCAAGCCATTATATGATAGTTGCAAAGCAAAAAAAGTCGCAAACAGCAAAATGATTTCAAGAGCAGCTAACCAATCGCGCACCTTGGTTTCCCTTTCAAATTCACGATTTCTGACATACATCACCAAAAGTAAGCCAATAAAAAATAAATTTGATAACCAAAAAATTCGCTCAGGTGAACTTGGAATAATATTGATTTTTTCTAACAGCGAACGACTAAAATTATTTTCAATAATGTACTTAGTCGCTGACAGATAGACTGAACTGTAAAAAAGCACCGCTAAAAAATTAATGACCAACAGCGCACGTTTGGCAAATTCAACATTTTTTAAAACTTTCATTATTGCCACCCCGTTAAATCACTATTTAAGACATTGTCACTTGTCATGAATTCAACTGGAATAACAATCTCTTTATCTACTTTTTTATCCTGATAAAGTCGATAACCAGCTTGAATAGCTTTCTCACCAATGGTCAAAGGTGACTGTGCAACGGTAGCTTGAATAGAACTAGTTGTTGCTAATAAGTTTTTCATGTCAGGTGAACCGTCAACACCATAAATTTTAACAGGAGCTGTAACTTTCATATTCTCAATAGCAGCATGCGCCCCTATTGCCACTTGGTCATTAAGAGCCATGACCGTATCAAAATCTACCCCAGAATTGATAACTGATTCAACTTGTGGCATGGCAACCTCGGTCTGACCCAAACAATCTTTTCTATCAACAACTTGATAGCTATCATGTCCCTTGATTGTCGCCAAAAAACCATTGATCCGATCAACCGCAGACACCGCTTTTTGGTGCTCTAAAAGTAAAATTTTAGCACTTGACTGAGTCTGCATAAGGTTTTGCGCGCATAGGACACCTGCTTGATAATTATCTGACACAATCGTTGTGTCCACTGGAGAATTATCTGAAAGCTGACTATCCACAACCACAATCTTAATTCCTGTTTTCTTAGCTTTCTTCAAAACTTTAATCAATTTTTTGCTGTTGGCATCAACAGGATTGATGATAATAATATTAACGCCTTTTTCGATAAATGACTCAACCTGTTGCGTTTGTTTATCAACGTCTAAAGCAGGGTCTCTAGTGTACAAAATATCATTATTTTCCTCTACTATTTTATCGATTTCATTATTTAGAACCTTATAGAAATCATTGTTCATGGTCATGTAGGTCGCACCAATCTTAACCTGATTTTCATTATAAGGAACTAATTTGTAATGAAGATAAATGCCAAGCATCGTTAACAGCGCAATAAAAACGCTTACTATTAATGCTATAAGTTTTCCTTTTTTCATTCCCTACCTTATCTACTTACTCAAAAATATCAACTAACAATACACAAGTATTATAGCATGTTTAAAATGTCTAGACAATTTGGTCGTGATTGACAGCTATCAAGAAGAAAAATAAAGGAAAACAACCGTTCTCCTTTCTTTTCATTTCCCAAATATCCTAAATATTATGATTCTTTTTTCTTGAAGAATTGTCCAAAGAATGCTCCCATAGCTGCTAGGATTGATACGATACCAAGTCCAGCAAGATGACTATCTTTTTCACCTGTTTGTGGCAAGACAGTTTCTGAAACAAGAGCAGTTTTTGGAATAACTGGAGCTTTAGCATCCGTAGCTTTTTCTGATTTAGCAGGCGCTTTAGCTGCCAATGTAGTTGTTGTAACTACTTGTTCTGCTGGTGTTTGAGGATCTGTTGGCACAACTTCGACCTTTTCTTCGTTTTGTGTTGGTTCTTTAGCATCCAAATCTACAACGAAGAAGTTTTGAACTTCAAGTTCACCGTCCCAAAGACCAAGTCCAATATATGGATTATTGAAGAAATCTTCAACTTGATCAAATGTGTAAGACATTGCCAATTGATTATCAACAAAGACTTGAATTGCGTTTGCTGATTTCACCAAACGAACGTGGTGGAATTGATTGTCATTAATGGCTGCTGTCATTTGTGATTCTGAAATAGTATCACTGTAGAAGCGGAACAAACGAACAGAATTATCGCCACCGAATTGGATACTATAGGCATTGTTAGCATCTGGATTGCCTGAAGCAAAGAAGATATTTACAACCCCGCGACCGTATTTGATATCCAAATCCATTTGATAGTTTTCATAAGGCATCTTATCTGCTGCCATGTAAATGTCATTTGAGTTATGGTTTTCAACTTTCAATGATTCACCGTCAGCATGCCAATCACCAGCGAAGACTTTCACATTTTTAACATTTGTCTTAAAGTTGTCTTCTAGAATATCAAGAACAAAATCTTGGTAAACTGATGGGTCAGTTTTAGATTGTGCTCTAACAATCACTTGACCTTTCTTCAGTGCTTTCACAAAGACTTGGTTACCAGAAATTTCTGTTGACACATTGCCATTGTTAAGAATTGACCAAAGCAAATCTTGGTTAACAACCGCTGGAGAGACATACGCTTTCACCACCGTGCTGTCACCAACATTCATTCTGACATTTTTAGCAGAAGCAGGGACAATGCTTTGTGGTTTAGTAGTTTCAACTTTGTCTTTCCAAATACTCTTTAATGGATAAAGAGCAATATCTGCTTTAGCTTCATAACCTTCAGCAAATACCCCAAGACCAAGACTTTGTGGTGAGGTGAAGATTTGGTTGGCACCAGTAACAGTATCACCTTTTGTGAAGACTTCAACACTAGCACGGTCAACAAAGATGTGAAGGTCAATACTTCCATCGGCATTACGTGTCACAGCTTGGCTATCAACATTTCTAAAAAGCTCTGTGAGTATAATACCTGATTGACTACGGTCGATAGCAATTCGTCCTGTTTGCAAATCATAGTAAACTTTTGTTACTTCACCTTGACCAACACGGAGATTGAAACCAACTTTTGTTGTTCTATCGCTTGGTTTAAAGTGAGCTACAATTTCGTAAGTGTCTCCAGAGAAGTCTTTGAAGAGATTATTATCTTTGCCAACAACAACGTCTTTGTATTCGACTTTATGGTCTACATCACGTAAGCTTTCATATGCTTTGATTGGTGTTTGAGTAAGAACATATTTATCACCATCTTTGACAAGACCAAGTGTCAAGTTAAGATTGAATGTACCATTAAATTTTTGACCAGTACGTTCAGCAACAAGGTTACAATAGTTATCCCAAGTATTCATCCAGTTAAGCTCAATAATTTGAGGAATTGTTGGGTTATCTTTAGTACCAAAATCTTGTACGTAGTAAGTCATTGCAGCGTATGAATCTTTACCAAAGTTCATGATACCGTCTGATTCTTGGTAATCAGCGTCCGCAACAAATTTCCAGTGTCCATCAACTTGTTTTAAATTACCAACTTTGTAATAGCGTCCACCGCGTGAAAGAACCCATTTCACTGTATTGCCTTCTGCCATGATTGGATAAAGGTCTGGGCATTCTGTATGAAGATCTGGGTAAGTTGATTCTACTGACCAATCAAGCAAGTTATCTGATGAATAGATACGAAGTGGACCGCCAGCAAGAACCATGAACCATTTACCTTCCCAACGGAAGACTTTAGGATCGCGAAAATCACGATTTTGCAATGGGTCGGTTGACCAGTCAGCTGCAACTTCATCAAGTTTTTGCCAAGTCTTACCTTCATCTTTACTGTAAGCAACTTTGATACGTTGACCTTCACCATCAGCTGTAATCAAGGCAACCAATCCACCCTTATCACCTTCAAACAAACCACTTGTGTTATTAGGATCAGCTACGATACAACCAGAGAACATTGCACCATTATAGTCTGGATAAAAAGCAATCGGTTGGTCTTCCCAGTGAATCAAATCAGTACTTGTCGCATGTGCCCAGTGCATTGGTCCCCATTGTATATCATCATAAAATTGATAGAACATGTGGTAAACACCATTATAATAAACTAAACCATTTGGATCGTTTGCCCAGCCATCTTTAACAGAATAGTGATATTGATCACGGAAGTTCTCATTATAATAAACTTCTGCTGATTGACGGCGGTGAACATTAATACGGTAAGTCGATGTTACTTCGTAACCATCTACTGTGTAAGTACTTGTCACTGTGAGGTAGTTTGCACCCACTGATACTGGAATATTGCTTGGATCTGAATAAACATTGCCTTGATCATCTGTCACTTTGATGACTGCATCTTGATTATTCGGAACAAAACTTAAGTCAACAGTTGAAGCATCATGTGATACGTATTGGATATAAACAGCACCTTCTGGGAAGAATTGTCCTTTAGGTTCAACCGGACCATTTTTTGAAGAAACTGTTACATCCTTAAGAATTGGTAATTCTGCATCTGTGAGTTCACGGTAAAAAGTATTTTGGAAAATCATTTCACCATTCCAGTTCAAAAGACCGAAATTACCATCTTTAATATATGTTGTTTGACCACGGTCGTCACGCTGGATGGTATAGTCACTCAAGTTTGCAACCAAGATACCGTTAATATAATATGAAATCCAACCATTGGCAGCAACAACTTTTAAAGAATACTTATTATCTGATGTGGCTTCGATTTCTTTTTCATCGATAAGGTTTGCTTCACCCCAACGCATGAATTTTATTTTATGAGAATTACCATCGAGATTGACTACATAACCTTTTAGATTTTGAGCATCACCAGTCGAGCGGAAAACAAGCGAAGTTGCACCTGTATTTTGTAAGAATGTTACATCTGTTTGGAAGACAAAGTTTTTACCTGCTGATGTTGACAAAAGGAAACTATCTCCTTTTCCGATGGCATTACTATACAAACCATCTTCACGAACTTCCCAAACATTTGCATCATAGCTCAAGCCTTGAAGATTTGTGTTGTAGCTACTCTCTTTTTTCGTAGTTAAATTAGTAGAAAGGGCTTTTCTAGCTTTTTCGGTGCTTTCGTTAGGTTGATCAGCCTTTTGTTTAAGTGAATCAGTCACTTCAACTTTTTCTTCAGCATCTGTTGTCTCAGTTTTTTGAGCATCATCTTGAGTTTTAGTCGCAGTTTCTTGATTTTCAGTTACTTGATTTTGTTGTGTAACATCTTGGTTTTCTGTTACTTGATTTTCTTCTGTAACTTTTTGATTTTGCTCTCCAACCACTCCTTGTTCAATTGGTGTTTGATTTTCTGGAGTTTCTACCTGATTTACAGGTTGTTGTGTTTCTTGATCTACTTCAGTTTTTTGGTCTGTGTTTGTATTGTTGTCGGCATTTACATCTGCAACCGTTACCAATTCCGTTGGTGAAGATACAGCTTCATCAGCCATAACAGGTGTAGCTACAGTCCCTAAGACTATACCACAAACTAAAACACCACAGCCATAAATCCATTGTTTACCGCGTTTGTGCATAAACCAATTAACGCATTTCTTTTCTTGTTCTTTTTTCATAAGTCCTTTCTCCTATTGAAATTTGTCAAAGTAGCTTCAACATTCAACAGAAATAATATTAGCAAAAAGAGAAAGCGTTATCATTAAACATTTGTCACCAGCTTGATATGACAAAAATCAATTTTTTAGTGGCAAAAGTCATCAAAAAAATTCCTACATCAAAGCGTAGGAATTTGACAATCGTTATAAAAAAATCGTTTATCTAGCTAGTTTAAATTTCTCCAAAACCAAGGCAATTCCATCATGATTGTGACTGGCTGTTACGTGTCCAACACGCTCCTTAACTTCCTGCGGAGCATTTGCCATGACATATGCCTCGCCTGCAACTTCCAGCATGTCTAGGTCGTTAAAATTATCACCAAATGCTAAGGTTTCAGACGTATCAACACCATAATGGTCGGCTAATAGGCTAACTGCGCGTCCTTTTTGAATGCCGTTTGCCATCACTTCTATGTAATACGGCAACGAACGTGCAATCGACAAGCCAGGATAGAGTTCTTTTAACTTTTCTTCCAAGGTAACCATTTTCTCTGGTTCTCCCATCAAAAGCAGTTTATGAACTTCAGACAAATGCCCAATTGCCTCCAAATCCGCCTCCTGAGAAACCAGTCCAACAACTTCTTCCTCACGAGAAATCCATTTATTCATTCGATTTTGCGACAACCACTTTTCACCACTGTAAACATTCCAAGCAACCTCTGAAACTTCTTTTTCTAAATACTGGCAAATGGCTTGCGCTGCTTGGGGGCTCATAGGGCAGCTATCAATCACTTGCCCTTGTTCATCTTGGATGAGGGCACCATTATAGGAAATCATGGGTACATCAGGTAAAAAATCTTTCAAAATTGGCTTAATCGCCTCTGGCATACGCGCCGAAACTGGAACAAATAAAATACCTGCATCAACAGCATGACGAAGGGCTTGGCGTGTCCTAGGCGTCACTTTCAAGGCATCATTAATAAGAGTGCCGTCAATATCGCTAAAAATTATTTTTACCATTGTACTTTTCCTCCTATTTTCTCTCAGTATAGCATTTTTTGAAAAGGGTTTCAAAAACTATTTCCTGATAATAACAAAAAAAGCCCAAGTCAAAAACTGACTCGAGCTTGGGTTAGTTAAAAAATTAGTTACTGTTTTTGAACAACAATCTCCCATGAAGCTTGACCAACTTGTTCAAAACGCGTAACGGGGTAGTTATTCTCTGCTGCCCAATTTGGAATACTCTCCGTTGCTTGTGTACAATCAAACTTAATAAGAAGTTCATCACCAATTGATAATTCTTTCATCTTGTTTTTAGCATCAATCAATGGAAAAGGACACACTAATCCACCCGTTTCAAGTTCTACCACAGCCATAACTACTCTCCTTTCAAATATTGATTTGGCTTAACAAATATAAAATAAGATGCAGTCCATACTCCAAGAATAGTTAAAGGCAAAGCAATCCAACCTTTGCTAGAGATGACTGCTGTCGCTGTTAAACCATTTCCAATCGTACATCCCCCTGCCCAAGAAGCACCTATTCCCATGAGAATACCACCAACAACACTTTTCCCAATAGTTTTTAAATCAGGAAGACGCCAGCGAAATTCTCCAGCACCTCGAGCAGCAATATAAGATCCTAGGAATATTCCCAAAACAAGAAAGACTCCCCAATTAAGCAAATTAACATCACCAGTTGCAATATAACTAATAAGGTTAGCAGAAGGTGTTGTAATACCCAAACCACCCGTACGTCCAGTAAACTCACTTGCTGGCCATGCTATAAGAGCAATCAAGCCAATGATAAATCCAGCCCAAAACTTATGATATTGCTTTTCAAAAAGTAAATGTCGGATTCCTTTATATTTGGGAGCAAGAGTAGCAATAATTTTTTTAGGTTTATTCAATTCTCTGATTACTAAAAGTATTGTTACAATGACTAAAAGTAAAACAAAATACCACACCGAAATACCTAATTGCCCTGCTAAATTATCGTTAACTACCCAGTATTTTGAAATTGCTTGATTTAAAAATTGTAAAGCACCGTACTTCATACTTGCTGCACTTAACATATAGAAAAATAAGGCCACCCAACTACCTATTAATCCTTCAGCTGCACGATACCAAGTTCCTGTAGCACAACCACCTGCTAACACAATACCAATCCCAAACAAATAAGATCCTATAATCGCCCCCAGCACTGAGTAATCCTCATAAGGAGAGGAAACAATTCCCAACTTAATTAGACTAAGAACACCAACGCTTTCTACCGTGATTGCTATTAAAAACGCGTAGAATAAAGTATTATTTTTGGCAATATACATATCCCTGAAGCCACCCGTCATACAAAACCGTGTACGTTGCAAGACAAATCCAAAGGCAATACCTACAAGACCACCTGAAATTATTTTTAAAAGCATTTATTACCTCCGAATTAATGATACGATTAGATTAACATGTTTCAATGTAATTGCCTAATCTATTTTTCTTATGACCAAATATAAGAAAAATTTATCTCACTAAATAACAAAAAAAGCCCAAGTCAAAAACTGACTCGAGCTTGGGTTGGTTAAAATGGTAATTCTTCCTCTTCTAAAACTAAATCAGCGAGGTCGTTTGCCACATTATTTTCTCGCATGGCACGTTGGGCACGGCTTTCTAAAAGTTGGAAAGAATGGCAAAGCACTTCTGTCACATAATTCGTGTGACCATCTTTTTCATATTTGCGTGTGCGAAGCTCGCCATCAATCGAAATCAGACTTCCTTTTCCAGCATAAGAAACAAGAGTTTCTGCCAAACGTCCCCAAACCACAACTGAAATAAAATCCGCCTCACGCTCACCATTTTGTGATTTAAAACGGCGGTTGACTGCTAGTGTTACACGTGTAACACTTTTATCGTTAGCTGTCGTCACAAGCTCAGGCTGCGCCGTCAAACGACCAATCATAATAACTTTATTGTACATCATTACCTCCTTATCTTATTATTCGAAAAAGAAGTTGTTAATCTACTTGAAAAATGAAATTTTCAAACAATTCTGCTAAAATGAAATCAATTTTTACAGATAGGAGATTTTATGACAGTCAATATTAATGCCTACAAAGAATGGTCACAACAACCTTGGGGAAAAATCATGTACCGTTTAATTTTTGCACAACTCAGCCACATCAAAAATAAGCAAGTCTTAGACTTTGTGCTGGTTTTGGGACAACATCAGAATACTTAGCAAAACATAATACCGTTACTGCTATTGAGCCAAACGCTAATATGCTTTTTGCCGACGATACACAGACATTCACTAAAATTAATGGTAGTTTAGAAGTTCTTAAAAACTTACCAGAACAATCCTTTGATGTCATCATTTGCCACAATGTCTTTGAGTATATTGATAAATCTCTCCACCAAAAATACCTTGGTGAATTTGAACGTCTGTTAAAGCCAAATGGTGAACTGTCTTTGATTAAGCACAACCTCACTGGAAAAGTGTTACATCAGGTTATTTTTAACAATAACATCGAGGATGCTCTTCATCTTTTAGAAGGGAAAGTTAGCTACAATAGCTCATCATTCGGACATGGCGAAACTTACAGTATTGACGAATTAACCAGCAAAACTAACTTAACACTTGAAAATTATCAAGGGCTGCGCACCTTTTATGCCCTCCAGCCAAACGCTTTTAAAACAGAAGAAGGGTGGCTAGAACACCTAACAGAAATTGAATTAGCTGTGGCTAACCAAAAACCTTACAAAGATATCGCTTTCCTGCAACACCTTACTTTTCGCAAGCACTAAATACAACGCATAAATAAAAAACAGAGACTCACAAATACGTGAATCTCTGTTTTTCTTAACTAAGAATTTCTCTCAAGCTCTTTTTCTTACCCTTTCCAGTGTTTTTCTGGGTTAAAGGCTTCGCCGACTACGGCTGTGTCATCAAGTTCGATGATACCACGTTTTTGTGGGGCATTTGGAAGGGCTAATTCGCGAGGTGAACACATCATACCAAAGCTCTTTTCGCCACGAAGGGCACCTGGGAAGATAAGACTTCCGTTTGGCATCATAGCACCTGGAAGGGCTACGATTGTCTTCAAACCAACAGTGGCATTTGGCGCACCTGCAACGATTTGAACGTTTTTGTCATCTGAGATTTGCACTTGGCAAATGTTCAAGTGGTCGCTGTCTGGGTGAGCTACCATTTCTTTGATTTGACCAACAACGAATTTTGGTGATGGGTCATTTTCTAATTGCTCAGCAAAACCTTCTTTTGCCAATTCAGCGTTCAATGTTGCAACGTCTTGGTCAGATAGAGTGACTTGACCAACGCCTTCAATTGTAACCAAGCTTGACACTTCAAAAATATTCCAGGCAACTGTTTCACCATTTTTCTCAAGGAAAACGCGTGAGACATTGCCTTTGCGTTCGTAGTCAAGTTTAGCACCTTTGCTATCTTTGACAATTACCATGAGGACATCACCGACATGTTCTTTGTTGTACGTAAAAATCATTTTCTCTCCTATTTCAATCCAGCTAAAAAGCTGTTAATTTCTGCTTTGGTTTTGCGTAATTTATTAACTAAACGACCAATTTCTTTTCCATTTTCAGTCACAACAAAACTTGGAATCCCAAAAATATTCCAGTGTTGTGCGACTTCCATGAAATCATCACGGTCCACACGGACAAAGGTGAATTCTGGATTTTCTGCTTCAATTTCAGACATGACTGGATAGATGAATTGGCAGTCTGGGCACCAATTTGCCGTAAAAAAGAAAACCACTTTTTCAGGTTTTTCTAGATAGGTAGCCATTTCTTCATAGGATTTTGGGCTAATCATTTTTCTCCTCCTCATAGCTAATCTCACCATTTTGGTAAACAAATTGAAACGTCCGACCGTCCTCTAAAACAAGACCACCAGTCGTTCTCTCCTTATCAGATTCAAAAGCATTCACATAAAGCACCGAGATATTGTCAAATCGACTAAAATAATCACGAATGGCTTGCTTAATTTTTTCTTGTCGCTTTTCTTCGCATTGTTTTTTTAGGATTGCTCCCAAAATGATGACACCACCAACTCCCACTAAGCTAAAACGTGACAGTAAGTTTCTTTTTTTGTTTCTCATACGCTTTATTTTAGCATATTTCAGCCTATAATACCAAGATAGAAATAATTAATGCTATTTCTACCATTAAATTGTCTGAAAACGTGGTAAAATAGAAATCATAGAATCGAGGTTTTTATGTCAGAATTATTTTCAAAAATAAAAGAAATCACAGAACTTGATAGTATTGCAGGATACGAGCATAGCGTTCGTAACTATCTTCGTTCAAAAATCACACCGCTCGTTGATGACGTGCAAACTGACGGTCTTGGTGGTATTTTTGGTATTAAAAACTCTGCTGCTAAAAATGCACCACGCATCATGGTTGCCGCTCACATGGACGAAGTTGGTTTCATGGTCAGCGACATCAAAGCTGACGGTACCATACGTGCTGTTGGTATTGGTGGGTGGAATCCTTTGGTGCTAAGCTCACAACGTTTTACTCTTTACACACGTGACGGTCGCGCCATTCCAGTCGTTTCTGGTTCTGTTCCACCACATTTCCTTCGTGGAGCAAATGGCTCTGCTGCTCTTCCAAAAATTGATGACATCATTTTCGACGCTGGATTTACAGACAAAGCTGAAGCAGAATCATTTGGCATTCTTCCAGGCGACATCATCGTACCAAAATCTGAAACAATTCTCACAGCCAACCAAAAAAATGTTATCTCTAAAGCTTGGGACAATCGCTTCGGTGTGCTTATGGTAACCGAATTGCTTGAAAGCCTTAAAGGGCAAAAACTTGATAACACTCTCATTGCTGGTGCTAATGTTCAAGAAGAAGTTGGTCTTCGTGGCGCACACGTTTCTGCCACAAAATTCCAACCAGAACTCTTCTTCGCCGTTGATTGCTCACCTGCTGGTGACATTTATGGCAACCAAGGTAAAATTGGCGACGGAACACTTTTCCGTTTCTACGACCCAGGACATATCATGTTAAAAGATATGCGTGATTTCTTACTCACAACCGCTGAAGAAGCTGGTATCAAATATCAATATTATGCTGCCAAAGGTGGTACAGATGCTGGTGCTGCTCACCTTAAAAACGGTGGTATCCCATCGACAACTATCGGTGTTTGTGCGCGTTACATTCATTCACACCAAAGCCTTTATGCTATGGATGACTTCTTGCAAGCGCAAGCTTTCCTTCAAGCTATTGTTAAAAAATTAGACCGCTCAACTGTTGACCTCATCAAAAAATACTAGAAAGGAGCTAGGGGACTCAGGTCATTAAGCAGCTCTGTTGCACTTCCCCTTTGTCTTACTATGAAAATTGGATTTATCGGAGTTGGAAAAATGGCAACTGCCATTATCAACGGACTCAACACAACATCGCACGATATCATCATTTCAGGATCTTCACTTCCTCGCTCACGCGAAATCGCAGAGCAGCTTGAAGTTGAAGCAGCTCTTTCACACCAAGAACTCATTGACCAATCTGATTTGGTTATCCTTGGTATCAAACCACAAATGTTTGAACCAGTCCTTGCTGGACTTCACTTCCACCAACCCATTCTTTCAATGGCAGCAGGGGTAACATTGGAACGCCTTGGTAAATTAACAGACCCAAATCTTCCATTAATTCGTATCATGCCAAACCTCAATGCTCAAATTCTAAAAAGCACAACAGCGATTTGTAGCAATGACAACGTTTCTGCAGAACTCCTAGCAACCGCCAAAGAAATCACTGACAGCTTTGGTTCAACTTTTGACATTCCTGAAAAAGACTTTGATACTTTTACAGCTCTTGCAGGCTCTAGCCCGGCTTACATTTACCTATTTATCGAAGCTCTTGCCAAAGCTGGTGTCAAATACGGTATTCCAAAAGAAAAATCACTCGATATCGTGACACAAACGGTCCTTGCTAGTGCTGAAAATCTTCTTCAAGGTTCTGACAGCCCACATGACTTGATTGATAAAATCTCAAGCCCTGGCGGAACAACCATCGCAGGACTTCTCGACCTTGAAAAAACAGGATTGACAGCAAGTGTCATTTCAAGTATCGATGCCACTATCGATAAAGCAAAAGCTTTGTAAATAAAAAACGCCTCTACGGCGCTTCAAACAAAAGACAAACCTCTTTTCTTGAGGTTTGTCTTTTTATGCGTCTAAGAGCAAAGGCAATTCCAAAATTCACAAGTATTACTTGCCTAGCTCACTTCTATTACATCCCCACTAAAATGTCATGTTGTTGTATCCAATTCCCATTCTTCTATTAACTTATTTTCCAAATAAGTATCTCCAATTAAGTTAGCAAATAAAATAGCATTGGAGTAAGATTTTTGTGCCGCTAAAAAATCTTTTTTAAATTGTAAATAATATTTCCACTCAACTAAACTTAAAACTGGACGTCTTTGAAAATCATGAACACTTGTC